>Ga0105047_10019117_pt1 | contig 10586 bp, 11 predicted proteins | sample MAT04_FD_78384 | JGI IMG/M metagenome (GOLD analysis project Ga0105047, IMG submission 78384) | Freshwater microbial communities from Lake Fryxell liftoff mats and glacier meltwater in Antarctica - MAT-04 (megahit assembly) | ecosystem: Environmental > Aquatic > Freshwater > Ice > Liftoff... | reverse complement strand
TTATTTTCACGCTGATAGTATCGCCTTCTTTCCAGTTTTGACTTTCGATAATCATATCGTAAATTGTATCAAGAGTGTATGCTTTGTCATTAACAGCTACAATAACGTCTCCACCTTTAATGCCCAAGGTTGTCATAAAATTATTCATTTCCTTAGCCGGAATAACAATAATTTCCTTAGTAGTTGGGTTTATAGTTATGTATGGTGTGGCCTGATCTTTCAAAAACGGATTTAAAGGCACTTTAACTTTTCCGCGAGTAACACCCATTTTAGCAAAATAGGTATCGTACGGAATTGGAGTTGTACCGGCTACGTAAGTGTTCAGAAATTCACCTACTTCAGGATACGTTAATTGTATAATCTTAGCAAAAAGTTCATTGTCATCAAAGGGTTTATTCATTCCATATTCTTTTGACAATTTTTTCATTAGGTCTAAAACCCCTCTTTCGCCATTGCTTTTTTCACGGATGATGATATCAATACACATTCCGATTAAAGCGCCTTTTTCATAAACATTAGTATACTGTGCTTTGTAAGGATCAATTAAGACATTTTTACTCATTTCAGTAAATGACATCGTATCATTCATTTTTGACGCATTGACTATTTTTTCAGCCATCCGTTTATAAAAATCATCTGAATCAATCAATCCTTGATTAACTTGAAATAAATTAGCAAAATATTCTGTTACGCCTTCGTACATCCATAAATGTTCTGACATTTTAGGGTTGCTGTAATCAAAATACTGAATTTCTTTTGAATGTACACTCAAAGGCGTTATCGTATGAAAAAATTCGTGCGAAACCACGTCTTTAAGTTGTTCTTCTAATTCCTCTTTTTGCATCTGATCCGGAAAAACAACCGTTGTAGAGGTATGATGTTCTAACGCGCCATATCCTTTGGCATCATTTTTAAAATAGTCGGACAGATATAATAAAATAGTATACCTTTTATTTGTGTTGATGGTTCCCATAAATGCCTTTTGAGCACGCATGGTTTTTTCAAGACTTGTCACCAATGATTTTGCATTATGGGCGCCTGTTGGCGAATAGACACTAAATAAAATCTCCATTCCATCTACCGTAAAAGTTTCGTAATCCGGTTTTGAATACATAATCGGATTGTCTGTCAACTCAAAATAACGGCTAACTTTAAAATTATCTACTACATCACTTTTATTTAGATCTAATAAAGAAGTTGTACCAAAAAGTGTGGCTGGATGCAATACTGTTAAATTGTATGGCATTTCTGTTAACAGTATTTTATCTTCAAAATAACCTACAAAAGCGTGATTGTTTACTATAAAATTACTGCCTTCTAAAATATTAGTTCCCGACGGTGAAAAAATATCTTCTTTTTTCTCGCCTGATCTGTATCCCTTACCTGATTCCGAATCAAAAGTGTCGTTGACCAAATACGTTATTTTTGCTAACGATTTTCCATTTGGTATCTTCCAAGAGTTATCATCTGTTTTGCTAGTAACCAATTCTTTACCTGTTTTATCGAATGCCTTTAAATTCTCAATAAATTTTCCATAATTGTCATCGGAGTACGTTCCAGGAACTGTTTTAGGTAGATGAAAAGTAATATCATTATTGCTAAAACTAGGCGGAATTATAGTGACCAGTACCTTGTCGTTTTGTATCACATTTAGATCGATTGTAACTTTTACTTCAGAAGTTTTCTCTTTTTGTTGTGCACTTGCAGTATAGGAGACCGCAGTCAGGGCAATAACTGCAGTCAGAATTAGTTTTTTCATTTACTAAATATTAGTTTTAAATAAGTCCTCAAAAGTAATTATATAGTTAGACAAGTTTTTATATTTTTAGATTTGATTAACTAAAATTAAAGTGCATTTATAAAATAACAAACCCTCACTTAGAGCGAGGGTTCCTTTATTAATCAAATTTATTTTTGATATAATATTTACTATCTAAATCATCAAAGTCGTCTATAATTGGCCTGGGTTTTGGTTTGCTGCCAGCAGCTTTCTTTTTCCAAAGCTCAAACTTATCTTTAGACAGTCGTTTACGCATAAATTCGGTTACTTCATTTTCTGAAAGACCAAACTCTTCCTTAAGTACTTCAAAAGGCTTTTTTTCCTCTTGCGCAACGCTGACAACTCTTTCCAACTGCTCGCTGTTAAGCTCTAATAACTTACTTTTTTTCATTTCTGTAAAAGCATTTTTTTAAATAAAGGTTCTAAATCAATTCTTGAAACTTCAATATTAATAAAAAAACCAATTAGTTTTTAAAAAAACCTACTTTTTTTCAAAGGCTTCAGAATTTGAAGAACGGTACTTCTGGAAAGGTATTTTCAACAAATTAGAAAGAGTATTATGCTCTTCAGGCTTCATGTGAGTATCAATGCCAAACACGATTTTGTCACGGTCTAATGTTTTAAAAGTACCGAACAATCGGTCCCACACAGAAAAAATATTACCATAGTTGCTATCAGTGTAGGGCAAAACGTAATGATGATGTACTTTATGCATATCAGGTGAAACTATAAAATAACTTAAAAAAACATCCACCTTTTTAGGCAGAACAATATTGGCATGACTGAACTGTGTTGCTACGACAGACAAAGTCTGATATAAAAAAACCATCCACATTGGAGCACCGACCATCAAAACTCCAGCAGTAGTAAAAATAAAGCGAACAACACTTTCTCCTGGGTGGTGCCTGTTGGCAGAAGTAGTATCTACCCAAGTATCCGTATGATGTATCAAATGAAAATGCCATAAGAATCGAACTTTATGTTCCACTAAATGCACTAAATAAGCACCAATTAAATCTAAAAGCAACAAACCAACTATTGCAAATAGCCACGGGTTCATCTTAGGCAACCAATGCAATAAACCAAAATCATTATCAACCGTCCATTGTGCCGTTTTTAATAGAATTACAGCCAGAAAAAAATTGACAATCATTGTTGTCACCGTAAAAAAAATATTAATCCCAGCATGGTGCCATTTCTTATAACTGAATTTGTAAAGCGGAAACGCAGTTTCAATCAACCAAAAAAAAGAAATTCCACCAGCTAAAAGTAAAGCTCTGTGCAATGTTGGAATCGTGTTAAAATAATTAATTATTTCGTTCATGACAATTCTGTGAATTTCAAATTTAGTAAATAAACAGTTTACTCTATAATTCTAAAAGTTAGATTTATGCGCGGATCAATTGGTTTAGCTGTTTTCGGAATTTGATGCTTCCAAAAATGTTGTGTCGTGCCTTTCATAATAAGAAGACTTCCGTGTTCAAGGTTTATTTTTAGCTTTTGTTCCTTAATCGTATTGTGTTGCAGATGAAAACTTCTTTCCGCACCAAAACTCGCCGAAGCAATTACTGGATTTTGTCCTAGTTCTTTTTCATTATCAGCGTGCCATCCATTACTGTCTTTCCCGTCACGGTAATAATTTAGCAAAACTGTTGTAAAGCTTTGCTTGCAAATTTCCTCGATTTCATCTTTAATAAACAACAATAAAGGATTCCAGAGGTTGGGTTTCATTACTATATTAGAATAACGGTACTGTTTTCCTTCATTACCAAAAAGAGCTGTGAGTCTAGGCTGAAGATGTGTTTTTCCAAATACAGTTATGGTATCCTGCTGCCAGGGAATTTCATTTTTAAGTAAATTAAAAAGCTCATCTGCTCGATTATTAGTAAAGAAATTGGGATAGTACTCAATAGCAGCATCCGGAAGATTAAACGTAATTATCTCTTTAGGGAAAAGTGAATTCATACCTCAAAAATATAAAAAAACGATGAAGTTCATCCATCGTTCTTATCCAAAATAATTATGTAATAATTTATTCTGGATTGTGTTGATGCAATATGTATTTATAAATTAATCCACCTGCAAATGCTCCAGCGATTGGAGCTAACCAAAACAGCCACAACTGCGTCAAGGGAGTTCCGCCAGCAAAAATAGCTTGTGATAATGAACGTGCAGGATTTACGGACGTATTTGTAATTGGAATACTGATTAAGTGAATTAAGGTTAGTGCTAAACCAATAGCGATTCCGGCAAACTTAACATGAGAGAATTTTCCAGTTGCGCCAAGAATTACTAGCAAGAAGAACATTGTCAAAATAAATTCGGCTACAAAACAAGACATCATTGAATATTTATCAGGAGAAAAAGCATCAAAACCATTTGAAGCAAAAGCTCCTGCTTTAGTATTATCAATAACATTTCCATCTTTACCAGACCAAATGAAGAAAAGTGTAGTTGCCGCAGCTATTGCTCCAACACATTGCGAAATGATATACGGAACTAAATTATTTCCAGAAAATCTTCCTCCAGCCCAAAGTCCAACAGAAACGGCTGGATTAAAATGTCCTCCTGAAATGTGTCCCACAGCATAAGCCATTGTCAAAACTGTTAATCCAAATGCAAGAGAAACACCAACAAATCCCACTCCTAAATTAGGAATTCCAGCTGCAAATAATGCACTTCCGCAGCCACCAAAGACAAGCTAATAAGTACCAAAAAATTCTGCAAATAGTTTTTTCATAAGTTTAGTTTTAAATCGTGAAACCATCACGATTGGTTAGTAAAATAAAATTACAGCTTAAAAAAGCAAGCAACAATTCAGTTAAAATAAACTTATAAACAATGAATTAGATAATTTTTTTGGACTTGAACTTAATGTTCATAAAGACAATTGCTAGGATTATTAACAAAATACCAATCCATTGCGACAAAACGACTGTTTCTCCAAGAATCATGTAGGCCATCAGTACAGAAACAGGCAATTCAATTGCAGACACAATACTCCCAAGTCCGATTCCTGTCAAAGGAAAACCAGCATTAAGTAATATAGGTGGAATCACGGTACCGAAAATTGCTAATAAAATTCCCCATTTGTAGAAGATATCCAAGTTAAATGGCGTTGTTTGGGTTACAAGAGCAAATATAAAAACCACCATTGCTCCACCTAAGAGCATGTACAAACTTCTTTGTGCAGACGACACAGCTAATGCCGTTTTGTTGGCGGCATACATGGTAGTTGTAAATGAGGCTGCTGCCAATAATCCTAAGATGATTCCCCGCCAGTCAAGCTTTACGTGGTTAAAGAAAAGATTTGTTGCCAATGCGGTTCCGAACAAAACAATCAATACAGAAAATATCTTAATCTTTGAAGGTATCTTTCTATCTATAATCATTTCTAAGAGTACACCCATCCAAACTGTTTGCATCAAAAGAACGATTCCAATTGAAACGGGAATATATTTCACGGCCAAATAGTAAAAAATGCTGGTCAACCCTGTTGATGTTCCTAAAATCAAGAGCTTCCTTACATCAATTGGATTTGCCTTTACAACAGCATTTCCTTTTTTGGCTTTTTGATATAAATTAATTCCAAGCAAAGCAACAATACCGATTACGAATTGTGCCGTAATTACTTCGGCAGGCGTGTAATGAAGTCCGGATGAGCTTGTATCTGCGTAAGCTAACTTCACGAAAGTAGCCAGCATACCATAACTAGTAGCACCTAAGCCAACCAAAACAACTCCTTTTAAAACTTTATTTGTAGTCATGTATTATTTTTAACTGAAGGTAACAGCATTGACCTGTGTCCAAAAAAAAAGAGGAAAGTTTTAAACTTTCCCCTTTTGAGCCGGCGGAGGGACTCGAACCCACGACCTGCTGATTACAAATCAGCTGCTCTAGCCAACTGAGCTACGCTGGCGGCGTAATAGTTCTGCAAATATAGAAGTGAAAATTAATTCTCCAAAATATTTTCGAACTTTTTTCGCAAAATATAGTATTAAAGTGCGTTGATTTTTTCAACCAATTGATTAGCAGTTTGTTCTAATTCGACATTGATTTGCTTAAAATGCGCCTTTTTATTTTCAACATTTTTTGCATTTACTTTAGAAATCAAAGCGTCAAAAGATGTAATTGCTTCATCTATAACAGCATTGGTGCTATCAGATGGTTTTCCGGTAGTTGTCATTTCATAAATGTAAACAGCTTCAATAATATCACCTAATACGAAATTGATATCTTTCTTTAAATTTTTAACACTTGGCATTTTCTTTTATTTTAAAATTTGGTGCAAAACTACATTAAATCTTTAGAATAGTAACTACGAAATATAAATTTCTAAGATTGAAGCATTTCCAGAAAGTTTAAAATCGGTCAGACTTGCCGGCAGCAAAAGGGTATCTCCTTTTTTATAAGTGTAGTTTTCTCCTTCAATTTGAAGTTGAAAATCGCCATCCACACACATGTAAACGGTAAAAGACTCGCCGTGTTTGTAAATGGTACTAGTTCCGTCAAGCGGAATAAAGTTAGTTGTAAAGTACTTGCAGTTAACAACTTCGTTAGAAATATTTTCAACTTTAGAATACTTTTTCTCAGCATCAACTGCTTCATAGTTAAGGGCCTCCAACGATAAATCAACATGAAGTTCGCGTTTATTGCCTGTGGCATCTACCCTATCAAAATCATAAATTCTATATGTGATATCAGAAGTTTGTTGAATTTCTGCAACAATTATTCCTGCTCCAATGGCATGAATGGTTCCAGTATCTAGAAAAAATACGTCGCCTTGGTTTACCTGTTTAGTGTCTAGTATATCAACAATCGTATTGTCACGAATTTGCTTTAAATATTCTTCTCGATTCGAATTCTTTTTAAAACCAACGATTAACCTTGAATTGACATCTGCCTGAACTATATACCACATTTCAGCTTTTCCAAAAGAATCGTGGCGTTGCTTAGCCAGTTCATTATTAGGATGTACCTGAATTGATAAGTCTTGGCGAGCATCAAGGTATTTAAAAAGTAACGGAAACTGTTTGCCAAATCGCTCATAAACTTTGAATCCCAGCATTGCTTCAGGAAATTCGCTGATTACCTCGTTCAATGATTTTCCTTTCAGTGCACCGTTTGCAATAATACTGACATCGTTTTCAACTGTAGAGATTTCCCAACTTTCGCCGGTATTTGCAGAAGTTATAGGTTTATTGAGATTCGTTTTTAATTTAGTTCCTCCCCAAATTCTTTCTTTCAGAATAGGTTCAAATTGTAACGGATATAGTTTCATTACTACGATATTTTAAAGAAAATTACATTGTTTTAAGCATTTTCAGTGCTTTTTCAATATGGATTTTACCTGACATGCTATTGAAAATTAAAGTAATAATTCCGTTTTTATCTGCCACATAAGTAACTCTGCCCGGAATTAATCCAAATAAATCATTGGGAACACCAAAAGCTTTCCTGATTTTTTTATCGGAATCAGAAAGCAAAATAAAAGGCAGTTTATATCTTGCAGCGAATCCGATATGCGACTTCGAGCTATCACTACTTATTCCGATAACCTCAGCGCCCAAAGCTTTAAAATCTTCATATTTATCACGAAAAGAGCAAGCCTGTTCAGTACAAACACTAGTATTGTTTTTGGGATAAAAGTAAATTACCAGAGGTTTTCCAATGTAATCTCTAACTTCAAAAGAAGCGCCGTTACTATCTTTTCCCAAAAAAAATGGAATTCTATCTCCTACTTTTAGTGCCATTATCGTCCGCTATAGGTTACAAAATTTCGTGGTGTTTCATACAAAACAACTTCTAGCTCTTTGTTTGCATCAATATATTTTCGGAGTTTTTGCCAAATGACAACAGCAATATTTTCAGCAGTTGGATTCAAATCTGAAAAATCGAGTACGTCAAGGTTTAGATTTTTATGATCGAAAGCATTTTCAATATGCTCTTTTATCAAATCAGATAAAATTTTAACATCAATAACAAAACCTGTATCTTGATCAATTTCTCCCGTAACAGAAACTATTAATTCATAATTATGTCCGTGGAAATTTGGATTGTTGCATTTGCCAAAAATGGAATTGTTTTTTTCGTCAGACCAGTCTTTTCTGTACAATCGGTGGGCAGCATTAAAGTGTGCTTTTCTTGAAACGGTTACTATCATTGGATTTACTTGTTTATTAACATTTTTTGAAGGCTGAATTGTGCTTAAATATGCGTTGCTAAATCTTATGATCTTCGAGATAATGATAGAACTCGTCAAAAATTATCTTAAACCAAACCGTATATAGAGTTGGATTTTTGATCATATCCGTTTTCACATCTTCAATTTTCATCCATTTCCAACTTTCAACTTCTTCTTCATTAATTGTTGGCTCATCATTAAAATACCCAATCATTACGTGATCCAGCTCATGCTCAGTTAAACCATTATCAAACGGTGCTTTGTAAATAAAATGAAATAATTCTTTGAGTTCAGTTTTAAATCCCATTTCTTCATATAATCTACGTGTTCCAGCTCCTACATTAGTTTCACCAGCACGCTGATGGCTGCAACACGTATTGGTCCACAATAAAGGCGAATGGTATTTGTGATGCGCACGTTGTTGCAGCATAATTTCGTTATGGTTATTCAATACAAAAACAGAAAAAGCACGATGCAAAACAGCTTTTTCGTGCGCTTCAAGTTTATTCATTAAACCTAGTGGTTCGTCGTGCTCATTAACCAGGACTACTTGTTCTTCAATCATAACATTTATTAATGTTTCAAAAATACAAAAAAAAACAAGGCCTAAAAATTATAGATTTTGAACAAGCGTTAAACTTTACTTAAAACGTTGCTGTTTGTAAACTGAACGACATTGGTCTTCGTATCTTGTTGAGTAATTTGTAACTGAATTAAAAAAACAAATGTTATGCGCAAGTCCATTATTAACCTTTTATTTTTATTGCCTTTGTTCATGCTAAATGCTTGTGGGCAGTCAAATAAAAAACAAAAAACAAATCAAAAAATCATTACTATGCAGAATGTAATTTCAAAACCTGAAAATCCGTATTACTCAAATACAGACACAACAAAATTAAACATATCAGACGCTGATTGGAAGAAAGTGCTCTCACCAGATTTATATGCTGTAGCACGTAAAGCCGATACTGAAAGGGCTTTTACTGGAACCATGTGGAATTCTGAAACCAAAGGAACCTATTATTGCGCAACTTGCGGTTTAAAGCTTTTCATGTCAAACCAAAAATTTGTAAGCAGTTGTGGTTGGCCAAGTTTTTTTGAACAAGACAACAAAAATAGTGTCGTTTTTAAAGATGACAGTTCATTTGGAATGAAGCGAACAGAGGCGCTTTGCGGAAGATGCGATAGCCATTTGGGACACTTATTTGACGACGGTCCTGCGCCTACGGGAAAACGCTACTGTATGAATGCAATTTCGCTCGATTTTGTTCCCGAGGCAACAAATGTAACCAAGGCCAATGAAAATACGGAAACGATAGTCCTTGGTGGCGGATGTTATTGGTGTGTTGAAGCAGTGTATGAAAATTTAAAAGGTGTTGAAAAAGTAGTTTCAGGATTTGCCGGAGGAACAGTGGAAAACCCAAGTTATGAACAAGTTTGCACTGGTAGAACTGGCGCGGCAGAAGTTGTTCAGATAACATACGATAAAACCATAACTAATCTTGATGAACTATTTCAAGTATTTTTCACAGTTCACGATCCAACCACTTTAAACCGTCAAGGTGGCGATGTTGGTACGCAATATCGTTCTGCAATTTTTTATAAAAATGAAGAACAAAAAAAAGCAGCCGAAAGTATTATTGCCGAATTAAATGAAAAAAAGGTTTACGGAAGTAAAGTAGTAACGACTTTGGAACCTTTTAAAACTTTTTACAAAGCCAAAGATTATCATCAAGACTATTATAAAAATAATAAAAATGAACCTTACTGCCAAATGGTTATTCAACCCAAAATTGAAAAATTCGAGAAAGTATTTAAGGAGAGATTGAAAAAGCAATAATTATTAATTCTGAAGATCCGCTTATGAAAATGAGCGGTTTTTTTTTGTGAATACCCACCATGATAGATGAATATGCCCTCTTGATAGATGAATATGCCATCTTGATAAATCAATACCTAACATTGATAGTTTAATGTGGCCTATTTATAAATCATTACCTAAAATTGATAGATGAATGTGGCCTATTTATAAATCAATACCTAACATTGATAGAGGAATGTGATACATTTACGTAGCACTACTCTAACAACGTCTAAAAAAGTGAGTTTACTTTAATAGAAGTTCAGCGATTTTCAAAGCACATTTTTCCCCATCAATGGCTGCAGAAATAATTCCACCAGCAAATCCGGCACCTTCACCACAAGGATACAATCCTTTTATTTGTGGATGTTCTAACGTAAAATTATCTCTCGGAATTCGCACTGGAGAAGATGTTCGGCTTTCGGGTGCATGCAATATCGCCTCATTAGTCATATAGCCTCGCATTGATTTCCCAAATTCTGTAAAGCCCTCTCTTAAGATTTGAGATAGAAACTGCGGAAAAACCTGTCCCATTTCTACAGATGTTGTTCCTGGAACATAAGATGTTTTTGGGATAGATGACGAGACCTTATTTTGGGTAAAATCAACCATTCGCTGTGCTGGAACTTTTTGAGTTTGCTTCGCCTGTTGGCTAAAGCTCGAACCTCCAGCCAAATGCCATGCCTTCTGTTCGATACTTTTTTGGAATTCCATTCCGGCTAAAGCTCCAAATTTGGCAAAAGGTTTGAAATCTTCCATCT
>Ga0105047_10019113_pt1 | contig 10587 bp, 6 predicted proteins | sample MAT04_FD_78384 | JGI IMG/M metagenome (GOLD analysis project Ga0105047, IMG submission 78384) | Freshwater microbial communities from Lake Fryxell liftoff mats and glacier meltwater in Antarctica - MAT-04 (megahit assembly) | ecosystem: Environmental > Aquatic > Freshwater > Ice > Liftoff... | reverse complement strand
TCATGGCCGACGGCCTGCCGAAATCGGCCGGGCATCCGTTTTATCAACGGCTCAACGCGCTGCTGGCCGAAGCCGATTTCGATCACTGGATCGAACGACGCTGCCAGCGCTACTACGAACAAGCAGAAAAACGCGGCCAGCCTTCGATTCCGCCCGGCGTCTATTTTCGGATGCTGCTGGTGGGCTACTTCGAAGGCATCGACAGCCAACGCGGCATCGCCTGGCGCTGCGCGGACAGCCTCAGCTTGCGGCATTTTCTGGGCATTCCGCTGCAGGAAGCGACGCCCGACCCCAAGACGCTCAGCAACACGCGCCGCCGTCTGCCGGAAGAGGTCTTCGACGAGATGTTCCAGTTCGTGCTGCGCATCGCGGCCGACAAGAAGCTGCTGTCAGGCAAGACCGTGGGCGTCGATTCGACCTTGCTCGAAGCCAACGCGGCTATGAAGAGCATCGTCCGCCGTGACACGGGCGAGGATTGGAAGCAATTCGTCACGCGCTTAATGCGCGAAGAGGGCGTGATCGAGCAGGACGACGAGCCCTCGGACGAAGAAGTCCGCCGCTTCGATCAAAAGCGCAAGAACAAAAAAGTCTCGAACGACGAGTGGGTATCGCCCAACGATCCCGAGAGTCGCATCGCCAAACTAAAAGACGGCCGCACGCATCTGGCCTATAAGGCCGAGCACGTGGTCGATTTGAAGAGCGACGTGATTCTGGCCGCCGAGATCTACCCGGCCGATCACGGCGACACGCAAACGCTGGTTGATAGTGTGCTGGACGCGGTCGAAAACATGCAGCAGGCCGGCTGTGCGTGTGAGATCGAAGAGATTGTGGCCGACAAAGGCTATCACGCCGCCGAGACGATCGAGCTGGCCGAAGAGCTGAACTTCCGCACGTACATTCCGGAGCCCAAGCGCCCGCATCGTTCGCGCTGGACCGACAAGCCGCCGGAGTTTCAACAGGCCGTGCACGCCAATCGCCGCCGTCTGAAGCGCGCCAAGAGCCGAGCGTTTCAAAAGCTGCGCAGCGAACGGGTCGAGCGGACATTCGCCCACATCTGCGACACTGGCGGCATGCGACGGAGTTGGTTGAAGCAAGTTGTGAACGTCAGCAAGCGTTACTTGCTGGCCGCCGCTGCGCACAACTTGGGGCGAATCCTGCGCAAGCTGTTCGGCGTTGGCAAACCGACAACGCTACAGGACCTGGGCGGCCTTGCTGCGCTGACGCAGCTTGTGACCGGGCTGCTCTATGTCATCCGAGCGCTCCGAGCAGCCACCCGAATCACCCAGGACGCCAAGCACGCTGAACTTGCCGCCACGCCCGCGTAGATCGGCGCCGCAACGAAACCGCCTTACTTCCCCGGGCTGCTAGGCATCGGTCGGAGCAGCCAATAGCTCTTACCGCACTCCGAACGCGCCCTGCGATTCACTCTCGCCGCCGCACGCACGTTGTAGTCTCCGACGAGGCCAATGCTGATGCCACCACCTCGAAAAACTCGTGTTCCGCATTCTGCCATTCGCCTTCCCGAAGACGCCCCTGAAAAATGTCCTGACACCGCCGTGCGATCCGCCGGGCCAACGCTTCATTAGGCGTGCGGTCTCGATGGTTCCATGCCGTGATGGACTGCGATATCAATTGGTGCGGTGCTTCGCCATTTGACGCAGCCATGAGGCCCGCATCGACTAGGGTCTGCATTGTCTCCCGAATATGAGGCGGAAGAACCGCCCACGCGTCGGCGATCCGCACAACGTCGGGCGGTAGCAAGACACTTTGGGGATTGGACAGTGCCGCCAAAGCGACGCCATCCGATGCCATTGAAGGACTGGCAGAGCCTCGGCGACGCTGCCCAGATGCTACCGCACCGGACGCTTGATCCGGCAACTCGTTGTCCTTCAATGGCTTAGGGAATGGAGGCGGCGGGAATCGAACCCGCGTCCCGAAACATTTCCACGCAAACATCTACGTGCGTAGTGGGTTTACTTCAGCCTTCGCCCACTCGCCCCCAACCAACAGGGTGCTAAGCAAGCTAACCGGGAACATTTTTTAGTCTCGCGCGTGCCCAGCAGTGACGCAAGACGATTCGGAATTGGTGACTGACTTTTGGACCTCTCCGACGAAAGCCCGCAGTCAGGGTAGCCTATCTCTAGGCAGCCAAAGCAAAGGAATCTTCAGCAATTGAAGATTGTGATCAGCTTTTTTACGTGGCCAACTGATCAACCACGGCACGCCGCCTGCGCTTCAGACTGTCCGGTCGAACCCTGTTCGCCCCCGAAATAAACCTCGGAGTCCAGCGGTCGTCGGAACCTCGCGGTTTGTCGCAAGGGACTGACACACAAGATGCTTCTGCGGCAATTATACCCGCGCCGGTCCAAGCTGACCAACGGCCGTTTTCTGGCCGGTCTTCGCCGAAATGATCGTCCCATTTCTTCGTGCCGCGCGCCATTTGCGGCAGGCGGCCGGGGTGTCGCGGCGCCGGCTGGCCATTGACTTGTCCGCCGGAATGGTTTGTAGGCCCACTCAGCGGCTCAGGCAGGACTCCCATACAGCCTGAGAGCAGGATAATTCTCGGCATTTCACCGCATTCAGTAACAAACCCCTCCCCCCGACGCTTCGCAATTTAGAGGGCAGACAGACCACCAAAACAGACATCGAAGGAGCGGAGCAATGAAGGCGATAGCAACACATACCGCGTGGTTTAAGAGGCTGACAATGGCGGCCGTGCTGGCGGCAGCCGCGGCCGGAACCACCTTCGCCGGCAACGGCAGCGGACACGGCGCCCACGGCGGAAGCGGCGGTGGCGGCAACAGTCAGCGATCCACCTCCAAGAGCATGGGCATGTCCCAGAGCGGCTCCAGCAAATTCATGAAGAGCTCCGGGTCGGGCTTCACCCATCAGACATTCTCCCACAACCTTTCCAGCAACAGCCAAACCAGTGGCAGCAAGATCCTGAAGTCGGACAAACTCAACTCCAACGTCTACAAGAAGTCGAGCGGTCGCGATCTGAACGTGTTGTCGAACAGCAATTCGCAGCAGGGCTTCAAGAAAACCAAGATTACAGGCCTGCCCAGCTCGGTTCTGAATACCAACACGCGGAACACATTCGACAAGACCAAGAAGTTTGATCCGATCACCTCGGTCCATGAAACCTTGCACCCAATCGTCAAGGATCCCATCAAACCCAAGCCAATCCCCATCGATCCAGGCATGGGTAACGGGCATGGTCCCATCGTCGGCGGCGGCGGCAAGCCCATTCCGATTGATCCAGGCATTGGCAACGGCCAGTCGCCCAAGTGGGACAAACACAACCGTAATCACAATCACAACTGGAACAACTTCTACTGCTACCCGTGGAACAAGAACTACAAGCCCGGCTGCTGGTATCCGAACTACGGATTCTTTCCGCCGATTGTCGTCACGCCTGGCTTTTTCCCAGGACCTGCGATTTATCCTTACCCTCGCACATCCACGAACTATGTGACGGTCGTTTCGCGAACCGCAACGCCCGCCTCCCTGGTGAATGGCACGGACTTGCAGTTGGTTGATATCAAGCTGCTGGATAACGGTCGCCCTGAAGCGCAGATTGGTCCTCGCTACCGAGTCAGCTTCCGCAATGTCGGCTCGACCCCAGTCGATCACGAGTTCAATGTGTCGCTGGTGGCTGCGACTGAGATGAAATTGGCGGAAGACCTACCGCAGACGATCACACGAGTCGGCGCCATCCAAGGAAACGACATCAACTTTGTCGACCTGCGATTGCCATCCAGCGTGTTTCAGATGGCGACGACCGACGGTGGCAAGACGGAGTTCTCAAAACTGCTGGTCTTCGTTGACAGCTATCAGGAAGTCAAGGATAGCAATCGAGAGAACAACATCGCCGGCCTCGAGCGGAACACGGTGCCGAACGCCGAGTAACTCCTAACGCAAGATCGAAACGAGCGAGGCAGGGCAGAAAGTCACAACCTTGGGGCAGAATGCGATGAGCAAAGCATGGAGACAAAAGCCTGATCCGCGGCCAGGCCAGCCTGGGAAAACCGACGACAACGCTGCTTGAAATTGCGAGTAGGCCCTGCGGGGACTTCGGTGTGGCCTGTCGATTGCGAATCGGAACCCTGAGGCAAACGCGAGGAGAGGGTTTGAGCGGTGGGTGGTGAAGCGTCGCTACTTTAAAACCCCCGGTCGGCCCTCTCCTCCTTTGTTTTCACCTTCGAACCAACGGCTCCTACGGGGGCCGTTATTTTTTTGGCTCCGGCTTGGCGTCATGGCTTGGCCCGTGAAGTCGATCCTGGTCCAAAACGATTGTCACGCTGGGGCCGTGGCGAAATCGCAATTGCATTCTGTCCTCCTGGAGCTTGCCGACCGTTCGAGCGTAGAGCGATGTGACCTCGTCGAGCGTGGCTTTTTCGCGAGCAAGTTCGACGGGTATAGCCATTTCCTGATCCGCCAATCGTTGTTGTTGGTCCAATGTCTTGAGTCTGACCCGCACCTCTTCGGCTTCCATCATCGAATCTTCCAGTCGCTGCTCCAATTCCTTAAGCCGCAGGCTGCCAGCTTCCTGCGCGGCCAATCGCAGTTGCTTGGCGTACTCCGCCCTGGCGACGGCCAAATCGTTGTCCGCGGCGAGCAGGTCAGCGGCGGGGACCTTTTGCTTGGCGACCAATTCAGCCATCAGTTCTCTCTGACGAGTGCGGAGAGGCACCAACTGCTCCAGCTCGATGAGCACGGCGTCTTGTTTCGTGGCGGCAGCGATGCGCGGACCCAATTCCGCGATCCGTCTTTGCAATTCGTTAATCGTTACAGCGAGGCCGTTTATCTTTAGCTCGGCCTCCAACTTTTGCTCGTCGATCCGGATCAGTCGCTGCTCCACAATCTGCGGAGATGTTTTTCCGCCATGGATCCGGACTTGTTGCGCGTAGTGCTGCTCCATTCGCTCCAGTTCCGCAAGTTGCTGTTCGCGCTCACGCAAGCTCTTTTCCGCTTCATGTAGTCCACCTTCCATTTCGAACAGTCGATTCGTGAGCCCTTCTCGAAGAACCGTCAGATACTTAATTGCCGGCACGCGTTGATCAAAGGACTTGATCGCAATGTCCCCCATGTACACACCTGGCGGTAGATTGGTGAAGCGCGAAGGATCGACGGTGATTTCAATGAGTGGACCCGCACTTTCAGCGGCGGGTAGTTCTTCTTGATTGGCTGTCTTGACGAAGAGTGCGCGGGCGCGCTCCTCGATGTAGTCATGATGGATCACAGTGTCAATCAAGGTTGCGTTGGCCAGCCCCGAATCCGCCGCGCACACAATCCGTAAAATGGCGCGAATTTCACTAGTAGGGGTGCGAGGCGCCGCCACGGGCTGTTGAACAGTTGGCTCTTGGGATTTTGCCGCGGTTGCCGTGGCGACAACTACCAGCGATGCCACAATGTACAATCGTGCGGTTCGCTTGTTTCCTGTTGCGTGCATCAGGCTCCTCCGGGTGGGTGTTTCGCTTCGAACTCCGTCAGTCGCCAACGGGCGACGTCGGCCGAGCCCAAAGTGGGGAATAATCGCACGACTTCACGATAGATTCTGGCAGGATCTTCCTCTGGTGAGGGCTCGTTGCGCAGCCGGTCGGCGCGATTGATCATTCGATACGCCACAAAGTCCAACCGCTGCCGGACCTCTTCGGCTGGCTCGCCTGCCGACAAGGCTTGATGTTGCAGCATTTGGGCAGCGTCTCGCTGGCGACTCTTAATCAATTCCTCGGCAACCTGCAAATGAAACTCGGCCTGCGTGTTCAGGGCAGCAATCTCTGCGAGCACTTGCGCCGTTTCGGTCGAGAAAGCGTCGACGCTATCGTCGAGATTGCCAGGCGTTTGCTGGGGAACCTTGGCAGTGAGCAGTCGATCATCGATGGAAATCGATGAACCAAGTCGTAGCGCGCCCCAGATCACAGCGCCTCCGATCGCCAACAGTAGCGGCAGCGCGAGCGTAAAGGTGGCGGCGCGGCGATGACGTCGCCGCACTGTTTGCTCGACATCGCGAACGATCTCGGCTGCTGGTCGTAGCGGCAATTCGAAGCGCGTGTCCGCCTGTCGCAACAGTGCTTTTAGCGTGTCATCAAGCATGATGTTTTACTCGTTGGCCAAATGCGCAAGCGAACTTGCGAGTAGCTTGCGCGCTCGAGTGAGCCGCACTTCGATGGCGTTGCGTTTCGCACGCAGTACGTCAGCGACTTCGGCCACGGTCAGTCCTTCCAGATAGTGCAGCACAATCACTTCTCGCGATCACGTTGGTAACGCCGCCACGGCGTGGCGGACTTCGCGAGCTGTTTCATCAGTTTGCAGCCGTGCTTCGCCGCTGGCCTCGCCAGCTTTTGCAGGCGCTGTTGCAAGCATGCTTCCGAACACTCGTTCGCGCAGCCAACGGCGGCGAGTGATCGTGCGGCAGCGGTTGGTAGTGATCGTGGCCAAATAGGTCCAAAACGACGCCTCGCCCCGAAAGCGGCCCCGGTGGCGATACGCCGCCAGGAATACTTCCTGCGTTACGTCCTCCCCGCTGTCCGTCCAGCCCAACAGTCGCGACGCCAGGCGGACAACGCGTTTTTGGTGGCGGTCCACCAATTGCTCGAAGGCCAGACGGTCACCGCGCACAAATCGCTCGATCAGCTCGCGGTCTTCAACCTCCGCGATGGGCGAGTTCACGGGCAGTGGCGCCAGGGATGTCGCGTTCATGACCAACAGTTTAGACACGCGAACAGGCAAAGGCTTACAAGAAAAGTCTTCGCGCTGGACTACACGGGATGCGAGATGCCCTTAGTTCGGCCGCCACCACCGTTGCAGTGTGAGGTCTGCGACAAGCAGGCAACGTCGACAAGTCATGATGCCGCAACTACTTCAGCGTTCGCAAATATGCGATGAGGTCGCGCAGTTCTTCGGCAGTTAGGACCCGGTCCAGCCCCTCGGGCATGATCGACTGCCGGCTGGGCTGAAGTTGGTCGATGTCAGTGCGATCGACGCGGACCTCGTTGCGATCGGCAGTCAGCAGATAGATGGCCGCAGGCGTTTCGCGCGCAATCAGTCCTGTATGGACCTGTCCAGCAGTGGTGCTGGCCGAAAAACTTTCGTAGCCGCGCGCGATCGATGCGCTCGGAATCAGAACCGATTCCGCCAGATCGCGCGCCGCGCGGATCTCGCCGATCTTGGAAAGGTCTGGTCCGATCTTAGCGCCTTCGTTCTGCACGCGGTGACATGCGCTGCACGCCGCCTTGCGTCCAAAGAAAACCGCGCGGCCGGCCGTGGAATCTCCACCGTCTAGCCGCTCAAGGAGCGATTGCAGTTGTTCGCTCTGTCGCGCGGAGGCCGCCCGAAGACGCGCCACTAGTGGCGCTGCGGCCTGTTGGACAATTTCCGGAAACGCCGCAAACAATCGGGTGAGTTCCGCAGACGTTTGGCCGTCGAGGCCAGGCGCCTTGGAAACAGCGTCGACAAGTTTTAGGCCAAGAGGAGCATCCTTTGCCGTCCGGAAAGCTGGCAAAATCGCCGAGAGCTCCAGTGGGCCTGCCTGCGGGATCAACGGCAGAGTTGCCGCAAGCTGTGCCTCAGAAAGGGCTGCTTGCCCGAGCGCCCCGGCCGCAACCAAACGACGCTGTGGCAGCGCGTCGCCCTTGAGTTGGCTCGTCAGGATTCCGAACGCAATATCATTGAGCGCGCCGCCATGCTTCGCGACGGCAGTGGCAGCCGATACGCGCAAATCTTCATCCAGCGTTTGATCCGCGGCCAGTTCCATCAGCCGGGCATCTGTATCCTTAATCCCGCGTTTGCCCACGGTGAGCACGGCCTGGCGAAGCTCGGCCGCATCTATCGCCGCCAAACGCGCGCGAACTCCATTCTGCCATGCAGTCGGAACTTCCCGCAGATCAGCCTGGGCGATTACTTCCAATAGCAACCGTCGCGCGGCGGGCGAACTTTCGGTGTCGTCCAAGGCGCTCGTAACCATCGACTGCACTTTCGTATCGGCGGCGAACGCCAGCAGTGCGCCGCGGAGCGAGTTCTCACGATCCTCAGTGAGCTTCGGCTCGCGCAGCCACGCAGCCAATCGATCGACAATCTCACTTGCCCAGCCCTGCCGGCGCGTGATGACATCGAGCGCAGCCTGCGTCAGCGGTCCATCGGCCGAGTCCAACAGTTTGGCGACTTCATCTCGCGCAAGCGCCCCCGAATCCATCTGATCGAGCGCGATAAGAGCTGCGCGACGTACGTCAGGGTTCTTATCTGCCAGACCGATGCGCGTGGCGGTTGGATCGTCGATCCGGATCAATGCGTATATCAAAGCGTGCTCGAGAAAACGATCGTTCGCCCGGCCGAGTTCGGCCAGCAGCGCAGTGGGCGCGTCGGATCCGGCTTTCTTGCCTAATCGTGCAATCGCGGCCGCCGCTTCTCGGCGAACTTCGGGAGCCTCGTCGGACAGCGCTTCGCACAACGCATCTGCCGTGGCTGCGTCTCGCGCCGATCCCAAGCTTACCGCCGCCACCTGCCGCACACTGGCGTCCGGATCCTTGAGTGATCGAACGAGAAGAGGCAGACGTTGCGAGCCGTGAATTCGCGCCAGCGACCAGACAGCGTTGCGACGGGCACGTGGAGTGCCATGCTGCGGATCGATGAACTCGGCGAGCCCGTTGGCGTCTTCCGGCTTGCGTTCGCCGAGTTCTTCAATCGCGCGGTCGCGAACCGCCGACCGCGGATCGTCGAGCCAGCCGGCCAGTGTCTTAAAATCAGCGCCGTTCCAGGCGAGCTTCAGCCCCCGAGGATCGGCAGCGGCCTTCGTTCCGCTCTTGCGGATGCGATAGATCGCTCCGCCAATCTCCGGCTTGGCCGTTTGCGATGTCGGACAGCCGATCCGGAACCAGCCTCCGGTATCGATCACCAGCAGGCTGCCGTCCGCGTCTTCCAACACATCCGTTGGATGAAAATCGACATTGGCGGAATTCAGAAACACCGAGTCTTGCGAGCGAAACGTGCCGCCGTTGCGCCTGAGTTGGTGCCGCATGACTTTGTGCGTGTTGAACTGCACGCTGAAGATATTGTCGGCATAGTCTTCGCCCAGCTCGCTGCCGCGGTATCGCGTGAGGCCGCTGGGGGCGACGACGTCGAACACGCTCAACGCCGGGAGCAACTCGCCGGTTCGTTTGAACTCGGCGGTGCAAGGATGCTTGCGCGGATAGACGCCGCCGTAGACAAAGTGCATCAACGCGTCGTGGCGTTGATCGTCCGGGTTGTAGAACGTCATCGTGCCGATCATGTCCCCTGAGTCCGTGAACGCCACCTCCACGGGGTTATCCATTCCTCCGCCGCAGAAGACTTCGATATCGCTTCCGTCCGGCAGGCAAGAAAAGACGCGCGCCGCTTGCCCTTTGCTGAGCGACTTTCCGTCGGCGTCGACAAAGTTATGCCCATGCCGACCATCGCACCAATAGATCCGACCCTCTGGCCCCAAGAAGCAACCGTGGATATCCGCGGCGTTGCCGATGAAGCCAAAACTGCCGACGATCGCCTCACGCTGGTCCGCGCGGCCGTCGCCATCGGTATCGGTCAGCTTCCAGATATACGGAGGACTTGCGACGTAGAGCGAACCACGATGCGCCAGGGCGCCCATGGGGAACGTCATCTTGTCAGCAAAGACCGTGCTTTTGTCGAAGCGGCCGTCGCCGTTGGTGTCTTCCAACATGCGAACGCAGTTGGGAAGTTTTTCCAGAAGCTCCGCGGCCGGAAAGTTCACGCCGGCGTTATCCGCGACAAACAAGCGGCCACGCTCGTCAAAGCCAGCCATCGTCGGATGCTCGACCAGCGGCGGCCCAGCGACCATTTCGATCTCATAACCAGCGGGCACGGTGATCGTCGAAAGTGTGGTGGGCTCCGCAGCGAACGCACGGCCGACAGGCGTTACGGCAAGGATCGCACAGAAAAGCAAGAAACAGAGTAGATCGCAAAAACGCATACCGACCTCAGATCGCTCGACGTGGGGGAAACTTTGTCGAGTTTAACTGAGCGTGGGCCGGATTGCACGCTGATGTCGCGTTGACCGCAAGTGCGGATCACCGGCGCTAGGTTGAGCATTCTTTGCCAGGGCCAGGGGATCGCAAAGGTTGCCGGACTCAGGAGCTGCCGTTGCGCGCTCCATGCTGCGATCAATTGCCTCAAACCGCACTCCCCAAAAGGGAGGAGCAGAGCGACCGACGCCGCGATTGTGGCTGGCATTTGCTGCTCGTCACGCCGGAATATCCCCCACGACTACGACGAATGGCGAAGTTGGCGAACCCGAGGCAAGCGAGGTTTGGAGCCGGTCCCAGTTTGGCCGCCGGAGTTGTGCCATGGGGACGGGCCAAACTCAGTCGGATCGTTCGAACTGAGAACACCAGTCTTCGTTCAGTTCGACGTGCTTGATCGCGTACCGCCGAAACGTATACGTAATGTGAATCTTGCCATCGGGCGTCTGCACGACGCAAGGGTAGGAGTATTCACCGGGATTCGATTCTAGCTGCAACGGCTTCTCCCAAGTCTTTCCCTCATCGAGCGACCGTGCAAGCGACAGCGGTGTGCGACTTGTCTGCGAATCGTTGT
>Ga0105047_10019111_pt1 | contig 10588 bp, 11 predicted proteins | sample MAT04_FD_78384 | JGI IMG/M metagenome (GOLD analysis project Ga0105047, IMG submission 78384) | Freshwater microbial communities from Lake Fryxell liftoff mats and glacier meltwater in Antarctica - MAT-04 (megahit assembly) | ecosystem: Environmental > Aquatic > Freshwater > Ice > Liftoff... | reverse complement strand
GCCCGCAGCGACCGCGGCATCGATCAAGCCGCGAGCGAATTCGATGTCTCCATTGTGATTCACGCCGGCTTCCGCAATGACGAAGCAGGGATGACCGACGCCGATCCGACGGCCCGCGATTTGGATTTCAGGATTCACGTAAAAGGAGGTCGGCGAGCCGCATTTCCCACGGCGTATCGATATCGAGCGAGCGCTCGAGCGGCATGAGGTAAGCCAGCGCGCCGGGCGGCTGAAACATCCGCGTGGCCCGGAGCGAAGATGGCCGGTTGAGGTAAATCGCCGCGTTCAGCATGTAAGCGGGCGGATACTCCTGCCGGCGGGATGGCTTCATCGCGAGTTCGATGAAGTCCGCAAGCTCGCCCTTCGGTTCGATACGACGCGCGAGGTAGGGATGAGGCGAAGCTTCGCAGACGGCGAGGACGGCATCGGCGCTGCGTTCGCGAGCGAGTTCGATGGCGCCATCGATGTCCTCGGCCTGGCGCAGCGGGCTGGTCGGCTGGAGCAGCAGGAGATAGTCGGGCTCACCGCCATTCGCCGCGAGCCAATCGAGCGCGTGCAGGGCGACATCGAGACTCGTCGCGGAATCGGTGGCGATTTCCGCCGGGCGCAGGAACGGGACCTCCCCTCCGTGCAGCCGCGAGATCTCGGCGATTTCCGGATCGTCAGTCGAGACGATCACCCGCTCCACGCCACGACTGGCGAGCGCGGCGGCAATCGTCCAGGCGATTAGCGGCTTGCCTGCGACGGGCAGGACGTTCTTACGCGGGATGCCTTTAGACCCACCACGAGCAGTCACGAGCGCGTGGACTTTCACGGGCGCAGTTCCTCGGCTTGCAAGGACGACAGACAAACTTGGTCGGGAATCACGATGAGTTTAAGCTGAAGCGATGGGACGCTTCCACGCGACATTGAAATAGACGACCGGCTCGGCGTTGAAGCTTGTCTTGAAGTCGCCGCGGTTGGGCGAATTGACGCCAACAAAATCGATGAAGCGTCGGCCGGCCTGGCGGGCCTGCTCGATCGCCTGAATGAGCAGCCACGAACCGGCACCGGTCTTGCGCAGCTCGGGATCGTTCGCGCCGAAAAGGTAATAAGCCGCGTCTTGATCGTGGATGAAGAAGACCGCTGAGGCGGTTTCGCCTGCCGGCGAACGCGCAATGTGGCAGTGTCCAAATCCGCGCTCCAACGCCGTATTGGTAATAGAACGCAGCAGACGCACCTCGCGCTCGCTGCGCGCAAGACCTTGCCGGGCGAAGGTAAGTTCATGCAGGCGGTCGAGCGTGGCGTAGTCACCGTCCTGGCGTGTGTAACCGAGCCCTTCGACCTTCCGAAATTCCTGACGCCGCACCGTGCGCACCTTTTCCAAATACGCGCTGAGTTCAGCAGTAGCATCGAGAGCGAGCCGCCCAGTGTAGACAGGATTGATCGCCATCCGCCCGAGCTCGGGCGTGTGGTAGTGCAGCCATTGAAAAGCGCGGACATCATTCAGCGCCGGGTGCAGCGAAAAGGAGAAAGCGGGATAGCGGGCGACGAGTTCGAGGAGCAGGAATTCCAAGAGCCGGAGATGGAGCGGCACGCGGCGATGCGACGGTTGCTGCTCGAACGCCCCGCTGAACATTGGCCCGATGTATTGCGTGAAGGCATACGGCTGCGGCAAAGTCTGACCATCGCGCACAAGGATCGGCGCCGCCAGCACCGGCACGCCATTTTCCCGCACGAGCCATCGTTCGCACTCCTCGCCGAGCGACTGGAGGAAGGCGCTCGACGTGAAGACGCTGCCTTGCGGCGAACTCGCGACGAAGCGATCCCACTCGCCATCATCCGTGCAGCGCGCGATGTCCGGGGTGGGCATTGATCAGCGATAGACGAACACGGACACGTCGCACTTCGCGTAGTGGTGATGCAGGTTCACCTTGCGACTGAGCCGGTCCATGCAGAAGGCAAAGATGTCCAGCGGATCGTGGTAGCTCATGCCCGAGCTGGTGAAATTCACACGGGTCGAAATGAAGTTGAAGGCGAGACCGGTGCGTGCCGCGGAAAAAGCGACCTCCGTCATCTTTTTCAAAAAGGTCGTGCAATCCGGGATGGCATTGTTGAACACGCCGCAGATGAGCACGTAATCGTATTCGCCACCGATTCCTTCGCGGAGAACGTCACGGCAAGCGAAGTTAACTTCGGGGGAGCGCTTGGCCGCATGGTCGATCATCTCGGGCACGATATCGATGCCGGTGTAGTGCAAGCCGGGGTAAAGCGCCTTTAGGAAGGGATAGAAATCGCCGATGCCGCATCCGAGATCGAGGACGGTGCGGCCATTGAGATCACCGAGCTTGGCGAGTTGCTCATAGCGCATGATCTGGCCTTCGAGGCTGTTCTGCGTCGCCATCGGAGAGTCGCCGTGTTTCAGGAACAGGGTACGGTAGTTATCGATCAGGGAGCGTTTGGTTTCTTCGGTAAACATGAGGTGTGTGGTTTGGGGAGGAGCGCGGTCAGCGCAGATCGGAGAGTTGAGAAAAGACCTTGTGAAAGGCACGGACGACATCGGCGAGATCCGCCTCGGTCATGCTCGCGTGGCAAAGCCCGGAGACGATCAACTCTTCAAAGTGCATCCTCTCCGCGACTGGGCAAATACCTTGATCGTAGCTCACCTGACCAGTGTAGCCGGGGTAGGTGAAAGGGAAGCCATCGCGTCCAAAAGCAATGCGTTGTTGATACATCGGCTCGAGATAGATCGGGCGGACGTAGCCCTGGCCAAGTGGGATGCCTTCCGCGGCGAGCGCGGCGACGAGACGGTCGCGCGGCACGCCGCTTTCTGCCGCGGTGTAGCGCATCGAATAGACGTAATAGCCATGTCGGACGCCGGGCCGGACGGCTGGCAAGTGTAGTCCCGGAAGACCAGCAAGGTGCTTGTCGTAATACTCCGCGCAGGCAATCCGCCCCGCGAGAAGCCGCTCAAGCTTCTTGAGTTGCTCGCCGGCAATCGCTGCCTCGATTTCCGTCATCCGATAGTTCTGCCCAACCATGTTCACGATGTTCTTCACGCCCTTCCGGTCCACGACAATCTCGGCGTGATTCCGGATCAGTTGCAGGCGCTCAGCCAAGTCGGGATCTGCCGTGACCACGACCCCTCCCTCCCCGCAGTGAATCGTCTTGTGATAGTTCAAACTGAACACGCCCATGTGCGCGAGCGTCCCAGCGGGCCGCCCACGATACATGGCGCCTGGTGCCTGCGCGGCATCTTCGATGACGATAAGATCATGCTCCGCAGCCAGCGCCATGATTTCCTCCATCTCAGCGGGATGCCCGAAGATATCGACGACGATGATGGCCTTGGTGCGGGGCGTGAGGCACCGGCGAATTGTTTCGGCCGTCAGGCAAAAGATGTCGGGATCGATATCTGCGAAAACGGGAATCGCCCCGAAGACCACGGCCGCCGTGGCCGACGCGATCATCGTATAAGGCGAAACAATCACCTCATCGCCTGGTCCGACGCCCGATGCCCCGACCGCCGCATACAAGCCGGAGGTGGCGGAATTGACGCTCACCGCATGCGGGACAGCGAAGTACTTTTCCCAAGCGCGCTCGAGCGCCTGCACGCGCGGCCCGCCGAAAAAATCCGGAGACCATGTGCCGAGAAACTGCGAGAGCACCCCGTCGTCGAGCACTTCCATGACGGCTCGCTTCTCCTCCGTGGAAATGGTCGTGTAGGTCGGAAACGGCGTGGACCGGACAGGCAAACCGCCGTTGATGGCCAGTGGGTTCATGGAAGTGAGGATGAGGGCCGGAGTTGGAGGAGTTTATAAGCGAGATCGGCCACGCGGCGCGACGCGTCGCCCGGCGGCTGGAAGTGGACAATCCTCTCCTCCATCGCACGACGTGCGGCGGTGTCGAAGAGCAATTCGCGAATGCAGGGAGCAATCTCTCGCTCGCTGTAGATCGGAAGGCTCAGTCCCAGGAGGTTCGTCGGGATCGGATCCGGGCCACGCAATCCGGGCTGGAGACTGACTACGACGCAACCCAGGTAACAGGCCTCGACGAGAAGGATCGTGTTCATGCCGGTGGTCAGGTCCGCGGCGAGCACGAGATCGCGAGGTTCGCCGTCCGTGGTCACGAGCAGACGGAGATGCTGGCTGCGGAAAGCGGCAAAATTCTCGGGGTCTTCCCGGGGATGGGGACGCACGACGAGAGTCATTTTCCGGCCGTCATCCTGGGCCGCGTTTTCCAAAGCACTGAGCAGCGCGGCAAGCACCGAGCGCTCATCAAAACCCGCGAAATCCGGATGCGAGTCATCGATTCCGTAGAACTTCGAGTATGGCTGTGAAAGGAATACAACCAGTGTCTCGTCGGAGCCGACGCCAAGTTTTTCCCGCACTGAATCCCGTCGGGCCTGCGTAAACTCTGCGCGGTGGCGGGCCAGTTCATCGAAGGCCGGTTGACCGGTGACCACAATGCGCTCCGCATCGATACCGGCGGCTACCATATCCTCTCGCGCGCGTTCATCCATTACGGCGACAAGATCTGGCAGCGCGGGCAGCGAGCCATCCGCCGCATCGAACCGTTCGCGGTAATTGGCCCAGTAATCGAGGACTGCGAGAGTAGGAATTCCACGGGCGCGGGCAGCGATGATATATTGCTTCTCGAGATCGAGACCATTCACTGAAGTGCTGGTGATGAGCAGGCTCGTTCTCTCGGGCAACACCGGCGCAGCCTCCTCGGAAAGAGTACGAAAAGGCTGGCCGCGTCGTTGCCAGACCTCGAGAGCATGCCGATACGCTCCCGCTTGGATCTCGGTGCACCCATCGGCCCGAAGCGTCTCCAGCACAGGCGCCAACGCGTTTGCACCGCCCGGATCGCCGCCGACCGCCACGACCAACGGGAGTTCTGCCGATTCAAACATGATCGATGGGGAGAACCACGGGTTGGCCAATCTGGGCCGATTCACGGACGGCCAGCGCGATGCGCAAGGCCGCGAGACCGTCCTCCGCCGCAGATTTTGGAACACCGCCTCTTTGCACGCAGCGCACCAGGTCTTCGACCGCGTGGAGGAGCCCGTCACGGTTTTGCATCTCGGAGGCACTGATCCGTTCAAAAACCCGAAACTCTGGAAAGGTTCGACTTTCTCCAAGAAGGTACGTCTCGACTCCGGGACCAGGTTCACAAAGGCGAAGCCGGCCCGCGCTGCCGAGGATGTCCATTTCGAAGAGCGCCCCAGCGGTCGCGTCGAATGCCTGCAAATGGCCGCTCGCGCCATTCCCAAATTCCAAGATCGCGTCCAAGGTGGCGTCAGGCGTCGCTTCGCCGAGGAGATCGAAGCCACGCACGCATCGGACTTCACCGAAGAAAAAGCGCGCCAGATCGAACCAGTGTGTTCCGTTGTGAATCGTTCCCTTCGAGTATAGCCCCGCCACCGCGACGATGCGGCCGAGTTCACCATTGCAGATCCGCTCCCGCAACTCAGCATATTCGGGAAGATAGCGACGAGTGTAATTCACGGCGAGCGCGATGCCGCGGGCGCGCGCCAGTGAGGCGAGTTCCGCGGCCTGCGGGAGTTCCAACGCTAGCGGCTTTTCGACGAGCACAGCGCGAACGCCGGGAGTTTCAAGCGCGAGTCGAGCCGTGGCGTAGTGGGTGGCATCAGGCGTGCAGATGCTAACAATGTCTGCCCGCGCTTCCGCGAGCATCCGCGCCGCATCGTCGTAGCAAGCAGAGACGTTCCAACGCTCGCCGGCTCGATTCGCTTTGAGGTCATCGACATCGCATACCGCCACCAATTTGGTGTCCGCACATGCCGTGTAGGCAGCCGCGTGGCTGGCAATGCCGACCGAATCGTTGCGAAACTCGCTGCCGATCCAGCCACATCCGATCAAGGCTGCGCGATGGACCATTACCGCGCGCTTTTATGGACGCTGTGGCGGTTCATTTCGAGTAGCTCCGGACGATTCCGGACCAACTCTACGATATCGCGAAAAGAGAAGGCGGGATCTTGCGGATACAATTCCTCGTAGATCGCGTTGATCAGCGCGTAGTCATCCGCCGTGTCGAGCGTGATGCGAATGTCTGAATGCCGCTCGGCTTCATCCATGATCACCGTGTGCAGACGATAGCGCTCGGGGTGCTGGTAGATGTAAAGCGACACATGCTCTCGGTCAGCCGGATCTTGAGTCAGCTCCGCTACTTCTGCGAGCACTGCGGTCGCGAAGGCTTGCACCGCCAGTCCATGCGGAAGCGGGCGCCGGAGAGCATTGCTCACATAGTCATACTTCCCGGTGCGATAGCGTTGCACGACGGCATCCACCATCGTGGGATCCAGCAGCGGACAATCGCCAGTAATCTCGACGATCACATCGCCGCCTGTTTTTTTTGCCGTCTCCAACACCCGGCCAAGCACGTCCTCCTCACTGCCACGAAAGCAGCCTATACCGAGTTTGGCGGCAAGTCTCTCGACGACCGCATCGGCAGGATGCGTGGTCGTCGCGATGACAATCTCGTCGAGCGTCTCCGCACGCCGCAATCGCTCGATGAGCAGTTGCAAACCGGGCTTTCCCATAATAGGCAGCATGACCTTTCCGGGTAGTCGACTGGAATTCATGCGCGCTTCGATCGTCGCGATCGTTTTCATCAGGCGATTCCCTTAACTGGTTGATAGTAACCAGTCACAGACTTTCGCAGGATCGTGTCCGCCAAACGCGAACCAAAAGCTCGTTCGCTTTTGTAGCCGGCAAACATACTTGCCTGCTCCACATAAATGCGCTGACTGACGATTTCATAAAGCCCGGAAATTTCAAACAACCGTGCATGTGAGCCTGGAATTTTGTAGTTGAAGACCTCCGCGTCGGCGATGTGGTGATTGCGGTTCTTGAGTTTCTCGATCGGGTAAAAGTCGCGGATAAATAGGTGGCCGCCCTCAGCTAGCATTTGGTCGATGTTTGTAATGGACTGAAAGAGCGTCTCTCGCGAGACCCAGCCAAACACATCGTCCACGATCACCAAGTCGAAGCGATTCTGGAACTCCGCCCTGCGGTTGAGATCATTGTCGGCGATCGTGCCATGGTGGAACTTCACATTCGCCCCATACAGCCGCCGCCCCAATTCTAACGCTTCATGCGAGGCTTCGACACCAACCGACAAACGTTCAGGGGACTGCTCAGTCAGAGCCGCCAGCAGATCGCCATAGCAGCAGCCGTATTCGAGGACCGCCTTACCACCCGCATTTAAGGCGTCGATCTGTTCGAGGATCGTTGCTTTTGGCGCGCGTAAACGCGGCGGTTCTTTTCCTCCGAAATTGCGACGGAAAAAGGCGTCGCCTTCCTTAGTTAGGTAATAATTGTCTTGCTCCGAGGTCTGCATGGCGGATTTCAGCTAGTTGGTGATGGCTTCATAGACGGTGCGAAATACCGAAGGGACAACGCGGTTGATGTTCTCCGGCCCAAGGCCAATATGAGGAACATGGAGGTTAGTCTCCACTTGCGCGAAAGCGGTGCGATAGCTCTCAACCGTCGCCGGCAGGTCTTCGACGGACACGAAACCACGATACTCAAAGGCCTCAATGTATTCTTCGACCTGAGCGTCACACGTGACGATCCCAAGTCGCCGCAGGGCAGCAAGACTATCCAAGTGCCACGATCGCGGATCGGGCTCGCGGAAACCGGCCGGGTAAAGGTGCTCGATTTGCACGAGGTTATTGCGTCCCCCGACAATCCTTCCCGGAAACGAAATCCGGCCGATCGGTATAGTGGGATCACCGACTAGTATCTCATGATACAAACAAGCGACCTCACGATCGAAAGAGTAACTACCAAGCGCCAGCTTCTGCGGATGAAGGATCGGGACGTCCCAGCCAGCCAGCTTGGCCAAACCAGTAATCGGCGCACACCAAAAGTAATGATCGGCCGTGACTGTCTCGCCATCGCACTCGATGGACGCCACCTGCAAGCTCTCCGGATTCATTCGGCACTGCAAATCCTTCATTCCCGTATGGACCGTGGCTAGGCCTTGATCGATCCCCGAAACAATACCCTCGATAAATGCACCAAAACCTCCTTTGTCTGGATAGAGGATGTGCTGCTCGCCAGATTGCCGCGCAGCGGCATGAAAGCCCGCCGATTCGCCGTCGGCGCGTCCATGGCAGCGCGCATGCGGAAAGAACCATGGGTAGATCAGGCCGAGTAATCTATCCTCAGGGACACCCATCTCACGCTGCCAGGCCAAGGCTGGATACGAATCGAGGATTTCATCGCAAGCAAGATTGGCGAAAGCCCTTCCATAAATTGGTGCCAGAGAGTCGCGGGTGGGTGGCCCTTCCAATCCGTCCTCCAAATCCGGCGAGGGAAACATTTCGGCAAGCTCCGTCGGCCATTGTGCGACCGGCGCATTGAAATCGAAAAGATGTCCCCGCACGACAATCCCGCGCCGAAGCCGAAGCCGATGACACCGGCCAACCAGCACCTTTGCAAAAAAGCGCGTGGTAAATGCGGAACGGTTTTCATCCAGCGCGTGGTAGCCTTGGTCGAATATCTCGCCACGACTGTTGCGAAAGGACAAATTGTTCTGCCCCAGCCGCGATTGCTTCTCGACCACAAGCACGCGATAACGCTGCTCGGAGAGGATACGTGCGGTAATCGCACCCGCAAGTCCGCCACCGACCACGATGGCCTCGTAATGCTCCATGGTTATTGCAACAGTTCCCACGAAAGCGGGGTTCCCCGCGCGATCGCTCTTGCCGCGCGTCGCCCGACCACTAGATCGAGTACCTTCGGCGGCAGCCCATGTCCTGGGCGGATCGAGCGGACATTCTGCGCTGTGAAAGGTTCCCCGGCTTTGACGTCCGCAACCACAAACAATGAGCGGCGAAAGACGCGGCTCGCTGCTTCCCGTTCGCTCACGCCGTAATGCACGCAGCCCAGCGCCCGCTCCGCGATGCGGACCTCATCGACCATGCGCTTGAATTCCCATGGCTCGAGCGAGAATGCGCTATCGGGACCAGATGTAGCGCGGGAAATCGTAATGTGTTTTTCAATGATGCAGGCGCCAAGAGCGACTGCAGCCACTGGCACGGCTGATCCCAGTGTGTGATCGGAGAGGCCCACGACGACACCAAAGGCTTCGGCAAGGTGCGGGATGGTCCGAAGATTCATTTCCCCTGGTTCGGAGGGGTAGCCACTGGTGCATTTGAGCAACGCTATTTGCGTCGCACCAGCCTCACGCGCAGCCTCCACGGCCTCTCCGATCTCGGTAAGCGTCGCCATACCTGTGGATATGATGAGCGGCTTGCCCGTGCATGCAACGCGCCGAATGAGCTGCAGATCTACCAGTTCGAACGAAGCGATTTTCCACGCAGGAACGTCCATTGTTTCCAAGAAATCGACGGCGGAAAAATCAAACGGCGTTGAAAAACAAACAAGTCCAAGACTCTCCGCGATCACTTTGAGTTTCGGTTGCCATTCCCACGGTGTGTAAGCCTCCGTAAACAATTCGTGCAGGTTGCGTCCGGCCCAGATCGTTCCTTCGCGGATGCGGAAGTATTCGTTGTCGCAATCGAGTGTGATCGTGTCAGGCGTATAGGTCTGCAGCTTGATCGCATTCGCGCCAGCCGCGTGCGCCGCCTTCACAATCTCGACAGCCTGGGCAAAATCCTGCTGATGGTTCGCAGACAACTCCGCAATGATATAGGCAGGCTTGCCCGGCCCGATCTGTTGATCTTCAATACAAAATGACATTATTTTACGTCAGCGACGAAACATGGGCCGCAGCTTTCACGCAATAATGCCCCGGCGTTAGACCGCTGCTTATCTTCGCGCAACAACTGCATTTAAGAAAGAAAGCGGCGGAAACTTTCAGTTTTGGCCTTAAAATCCTCCGCAGTGATCTCCGTTTTGATGAAGCAGTCGTCCTCAAAGAACTTCCGAAAACCAAAAGCAGCGTTAAATCGAATCGCGCGGCTGTTTTTCTTAAAAAGTTTAGCAAAAGCTCTATCAAGTTTCAGTGTGTCGAACATAAAATATAGGAGCAACGTCATGGCATGAAACGGACTTGCCAGTAACTTATTCTCCTTAGTGAGATAAATGGAGATTTCCCCACTACTGGCGGGTGCCTTCTTCTGACAACAGCCAGTGATCCCCACGGGTAATCTAGAAACTTTTTCCACAATAATAAAGAACCAATCCTTTTCACTATCCAAACTTAAAAACCAACTCTGGTGCTCATCCACTTCAATAAAATGATTGTCCGCATAAACGTTTTGATTCAGAAAGCTATTTCTGACGGTTCGAATGAATTCGACGTCATTGGGATTTCCGAGCGTTACTCGGCGCAATTCGATCAAACTGGTCTCAACTTTCATCGGAGGCTAACTTTTCCAAAATAAGTTTAGCCATCTTGTTGATCCCCCCAAACCTTTCATCAGTAATCTCAGAGTCGAGAATTCTGATGGCCCACCGCTTCTCAACGAAGCCCACCATCTCGATGACGCCAAACGAATCAAGTATTCCAAGCGTGAAAAGTGATTGATCCAAAGGAATTGCATCCTTCGTGCCCACCGTAGGGTTGGCGTGGACGATATACTCCAGTAACGTCGCAACAATATCGGCCTGAT
>Ga0105047_10019110_pt1 | contig 10588 bp, 7 predicted proteins | sample MAT04_FD_78384 | JGI IMG/M metagenome (GOLD analysis project Ga0105047, IMG submission 78384) | Freshwater microbial communities from Lake Fryxell liftoff mats and glacier meltwater in Antarctica - MAT-04 (megahit assembly) | ecosystem: Environmental > Aquatic > Freshwater > Ice > Liftoff... | reverse complement strand
GGCGGCGTTCATCCAGAGGGCAGACGGGAACATCTGTCCGGCTTCCTATAAAAGCATTTCGAGTATAAGTTGAAGAGGGTTGGAAAACGAATCTTCACTAATCGACACTGATGAAGAGGGGGAAAGAAATGCGGTGAGATGATTTTTCCCGAAAGACTCACTCCTCGATGACAAGGTGATTCCCTCAACTTCCGCGTGGCCTTGAGTGCGGGGTGGAAATAGACGCCCCGCCTCCGGGCTTGCTCCGGTCGTTCCCGCGCTTGTGCGCTACTGTAACGCACAAGCGCGGGAACGACCCTGACAAGCGAGGCAGCGTGTCGTTTCCTTTCACCCAGTGACCGCAGGCGATCACCGCTCGACATGCTCCGTGCTCACCGCGCAGTTCCGGTCGTCAAAGAGGTTGAGATAGAAGACTTTGGCGTCTGCGGGAATCTTGGCGGTAATGCGACCCGTCTGGTTGTCGATCTCGGCGGGGAGTTGATCCCACAGGCGGTCCTGCCACTTGCCGGAGTCGCGAGTGAAGGAGAGTTCCGCCTTCGTGATCGGGACTTCGGACCTGAAGGTCGCCCATGCTTCGTCGGTGGATTGACCTTGCTCAGTGATCTTGGCCAGCGGCTTCCCCGTCCGCAGAAGTTGGTTCGCGAAGAGGTGAATCTCCTCGGGATTTTCACCGGCGGGGCCATGTCCATGTGGCATGCGAATCCGTAGGCACAGCGTCCGATCACCCGTCGGGAGTCGGTACGACTTCTGCCAGGAGTCCATCGGATACGCGAAGTCGTTCGTCCCATTCACCCACAACATGGGCATCTTCGCCTGACCGAGATAGCTGGAAGGGTCCCACTGCGTGAGCCATAACGCCGCTTTCTCCGGCCCCAGTTTCTCGAACGAACCCGCCGTCAGCCAGTGCGAGTTCTCGCCCAAGAACCCGCACCCGTAGACCGGCACTGCGAATTGAAACCGCGAGTCAACCCCCGCCACGATCGAAGTCAAATACCCGCCCCAAGAAATCCCCGTCACGCCAATCCGATCGGCGTCGATCTCCGGATATGACCGGATCAGGGAGTGAGCCCAGGCCACCGAGCTGACCGCGTGGTAAGTCCATTGGTCCTTAATTGGAGACTCCAGCTGGCCGAAGCTGGCGTCCCATCCGGCTGGCCCGCCGTGCTCATGCCGCTGCCAGTTGCCATAGGTTCCGACCGGGACGCACCCGCAAGTATCCATGGCGATCGCCGCGTATCCGCGATCGTTCCAGACCTTGACCCAACTGGCGAAGGCTGTCCCTCCGCCGCCGTGAATGAGGACCATCGCCGGGAGTTTTTTCCCCTCGGAGCCAGCGGGCACTCCGTAGTAGGCGAACACGCGGGTCGGATGGCCTTGGTACGCAGCCCCCTCGAAGAAGAATGCCTTCATCCCCTGGGGGGGAATCCCCTCAGCTGGGAAGACGGCCGGGACACGTGAGAGAGCCTCTAGATCGAACGGCACTCCTTTTAGTGCGGGTTTGTCTTCCGAGTGACTCGTCCCGGAAAGCAGGAGCAGGAAGCACAGAACGAAGCCGCAGGCACGACGGAAGAGTGGATGCACGAGTCGATTCCTCAGTGATGGGGAGTCAGGATCTTCGCCAATCTAACCCGCCCATGACCCCGATGTAAAACCAGTGCTTCCGCGGCGTTGCTTGTCCTCGGTTTCTTGGCGTAGGATGGACATGTCTGGTGACAATGCCTGACACGCGAATCGAGACGTAGCTGGGCCTCGTCCCGGTTCGGAATCCCACCTCCGCAAACTCCCTTCAGCGGACCCCGCACATGAAACCACACACCTGCCGCCTGGCCGTGTTGTGCCTCCTCGCGTTGGTTGGCCTGTTCTCCGTCCGCGTGGCGTCCGCTGAGGTCGATTTTCCGCGCGAAGTCCAGCCGATCCTGGCTGAGCATTGCTGGCATTGCCACGGGACTGACGCGGAGGATCGCCAATCGGAATTGCGGCTCGATCTCCGCGACAGTGCCCTCCAAGGGGGTGAGTCGGGCACAGCTGCGATTGTGCCGGGGAAGCCGGAGGAGAGTGAGCTGATCAAGCGGGTGATGACGCACGATCCCGATACGATCATGCCGCCACCGAGCCAGAAGAAGCCGGTCTCCCAGGCTCAGATTCAAACCCTGAAACAGTGGATCACCGAGGGGGCCAAGTACGAGGCTCATTGGGCATTTACTCCGCCGGTCAAGGCCCCACTGCCGGGGGCGGGAGTTCAGCACCCGATCGATGCCTTCGTCCTCGATCGCCTGAGTCGGGAGCAGCTGGCCCCTTCCCCGCGAGCCAGCAGCCACACCATCTGTCGTCGGCTCTTTCTCGATCTGATTGGCCTGCCGCCCTCGCCGCAAGAGCTGGCAGCGTTCGAGATCGATGGCCTCGAAGCCACCACGAAGCGGCTGCTGGCCAGTGAGCGCTATGGCGAGAAATGGGCCAGGAACTGGCTCGATCTGGCAAGGTACTCCGACACCAACGGATACGAGAAAGACCTGCAACGCGAGCAATGGTCGTGGCGGGACTGGGTGATTGACGCCCTCAACCGCGACATGCCTTACGACCAGTTTGTGATCGAGCAGGTCGCGGGAGACCTGCTGCCGAATCCCACCCAGTCGCAACTGATCGCGACGGGATTTCTCCGCAACAGCATGATTAATGAAGAAGGAGCGATCGTCCCCGAGCAGTTCCGCATGGTCGAGATGTTCGACCGCATCGACTGCATCGGTAAAGCAGTCCTCGGCTTGTCGACGCAGTGTGCCCAGTGCCATACACACAAGTTCGACCCACTCACGCATGACGAGTACTACGGGATGTTCGGCTTCCTGAACAACTCGTATGAGGCCCAGTCGTGGGTCTACACGCCAGAGCAGCTCACTCAGCTCAATGAGATCCAGACGAAGATCACGACAGTCGAAGAACGCATTCGGGCCGAGCGACCGCAGTGGGCGACCGAACTGGCGGCGTGGGAGACGGACTTGGTCTCCCAGCGGGTCGCGTGGCAGCCGCTCGACGCCATCGAGATGGGAACCATCAGCGGGCTCAATCATCCGACGCAAGAGGCCGACAAGTCGCTGCTGATGCAGGGGCACACCAGCAATGATGTGTTCATGATCTCCGCTCCCGCGCTCCAGGGCGTGACCGGCCTGCAATTGGAGACGCTCCCGCATCGCGACCTCCCCCAGAACGGACCGGGCCGCAGCCGCCTCGGCACATGGGTCATCAACGAGGTCGAAGTCCTGATCAAGCAGCCCAATAGCAAAGACTGGGAGAAGCAGAAGCTGGTCAACGCGACAGCTGACTTCTCCGAACCAGAAGTCAAGTCAGCGGATGGGAAGAAAACCACTGGGCCAGTCGCCCACTTAATCGACGGTAGCGACGACAGCAGCTGGAACGCCGACCGGGGTATCGGTCGCCGCAACCAAGCGAGCGTCGCGGTGATGCAGTTCGAGAAACCACTCGACTTCCCTGACGGAACCCAGCTGAAAGTGGTGTGGCGAGTCGGCGATATGTTCGGCTGCGGGCGGTTCAGCATCACGACGGCTCCCGCCCCCGCAGCACCGCCCATCGATCACGCAGCGACGCTGGCCCTCGCAGTTGCTCCCGACCAACGCACCGCCGAACAGACTGCGGCGATTTTTACGGCTTGGCGAAACTCCGTGCCAGAACTGAAGGCCATTAACGACGAGATCGACGCCCTGATGATGTCGCTGCCCGTCGCCGGAACATCCATCCTGCACATGGCCGAGCGTGGTCCTATGAACCACCGCGACACACATCTGCTCAGTCGCGGCAGCTGGGACCAACCGCTGCAAGTGGTCGAGCCGCATACGCCCGCTGCGTTCAATCTCTTCCCAGAGAATGCTCCTCGCAATCGGTTGGGATTCGCGATGTGGCTGGCCGACAAGCGGTCTCCGTTGACGGCACGAGTGGCGGTGAACCAAGCCTGGCAGTCGATCTTTGGAATGGGCTTGGTCGAGACGGCGGAGGACTTCGGCACGCGGGCTCCCGTGCCCGAGTACCGCGAACTACTCGACTGGCTGGCGGTCGACTTCATGGAGCACAATTGGAGCCGCAAGCATCTGATCGAGACGATCGTCACGAGCGCGACCTATCAGCAATCATCGGTCGCTACGAAGGAGCTGGCCGAGCGTGACCCCAGCAATCACCTGCTCGCTCGCGGACCGCGCTTCCGCGCTGATGGCGAAGTCGTCCGCGACATAGCGCTGACAGCTGCGGGGTTGATTTCGTTTAAGGCTGGGGGACCGGGGGTGATCCCGCCCGTGCCGCAGAACGTGCTGGACTACAACTATGTCTACCCTGGTTACTGGACGCCCGCGACCGGTCCGGAACGCTATCGCCGCGCGGTCTACGGCTTCCGCAAACGGTCGATGCCCGACCCGGTGATGTCCAACTTCGACGGGCCGAATGGAGATGTCTCCTGTGCCCGGCGGTTGCGGTCGAACACGCCGCTGGCAGCGTTGACGGGTCTCAATGAAGTCATCTTCGTCGAAGCCGCGCGGGCGTTGGCGCTACGAGTGCTGCGTGAGGGAGGAGCCGACGATGTTTCGCGCGCGGAGCGTGCCTTCCTGCTCTGCACCTCGCGGCTTCCCAGTGCCGCCGAGCGAGACGAGGTGCTGGCACTGCTGAAGTCTCGCCGTCAACGCATCGCCGAAGGCTGGCTCAACCCGCGCGAGGTCACCACCGGTGACCCGGCAACCTTGCCCGACCTTCCGGCGGGCACCACTCCCCAAGACGCCGCCGCGTGGACCCTCGTCGCCCGCGTGCTGCTGAACCTCGATGAGACGATGTCGAAGAACTAGCGTTCAGTCACAGTCGGGAACGCGAGTATTCCCAGCAGCGATGTGACCCTCCAGGAGGGCGAAGCTCCTGCGGAGCCGCTTCCGCCAGACAGCGTCCACCTTGGTAGCGGCTCAGCAGGAACTTCGCCCTCCCAATTCAGCCATCCCATTATTGCTCTTCAAGGAGCCACTCATGAACCAACAACAACTTCAAGCCGCTCGTGCTCAAGCCCTCAGCCGTCGCTGGTTCCTCCGTGACTGTGGCCTCGGTCTGGGGGCCATTGCGGCGGGGTCTTTACTGGTGGCGGACAGCACGAATCCGCTCGCGCCGCGTCAGCCGCATTACCCCGGCAAGGCCAAGCGGGTGATCTATATCTTCCAGGCCGGTGCCCCCAGCCACTTGGAGCTGTTCGACAACAAGCCCGAGCTGACGAAGCGGGATGGCCAGCTGCCCCCGGCGGAGCTGCTCAAGGGATACCGCGCGGCGTTCATCAACCCGAACTCAGCACTGCTTGGACCGAAGTTCAAGTACGCTCAGCATGGCCAATGCGGCATGGAACTGAGCGAGGTCTTGCCCTACACCGCCAAGATCGCTGACGACATTTGTCTGATCCGCACCATGCAGACCGACGCGGTCAACCACGCCCCGGCGCAGATGATGATGAACACCGGGTCCCAGCTGTTCGGGCGGCCGAGCTTTGGGTCGTGGTCGCTCTATGGGCTGGGGAGCGAGTCCGCCGACTTGCCGGGGTTCGTCGTGCTGACCAGTGCCAAGGGGACCAGCGGCGGGGCGAGCAACTACGCCAGCGGGTTCCTGCCGACGATGTATGGCGGAGTCCCCTTTCGGAGTGCGGGCGAACCGGTGCTGTATCTCACCAACCCCAAGGGGGTCGACGCCGAAACCCAGCGGGCCTCGCTCGATTCGCTGAACCGGTTGAATGACCTGTCGTTGCAATCGGTGGGCGATCCCGACATCGCGGCACGCATCCAAAGTTACGAGATGGCGTATCGCTTGCAGACCAGCGCCCCAGAGTTGATGGACCTCAGCAGCGAGACCCAGGAGACACTCGATCGCTACGGCATCAAAGACCCCAAAGAAGCCAGCTTCGCCCGCAACTGTTTGCTCTCACGCCGATTGCTGGAGCGTGGAGTTCGCTTTGTCGAATTGTTCCACGAGGCCTGGGATCAGCATGGGAACTTGACAGCTGGGGTGAAGCAGAACGCCCTCGACACCGATCAGGCAAGTGCGGCTCTCGTGGCGGATCTCAAGGAGCGGGGGCTGCTCAACGACACGATCGTGATTTGGGGCGGCGAGTTCGGTCGTACTCCGATGGTCCAGGGTGGCAACGACGGACGCGACCACCACAACCGCTGCTTCAGCCTGTGGCTAGCCGGTGGCGGGTTCAAGGCCGGACACACGCACGGCGTCACCGACGAACTCGGCTTTAATGTCGCGACCGACCCGGTCTCGGTCCACGACCTGCATGCGACCCTGCTGCACTTGCTTGGCTTCGACCACACTCGCCTCACGTTCCGGTCACAGGGGCGTGACTATCGTTTGACCGATGTGCATGGGGAGTTGGTGCAGGGGATTCTCTCATAATGCCGCGCCATTGTTTCTGTCGATGTGTCTCGTCTGAAATGCTGGGTTGATCTCACGAATGAAGCTTTACTCTTCGTGAGCGGCACGGCGAACGCTCCGTCATCGCTAAACAGAGGGGTTCGGTTCAACCAGCAGGGCGAAGCTCCTGCTGTGCCGCAACCAATGTGGGCGTTGTCTGGCAGAAGCGGCTCAGCAGAAGCTCCGCCCCCCCGGTTGGGTGACAGCGTCGACCCATTTCAGCCTGTGCGGAGCGCTAGCCGCTGGCTCTTCTCAGCGTGCGGCCAGGGGAGCTGGCGGCGAGCGCCGGGCCGCTCACTTGATCGAGCTGAACATGTCTTTATCCCCGCCTTTCCGCATATGATGATGGGCTGGAAGCCTTTCCCGTGGGTCCGCAGATATGGTCGGTTCATTTCGCAAACGCAGCTCGTTTCGTTTTCCGATCACGCTCAGCGCCAGCCTCATGACGCTGAATGTGACGTTGATGGTCTGCTGGATTGTCTTGCTGGCGCGCGGGTCGAGTTGGACGGCGCTGACGCTGGGGGTGGTTCTCTTTACATTGATCCTGGTTGGGATGTCGCTGTGGCTCGTACTGACTTTGAAAGAGATCGCCCTCAACAATCGGCAGGCGAACTTTGTCGATAGCGTGACTCACGAGCTGAAGTCGCCGATCGCCGCGCTTCAGCTGTCGCTCGAAACCGTGCGGATGCGGAATCTAACCACTGAGCAGCGGCATCAGTTTTACGGGACGATGGACAAGGAGCTGCACCGTCTGGACGAACTGATCAATCAACTGCTCGAGGTTGGACGCCTGGATGCGATTGGCGAGAACGAAGTCATCGAGGCGATCGAGCTGGAACCGCTGTTGCGGGAGTGTGCTGCGGGGGCCTGTACGCATCACAAGACGCGTCTGTCGGAGGTGTTCACGCTCAAGGTGCCGCCGATTCGAATCAAAGCCCGGCGGATCGTGTTGCGGATAATCTTCTCGAACTTGCTGGACAACGCAGTGAAGTACGGCGGTGACCCGTCGCGAGTGGAGGTCAGCGCCCGGCTCAGCACCGGAGGGCGAGTCCATGTCCGAGTGTCGAGCAATGGTGACAGCATCCCGTACGAGGATCGCAAAAAAGTCTTTCAGATCTTCTATCGCGGGGGTAATGAACTCCAGCGCCGGACCAAGGGGACGGGGTTGGGACTCTTCATCGTGTCGACGCTGGTGAAGCAGCTGAAGGGGCGGATCAGTGTGGACGATCGCGATGATGGTCAGTCGGGGTGTACGTTTACGGTCGACTTGCCGGGAGTTGTGATTCCCACGGGCGAGGCCGTGCCGCTCCTTCCCGAACCAAGCACCTAGGGCAGTCGCCTTTCGCTCCGCGAAAGACAACTGTCCCGCGCGGAGCGGATGGTGCTTGCCCTCTTCTCATCGAACCCTTTGGCGACCTTCCGCATGAGCGCACACAAACACATTCTAATTGTCGAGGACGAGGAATCGATCGCCGAAGGGCTGCGGTTCAACTTCGAGCAGGAGGGGCACGACGCGACCGTGGTGGGTGATGGGCGGTCTGCACTCAAACATTTTGGCGAGGACGGCGAGGGTGCTGACCTGGTCGTGCTCGATCTGATGCTGCCCGGGATGAGCGGCTATGAAATCAGCCGGGCGATTCGCGAAAAAGATCGCCGTGTGCCGATCCTGGTGCTCAGCGCGAGGACACTCAGTGAGGATCGATCGCACGCCTTCGATTGTGGGGCCGACCAGTACATGACGAAGCCATTCGCGCTTCCCGAATTGCTCAGTCGCGTGAAGAACTTGCTCGAACGGAACGCCCGGCTTGGCGTGGGACTCGCTGCGGATCGACCTCCACTGGAGATTTTTCGATTTCAGGATGTCGAAGTCGACTTCCGCTCCTTCGAGTTACGGCGGGGGGACCAGGTTCACCGGCTGACTACCATGGAAATCCAGCTACTGAAATTCTTCATCGAGCAGGAGGGAGAAGTCCTCTCCCGCAGCCGAATCTTAAAAGTTGTGTGGGATCAAAATGCAGAGGTCACGACGCGGACCATCGACAATTTTGTGATGCGGCTGCGGAAGTACATCGAGATTGACCCTGCCAATCCCCGGCATTTGGTCTCAGTGCGTGGGACCGGGTATCGTTTTGTCGCTGATGGCGATGGTGTAACTCCTTTGACAGAAGAGGAATATGGTTTTTGACAAAACTGTGACGCAATGTGACACGAGTTTGACCAAAGTATGAAGCCACACTGACAGAGCGCAGCCGAAACTTGTGTTAGAGTCCCGCCGCCTGAGTCAGTCGAACGTCGCCTGAACCAGCGCAGCGGCCTCCCGTTTTCGGAGCATTTCCATGTCGAGCATCCCCGTGCCTCTCTCGTCCCCGTCCCACGATCGAGACGAATGGCGTAAGACCAAAGCTGAAGAGCGGAACCTGCTGCTCTCGACGTTTGGCAGTGAAAACCTGCACTGGGGCAACGTCGACTGGGCCATCGTCGGGTGGATGTTTCTGATGCATGCGGGGGCCTTGGTCGCGATTGGAGGGTTGTTCACCTCTTATCGCGCGGCGATCTTCAACTGGCAGTCCTTCGCCGTCATGGTCTTCCTGCACTGGGTGACCTGTAGCGTGGGAGTCACGATGACCCTCCATCGTTGCCTGAGCCATCGTTCGCTGAAGCTGCGAAACCCGTCCAAGTTCCTCGGTCTGTTGTCGGCCATCCTCTCGGGCGAGGGAACTCCGCTGCATTGGGCCTCGGTCCATCGGATTCATCATCAGAAGTCCGACCAGCCCGGTGACCCTCACTCCCCCAACGAAGGCGACTGGTGGTCGCACATCCTCTGGACGTTCACCGGGCGAGATTCACGGATGCGGCCCATGATGTACAAGCACATGGTCCCCGACTTGGTCCAGGACAAAATGATGTGGTTCTTCGAGAAGGCCTTCACCCCAGTACTGTTCGGCAGCGGGATTGTGCTGTTTCTAATCGGGGGACTGCCGATGCTGCTGTGGGGCATGTGCGTGCGGATGGTCATCGCGTACCACAGCACTTGGTTCGTGAACTCCGCCACACACATGTGGGGTTACCGGACTTACGAGACGACCGACCGTTCGCGGAATCTGTGGTGGGTCGCGGTCTTCGCGTACGGTGAAGGTTGGCACAACAACCACCATGCGTACCCCCGCTTGGCCCGGGCTGGCCACAAGTGGTGGGAAGTCGACCCGACCTGGATGCTCATCAAGTTCCTGCGGATGATCGGCCAAGCGTACGACGTGGATGATCGGTTGCCGGAAGATCTCCCGGTGACCAAGGCCGGAGCACCCGGTGAGGCCCTGCAACAGCTGCGGGGGCAGAACAATCAACCTGTGCCGCCAGTGGAAGCTGCGTAGTTCACTGAGTCTCTGCCTGTGCTGTTGGGGTGACCCGGCGAGCCCGCATTGCGACATACGAGCTTCTGGTTGCAACCCGCTTCCAGAGGCTTTTTTTGTGGGGTACGTCCCGAACTCATCGTCGGTCAGGCTGTGCCTGATCGATCAGGCACAGCCTGACCGACCTGGCCTCACCTTGTGCGAACGAGATGGAATCAGACGGACGCGAATGGCGAGGCTTCTGGTGCCTGCGGCATCCGGACCTCAAGTTGACCGGGCCACCCCGCGTGATCGGTCAATCACAGAGACTTGTTCCCTTTGATTCTGCCTCCCAATTCTATAATGGCCATTCTGGAGTACGTTGCAAAGCATCGATATCTCTGTATTCCCATTTCGAGCAATGTAATGAATATGAGCTGATATGCTCTGGCGACTCGCCAGTGAATGTATGCGATTCTAAGTGGCATGTCCTGCCATGCTCGATCCACCGGCGAAAGCTAGCAGCAGATGCTACTCCATTTACATTCGCCGCGACGCCTCCAATGCCGATTGAAGCATTCTTCGCAACGGGAACTCCAAGACCACTTGATATAAAAACAGCGTATTGCCTCACTCTCGTGTGTTCACGTCGCGAGACAATTTATAATTGTATTCTTTCACGATGTACTGCGAGAGTTATATCTTTCCCAGCTAATAGTTTAGAGAGGACGGAAACCTCCAGCGCTGTCAAATTAGACAAGTGACTCTCTATACGGGTTGGATGGGTCTGGAAGGTGTAATCGTATATGAAAGTGTGGTGG
>Ga0105047_10019109_pt1 | contig 10588 bp, 8 predicted proteins | sample MAT04_FD_78384 | JGI IMG/M metagenome (GOLD analysis project Ga0105047, IMG submission 78384) | Freshwater microbial communities from Lake Fryxell liftoff mats and glacier meltwater in Antarctica - MAT-04 (megahit assembly) | ecosystem: Environmental > Aquatic > Freshwater > Ice > Liftoff... | reverse complement strand
GATATGAACGGCACCGCCTGCAAAGTACCCCTTGCAACGGATTATATCCGGAAAGCAATTGAAAAGGGACAGGTAGGTAAGAAACGCAAATCGGCCCGGTGTTGAGCAGGGAGGAAATCAGGGCTTTAACGAGATAACTGAATTGAAAAGGAAAGCAAAGCAATGAACGCACTGACTATTAAAAAAGAAGACCATATCAGCTAGGCCCCGGTATTGCAAATGCTCAGGAATTCAGCTATTATGTAAGTGATAAAGCAAAACATACACAATAAAGCAAATGGGGTTATTGTGCAAAACGACAAAATAAAATGCCCCATGACAATTCCAGAAGTAAAACAGCTTAAAGAAAGCGAAGACAGGGTTGAGTTTAAAGCAGCGGAACGAAATTTCCAGTATGCCGGTGGTTCACATACAGCACAAGAAGACAGAAGGAAATGCTAATTTCTAGCAACAAAAGTTTTCATTGCAAAACGAACAGGGGGCTATAGGGAAAGATGTTTTGCAGACAACAGTTGAGCAGTATATTACATGGGTATTATTTATTGCTCACAGAGGTGTTTTTGTGAAACAATGTTTTAATCCAACTTCCTGCGCTGACTGTGTGATAGTATAGTAAGGGAATAATCCAAATGCTCACCAGTGTACCGGCGGTCATTCCACCCAACATAGAGATCGAAAGCGGAAGTTGCAGTTTAGCGCCCAGGTCGCTGCCGAGCATCTGTGGTAAAAGCGCAATAACCGTTACCAGGGCAGTCATGATTATTGGTTTAAGTCTGCGCCTGCCACCTTCGTGAATAGCCTCCATCACTGAAAAACCTTCTTTTCGTAATTGATTTACCGTGTCAATTTTCAAAATCGAGTCGTTGATGATGATGCCGCTCATCACAATAAAACCTATAAGCGACATAGCATTGATTGAATTACCGGCAACATAGAGAAACAATACTGCAAAAGCAAGGTCAATCGGAATCTCAATCAGTACAACCCATGGAATGCTGATGGACTCAAATTGCGCTGCCAGAATAAAAAATAACAACAGCACTGAAATAAGCATAATAATCCCCATTTCTCCCATCAGTTTCTGGTTTTTGAAATAGCTGCCCGAAAATCCCACTGCCAGATTCGCATATTTTTCCGTTATAGCCGTTACAGTTTCCATTGCATTGGGCGTATTGTTGCTTTTGACATCAAGGGACAAAGGCACAAAAACACCCTCCCGCCCTCCGTAAATAGTACGGTAACCTTCATTTTTCTCCACACTCACAAGGGTTTTTAGCGGAATTTTGTCGCCTTTCCGATTTGCAATAAAAGTCCCGGAGATAACTTCGTTCATGGCAGCGGGTTCTGCGCCCATCACGATGGGTACAAAACGGTCATCGGCTTTTAAATTCCCGATATAGTTGCTGTTGAAAGCTGTTTGTAACACATTAACAATGCTTTGATAATCGATGTTATATAGAATCAGCAGCTCCGGTTTCGTATGGATAATATATTGCTGTCTTACGGGTATGCTGCTTTGTGCGTCGTTGATTTTCAGGTTTATCTCTTTGCTTAGGTTTTGCATTTCCTGAATTGGTGGCAATTCATCGCTATTGCCCGATCTTATCCGGGCTGTCAGGTTACTTTCCTTTCCGGAGAATATCTTCATAAAGGGATTCTCAGGTGGTGAAAAATTCAGTGAAGCCAAAGGGTAGTATCGTTGTATGTATGCAGTGAGCTTGTTATGCAGAGGGATTAACTCAGTAATTGTCCGAACTTTTAGATAGAGTTGGCTTTCGTATGTACTTAAATCCAGATCGTGGTTAAGAACAAATTGTTGTTCGCCGATAAAGGCATTGGATTGTACTATGGTATTTCCGGCCTCTCGTAGCATCTCTGCAATTCGACGTTTGTTTTCATCAATATGAATATTCTCATTCCAGTCAATATTTACGATGGTTTCGTTTTGCGGGAGAACAGGCAATTGCCTCTTATCTATAACTGTAAAAGCAAAGAAGCCGGCGATCATCACCAGGGCAAGCACAGCGAATGTGGCAGTCTGGTTACGGAAAATAAAATCGAAGCCCCGTACATATGACTTCTCGAGATCGAATAACTTAATATTTTTCAGGAACGCAATCTCGGTGTGCTTATGCTCTTTTTTGTGAATCAGGTGATAAAGTGTGGGCGTTAGCGTAACAGACACCAACAGTGAAATGCCCTGCCCTATGGCGATTGCTATTGCCTGATCATAAAACAAAGCGCCGGCGATGCCGCTGAGAAAGATCAACGGAATAAATACCGCACACGAAGTAAGTGTTGACGAAATCATTGGTGTAATTACTTCGTTGGTGCCGCTTACAATAGCCTGTATGAATGAAGTACCCCGTTGCTGATGCTGTATGATGTTGTCTATGACCACAATTGAATTGTCAACCATCATTCCAATACCCAGAATCAGGCCTGAAAGTGAAACAATATTGATCGAAATTCCGAAAAGGTAGAAAAGGAAAAGGCTGAAAACCAGTGTAACGGGCAATGTTAGTGCAATCAGTAAAGGGCTGCGGTAATTGCGGATAAAAAGGAACATGACTAAAATAGCCAGAAAGCAGCCCTGCAATAGATTGCTGCGAAGGTTATCAATCGTATAGGTAAGCAGAAATGACTGATCCTGGCTGGTTTCAATATTAATTTCAGGATAAGCCGTTTTTAATTGCCCGATCAGTTCGTTAACTTCATCCCGCATGGTATTGATACGGGCATCACTGCTTTTTATCAGAGCAAGGCAAATAGCTTCCCGGCCCTGCGACATATATAATCCCTGTATTGGTTGCTGCCTCATGCCCACCTTCGCCAGATCCTTCATTGACACCGGCATTCCGTTTACTTCCACCAGAATATTTTTAACCTCATCAACAGTGCGCAATTCGTTCTTAAACATCAGGCTGTATTGCAACAATCCTTCGCGCACAGTTATACCGCTGACCGAAATGTTGTTTTGCGAAAGGGCCGATGAAAGTGCGTCAGGACTCAGGCCGAGACTTTGCATTTTACCCTGATCCGGAACAATATACAATTCGGAAAGAGTTGTGCCGCTTATATCGGCATATGCAACTGAAGGTAATTGTTCAAGTCGCTTTCGGATCACTGTTTCAGTAAACCCGCCCAATTCATTGAACTTCTCTTCGGGATGAAGCTTAACGGAATCGGAAAGGCTGATATTCAGCAAAAAAACAGGTATATCAGTGGCGCTGGCCTTGATAATCTTTGGCCTGCGAACCTCTCTTGGTAACAGGGACATGGCGGCATCAACCTTGTCGTTCACTTCTATAAAAGCTAAGTCAATGTTGGTTCCATAATCAAATAGGAGACGAATAATGGATTTGTTGTCGCGGGTTTCGCTTTGAATGTCTTCAAGACCGGGCAATTGCATCAGTTGTGTGCGCATCCCTGCCACAATGCTTCGTTCCAGGTCGGTGGCACTGGTATTGGGTTGGGATACATAAACTGTAATTTCAGGTATTTTTATATCGGGCAAAAGCGATATGGGTAAAAGCCCGGCCACAATCAATCCGATAACCATAATGGCGATAAACGAGATAATAACGGCAACCGGTCTTTGTATTAGATAGCGAACCATGAGTTTAAGAATCTTTGGTTTTTACAATTGTTTCCAAAACTGCCTGCTCCTGTTTTGGATTGGTCTGATTGACCAGATTCATCCGCATTAGTAATGGCAGGTACAATATCAGCACTGGGATTGCAAACAACAATCCACCTGTGGTCCCTGCCGCAAGTGCATACCAAAATGAGGTGCCCCTGCCGTTAACCAAGAAAGGAAGCAGCCCAAGGATGGTGGAGGCTGTGGTAAGCAAGATGGGTAATATTTTAATGTTGAATGCTTTAAGATATATCCTGACTGGATTATAGCTTGTATGTACACGAAGGTAATTCATGTCATTGATGATGTAAATGGCCATGTTGACAACCAGTCCGCTCAACAATAGGAGTGATGCATAGCCTCCTTCATCAAAGGGGATATCGAAATGGTAAAAAGTGAAAAATGCTCCGATAAACGAAAGCGGTATCACACTGATCACAACAAAAGGCTGAATCAACGATTCGAACAGAATGGCACAGACAGCCCATATTATCAGTACAATTAGTCCAAGCAGCCAATACTGCATGGGCTTTTTGCCGAACATCCATGAATAATCATATTCCGGATACGCAGCCTTGTATCCCAAAGGAAGTGTTCTGCTCAATTTGTTTATTTCACGTTCAAGCACCCGGCGCGATAATTCGTCAGGGCCAATAAAATCATAAGCCACAGTTACCAGGTACGACTGATCTTTTTTATAAATGTTTCCATCAACCCGCATTGAAGTTAATGAACTGACATCAGCCGGGCTTACAACAGTGCTGTCAATGTTAATACGCGTATTCATAAGTCGCCAAAGGTCGAGGTTGTCTAAATCATCGGCATATGCTTTCACAGCAACATACTGTCCGTTCTGCTTTATTGTTCCTTCGGCCGATGGACCTGCATTGTATTCATGCAGGGTCTCTGCAAAATCAAGATAACCAATGCCCGCTGAAGCAAGCCGGGCTTTATCAACCCACAAACCTTTCTCTTCGATGGTTGCCGGCTCATTGTAAAACGAGCTTCCGCTGAAAACAGCGATATTGTTAATGCGCGGATTCAGGACAATGCTGTCGCTGACTTGCTGTGCAAGTGCAATCAATTCGCGGTAGTTGTATCCGCTTAGCTGGATGCGCGACATACGCCAGCCTTCCGACAGCTCATTGCTGAAACTCTCATTGCGCATGTAAATGCCAAAATCAGCCCCGGCGAACTCATAGGCTTTCTGAATCATAAAGCTCTTGATTATTTCAGGCTCCGCTGTTTTTCCTGTCTCCTCTGAAAAGTACACGACAATAACTGCATCCTGAGGCCCCGAGATGGAAGTTTGAAACTGTTTTATTGCAGGAAAACTCCGGAGGTAGCTTTCCATCTTCATGCAAATTGTATTCAGTTGCTCAATGGTGGTTCCGGTTGGAAGCGAAATTCTGATATAAAGTGTGCTTTCACCTGTAGGACGATAAAAGTTGCTGCGGCTGGTTGCATGTTGCATAAAAAGGCTGAGTGTGCCACCGGTGAGTTTTTGCAATGGATTCCGGATGTGTTCTTGAAAATATGAACTACCCAGGGTGGCATTGTATAGTCTGGCGCCGTGGCTATCATTGCTGAACGACGAAGGTAGAAGATGTACCGGAAATCCAAATGCCAGCAAGGCTACAACCACTAAAGCCCAACGCCACCGGCAGGCAAATCTTATGTAGGCAGCATATGCTTTATTTAGTCGCCATATTCTTCTTAACCGGGGCGCTCTTTTGCTTCTTTCGGCCTTTTTTATGCGAAGACCGCTCATTAGTGAAGGGATAAAAAACAAGGCAACAATCAGCGATACTGTTAGGTTGATAATCACCACCAGCGCAAAATCGACAAGATTGGTACGGTCGGTTTCGTCGAGGAAGAATATAACAACCAAAGCACCAAGGGTGGAGAGTGTGGCTCCCAGCATCGCGGTGTATATCCGCATGCTTTTGCGGTATAGCATAAAGTCGGCCATCATAATGTAATTGTCAATGACGATACCGATGCTTACGGTAATGCCGGCAATAGAAACCAAATGTATTCCAACACCGGATAGATAATAAAAAATTACTGCGATAGCCAGATTGGCTGCCAGACTTATCGCGATAAGTGCCAGATAGCGTAAGCTCCGGTGTACGACGAGCACAAGCAGCATTAGCAATACCAGCGATGCTACCACACGGCCGGTGGTTTTACTTATTTCTTCACGCAGGTATTCGCTTGAATCGTACATTTTGATCAGCGTATAACCAGCAGGCAGACTGGCCTGAATCCGCTTTTGCGTTTTGTATAATTTATCGGCCAGGGCAATCTGATTTGATGATTCGCCTGCATAAACACTGATGGTTATTGTATTCAGGCCGTTTATACGAAAATAGCTGGTGGGCTTTTGTTCAACAATTTGTCTATCGGCCACATCGCCCAGGCGTATAATGGTACCGTTCAGATTCCGGATTGGAATATTCCGCCAGTTATCATCTTCTTTTCCATTTGCGGAATAGCTCAAACTTACCGGTAACTGCAATTTGTAACCGGTTGACGAATAGCTGACCGCCGAGCCAACTCCCTGTTCCTGCTGCCATGTATAAAGTGCCTGAATCAGTTCGTCGGGCTTAATGTTGTAGCGCTTTAGCAGTGCCCGGTTGTATTTCATTTGCCATTCCCGGGGCGTTGCGCCATAAACTTCAACACCACTGATATCGGGGGTTCTGCCCATTTCTGGTTTTAGAAACTGCTCGGCATATTGTTGCAGTTCAAAAGTGCCTGCCCTGGAATTCAGCGTATATGAAAGCAGCAGTTGCCGTTCGGCATTGCCCTGCCTGCCGTTACTGATTTCAGGATAACCCACACCCTCCGGCAAATGTTGCCAGACATCCTTGATGGTGGAAAGCAACTGGAATCTGAGAATCTGAAGGTCGGTATTTTTTTCTGCTTCAAGTGTTATATTGCCGTATCCCTGGCTACTGTTCGATTCTATATGGCTAACTCCGTCAAGAGTTGCGCAAGCTCCTTCAAGAACCGACGTTACCTGGTGTTCAACCACCTGAGGGGCTGCACCGGGGTAAGTATAACTGATGGTAAGCGCATTGGAACTGCGACCCGGATTTAGTTTTACTGTGAGGCGGGCAATCAAAGCCAACCCGATCAGAGAAAACAGGATAAACAGAATGTTTACCGTATAGATAGAATATTTCCTTCTGCTATCCGTTGGGCCGTTTGCATACATAACAGCTATGGATTGGCTTTTTTAACAATTACCGGCGCCTCATGCCCAATGGTGAGGTTGTTGCCCGTAATAATCAACTGCCCTTCTGTTAAACCTTCGGTAATGGTGTACTGTGTGCTGTTTTCGAAGCCAGTGGTTACATAATTCCAGATGGCGCGGCCGTTTTCAACGGTAAACACAACCTGCCGGTTCTGACGTGCCAGAACCGCCGTTTTGGGCACAATTATCTGGCCTGGTAAACCAGCATTTACCACCACCTTTATTTTCATGCCATCGAGCAATAAACCGTCTACATTTTCTACCCGGGCGGTTACCTGAAGGAAACCGTTTTCACCGAGAGAAGGATCAATTTCTGTAATTACACCAGCGAACGATTTACCCGGCAGGGCTACCGGCATTACCTTTACGTTTATACCAGGCTTTACCAGTGCGGCATCGGTTTCGAGCAACCTGAATGTTGCAGCCATCTTGCTTGAATTGAGTAACATGCAGAAGTATTTATATTCTGAAACAGGGGTGAAGGCCTGTGCACTTAAACCGGCCACCAGTCCGCTTACAGGGGCGGTAATTCTGGTGTTCTGTAATTCGCGCCGCGATTTTTGCAGGGCAAGCTCAGCCGAAGTCAGCCCTGAGCGAATTTTAGCCATTCTCATCAACGTTTTGGGAATACGCACGGTATCGTCAGACCTGTAACCCGAAAGCAGCAGCTGATCCTCGAAATTAAGCAGGGCCTGTTCAAAATTAAGTTCTGCTTCTTTCAGATTTTGTTGTTGCCGGTAATCATCCAGTTGTGCAAGTAATTGACCGGCGGTTACCTGTTGCCCGTTGACAATATTAACCTTAAGGATATTTCCTTGTATTTCGAAAGGGACAATGGCTTTTTGCCATGCCTGCAGGCTGCCATTGCACCAGGTTTCATTGACAAACAATCCTTTTTTTACATAACCAGCTTCAACATTGAGGGTGTCTGATGGCGTGTCAACAGAAAGTGAATTTTTGCCTGCAGAATCAGATGTATTTGCTGGGTTGCAGGAAGAGACAATTATCCCTGATATAAAACAACTTTTGATAAATTTCAATTTCATATTTCCCATTTTACCGCTGTTGATTAATCCTTTCTCCTGCAAACCTCAGGTATGCCGCCAACGAGGCCGTATCGCCCTCTTCAGGGATAAAGACATTGCTTACCCTTAAATCCTTGTCTAAAAGGTAAAAATAGGGAATATTTAATGTATCAGGTGGCAATCCGGTGTTTTTTATGCTATAGACAGGTAGTTTAATGCGGTTCATTCGTTTGAACTGATAGAGATATGCCGGATTGTTGTACCATGCCAGTAACAAGGTATTCGAACTATCAAGGGTTTTATTGCTTTGCAATTGTGTTAACATGGCATCCACGCAGGATTGGCAGTTAAGCTCGGAATATCTAAGGACAATAAGTGGTTGAGTGATTATGCTTCTTAGAGGAATAGTTTCGATCTTGCCATTGAAGATTGCGGTTTCTGCATTAAGCTTAATGCCCTCGGTTAACAATTGAAACCGCATCATCCGGTCCTTGTAGATCAATTTTCTCTCGAATGCTTCATGAATTAAAGCAGTGTTATCTGATGTATTCTTAACCTGAAGGTATGTATATATTAAAATCCCCAATAATATTGCATTAAGCAATGTCAATAGGTAAATGGATAATCGTTCATTTTTCATATCATTGATCCTTTGTTTTGATTATCATAAGTATAGGGTTGTCAGTATCTTTAACATCTTTTAGTTTTTCAAGCAATTTCAGACGTCGCTTCTCAGGCAGGAAAGAAGAAGAGGTTTGGCCATTTCCCAGTAATTGACGAACTTTCCATGCATCCTTAGAAGAATAGAATTCATTGTCCAATGAACAATAAATAGAGCCGGGATAAAAAACACTTTCATTTTCTCCTTTTAAAAAACAATTAAAAACATATGCCATATTAAGCTCTGTATTATAAAAACATCTGTAAGATTCTCCGGGCGTATTTAGCCAAAAGGTTAAAAATGTTTTGTTCAAAACGACGTTGGAACTTAATGAATATATTTTATACCTGGAAAGATAATTGTTGAGTTGATCTGGTAATTGAAAATCGTTATTCGTTAGACCAGTTAGGGGGTTTTTGGTTCGATCTCTGTTTTGTTTAATAGTAATGCAAAACCTTGGACTTAACAGGCCATCTTTAATGATTGAAATTGTGTCATTCAAGTTTGGAGGTGTAATAACAATTTCATTATTCCCGATTTGTGTAAACCGACTTGCAACACCATAAGAAAAATGTTGAAATGGAAAGAATTTGGCTTTTACAGTTCCAATATTATTTTGTTTATACAAATGAAATTTATTTTCAGACTTGCTGGTATATATAGCTGTACACCAAGAATAGATGGATTCTGGACTAAACCAATATAAATTTATAGGCGAAATAACTCCATTTTGAGTCTCCAAAAAAAACTCAGACAACGGATTTCCAGAAGAATCAAATTCAACAATTTTCCCTTCGGCCAGGACCATCAAATTTCCATTCCCTGAAATGCTCATATCCATTGGCCTTATCAACTCAAATGGACCTTTGCCTTTATTCGTAATTTCTTTAACAAGTTTACCTGTTTTCTCAAAAATATAAATGCCACCTTTCCAGGTTAGAATTATAATTTTATCCTTTACTAAAACTATTTTTTTAATTTCATCAAGAACACACGAGTCATTGGTTTCCAATTTAATAAAGTCAATATCATCAATAATCATGTTCCATAAATTGGAATCGCCTGCCATATTTACATCAATTTCAATGTTTTGGATGTCTCCGGGCTTCACCTTTCCTTTAGAATAGGTGCAACCAACGAAAAATATAAATATCATGCTGTAACCAGTCATTTTAAAAAATTTCATTTTGTTTGGTTTGTAAAAGATAAGGGATGACCTCCCTTATCTTCTGATTAATTTTATGAAAGCCTAAATTAGAAACCGGAATTGTTCCAAGTCAAAGTACAATTCCAATTAATGCATGGATTATAAGGGCCTGAATCATAGCATACCATACGAGTATATGTGGATGGTGAGCTTGAGCCTGAGTTCATTTCTGTGCACTCATATATTGTAGATTGCTTCCCTCTATTATCCGTTGCAAATGCTTCAAATGGAGATCCGAAGAATGCTATTCCCAATATCGTTAGGTTTGACACTAACACAATTAAAGCCAATTTTTTCATTTTATAAATCTTAAGTTAAAGTAAATAAGTCATTTAAATATCAATCAATTATAATGTTCCTCACGGAGGCACATCCTTCACCGGTAGGCAGTGCAATGGCACAAGAAGAATCATCCGGTGTGGATGTGCAAATGGGTTTAAAAAACAGGAAGTGTTGAAATGGTTATACGGTTTGCCTGAATACAATCTGCTGTCTCCGGCATAAAGGCTCTCTCTCTCTCTCTCTCTCTCTCTCTCTGGAAATCAGGGAATTGCGAAAATCCGGCGTAAAAATTCTATTGATATATGTGTTATTTGCTATTGTCATTTGGTTTATTTGTAAGCGTATATTCTAATTATGGTGTGCAAACATAAAGTGATTTATTTGAAAAAACAAGAGAAATATTAAATTAAATAAAAAAAATGGCTCACACACAAATAAAAAATAATGAATACGAAATACTCGCTATATATATTGTGTGGTTTGATTGAAGTAAATATGTGTATATATTATC
>Ga0105047_10019108_pt1 | contig 10588 bp, 10 predicted proteins | sample MAT04_FD_78384 | JGI IMG/M metagenome (GOLD analysis project Ga0105047, IMG submission 78384) | Freshwater microbial communities from Lake Fryxell liftoff mats and glacier meltwater in Antarctica - MAT-04 (megahit assembly) | ecosystem: Environmental > Aquatic > Freshwater > Ice > Liftoff... | reverse complement strand
GAGAATTCGCAAGGAATCTTGCTGGGCGCCCATTACTGTGACTGATTTGACGCCGCTGAGCCTCGTCAAGTATTGCAGCACCCGCCCATAATCATTGGCAGACCGAACACCGGAAACCTCGGCGGCGATTTCTTCCGGTGGCGCACTACTCAGTATCGCGGCACGGCGTATCAATTGGCTAGCAATGCGATCACTTAAGCCATTCAGTGTATTTGTGCCCAGCGTTTCCGTCGTGCGGCCATCGCTCAGCCAAAGCGTTGAACCGATCCGGCCAAGCACGACATTTTGCGACGCGCTCGCTAAGCTGGCTGCAGTTTGTTCATTTAATTCAGCGCCAGATACGCCACCTGGGAAACGTAAGTTAATACCGCGCCGCGCGGCTTGTTCCTGAAGTGTGCGTGCGCTTTCTACGCTCAGGTCAGAGTCGCCTTCAAATAAAAACACGTTTACGTTAGGCCGATCATTGCCCCAGGCACCGAGGCCAGCGCTTTTCAGCAATTGGCCAAAACTCGGCGGGTAGAACGAACCCCGCAAATACAGCTTAATGGCGGGTTTGCCGTCCTGGCGCACGACTTCTTGGCGATACGCATAGCGCTGCATATATCTCTCTGGGCTAGCCGCGGCGGCAATAATCGTTGGATTGCTTGCGGCGTTGACATCGCCAGACACCTTCACCGCAACATCTAGAAGCGCGCGCCCTAGCCCTGCGACACGGGCGTCTGCGCTTTGATCCGCGACTGGGGTTTCACCCTGATACAAATCCAGTGCAAAAAGTTGCGCGCTGAAAAGCGTCAAAATAAATGCGCAAATGATCCGAACAAATTGCATATTAAATATCACTACAAAGCTTGAGCCGACGCGAGTTTACTGCAGCTAGGCTGCAAAGTTATGGCTAAGTGGGGATTTACGCCACGTTGTTTTGCTTGCGCAAAACATGCAAAACAACGGTGGCTTTGTGTCAAGCGCCGATTGCTGGCGTGTTTTGATTGCTTTGGGCGCATACAGTGAGCCGCAACGCCAATGAAATAGCACCGTCCAGTGCTAGCATCTGCCCGATGCTAAAGATTTATTCCACTCAGCAAGCGCGTGAATTTGACCTCAGGGCCAGCCGTGAATTTGCCATTCCAAGCGCTGAATTAATGGCGCGCGCTGGCCGCGCAGCTGCTGCCTTGGTGCTAAGCCGCTGGCCTTTGGCGCAGCGCATTTTGGTGCTGTGCGGCCCGGGCAATAACGGTGGCGACGGCTATGTTGTTGCCGCGTTACTGCAGGCGGCCGTGCGCGATGTCGCGGTTTTTGGCTTTGGCGAACCGCAGCTTGAGCGAAATCCCGACGCGTACGCCGCACGTCAGGCATTCAAGCAAAAAGGCGTCTTCATCGCCGCAAACGCGCTGGATCAAGCGCTGCGCGACGCTGATTTGGTTGTCGACGCACTTTACGGCATCGGCACCCGGCCATTGACAGGCGAATTGGCGGCAATCGTTGCGCGCTTGAATGCGCTCAATAAGCCGGTATTGGCGCTAGATCTACCTTCTGGTTTAGATAGCGATACCGGTGCGGCTGAGCTTGCCGTGCGCGCATCTGAAACCATTACCTTCATCGTCTACAAGCTTGGGCTATTTACCGGCCAAGCGCGTCAATTTGTCGGCCAACTAAGCTTGGCGTCACTTGATTTAGAGCCAGCGCTTTTTGTCGACAGTGCCCCGCATGCACAAGCACTTGAGTTCAGCAATTTTGCTAAAACGCAGCGCACTCCGGTGGCGCATAAAGGTCAATTTGGCCATGTTTGGGCCGTGGGCGGCGCGCCAGGTTTTGCCGGCGCGGTGCATTTATGCGCACAAGCCGCCTTGCGCGCGGGTGCTGGGCGGGTCAGCGTGGTCACGGATGCGTCCAACGTTCAAGCCTTGGTTACGTCGCGCCCGGAACTGATGGTGCGGGCAGACGCGCAAATCCCCGATTTTGTAGCCGGAATGGTGTTGGCGATAGGCCCAGGCTTGTCCAAATCAAAATGGGCGCGAACGCTTTTTGCGCAGGCGCTAGATTGGCCCGGGCCGCGGGTATTTGATGCGGATGCACTCAATCTATTGGCTGAGCTTGAATTGGATGGCGCAGATGCGATGGATTTAGGTGCGAACACGGTGCTGACGCCGCATCCAGCGGAAGCGGCGCGTTTGCTAAAAACCAACACCGCCGCCATTGAAAGCAACCGACCTGCGGCAGCGCACGCGTTGGCGGCGAAATATGGCTGTGTTGTGTTGCTCAAAGGCGCAGGTACGCTAATCGCTGCCCCTAATTTGACGCTCGGTGTTTGTCTATTTGGCAATGCCGGCATGGCGAGCGGTGGAATGGGTGATGTATTAACCGGCGTAATCGCCGCGCTGCTGGCACAGGGCTTAAGCGCATTTGATGCCGCCGAGCAAGGTGCTTTGCTGCATGCCAAGGCGGGCGATCGTGCCGCTGCGATGGGCATGCGTGGCCTGCTTGCAGGGGATGTCATTAGCGAATTGCGTTCGGTAGTCAATCCTTGAACAGTCACTCAGCACCTAAGTCATCACCAATGACCGGGCATTTGCAGCTCGCTGACGAGGTGGCAACAATTGCATTTGGCTCGGCGCTGGCTTTGGCGTTTATCGAATCGCGTGCTCTAGATCCAACAACTGCGCTTTGCCTTTACTTGCGGGGCGATTTGGGTGCCGGAAAATCGACGCTAGCGCGTGCGTTGCTTCGCGGCTTGGGCATCACGGGCAAGATTAAAAGCCCGACCTATGCCTTGATCGAGCCGTATGACAGTGCTTATGGATTGTTGCTACATATGGATTTATATCGCTTAACGGAGCCAGCGGAGCTTGAATACTTGGGCCTTGATTCACTGCTGAGTCAAGCCAAACTGATGCTGTTCGAATGGCCGGAAAAGGCCAGCGCAGTGCTGCCAGCGCCAGATCTCGAGATTTCGCTTGGCCATGCCGACGAGGGTAATCACGTCGGCGACGACGTTGCTGAGGGTGGGCGCACGTTAAAAATTGCCGCGCTCAGTGCAACTGGAAACCTTCTGATGCCTAAATTAGTCTCGTTTTTATGAGAATTCGCTTGTCAAATCATATGCTTAGCGCTTAACTTTAAGAACTTTGTTAGGTTTGTATGCTCACATGCGCTTTCTACACGGTTATTTCATAGCGGCTGCTGGCTTATTGCATGCCTCCACGCCTGCCCTTGCGGCAGACGTCAAGGCGGTGCGTCTATGGGCCGCAAACGATCACACTCGCGCGGTTTTGGACGTATCTAGCCACGTTGAATACAAATTATTTATGCTGGAAAACCCGGCGCGTTTGGTTTTGGATATCAAAGACTCCAAAACCGCAAACCCTTTGACAGCGCAACCGAGTGGCATGGTGACTGGCTTGCGCAGCGGCGTGCCGAGTAAGGATCAGCTGCGTATAGTGTTTGATTTGAGCAGCTCGGTACGTCCGAAAAGTTTTTTGCTGCCTCCGACTGAGCAATTTGGGCATCGATTGGTGCTGGATTTGTATCCAGATGGCGTAGCAGTCGAACCGGTTTCCGTGGTGAAGCGGGCTGAATCGAACGGTGGCAAAACCGGCCGCAATCTGGTGATTGCCATTGATGCTGGACATGGCGGCGACGACCCTGGCGCGATTGGGCCGACCGGAATATTTGAAAAAGACGTGACGCTGAAAATCGCGCTATCGCTGGCAGAAAAAATCAACGGCGAAGCGGGCATGCAAGCGGTGCTCACGCGTGACAGCGATTTCTACATTCCGCTGCAAGAGCGGTTTGAGAAATCACGCACGAGCAAGGCTGACCTATTTATCTCGATCCATGCGGATGCTTTTAATGTATCCACCGTGCGCGGATCCTCGGTTTATGTTTTGTCGCAACGCGGAGCCACCAACGAGGCGGCACGCTACTTGGCGGACCGTGAAAATCGTTCGGATTTGGTGGGTGGCGTTTCCTTAGGTGATAAAGACGCAACTTTGGCGGCCGTGCTGCTCGATTTATCCCAAGGCGCAACCGCTGATGCCAGCGCCAACGTCGCGCAGCAGGTACTAAGCGCATTGACTAGCGTCGGTAAAGCGCACAAGCGCTACGTCGAGCGTGCGAATTTCGTGGTGTTGCGTTCGCCAGATATGCCTTCAATGCTGATTGAGACAGGATTTATATCCAACCCCGAAGAGGAAAAAAACCTCAACAATGCGCAATATCGCGGGCGTTTGGCGGATGCGATTTTAGATGGCGTGCGCAACTATTTTAATGCATCCCCACCCCCAGGCACTTGGATTGCGCAGCATGCAAGCCCGAAACGCCACGTCGTCATGCGCGGTGAAACCTTGAGCGATATCGCGTCTAGACACAGCGTCAGCATTGCGCGTATTCGCCAAGTCAATGGTTTGCGCACCGATGCGGTTCAGACTGGCGCGGTATTGAAGATTCCGGGTGCGTGAGTAGACGAAACGCGGCGAACACCTCATTTAGCGCGCGAGCTTTAGGCCCAGATTTTTGCACGTTTTGCCAAAGGGATTTACGGGTAACAGGCGACTACCATCAGGGAAACCCGTTCGTGCTGAGCCTGTCGAAGCATGTAGCTGCAAGCTTCGAGATGTATTGTGTCTTTCTTAGGAACGACGCGGCTCTGCCCTTCGACAAGCTCAGGGCGAACGGCGCTATTTTTCGAAGCGGCCTTAAAATCAGGGCGAATGGCGCTAGTGACCGATGAGCGTTCCCAAACCGATTCTCCACCTCTGCGGCCCAACCGCCTCCGGCAAATCCAGCCTAGCCGAGCAATTGACCGAACAATTTGATGTTGAGTTGATTAGTGTCGATTCGGCGCTGGTCTATCGCGGCATGGATATCGGCAGCGCCAAGCCCGACGCCGAAACTTTGCGGCGCTGTCGCTATCATTTGATTGATTTAATTGAACCGCAAGCAAGCTACAGCGCCGCCAAGTTTGTGCTCGATGCCAACGCCGTAATCGAGCAAATTCAAGCGCGCGGGCGCATCCCTGTCTTAGTCGGTGGCACGATGCTGTATTTTCGCGCGCTAAACCAGGGCTTAAGTGATTTGCCCAGCACCGACCCAGCCTTGCGCGCTGAACTCCTAAATGAGCTGGAAACCCGTGGCTTAAGCGCACTGCATGCAGAACTCGCGCAAGTCGATCCAACGGCGGCGGCGCGAATTCACCCGAATGACCCGCAGCGCACGGTGCGCGCATTGGAAGTGTTTCGGCAAACCGGCGTGCCGCTGAGTGCACAGCAGCAAGCGTGGCGCAGCGTTGCACCGGCTGCGGATAGCGTGCTGCGATTTGCCCTCTATCCAGATCGCGCGTTGTTGCACGAGCGCATTGCGCTGCGCTTTCAGCAAATGCTGGACGATGGCTTTTTAGACGAAGTGCGCACATTGATGGCGCGTCCAGCGTTAACTATTGACCACACATCGATGCGCGCAGTCGGTTATCGGCAGGCGTGGCAGCATTTGTCCGGGGAATTTGACGCCAATGAGCTGCTTTTGCGCGGCGTCGCCGCCACCCGGCAACTCGCTAAGCGTCAAATTACCTGGATTCGGTCCGATCCAGGGCTGGTGCGCTTAGAGGGCAGTCCAGAGGAAAACTATACGTCTGTATGTGCCGCGCTGCGCAATCAACTAGCCGGTAACGCATCCGTAGTATTAACTGGCGAATCGAACACGATCCGCTCATAAATCGAATCCAAGCTTAAGCGCATTTCCGGGCAGCTCAGCGTAATTTCGGCGTCATCCACCAAGCTTTCGAAGCGCCAAAATGCGCCAGCACGCGTGTAAACGTCGACGCGTCGCTCAATTTGGGACACTAAAAGATAGGTTTCCAGTTCTGGTGCACGTTGGTAGTTGTGCATTTTCTCGCCGCGATCAATGACTTCGGTTGAATCACTCAATACCTCAACGATCAGGCAGGGCTGAGTTTCACAATGCGAATCCGTATTGTTGCCGCATGCGACCATCACATCTGGGTAGTAGTAAAGCTGCTTTGCTTTAAACTTGACGTCCGCAATTGACACCCGGCAGCTATTCGATGTTTTTGCGCGCAACGCGACATAAATATTGCCTGAGATTTGATTGTGCCGAATCGAAGTTCCTGCCATTGCAAACACTTGCCCACCAGCATATTCACTCTTTTCTAGACTCAACAGTTCAGCGGCCAAATAGTCGGCTTCCGAGGTATAAGGGCTTTTCAAGGCGCTGGTCCTAGCGAGAGCTCAATGGTGAATAAATTTAGTGCACTCAGATGTTTCGCGCACTTAAGCTGAAGTCTAGCACTTGCAAACATTTCTTTGTCTGGACATTCATGACTCCTGTCCATAGCGAGACATTTTTTGGACAAGTGGCGCCTATGTCTTGTTTTAAGTGCATCACGTACACATATAAGCCTGCTACCATTTGATTAGCGTCACAAACGCAAGCCCCATAAAAAACCAACAACAGGGCCATAGGATTATGTCTAAAAGTCAATCATTGCAAGACCCGTTTTTAAATGCCCTGCGCCGTGAACACGTGCCAGTCTCAATCTATTTGGTCAACGGTATCAAGCTGCAGGGTCAGATCGAATCGTTCGATCAATTTGTCGTATTGCTGAAAAATACGGTTAGCCAGATGGTTTACAAGCACGCGATTTCGACGGTGGTACCGGCGCGCAATGTTCGAATTGGCCCGAACGATCAGGCCACAGTCGATGATTTGGAGCACGAGTGAGTTCAGCCATGTTCGAGCGCAAACAGGCGGGTGAAAACGCGCTGATCGTGCAAACCCGGCGTCGGGCTGGCGAAATTGAAGCCGCGCAGGAGTTTCGCGAATTGGCCGCATCTGCTGGCGCGCAAGTTAAAGCCGAACTTTGGGCGCGCTCAGACACCCCGAACCCACGTTTTTTCGTAGGTACGGGTAAAGCCGACGAAATTAAGGAAAAAGTGGCGGAATTGGAGCTTTCCTTGGTGTTGGTCAATCACCAGCTCACGCCGGTGCAGGAGCGCAATCTTGAGGCCCATCTGCAGTGTCGTGTCGTTGATCGCACCAGCCTGATTTTGGATATTTTTAGTCAACGCGCGCGCAGCCACGAGGGCAAGCTTGAAGTTGAACTGGCGCAACTTCGTCATATGTCGACTCGATTGGTGCGCGGCTGGACCCACCTTGAGCGCCAGCGCGGCGGTATCGGCAACCGTGGCCCTGGGGAAACGCAGTTGGAAATTGATCGACGCTTGCTCAGCAAACGCGTTGACATACTTGCTGAACGGTTAGAGGTTGCAGTCAAGCAGCGCGAGCAAGGACGCAAGGGTCGATCTAGCAGCGGGATTTCGCAAATTGCTCTAGTTGGTTATACCAATGCGGGCAAAAGCACGCTGTTTAATGCTCTGACGAAGGCAAAGGTACACGTTGCCGATCAGTTGTTCGCCACACTCGACCCAACCGTGCGCAAAGTCTTCTTGGCTGAGCATGGCGAAATTACCGTCGCGGATACGGTTGGCTTCGTCAGTGACTTGCCGCATGAGCTAGTCGCCGCATTTCGCTCGACTTTAACCGAAGCGCGCGAAGCGCAACTGCTATTGCACGTGATTGACGCCGCTGACCCGTTGCTGGCGGAACATATTCAGGATGTTGACAAAGTGCTGGAAGAAATTGGCGCGGCGGCGATTCCTAAGCTTTTAGTGATGAATAAGATTGATTTAATTGATCAACGCCCCCAATTCGAACCCGGTGAACGACCGCGTGTTTGGGTTTCTGCGCATACCGGTGCGGGTATGGCGGAGCTAAAGCAGGCATTAATGAGTTTGTTGCCCGCCTCGCGTGGGCATTGGGCGAATACTGAGAAACGCAGTCCTGAGGAAAGTGGCGTTGATGCGCATTTGATCGATAATTCATCAACTTAGTAGTTAAATGCGGTAGTTGACGTGGCTTGCCATAGCAAGACAGCGAGATTGAACCCGGTTTGTCCATGTAAAATGGGTAACAAAATTAATAGTTGGCAATATTTGAAAGGTGATTACATGGCTTGGAATGAGCCCGGAAGCGGCGGAGATAGCAACGGTAGCGGTGGCAATAAAAGTGGTCCGAATGACCCATGGGGTAAATCCTCTGGTAACAAGCCCGGCGGCAATAAGCCAGGCGGCCCACCAGATTTAGAGCAAGCGCTAGTTGATTTAAAAAACAAATTTGGCGCGCTTTTTGGTGGAAAAGCACGTCCGCGCGCGGGTGGCCCGAGTGGTTCGGGCGGTAACTCAAGCGCTGAAGGCGAAAATGGCAGCGGTTTTGGTGTGCTGATTGCGATGGTGGTTGGCTTAGCGGTGCTGTGGGCTGCCATGGATTCGTTTCACATCATTAGTGCGCGTGAAAAAGGCGTGGTTTTGCGTTTCGGCAAATTTGACCGAATCCTTATGCCTGGTTTGAACTACACCTGGCCACGTCCGATCGAAATGGTGACGCGCGTCGATGTAACTCAAGTGCGTTCCACCAGCGAAAAAGTACGCATGTTGACCAAAGACGAAAATTTGGTGGATATAGATTTTGCCGTGCAATACACCGTCGATGGCCCGTTGCAGTTTGCCTATGGTATTGACGATCCGGAAAAAACTTTGGTGCAGGTATCGGAAGCCGCAATTCGCCAGGTTGTCGGTGGCCGTACTTTAGACGATGTGTTGGTGGGCAGCCGTGGCGAAATTGCTAATGACGCGCGCAACGTAATGGAATCCATTTTGCGGGATCGCTATAACGCCGGTATTTTGATTAGTTCGGTAAACATGCAAGACGCTTCTGTGCCCTCTGAAGTCAAAAACTCCTTTGATGATGCGATTCGCGCCCGCGAAGACGAGCAAAAACTGGTTAACGAGGCGCTGGCTGAGAAAAGCAAGCTGGTTCCTGGCGCTGAAGGTCGGTCTGCGCGCCTTTTGCAAGACGCTGAAGCCTACCGGGATGTTTTGATTGCCACCGCAAAAGGTGAAGCGAGCCGCTTTGATCAATTGGTGGCCGCTTACAAATTAGCCCCTGAAGTCACGCGTAAGCGGCTTTATTTAGAGACCATGGAATCGATCTATGCGAGAACGCCGAAAGTGCTGATCGATAAGCAAGCAGGCGGCGGCAATAGCATGATTTATTTGCCGCTTGATCAGTTGCTAAAACAAAAAACTGCAAATGAAGTGCTGCCGCAAGCGACGTCGGCATCCAATATTGAGGGGCAGAAATAATGCGAGCTTTAGCGATTCCAATCGCCGCGATTGTGGCTTTGATTGCAATGATGTCGATGTATGTGGTGCGCCAAGACGAGCTCGCCATGCTTTTACGCTTGGGGCAGATTGAGAAAACGTCCGTTCCGCCGGGCTTGCATTTCAAACTTCCTTTTGTAAATACCGTGCGCAGGTTTAGCGCCCGACTGCTGTCCTTAGAAAACCCGCAAGAGCGCTATTTGACCGGCGAGAAGAAGCACGTGCTGGTGGACTCGGTGGTGAAATGGCGCATCACCGATGCCGGCCTTTTTTATAAGGCTTTTGCTCAGATCGGTGCAGACACATCGGCCGCCAACAGCAGAATTTCGCAGATCGTCAAAGATCGTTTACGCGATGAGTTCAACAAGCGTGCCTTGAAAGATTTGGTCGCTAGTGCGCGCCAGGATATGATTGATCAGATTATTTCCACGTCCGGCGAGGCGCTTCGGCCATTTGGTATTGAAGTTGTGGACGTGCGCATTAAGCGAATTGAGCTGCCTGATGAAGTCAGCGAGTCGGTTTTCCAACGCATGCAGTCTGAGCGTAAACAGGTTGCCGATGGCCTGCGCGCCAATGGCCGTAAACAGGCTGAGCAGTTGCGCGCCGAAGCGGAAAAGTTAGCAAATGTGGTAATCGCCGACGCTGAGCGTCGATCGCAGATTATGCGCGGTGAAGGTGATGCCAAAGCCGCAGAAATTTATGCCAAGGCCTACAACTCTGATCCTGAGTTTTACGCGTTTTATCGCAGCTTAGAGGCATATCGCAAGAGCTTCCAGTCACAGCAGGGCAATGTCTTAGTGTTGGATCCAAACAGCGATTTCTTTAAGTACTTCGATAAGCAGCGGCCCGCTCCATAAGCATGGTTGCCGTGCGCGCGTTAATGGTGCACGGCGCTGGCGGTGGCGCATGGGAATGGCTGATTTGGCAGCGGGTGTTTGCCGCAGCCGAGGCACAAACTCATGCGTTTGATTTGATGCCGAATGGTGCGTTGGACGCCACGAACTACGCGCATTATTTAGCGCAGGTGCGCAGCCAGATCGAGCATTATCAGCCAACCGTGCTGATTGGTGCATCATTAGGTGGATTGCTCGCGGCAGAAGCGTCTGGCCTGGAGCAATCAATTTGCCTGATCAGTTCAGTTCGCGCGTTGGTTCTGGTCGCGCCCATGCTGAAAAGTGGCGTCAGCGGCATCGAAATTTCATTGCCGCGAAAGCGCTGGGCACACGACACCGAGTTATCAAATACGGCGCGCGCGCTTCCTGACGCTGATTGTGCAGCGAGTGCCTTTGCGCATGCACGCTGGCGTGATGAAAGCGCTTCGGTGCTCAATACTGCCTACGCCGGTAGGGATTTTGCCG
>Ga0105047_10019107_pt1 | contig 10589 bp, 9 predicted proteins | sample MAT04_FD_78384 | JGI IMG/M metagenome (GOLD analysis project Ga0105047, IMG submission 78384) | Freshwater microbial communities from Lake Fryxell liftoff mats and glacier meltwater in Antarctica - MAT-04 (megahit assembly) | ecosystem: Environmental > Aquatic > Freshwater > Ice > Liftoff... | reverse complement strand
TGGCGTTGGTGATGTCCTGAATGCCAGCGGTCAGGGTCTGCGAGCGCTGCTCTGAAACGGGCGCTGGCGTAGCCGCTGCCATCGTGGCTGGCTGTACTGGCATGACCTGCGTGGCGTGCAGCTGGTGGGCGTTGAGCGTGTCATGATCCGGATTGTTGCTCGGTCCACCCTGATCAGACAGCGCAAGGTCCACCTGCTGATTCAGCAGATGCGCCGCCAGCGAGTCGGCGCGCACGGTGATCTCCATGGCCTGGGCCAGTTCCACCAGTTTTTTGCGCCCGGCAGCCGTGGCCGCCTGTACCTGCTCGGTATTGATGCCCAGCGCCTTGCCATAGGTTTTGCTCAGCTTCGCCAACCGCGCATCAACCACCTTGGCATCGCTGTGCAGCATGGCGTCGGCCATGTCGTTGGCAGCGCGGGTGCTCCAGCGCAGGCGCAACAGCGGGTCTTTGGGTGGCTGGATGGGTGGGTCGCCCGAGGGTTTGACGATGCAGCGCTGGATGCTCTCCGGCAGGCCCCAGGCCTTGGAGACCCCCAGGCCCAGCGCCTCGTAGCTCAGACCCAACACGCGCGTAGAGGCGGCGTCTTCGCTGATCGGGTCGCGCGGGGCGCTGACCATGTTACGGATTGCCACCGCTTCCTCCGAAAAATAAAACTGCGACAGCATGCGCCCCAGGCTCTGGAACAGCGCGCCTATAAAGGCCTCCTCGCCCTCAGCCTGGCTGGCACCCAGCTCCGTGGCAATGGCACCCGCCATCAGGGCCCGTAAAAACTCTTCTTTCAGCAGGTGCGCATTGGCTTTGTCCTGCATGTGCTCCAGCAGCACCAGACTCAGCGCCATGTTGCGAATGCCGTTGAAGCCGACCAGCGTCACCGCGCGCGACACCGTGCCCACACTGCTGCCGCGTGCATAGTGGGCGCTGTTGACCAGGCGCAGCAGCTTGTTGGTCAGCGCCACATCTTTCAAAATTTCGTTGGTGACACTGTTGATGCTTTCCTTCTCCGAGCTGGCCATGCTCTGGATGCGGCCGATCGACTCGGACAGCGCCGGAAAATCGCTCTTGTTGCGCATGCGGCGCAGCAAAAACTGCAGCGTGCTGTTTTGCTTGCCGCTGATGCTTGTCACGTCGTCTTCAGGGACTTCTTTGAACTTTCCAGACCAGACAAGCAACTCGTCCAGAAAAGCCTGCGCATTGGGCAAGCGCTGTGCTGGGTCAAACGCGCAGGCCCGCAGCAGGGTGCCGCGCAGCGCGTCGTCCAGCCGCGCCATCAATTCGGGCGGGAACCATTGCGGCTCGCTGGCAATCTTTTGCAGGGCTTGCTGCAGGTTGCCGCGCTCGCGGATTTGTTTGCCCCACAGCAATTCCGCCAGCATCAGGCCGGCGCTGTACACATCCATCAGTGGGGTGATGACTTCACCACGCACGGCTTCAGGCGCCATGTAGGCGGGGGTGCCAGCCACCTCGTCAGTGGGCTTGGCGGCGACCTGCAGGCTGATGCGCGCGGCAATGCCAAAGTCCATCACCCGGGCGCGGCCACTGTTGTCTATCAACACGTTGGACGGTTTCAGGTCACGGTGCACCACGCCACTGGCGTGTGCGGCCACCAATGCGCCCAACACGTCCTGCATGATGGCCACCGCCTGGGGCGCTGGCAGCGCGCCCTGTGTGACAAGTTGCTGCGCCAGCGTCAGGCCGGGCACGTATTCAAACACCAGATAGGGCTGGTTGTCATGCATATCAGCCTCAAACACGGGCACGATGTTGGCATGTGTCAGGCGGCTGACGCTGCGCGCCTCTTGCAGCCATTGCTCAACAGCAGTGCTGTTCTGCTGGGCGGCGGGTTTCATCAGCTTGATGGCCACCTCGCGCTCCAGACGCGGGTCAAATGCCAGCCACACTTGCGCTTGCGCGCCCTGGCCGAGCACTCGCTTGCGCTCGAACCGGCCTATCGCCGCGGTCATTTCAACTGCACCGAGCCTGACACGGAGACCGACACCAACGCCAGACCCGCTTCCACGGGCACGGGTGCAGCTTCAGCGGCCATGGCGCGCGACGCCAGCATCGGCGCACGGTAGCTGGGCGGCGCACCCTCGTCAAAATTCACGCTGACCTCACCCAGGGTGTAGGCGCCAAAGTCAAAGGCTTTGGCAATCTCGGTGGCGCGCTGGCGAAACAGCGCAATCGCCTGGTTTTGCGCTTGTGCCTGCGCCGCCTGGCGCTGCGCCGGGGTCAGGCCAAAACTGGCGCTGGCAACGCTCAGCGTAGTGAGCTTGCCAGCGGTCTCGCTGATACGCGCGACGTCCTGGCCTTGCAGCACCAGCTCGGCACTGCCTTGCCAACCGGTGATCTTGCCATCACGGCCATAACGCGGCGACAGGCCGAAGCGCCCGGTACGCACCTCCATGAGCAGCGCCCGGGCGTCCTTTTTTGCCAATACCAAGGCGGCATCCAGCGCGGTTTTGAGCTGGCTTTGAACCACTTGGGCGTCCGTTCCCTCACGGGTGGTGCTGAGCGACAGGGTCAGCAGGTCTTCTGCCACCTGCACGCTGGACTGCGCTGACAGGTTCACCCGCTGAGCTGGCAAGGGCTGCAGGTTTGTCTGAGCAAAACCGGCTCCAGCCCAAGCTGAAAAAGCGATGTACGCTATAACTTTTTGTATGTTTTTCAAAATGACTAATCCATAAATCTGCTGACACAACGACATCTTGTCACCTGCCAAATTTGTAACAGCGTGTGAACCAGCGCCCAAAAACCAAAAATACTGGCAGCCGCGCGCGCAACAATCGCACTTGTTACAAATTTGGTGGAGCGTAGTATGGCCGCAATTTCCCGTGTAGACAAAATTCTCGTGGTGGATGACGACGCGCGCATTCGCGAATTACTGCGTCGCTACCTGACGCAGGAAGGCTTTGAGGTGCTGCTGGCCGAAGACGGCCGCGCCCTGACCCGCGTGCTGGGGCGCGAGCCGGTTGACCTGATCGTGCTGGACCTGATGATGCCCGGTGAAGATGGCCTGTCGGTGTGTCGGCGCCTGCGCGGTGCCAATGACCGCACGCCGATCATCATGCTGACGGCCAAGGGCGAAGACATTGACCGCATCGTCGGGCTGGAGGTGGGCGCTGATGACTACCTTGGCAAGCCCTTCAACCCGCGCGAGCTGCTGGCGCGCGTTCACGCGGTGTTGCGCAGGCGCCCACCTGCCGAGGTACCGGGCTCACCCTCGGTGGACAAGGCGATGGTCAAGTTCGGCCCCTTCTGCTTTGACATGGGCGCGCGCACCCTGACCAAAGGCGACGAGGAACTGGCCCTGACCACCGGCGAATTTGCCATGCTCAAGGCTCTGGTGCGCCACCCGCGCCAGCCGCTGTCACGCGAGAAGCTGGCGCAGCTCGCCCGTGGGCGTGACTTTGAGCCTTTTGACCGCAGCCTGGACGTGCAGGTGTCACGCCTGCGCAAGCTCATCGAGCAAGATGCCGCCGCGCCGCGCCACATCCAGACCGTGTGGGGTGTGGGTTACGTGTTCATTCCTGATGACAACGAGTGACCTGACCATGCCTGCGCCGCTGGATGACAGCGAGCAGCCCAAAGCCAGGTACGGCATCAGCCTGTTTTGGCGCACTTTTTTCCTGCTCGGTGTGCTGCTGGCGGGTAGCGTCTTAGCCTGGACGCAAACCCTGGAGGAGATGGAACTGGAGCCGCGCACTATTCAGACCGCCAACCAGATCGCCTCGGTGGTGAACCTGAGCCGCGCGGCGGTGATGCACGCAGACGCCATTGCCCGCGTCTCACTCTTCAAAACCATGAAAGACCAGGAGCACTTGATCATTCGCCCGCGCGAACCCAAGGACGTGTTTGAACCAGTCCAAGAAAACCACCTGAACCGTCACATAGTGGAGCATCTGAAGTTTCGGCTGGGGCCTGACACGGTGGTGACCGACAGCGTCAATAAGGAGCCAGGCCTATGGATCGGGTTTTCCATCGACAAGGACCTGTATTGGCTGCAAACCGACCGCAACCGTTTTGACCAGGCCACTGGCAGAACCTGGACCATCTGGCTGCTCACCGCTGCCGCCCTGTCGCTGGCGGGTGCCGCCGGTATTGCCGGCCTGATCAACCGCCCGCTGAAAGACCTGTCGACGGCTGCCAGCCGGGTCCGCGACGGCGACTTCCAGGCCACCGCGCTGGATGAAACGGTAGGCACGCAAGAGATCCGGGCGGTCAACTTTGGTTTCAACCGCATGACCCGCAAACTGGCGCAGATCGAGCAAGACCGCATGGTGATGCTGGCCGGTATCTCACATGACCTGCGCACGCCGCTGGCCCGCCTGCGCCTGGAAACAGAATTGAGTGTGCCCGACGCCGAAGCACGCGAAGCGATGGCTGGCGATATCTCCCAACTCGATGCCATCATTGGTAAATTTCTCGACTATGCGCGTCCGAACGACATGCGGCTGAACCCAGTGTCTCTCAACAACTTGGTCGAAGCCTGCCTGGAGCCGCTGCGCAAGCGTACTGACCTTGAATTCAAGGTGGCGCTGCAAGACCAACTGATGGTGCTGGCCGACCCGGTAGAGTTGCAACGTGCTTTGAACAACCTGCTGGAGAATGCGGCGCGCTACGGTAAGTCAGAAGGGTTGGAGATGACTCGAGTGGATATCTCTGCCCGCGCGGTTGACGACAAGGTACTGTTGCGCCTGCGCGACCATGGTGCCGGTGTGCCTGCCGAGCAGCTCAAGCAACTCACGACGCCCTTTTTTCGCGGCGAGTCGGCGCGCACGGCTGCCAACAGCACCGGGCTCGGGCTGGCGATTGTGGAGCAGGTCGTCTCACGCATGGGCGGCAGCTTTGACCTGAGCAACGCCAGCGGCGGCGGCTTATGCGCCAACATTGCGCTGCAGCGGGTCACGGGTATGGTGGCTCAAAGACCTGAGAAGCCCACCCCATAGTCAAGCGGATCATGTCGTGGAGCCCAGATTTATTGAAGTGCGCTGGCGCACTGGGGAGACGTTGCGCGTTATCCCATTCCCAAAGTGGTGGGCCTGGCCTGCTGAAATAAGCGTAGGAAGCTATCATTTTTTGTTCTTCCTTCCAGAATTTCTGGTGTTGGGTATAACGCGTTCTCCAGGTATGAAAACAGCTCAGCCCAAGCTGTCGCGGTAGCCTTCGGGCTTCAATTGCCTCAGCCATCAGGCAGTCCAGGCCGCACCCTCACTCCACAAGGCCACCCAGGCCGGTAGGTCCTTGGCGGCCATCGGTCGTGCAATTCCGTAGCCTTGGGCTAGGTCACAGCCAATGCCCAGCAACAAGTCGCCATGGGCTTTGGTCTCCACCCCTTCGGCTATCACCTCTCGATGAAAGAGGTTGGCCAACCCGATGACACCCAGAACCATGCCCAAATCATCGGTGTCCTCAGTCATGGCGCGGACAAAGCTCTGGTCAATCTTGAGTACCTTAACCGGCAGGCGTCTGAGATACGTCAGGGAAGAGTAGCCGGTTCCAAAATCGTCCAGCGCGAAGTTCACGCCGAGTGCGTGACAAGCCTGCATGATCCCCAGCACCTTGTCCATGTTCTCCAGAGCGCTGGTCTCCAGCGCTTCGAGTTCAAGGCAGCCCGGTGCTACGTCGGTGTGAGCCGCCAGCATTTCACGCAACCGCTCTGGAAACTCATCTTGCTGCAATTGGCGTGCGCCAATGTTGACGCTGATCTGCTGCAGGTCCAGACCTTGTCTGTGCCAGTCGCTCATCTGGGTCAGCGTGGTGTTGATGACCCATTCGCCCACTTCAATACTGAGGGGATGACCTTCAAAGGTATACAGGAAAGCCCCTGGAGGCAGAAGGCCTCGTTCGGGATGCTGCCAGCGAATCAGGGCCTCGGCGCCAACGACCTTGCCGGTTCGCATGTTCATTTTCGGCTGAAAGTACAGCACGAATTCGTTGTTATCCAATGCCTCCTTGAGCCGCTTGAGGCCTTCGTGGTGAGTTTGAATAGCCGTATCCCGCGCAACATCAAACAGGTGAAGCGGTTCTTGCCAGCCTGCTTGGCCAGGTGCATGGCCTGGTCGGCATGGCGCAGCATCACATCTGCAGCCACATTGTCCTGAGGGTAAAACGTCACGCCGATGCTGGCAGAAACTTGGACTGACTCGCCTGTTTCTGAATCGCCAGCTTCAGTGTTGGATGGCAGTCTGACCACAGTGGCAGCTGCCTGCAACAAACGCTCGATGACCGGGATACAGTCCCCGGGTTGGTTCAAGTCGACCAGCACCGCCACAAACTCGTCACCGCCCATACGCGACAGGGTGTCTCCGTCGCGCAGGACGTCTTTCATGCGGTCGCACACGGTGATCAGTACGGTGCCCCTGCATCATGACCATAGGTGTCATTCACAGCCTTGATGTTGTCCAGGTCGAGATAGACCACGGCGAGTGCCTGATCACGACGCTGGCTTTGGGCAATGGCCTGTTGCAAGCGGTCGCCCAGCAGCAGCCGATTGGGCAAAACTGTTAAGGTGCCGTAATGGGCGATGTGCTCGAGTTCTCTCTGGTGCGCCTTGATCGCCGTGATGTCGGAGAACAGCGCCACATAGTGCTGGGCTATTCCAGAGTCATTCCGCACCGCGCTGATGGACATCGTTTCCGGATAGACCTCGCCGTTCTTGCGCTGGTTCCAGATTTCACCGCTCCAGTGACCCTGGGTGGTGAGCTCATGCCACATGGCCCTATAAAACGCTTTTCCTTGCCTATTTGACTGCAAGATGCGAGGGATCTTGCCCAAAACTTCACATCGGCTGTAGCCCGTGAACTGGCTGAACATGTCGTCGACTTCGATGATGTTGCCGCTGGCATCGGTGATGGTGATGCCTTCGCGGGCATGGGTGAAGACGCTGGCGGCGAGCTGGACCTTATTTTCGGCTTCCTTGCGTTGGGTGATATCGCGCATCACCCCCACCAGGAAATGCATGCCGGCTTCATCGGTGTAACGAGTTTTTCGGGTCAAAATGGTTCGGCTGCCCTTTCCTTCGACGGTAAGCCTCTCCTCAAATGAACTCTCACACCCATCGCCGATCACCTGTCTATCAACACTCAAAAAGTGTTCCCGCTCTTGACGGTCGACATTCTCGGCGAGTGTCTTGCCGATCAAATCCTTCCTGGCAGCTTCAAAGAGCGAGCAAAACGCATCATTGGCAATAAGAATCCTGCTCCGTTGTCCTTGACAAATACGGGGTCACCGACTGTATTGATGATGTTTTTAAGATAGTGCTCGCTCTTTCGAAATTGGTCTGCACTGATTGCCAACCGACTGACATAGCGGCGCACCACGACAGCAAGTACAAAAGAGGTGACCGCGACGAAAAGCCAACCTTTTAATGTGTTGATCAAAGCGGGATCGCTTGGGTGGCCAACAACCATGGCAACCGCCTGATCGGAAAATAGAATCCATATCGCGGAGAATATGACACAGGCCAACACAATCCTGATGGATGCTTGATTGGCCGAATGTCTGTTGAATTCGCCTGATTTGAGGTCTGAAAAATTTGTGTCGATCATTCAATGATCCAGTGGCATATTTATCGGTGGACAGTTCTTTGGAGGTGAACCAGAGTACGCAAAAAGAGGTTACCGAGTCCGTTCGCTGTCGCACACAACGTGGGATCTCGCGAGATTCAGCAACCCTGAGTTTTTGCGTACACCCAGTCAAATCAAGTGTCCGAACCGAATGCCGATCATTGCCTGGTCGGGTGGCCCGGCAGCTTCAAAACCACGGTACACATCGATAGCTAGCGTTTAGCGACCATCGATACCTGCGAAATCCCCACAAGCTTTCGCGAACTTGGCACCGGTAAAGCGTCGTGGCATCGGGTGCAACAGCGTTCAGGCATCGCAGGTGGGTGAGTGCCGTCATTCCCGAGGTACCGCTTGCCACTGCCCGCCTGGCACGTAGCGCCAAACGCCTGCGTCATCGGCCAAGCGGAACACAGTCAGCCACTCGTGGTCGAGCAGGTGGCGCACGGTGGTGTGCTTGGCGATGATCACGTCGATTGGGTCTTGAGGTGCCTGGATGAACACGCTGAGGCGCAGCGGCGTGTGGCGAAAGTTCTCGCCATCGTGCAGCGATTGCATTGGCAGCCCGATACGCAGGTCCCCGCCGTTACCTTCGAACACACCGACGTTGCCGCCGACGACGTTGTGCAGCACCTTGTTGCCGCTGCCGTAGCGCGGGTTGTCGACGGTGCTGGCGTGGTACTGCAGGTTGATCCAGTTCGTCACCACCATCGGCGCGGTCATGATCAATTCCAGCACACCAAAGCCAGGGTCGCGCTGCCATTGGTAGTCGTGCAGGAAGCTGCGGCCAGCCAGGTTCATATGCCGACTGCGGCTGCGTGGGGCAACAATGAAAGCAGCACAGTCGGCCAGACCCCATTCGGGCCGTACCTGTGCCCGGTCGGTGGTCCGGGCTTTGACAGCATCGCGAAGTCCATCAGGCTTGGTGGCCAGCTCAGACAGGCCGAGCGATGCCGCACGCTCGCCGCGCGCACGTTGTCCAGCAGCCTTCAGCCAACCTTGCAGCGTGGCCAGGTCCGCGGCGTGACTCGCGGGTAGCAGGTCGGTGTCAAAGAGCAGCAGATCGTCTGTGGTGGTGTTGTGCAGGCCGGCCAAAAAGTAGGTGCTATCAGGCACCAGCAGGCCGCGGGCGTGCAGGCCGGAGCGCACTGCAGGGTCGTTGAGCAATTGGGCCAGCATGCGTGCATTGACTTCGCCGGTCTGGCCACCGCAGGCGCCGCAGTCCAGGCCCGCGGCGTGCGGGTTGTTGGCGCTGGTGCTGCCGTGGCCCGCCATCAGGATCAGCCGCGCGTAGCCCGTGGTCAGCCCCATCGCGCTGAGTGCGGTGGCTGCTGAGCTAACGCGGGCTTCGAGGTCCGGGCCGCCCCGGCTGGGCAGGCGCGGGCGCAGCTTGTTGCGCTGATCGACCGTCAAGCCAGTCTGCTCGACAGTGGCCGGGGCGGCCTCGGCACCGAAACTGCGCTTGAGCAACTTGCCCGCGTACAGCAGACCGCAGGACTCGACGAATGAAAAAGTCGACCCCGCGCCGCCGCGAAAACTCTGCCACTGTTGGCGCCAGAGCAGGTTCTTTTTGCGCCGGTCGGCCAATACCTCGGCCAGGCCGGGCGCGTCGCACTCGTCGCATTCATCGGTAATGCACAGCCCGGGTGCCAGCAGACCCGGCAGCTGCGGGCGCACCATGTCGCTGCCCAGTGGGCGGTATTCGACGAACATCGCAAAGAACCCGGCAAATCCCAGCGTCTGAACCGTTGGGCTGGTCGCCTCAAGGGCGCGGCGGAAGACCTCAGAGCGCACGTCTATGCAGAAAACCGCCTGCACGGCGGGCGCGGTGCTGTCTGCAATTGGCGCTTGCGCCGTCATCAGGCCTTGGCACAGCGGTGACTGATAGCTGCGCTCGAGTGCCGCCTGCCATAGCCAGTCGTGCTGTAACGCCGACTCAGCCTGCTCGATCACGCCGTTGCTGGTGCGCCAGGCCACCGACAGTTTGTCGGCCACGGCCAACCCTGGGTGGCCTTCGTGCAACAGCCACTCCCAGGCCAGACGTACCGCCAGCAAGTGCACGATCTGGGCGTCGTCACGCTGCTCCAGGCGCGCCTGCCAGCGCTGGTAGGCACACCACGATGCCCAGCCGTTGATGCTCATCAGCAGCGCAGTGAGGTAGGCCTCGTGCGCCTCGGCTGGCACGCGCAAGCCACCCAAAGCGGCGACGATCAATACCGTCGGTTCAGACGGTAGCGCCGCCAGACGCTGGGTAAAACCGCCGGTGATACAGACGGGGTCGCGCTGCTGCCAGCCGTGGTGGTGCGCGACGAACTGCTGAGTGGGGTGCTACAAGAATACGCGGTGGTGCCGCATCTGTTCGAGAGCTTTTATGCCATCACCGTGCAGCGCCACTTCGAACCGCCGCTGCTCAAGGCGCTGCTGCAGCGCGACCAGGCGGATGTGCTGGCCTGAGTCACCGCGGGTTTTAAGGAGACTGCGCCATTTCAAACGGATAGACAAACGTCTGCTGGGCAGTAACCGCGCGAAAGACTGACAACTGCGATGTCCTGACCGCCACCGTGTTCAAGATGCAGTGGTTGTATGGATACTAGAAAAAACTATCGATTTGATAGCTTCTTATGCAAGCCTGCAAAGGGCTTGCTGGCAGAAACGTTCGAACCCGCATCGCGCGGCGGCAGGCCGGTGTGCTGGGTCAGCAGGCGGCCTTTGACGGGCTGAGGCACTTTGGCACCAGGCGGCGAAGAGTTCTTTTTGCGGGCGCTCTGGTAACCGTCATCAGCGAGTGGCTGCCAGGTCGGAATCAGGTGGTGTTTGCCATTGCCAATCAAATCACTGCGGCCCATCGCCTTCAAGGCCTCACGCAATAAGGGCCAGTTGCTCGCATCGTGATAGCGCAAAAAGGCTTTGTGCAAGCGGCGACGCTTTTCACCGCGCACCACGTCCACCGTCTCGTCATCACTTTGCACCTCGCGGCGCACGCCGCGCAAGGGGTTGCGCCCGGTGTGGTACATGGCGGTGGCGC
>Ga0105047_10019104_pt1 | contig 10589 bp, 5 predicted proteins | sample MAT04_FD_78384 | JGI IMG/M metagenome (GOLD analysis project Ga0105047, IMG submission 78384) | Freshwater microbial communities from Lake Fryxell liftoff mats and glacier meltwater in Antarctica - MAT-04 (megahit assembly) | ecosystem: Environmental > Aquatic > Freshwater > Ice > Liftoff... | reverse complement strand
GCAGATAAGCATCGTCCACCAAGCCGTGGCAGGGAGAGAGACGCCAACGGAGAAATGTTGCAACGCGTGCGGGCTTAACTGAGGGGCGTGCGGGCTTGACTGAGGGGCGTGCAGGCTTGACTGAGGAGCATTCTGGCTTGATGGCACAGCTGGCTTACGGTGAGAATCTCCAAACCTTAGATCGAACGAGCTCATCTTTTCATCCCTTGCCGGCAACGTTCTGCTTGGTTTTTCGAATCCCTCAAGAGCGTTTCCACAACAGCTCCCGTAGACTGGGAACTATATGCCCAAGACAGAGAAAAGCAAGCGTAGTGCCCGGCAACGAGCACTTTTCTGGGCTGCGATTGCAGAAACTTGAGCGAAATTTCGGAACGACCGGAAGTGTCGATTGAGGACGACCTGGGGGAGGGAATCGTATTTCGCCCACGATCCTTGCTGTTTTGTAATCTTTCTGATCTGTAAGCAAGACTGCCGATGTGCCATAATTGCACGCAGATATGCAGCATCTTCCACCACCGTCCCAGGGTGGTCGCGAGGTAGTTCCACTGTTTTAAGCCTGGACTCTTGTGTTTTCGCCCACTGATTTCAACGCTCCATCATCAGAACCGTCAGCCAGCGCTCACTTGGATTCCATTCGTCGCGCGATCGAGCATGCGAAGCACTACCTGCCGACACAGGGGCCTATTGCGGTCTTTATCCACCACAACACCCTTCATGCCTTCGAGCATTTGCCATTTGACCAAGCCGTCCTGGATGGCTTGAGAACCTATGGCTCCCAACCTTACTGGCAGGAGTCTCGTTACCGTGACGAGATGTCCCGCGATAGGATTCAGCTTCAAGATCTCCGAGCTGTCTTAAGCCGAGATCTTGCCGATTCCGGGCAACAGGAAGTCGCCCTCGGAACTACCCGTCAGGACTTGCGCTACAGCATGCTGAGGCATCCGGTGCTTACCGGTAGCGACCCGGAAATCCAGTGGCTTTTCGCCCAAAGTGACGCTCTGGATCGCTTCCAAGCCGGGGTCGAACCGCAATCTGGTTTTGCCATGCTGGAATCCACTCGGCACTGGATCATGCGGGACTTGCGATTGCATCTGTCCGACTTGTCGACCGCGATCCCGGAACCGATCCGCTGTGTGTTTCAAAAGTTTCCTGTGCGTACCATCGAATCTTGGAACGATTCCAAATGGCAGCAACTAACGCTCCAGCTCCTTTGGCGAATTTGCCAAAATGGAGTCTGTAGCGCGCGACCCCTCAAGCACCGTCCGCCCTCGACCTTCCGCCACAGGGACATCTTGCTGAACCTGTCGAACTTCGATTGCGACGCTCAAGTTCATGACTTGCTGATCCGGTTCACTTCCGCCTTTTTAGATCAAGGGTTTGCTGGCTGGTCCATCCCGCAACGCGACGAGGGTTTCTATCGTTGCTTCGTGACCCTTTTTGCAGAGAAATCCCCGTGGACCGAGAAATGGCTGCATCCGCTCAAGGCCCTCATCGCTGAGGAACAGCAGACGACCGCGACACCGATCGAATCGATTGCAAACTCTCTGCGAATACTAGGAGTTTCAAGCGGTAAATTGGAAAGTTACATCAAGAAGACGTTGCTGGCATTGCCAGGTTGGACCGGCATGGTCGAGCAGATGGCGTGCAATGCGAGTTGGACGTTGCATCCTGCCCCGAAAGACTCACTGGAAGAATTCCTGGCGGTCCGCTTACTCCTTGATCGACTATCGGCAGCACAATGTCTAAAAGTGCACGTCCCCGATGGATCCGTCCAGCTTTCTGAGCTATTGGAGATCGACCAAGCGGAAAGCCATGACCCGCGTGGTCAGACGGTGCAACAATTGGCTTTCGATATGTTTCAGCTCGCTCAGCGACTCGGCTGGTCTCCAAGCACGCTTCACGCATGGTCGACCAGCGAATGGCAAAGTGTGGTCGGCGAGATCGGTGCGTTCGACGACTTGGAGCGACGCCGCATGTTTCACTTGGCCTATGAGCATCGATATCGCACCCAAATTCTGGACGCGATTTCGGAACATTCACGGTTGCCACTTAGGTCGCCTGAAAGCGTATCGTTTCAAGTCATCACGTGTCTCGACGACCGTGAAGAGTCGTTTCGTCGTCACCTCGAAGAATTGGATGCGAACGTCGAGACTTTTGGAGCGGCGGGGTTCTTTTCGGTCCCGATGTACTTTCGCGGAGCGGCGGATGCTCACTTTATCCCGCTGTGCCCTGTGATCATGGTTCCGAAAAACTACGTTGAAGAAGTCGGACCACTTTCGGCCAAGCAAGCAGAAGCTCGACGTGCTCAATCGCGACTGCTGATCGGCAAAGCATCTAAGTCGTTTCACATGAGCAGTCGAAGTCTTTTCAGTGGTGTGGTGACGGCATTGTTCGGGTCGTTCAACGCATTTCCGCTAGTCGCTCGCGTTTTGTTTCCTCGCTTAACATCTCAGATCCGAAGCAAGTTTGGGAATCTCGTCCGCCCGACGGTTGCCACGCAGCTTCGGCTAGAAAGGGGTGCTGAGTCCGAGGTGACGAGCCAAGGAATGGAGGGCTTTACTCTAGTCGAGATGGCCAACATGATCGAGCGATTGACAGGCGACGTTGGTATTCAAGGTCGCTTTGCTCCGCTGGTGATCGTCTTTGGTCATGGTTCCTCGAGTTTGAACAACCCTCATGAATCGGCTTACAATTGCGGCGCTTGTGGAGGTGGCCAAGGTGGCCCGAACGCGCGTGCAGTTGCACAGATGGCGAATGACCCACGCGTCAGGGCTTTGCTAAAGGAGCGAGGATTGATCATCCCAGAGACTACTCTTTTTGTCGGCGGATTCCACAATACCTGCGATGACGCCACTACGTATCTGGATGTCGATCGTATTCCGCCTAACCATACGGCAAAGTTTTTGGCTGCCAAGGAAATCGTTGAGCAAGCCCGCCGACGCAACGCGCACGAACGAGCCCGCCGATTTTATTCTCTAGATATGCGTAGCAGCGACGAAGAAGCGCTCCGGCATGTGGAATGCCGTTCTCAGGATCTGGCTCAAGTGCGACCGGAATACAATCATGCGACAAACGCCGCCTGCTTTGTCGGACGTCGTGGCCGCACGCGTGGCCTCTTTATGGATCGAAGATGTTTTCTGACTTCCTACGATCCAACCACCGATGATGAGAATACGGCGATTCTTATGCGAATCATGCAGGCTGTGATTCCGGTCTGCGGCGGTATCTCCTTGGAATACTATTTTTCGACGGTGGACAATCTCGGGTACGGTTGCGGGACCAAACTGCCGCACAACATCACCTCGTTGATTGGGGTGATGGAGGGGGCCGCAAGCGATTTGAGGACGGGACTAAGCCAGCAGATGGTTGAGATTCATGAGCCGGTACGCATCCTATTCATTGTCGAAACCAGACCTAAATCGATCCTTTCGATCATGGACCGTAACCCACTTATCGACACTTACATTCGAAATCATTGGGTGCAGATCGCGACCTTGGATCCGGCTTCCAATGAAATCCAATTGTTTCAGGGGGATCGTTTCGAGCCTTATTCGCCTGGTCCGAATGTTTTGCCAACAGTTCCGGTTTCGCTCGATTGGTACCGAGGCTGGCGCCATCCGCTCGGATTTTCCAAGGTCGATGCAAAATTCGTTGCAACGCATGCCAATTGGCGAACGCAGGTTGGATCATGAGCATGTCCCAATGGGCGCAAGGTTTAGGTTTCTTCACGGTACTGTGCCCCGCCGCGCTGATGCTGTTGTTGGGGTTCATGCTGCTCATCCATCGGCCGCTGAGCGAATTGGTTCTCGGTCGCTGGTTAAAGGTTTCAGTCGGCGTAAGCTTGATCTGCGCTTTGGCTATTCTTGGCATCATGCTTGCGACCGGCTCGCGTCGCGAGTTCGTGGATATGGGGGATATGGTTGCGATCGATGACGTTCACTTTCACTTTCGCATGAAATTTGTTTTTGATCGACTCAGCGTTCCAATGGTAATCCTGTCGCTGGTTCTGTGCGGAACAGTGGGCTCGTTCGGGCTTAGCTACCTCCACCGCGATGCCGGTTTCCAGCGGTTTTTTATGTGCTTTGCGATGTTCTTGGCAGGTATGACGTTCGCTTCGCTTGCAGGAACGATTGAAACGTTGTTTCTTGGCTGGGAGTTGGTTGGACTTTCATCTGCTCTGTTGGTAGCCTATTTTCACGAGCGTTCGGCACCCGTAGCGAATGGGCTCCGTGTTTGGGCAGTCTATCGATTGGCGGATGCGGCCTTTCTAGCGGCTGCGATCGCCCTGCATCACCAGACAGGTGGTGGAGACTTTAGTATTCTGATGGGAGAGGAGCCTTGGCCCGCAGGTACAGCCTCACTCAGCAGCGGCACGGCCTTGCTGGTTGGCACGTTTCTCTTGATCGCGGCCGCAGGCAAATCTGGACTTGTTCCATTTTCCGGCTGGTTGCCGAGAGCTATGGAAGGTCCGACGCCCTCGAGCGCCATTTTCTACGGAGCACTTTCCGTTCACCTGGGCGCTTTTTTGCTTTTGCGAGTCAGTCCGATACTGCACCAGTCGACACTACTTTGTTCGATGGTGGTTGCCTTGGGGTTGATTTCGGCGACGTTCGCGGCCTTGGCGGGCCGAGTTCAAACCGACATTAAGAGCGCGCTCGCATTCGCGTCGCTAACCCAGGTCAGCATCATTGTGGTCGAGATAGGCCTAGGCTTTTTGTACTTGGCCCTGATCCATTTAATCGGCCACGCATGCATGCGTTCGCTTCAGTTACTGCGGGCTCCCACGCTTCTTCGGGACTACAAGACCATGGAGAACGCGATAGGGGAATCGCTCGATCACGGTTCGCCTCGCATCATTGCCTGGTTAGCTCCGTCAATGCAACGTCGACTTTATCGCAGTGCGATGGAACGAGGCTATATGGACTCGATCTTGGACGATAGCGTCGTCAAGCCGTTCCTGCGATTGTTTTCGACTTTCGATCGCTGGGAGCGAATTTGGACGCGCTGGCTATCCGGTTTGAACAAAAACCCCAACAGCACGCATAGTGATTGATTGCTCCCTAGTAAAAAACCATTTGAGCTTAGCTATGAGGAGCAACGATAAACAATGAATGAATTGCATTTGCCCTGGCTTGAACTCTGCATTCTTGTGCCTGCGGTTTCATCGCTTTGGGTTGGTCGGATTCCAGACGCGGCCCAAGCGCGTTCGGCGGGGCTCGCGGTAGCAGGTGCCACGCTGTTTCTCGCTTTGGCTGGCTGGATCGACTTTGAATCCCTTTTCTCCTTTGAAGCGCACGATCATTGGGATGTTGTGAAATCGCTGCTGGGACGAGACGAGTTCGTCATCGACAAGCTCAATGCTCCGCTATTGCCCCTCACGGCATTGCTCTTTTTTTTGACAATGTTGGCGACGCCCAGGGTGAAACTTGGAAAGTATTCGTTTGCATTGGCCTTGTTATCTTTGTCATCTACACTGGCGGTGTTGAGTTGCAAAGAGACTTGGTTGCTGATCGCGCTTGTTGGGGTCAACGCAATTCCCATGTACGCGGATTTGCGGACTCGCAAGAAACCCACGCGGGTCTTTCTCTTCCACATCGGCCTTTCCTTGACCCTGATGGTCCTGGGTGCGGTTTGTTATCAATGGTCGACTTCGGATTTGGGGCGTGGAGCAGGTATTGTCATGTTGGTCGCGGCCGTATTGATTCGAAGCGGCTGCGCTCCGTTGCATTGTTGGATATCGGATCTCTTCGAGCATGCGGCCTTCGGTAGTGCATTGCTTTTTATCACTCCTTTGGTTGGCGCTTATGCGACGATGAGATTGATCTTGCCCATCGCACCGGATTGGGCATTGCGAAGTATTGCCATCGTGTCCTTAGCAACGGCCTTTTATGCTTCCTGTATGGCGATTGTTCAAGTCGATTCGCGGAGATTTTTTTGCTTCCTATTCCTAAGTCATTCGGCGCTGGTGTTGGTCGGACTGGAAACGGCAACGCCGATAGGATTGACAGGCGCGTTGTACATTTGGTTTTCGGTGGCGCTATCGCTTACGGGGCTCGGTCTAACACTGCGATGCGTAGAAGCGAGAACTGGTCCACTTGCACTCAATCGCTACCACGGAATGTATTCCCACATGCCGCATCTGGCCGGTTCGTTTCTAATGACAGGACTGTCGGCGATTGGATTTCCTTGTACGATCGGTTTCACGGGCACGGAATTGCTCGTCGAGGCAGCACTGGATATCTCGCCATGGGTTGGCGGGGTTGTTGTTGTATCAACAGCTCTGAACAGTATCGCGATCCTGCGCGCCTATTTTCGGATTTTCACGGGTAAGACCCATCAATCCACTATCGAGCTCGGATCCGTTCGATCGGAGCGCATTGCCATACTGACATTCGCGTTCCTATTAATCGGGGTGGGGCTATGGCCTCAGCCTGGCGTCCATTCGAGATATGACGCAGCAGTAGAGTTGCTCGGGCATCGCGATATCACAGAAATAGTTGTCCCGCCTGAGGGGGCAGCGACGCACTGATCGATTTTGGGTGCAAGTCTAATCCAGATACCATTCTTAGCGCTCTTGATCGGCCCCGATGCCGACTTCTGAAGTTAAGGATCATTCGATCAATAATGGAACGAGCGGTCGTAAACATGAACGATTTGTAATGCTCTACCAGATTGCTAAAGCCGATAGCTTCAATGTATAAAAGATGAAGTGTTGGATCCGAAATCGTTTGAAAGCGTGACAATGGCAAATCCTAGTACAGCTCCCGCCTCCGAAATAGCGCCGCTTGGCTCCTTCGCGCAGAATGTTCGATTCGACGCAATCTCCGGCTTGCTGGTGTTTCTGATCGCGTTGCCACTCTGTTTGGGTATTGCCAATGCGAGTCAATTCCCAGCAATCAATGGAGTGTTCACCGCCATCGTCGGAGGAGTCATTTGCAGTTTACTCAGCAATTCGGAAATGACCATCAAGGGGCCTGCGGCCGGGATGATCGCGATCGTCTTAGGGGCTGCTACGGAGTTCGCGATGGCAGCAGGCATCAACCAGGAGGCGTTGAATAGCGCCGACCCGTCAGTCTACCTAAAATACTTACCTGCAGTAGGTGCGGTCGGCGCGGTCGCGGGCGTCATCCAAGTTATCTTGGGGCTTTGTCGTACTGGGGCATTGGCGGATTTGTTTCCGAGCGCCGTGATTCACGGACTATTGGCGTCTATCGGCTTAATCATTATTGGAAAGCAACTCTATCTGCTGCTGGGCTTGAAACCGAACGGTTCCACCGAAGCCTATAAGGCCTATTTCGATCTGCCCATCCATATGCCCCATTTTGCTTGGCAGGTTGCGTTGATAGGACTGGTAAGTCTCGGCATTCTGTTCTTGTATCCGAAACTCAAGCCGCGATTCGCAATTTGCAAGGCGATTCCACCTCAATTGATCATTCTAGTTTTGGCAATTCCTGCAGCTATGCTTCTCTATCAGGGTTTTGAAGGTGCCTCACGATCTCGGTCCTACGAAGTTAACCAAGGAGGACATCCGACCACACAGATGGTCAAGACCCTGCTTGTCAAAGTTCCGGACAGCCCGCAAGCACTCTTACAATCCTTCATCTATCCTGATTTTTCTAAGGCAAACACATTTCTGTTCTGGAAATGGGTCCTTATGTTCACGTTGGTTGGATCGCTCGAATCTTTGCTTAGTGCCAAGGCGGTCGATCTCTTGGACCCATGGAAACGAAAAACGAATTTGAACCGCGACTTAATCGCAATCGGTATTGCGAACGCCGCCGTGGCATGTATTGGCGGACTGCCGATGATCTCAGAAATCGTACGAAGCTCAGCCAACAAAGATTACGGTGCACGCTCGCGTTGGTCCAACGCGTTCCACGGTTTCTTCTTGCTGATCAGTATTCTCGTCTTTCCGAAATTGCTCAACAACATCCCGTTGACAGCCCTCGCCGCGATGCTCATCTATGCTGGCTGCCGTTTAGCAAACTACAAAGAGTTTTTGCACATGTGGCAGATTGGCAAAGAGCAGTTGCTTGTCTTGGTATCGACCGTCATCGGCGTCTTAGCGACCGATTTGTTGATCGGCGTCGCGTTTGGAATCGGTGTCAAGTTTGTTGTTCAGATGTACTGCGGTGTCAGTCCGATGAACTTCCTGGCGGTTCCCATGAGCACTTCACAGCAAGATAAAAACCAAACGATTTCACTTTTGGGGCCCGCTGTTTTCACCAATTGGTTACGCTTGAGAAAAGAGATTTCCTCTGCCCCGCGCGATTGCAACGTCGTGATTGATTGTTCCAAAGCTAAGTTTTTAGACCACACTGTCATGTCCAGGTTACACGATATGGAGCGCGACTTCCAACAGGAAGGGCGAACGTTGACGTTGAGTGGGCTTGAAAAACATCGAAAGCTTTCGCATAGCCCACTTGCAGCCAGAATGCTAGATTAGTCCAATCAACATTTTCCGAACCGATCGATAGCGGAGGTCGTCCATGCAGATACTGATCGTGGAGGATGATTCCGTTCTAGGTGCCGCTCTGGAAAAGGGGCTGAGTGAGATCGGTCATGTCTGCACTTGGACTCAAAACGGCGTCTCGGCGGTTCAACTCCTTGCATCCAAAACTTTCGATGTCGTGATCCTAGATCGAATGCTGCCGGACCTTCCGGGACTAGAAGTCCTAAAGCAGCTGCGACAAATGAATCGTGAAGTTTCGGTGCTGGTGCTTACCGCGCTCGGATCTGTGGATGAACGAGTGAACGGCCTCAACGCGGGTGCCGACGATTACCTGGTGAAGCCCTTTGCATTCGCCGAACTCGTCGCCCGGATCGAGGCCCTTAAACGTCGGAAGAATACAACCCAAGTCACCGGATTGACGGTAGGAACACTGTCCGTGGAGTTGACAAGTCGCCTGGTAAGGCGGAGAGAGAAAGAAATCGACCTGACCCCAACGGAGTACAAACTATTGGAATTCCTGATGCGACACTCGGATCAAGTAGTCTCGCGTCGTATGCTGTGCGAGCATCTGTGGGAATCGGATTGGGAAGGAGTGACCAACGTGATCGAAGTCCACATCAATCGACTGCGCAACAAGCTCAACAAAGGGTTCGACATCGATTTGATCCACACCATTCGAGGCAGCGGCTATGAGCTTCGGGCGGACTAAAGCCACTTTGCGGTCTTTGCGATTTCGTTTGATGTTGCTCAACGCGATTGTCGTGTTGTTAGCGTCGATGGGAACGCTCGTGGGTTTGCGGGCAGGCATCCGATTCGCGTTAGTGCACGAACTGGATCAAATCCTGGCAGAGGATCTGGTGGAGATCGAACTTGATTTGGATGCTGCGGGCGATCCTAATTCTTCAGTGCTCTTCGCGCAATTGGATCGTAAAGCGATAGGCCACATTCAGCATCGTTGGTTTGTTCAAATTCGTGACCTTGACTCCTCGCAAACGCTTTCGAATCAGAAAGAATCGCCCCAAAGCCAGACGATGCCGATCGCCAACGAACGGGTCTTGCAAAGTGTCAACGTTCCTGGCGAGCTAAAGTTTGTTGGAATCGACGCCAGCGAACCTGTGACTGTTGACGGTTATCGATTTCTGGATCGCGTCGGCAAGTCTTCTGGCAATTCACCGATTGGCATTCGAGTCGGTGCGTCCATGAGTTCGATCGACCGAGACTTGAGCCTGATCGACCGCATTATCGGAATCGCATTCGGACTTGGGCTGGTGATTGCTCCGCTCGGCGGATATTGGCTAGCAGGTCGAGTCACAAGACCGCTCGGGACGATTATTAATACCGCAGATCGTTTGCGACCGGAGAAATTGGATGAACGCTTACCGATGCGAGGAACTGGCGATGAACTGGACCATCTATCGCATACGTTGAACTTGCTGCTAGACAGAATCGCGAACTTTCTTGACATGCGAAAAGATTCACTCGCCAACGCAGCCCATGAACTCCGAACTCCGCTGGCTGCCTTGCGGACTACGGCCGAAGTTGCGCTGAGGTCGCCGAGGACCGCGCAGGAATACCAAGAGCTTTTGGGGACTATTGTCGGAGAGAGCGAGTCGCTAGAGATTTTGGTCAATCAGTTGCTCCTGCTCGCAGAAACAGAGTCCGAGACAGAAAGTCTGCTGTTGACCGGTGAACCGGTGGAGCTCGGCGAGTTGATTGCAAGATCATGCGATATGTTTGCTGGCGTCGCGGAAAGTCGGTCGATTGAACTCTGTTTTCAGATCGTTCGCCCGGCGACGGTAAAAGGCAATCGACATCACCTGCGACAAGTGATTAACAACCTGATTGATAACTCGTTGAAATTCACGCCCGCGGGAGGAAAGATAAACGTTACGCTGGATCTCGACGCATCCGGAACCCATGCAAATCTTAGCGTGCGAGATACCGGAGTCGGAATCGCGGCCGACGAGAAACCTAGATTGTTCGATCGTTTTTATCGCGGTGACCTCTCGCGGCATCGGGATGCAGTCACACGGGGGACCGGGCTAGGGCTGAGCATTTGTCAAGCGATCGCGAAGGGGCACGGCGGCACACTCACGGTCGACAGCCAAATCGGCCAAGGCAGTTGTTTCCAAGTCTC
>Ga0105047_10019103_pt1 | contig 10590 bp, 7 predicted proteins | sample MAT04_FD_78384 | JGI IMG/M metagenome (GOLD analysis project Ga0105047, IMG submission 78384) | Freshwater microbial communities from Lake Fryxell liftoff mats and glacier meltwater in Antarctica - MAT-04 (megahit assembly) | ecosystem: Environmental > Aquatic > Freshwater > Ice > Liftoff... | reverse complement strand
TCCCAAACATTCTAAGTATAGCGGTTCTGTAGCCTGTTGAATTAAATGTTTTGTGAGGTAAATGCCCAAACCGCGATCGCGCCAATCCTTCGCCACCACCAAACTACCCAACTCTTGCGCGCCGGAAAAGTTCCGCAACTGTCCGCAAGCAGCCAACCTTCCCTCACATTCAATCACCCAGAATTGCTCCCAGCGCAACTGAGTAGGATCGAGTTTAGCACTCCAAACTAACTTGCTAATTGATTTGATATCTTGTTCCGACGCTTGGCGTAGAACGCATTCTTGCGGTAAGGAAACAGAACTTGCAATCATGAGTTATAGTTGGAAACTACAGCAGCGATTCGTTTGAAAATGCGAAAAACTTCGTAAAGTTCGTTGCCGGGGTTCCGAATATCAAACAGCTTAGACAAAGCATACTGCGGTGTATCTTGTTTAGTCACTTTGATGAATCGGAAACTGCTGCCATTGGTCAGAAGCCCAAACGTTGGTTGTTCTGAATTTGGGTCATTCAGCATATAAAATAGTAACTGGGGAAGTCCAGCTTCAACGGAATATTGCGATCGCTTGGCTTCGATTGCCACAACCCAAAAAGATTGCAGCAATAATAGGACATCTATGCTGCCCCTAACAATTATATCTTCATCTTCGACAATCAGTTCAACAGATTTTTCACATTCTATGTGAAAGGGAGTCAGGAAAAAATCTGCTACAAATAGCAAAGGAGCTAGTACCACCATTTTTACAGTATCTTCTAGGAAAGGGAATGAGGTACTGTTGATATAGCCTGCTTTTACTTTGTCGAGCGATCGCTTTTCTGCGTCCCCGATTTCTGGCAAATCATCAATCCATTCTCGGAAGAATTGCTCGTCTTCAGACAACTGTAGATTAAATTTAGTTTGAACATCACCCAATGTGAGTGTTTTTGCTTGAATGGTTTGTGTCATAGTTTTCTGTAGCTTTTGGCTAGTTGTAACTTATTGTAGCATATCAATTGGCGATCGCCTCCAGCAACACCTCAGCGCCAAACCGCACCGGATCGGTACAAGATAATCCCGTTTCTGCTTGAATTCCGGCTATTGCTAACAGCGCTTCTGCGTCATTTAAGTGATGAGTGTTAAGGGCGATCGCGCTGACTTTTGCCCCGACAAAAGCACCCGCAGCAGCAGCCACCATTTCGTACAATTCAACCACTTTCAACAAAATCGGAATCGATACCTGCGGGTGATGCGGCAAGCCTGCTTTTTTGCCCAGCCAGTCGTGGATTGCCATGTCGATGCCGGCGCGGGCTATGGTATATTGTGGCCTAATTATAGTTAGGTAAAGCGCCCTGCCGCGCGCGCTAAATTAACAGGTAAGCAGGTAAGCAAGTAATACCAATTTTCATGCATTAATGCAACAGTATATGTAGGGTGTGGATACATCGAAAATCTCTAAAAAAGAGTGACAATCTAATAGCGACGCACCTTACACATTGGGTGAACGAAACAACCCTCCGTAACACTTGGCCCAACAATTTTATTGTTGCAACATTTTTTCTCGCATGGTATAAATTCAAGAGAGATGACTAAAGTCCTTACTACGAACCTATGATAAAGCAGGACTTATTTAATTGTAAGTCCTGCTAGGCTCCTAAGCGAGCATTTTATCAATTTTATTAAACAGGCTGACTCAAAAATCCGCCTAACCAATTGTCAAATTCTGTGCCAATCTCCTCAGACTGTTCTAGTAGAGGGTTTAGCCTCTCCTCGGAGACTGCAAAGCAGGGGAAACGGTAAAAACCCTGCACCACTTTTTTTGTTTTAACCACGAAGGTCAACCAGAATTAACTTTTATCGGCGCAATTACAGCATTGTTCACCAGTCGCTTCCCGGACACCGTTCTCCTATGGTTGGCGATTTACAGGTCAAACAGCAAAACACCTGTTCTGGCTAAAGTTGGTTGTTTGTTTATACTGTATCGTTCTATTCTGTACGATTTTGGAAAATTGTTAGCGATCGTACAAATTTCTTTACAATTTTCAGATCTTAGACTTTTCCCTAAGAGCTAATCAAAGGCAGGATCTACGCCCTAGCCCACAAGAATTATTGTTTATGTCTCATGCACCTTTTGCTAAAAGTTTAAGAAAAGTAACTGGTTTGATTTTGACCTATTTGCTGACTGTGGCACTTATTTGTCGCAGTTGATGTTGAATTCTGTTAAATTCTTTCTGTTCTTCGCTTAGCAAAGTATTGTCGATCGGCGGACGCATATCCCACTGCAATTGAGATAACAAAAGCAAACTGCCAGCTACAACAATTCCTGTGGTAAAATACTGCCATGGTGCGACAAAAGGCAATAATCCGATCGCAAATATATGAGCTAATCCGATCGAGATAAAAGTACGCGATCGCAAACCGAGTCCAGTACAAAAATAGCCGATCGCGCTCAACCCCAACCACAAATCGCACAGGTGCAGCAACAAACCACCCCAACCGAGAAAAATACTGCAATCCGTCAGCACCAAACCAACCATCATCAGCATCGCCCAACAATAAAGAATCCAGCTAACTCGCTCGACTTTCACCCAAAACAAAGTTAACACAGCCATCCCAGCAGTGCCAACAATCGTCAGTGTTGACCACAGAATCGCCTGAAAGCTCCAACTGAGCGGCACAAATTGAGCCGTGAAAAAAATCCCCGCCGTCACCAAACCCCAAAGCAGAAAAGTTTGGTCAATCCGGGTATAAAATCCTGAGAAAAGAGTAATATTTCCAATTTGCCAGTTTAGTTGCAAGAGGCCCGATCGGTCTTGTACGTCGAGATGTTCCTGTTGGCAGCGGATTAGGGGTTCGGAGACGTTGAAAAAGGTCATCCAGTGTGGTTTAAAATATCAGGTTGTGCCCATTGTAACAAAACTACACAAATATTTTGCAGATTTTATGTCATTTTTTATCGTTCCCCGGATCTGCCTGGGGAGGTAGATCCCGAGGAACAGCCTCCCCAGAGTCTCAAGCTGGCGACGAAGAAGGCTGCGTTAAGTTTGGACTGACAAAGCTGAGAATTTTGAGTTCAAGCAAGCCTCCAATACTAATTTTTGGGAGAAAAAATGAAGGCAACATTCAGAAGAATTGAGCCATTTTAATTGTTGAGTAAATTTGCCACGTACCTGTGGCAGTTTTCTGTAGATAAAGTTTATTTTTCCTGGCGTTGCTGATTTACGGTACGAAAGGCTAAATATGCAATTCATAATAAAAACTAGCGTTTCTAAAGCTTCTGGATTTTGAGATTATTTGTTGATCGCCCAGCGAGCAACGCCTCTCCACGATTTAAGGCGGACTTGTACTGGTTTTTAAGCCGATCGATAAATTAGACTGCAATTGCATTGATGCGATCGCTCAAAATTATCTGCGTCAATCAGTGTTCATCTGCCTGAAATCTGCGATCGCTCGATCGGACAAAAATTTATCCTGTCAAATTGTGTGAAAAAAAATCGGCTTAAAAAAGAGGTATTACCTATTGACTTTTCCAGAATCCTTGTGGTATATTTTAGATAATGGGAGTGGTGACTTAAATTTTAAAAAAGTCACCACTCCCATTATGTAATAATACCTTATCGATTGCTCAAAGTCAAGCATTAAACCGAAAAAAAAAAGGCGATTTTTTTTAATTCCTTCAAGTAAAATTAATCTGCGTTCATTACCAATGCCCCATTTCCGTCAATCACTTCGCCGATCGCCCAAGCAGAAATTTCCTGAGACTCAAACCATTGAACGGTGGCTGCGACTTCAGTGCGATCGAGCAACAGGACAAACCCAACACCCATATTAAAAGTATTGAACATATCTGCGATCGCAACTTGCCCAGATTCAGCAATCCAGTCAAAAATCGGCAAACTCGGCCAGCTATGGATGTCAATTTTCACAGATTGATTTGCGCCCAAACAGCGGGGCAAATTTTCCGGCAAACCGCCGCCAGTAATGTGAGCCATCCCGTGAATTTTTAAACCGTTGTTAATGGCTGCGAGCACAGGCTTAACATAAATCGCAGTCGGAGTTAGAAGAACCTCTCCCAAACTTTTGCCGCCCAACTCAGAGGGTTGGGAATGCCAATCAAAACCCCTCGCGCCCGCAATTTTCCTTACCAAACTAAAACCGTTGCTGTGGACACCAGAACTAGCGAGCCCCACAGCCACATCTCCCACCCGCACCTGCGAACCATCAAGCAACTTGCTTTTTTCGACAATTCCCACACAAAAACCAGCCAAATCGTACTCACCCGCTTGATAAAAACCGGGCATTTCTGCGGTTTCGCCTCCGAGCAAAGCACAGCCTGCTTGCTTGCAACCCTCAGCAATCCCTGTCACCACCGCAGCTAATTGTTCAGAATTTAACTTTCCCGTGGCTAAATAATCGAGAAAAAAGAGGGGTTCCGCCCCGGATGTCAGCACATCGTTGACGCACATCGCCACCAAGTCGATACCTACCGTGTCGTGGCGATCGAGATTGTGGGCCAACTTCAACTTAGTCCCAACGCCGTCAGTGCCCGAAACCATCACCGGCTCTTTTAAACCCTCCGGGACGCTGAAAAACCCGCTAAATCCGCCGAATCCGCCCAAAACTCCCGCTCTGTGGGTGCTTTTGACCGTATTTTTGATGCGCGAGACAAAAGCTCTGCCCGCCTCAACATCCACACCTGCTTCTCGATAATCCATAAATCCGCCAAATCGCTTTCTAAGTTTTAGTGTATGCCCATAACGGTTAACGGTTAACGCTTGACAAACAGATTTTTTCAGGCTAAGCATTAGACCCTTGATCCAAAAGCCTCTTCCAGAATAATTATGGGAGAGGTTTAGTGCGTAGCCAATAAAATACGGTAAATTTTTGTAAATTTTTGTAAATTTTTCAGGAATCGCGAAAACGTCTGCAAACACTGGAATCAAAGCATTATCTGAGACAGAAATTTGTGAAAATTCCCTCAATTTTTGGTAAATTTCGTGCTGTGAGCGATCCCCAAGCGCAAAACTTTGTGGTAGTCTGTTGCAGTTCGTTACCAAAACACAAATTGCTCATCGAGTATGAGTTGTCAAGTATCGGGAAAGTTTCGACCAAAATTTTTGGGGCAGAAGCATAAAAGCAAAAAAGCAGCCCGATACTCTGCTGTGACTCTAGGGGGAATTGCGAAGGGCCAACAGAGAAATCCTCCGCGCCCGATCGCATCTTGGCAAATCCTCCAATCTCGCTTGGCAATGGCTCTTCACAAAAATGGACGTATGAAGGAAAAATTTGTTGGTGGTCTACTCGCTATCCTGTTAGTTCCTGTCGTAGGAACGGCCTCTTCTTGTCACGCACAAGCAACAGAGACCGTCAAGCAAAACTCTCAGGGTTCCCAGCAAGTAATTGCCACCCAACCGTCCCCGCAGTTAAACACGAAGCGGGTCGAAGCACAAAAAGTCGGACAGTATCAGTATCAAGCAAGAGCTGAGATTAACCGAGACTCGATCGCCAAAATTCAGTCCCACGACTTAGGCGGGCGACAAGCAGCGACAGTCTACGTGCGAAACATTCCAGTCATCACCTTTCTCAACGCCAGTCCCGAAAAAAATGCCAAAATCGGAGAAACAGGCGACAGCCAAGCCGATGCTCGCAGTCAGTTAAAAATAGCAGACCAAAAAGACAATCCCAAAGTAGGAAACATCGCCAGCAACGCAATCAGCGTCCAAGCAGATCCAGTGTCGCGGGCATCGAGCTTAGCAGCAAGACTAAACCAGCTAGCCCGCAACAACATCGATCCCAACAGCATTACAGTGAAGTGGGAACAACAAGACCGCTACCTGATCCAGGCAAACGGCGAGGACTTGGTAAACATCAACGCCGAAACCATCCTCCCCGACAGCACCAGCGACTTTAGCCGAGACGCGCTGCAAGTAACCAATCGCCTCCGCCGACTGCTGGGGAACGCTCCACCCCTAGCAGCAGTCGCAGGCCAACCCCAAGCAGAACGCCCCCTGCTGTCTGTGGGCCCCGTTCAAGTGCGGCTCAACGGCTGGGCTTCCTGGTACGGCCCGGGCTTTAACGGCAACCTCAGCGCCAGCGGCGAGCGTTTCAACCAAAATGATTTAACCGCAGCCCACCGCAACTTGCCCTTCGGAACTAGAGTGATGGTGCGAAATCTTGACAACGGCCGCACCGTAGTCGTCCGCATTAATGACCGCGGGCCCTATGTGGGCGATCGGCTGATTGACTTGTCCGCAGGTGCCGCCAGCGTCCTGGGAATGATCAGCAGCGGTGTGGCGAGAGTAGAAATCGAAGTAATGGAACCGCAGCAGCCAACAACTGTGGGACAGTAAACGGCAGACAGTACAATAAAAGGCCAGATATTGCAGCATTCTGCCTCGCAAAGGTTTTCTGGCCTGTTGCACAAAGAATTAATTTTCTTGTGGGGCCCGCATGAGAGTCCGTTCATCAAAGGCCGATCCAGAATAGACTTGAGTTGCATAAGTCCTAGATATTTCAACCGCAGATTTCAGGCAGATCAACGCGGATAAACGCAGATAATTTCAGATAACTTGTGAATGAATGCGAGAGGTATAGTGAGGCCCGATCTCCGATCGACACTAATATCTGGCTCTCGCGGCCAAAATCGCGATCTCTTGGGGGCGATCTTGTTGCTAATACCATGCGTGCAAAATAAGTGCTACATAGAACCCCCCCAACCCCCCCTTGTTAAGGGGGGGCTAGAAATTAATCTATAGCAAGTATTTATTAAATTGGTATAACATCGGTGCAAGATATCAGATGGAACAAATTCGATCGTCAACAAATCTGGCTTCTGCCAAATGCCTTCAGGAGAATATAACGGTGCGCCTGTTTACTGCGATTGCAGCACTTCGCTGCTACTTAAATTCACAAAAATCTGCTGCACCTCATTTGACAGTCGGTTTAGTTCCGACGATGGGAGCTCTGCACCGAGGACATCTGAGCTTGATCCAGCGAGCAAGACAAGAAAATGCGATCGTCGTGGTGAGCATTTTTGTCAACCCCTTGCAATTTGGGCCGAGAGAAGATTTTCAAGATTATCCCCGGAATTTGGAGCAAGACAGATTACTGTGCTCGGAAGCTGGGGTTGATGTCATTTTTGCTCCCCCAGCAACGGAAATGTTCGGCAACTCAGGGGTCGATTCCCTACGGGATAGCTTCGCCGCGCGTGCAGAAACAGACAAAACCGCCCTAAAACAAATTCAGCTTTCATCCTTAACTCAAGTAGTACCTGCGCCGGCGATGACATCGGTATTGTGCGGCCTGTCGAGGCCCGGTCATTTTCAGGGCGTCGCGACAATTGTGACTAAACTTTTGAGTTTAGTGCAGCCGACAAAAGCTTATTTCGGTCAGAAAGATGCTCAGCAGCTAGCAATTATCCGCAAGCTGGCTGTTGATTTTAACTTACCTGTGGAGATTGTTGCTTGCCCGATCGCCCGCGAAGAGTCTGGACTAGCGATGAGTTCTCGCAATCAGTATTTAACGGCGGAGCAAAAACAGCAAGCCTGCGCCCTCTACCGCGCGCTGCAACAAGCCTCAAAAACTTTTTCCGGGAGCGACCGCAGCAGCGCCGCCGCACTCGCTGCAGCGCGCGCCGAAGTCGCCGCTTGGCCTGCTGTAAAGCTCGAATACGCCGAACTCGTAGATCCCGACACTCTCGCGCCGTTGCAGGTTGTGGAAACAGCAGGACTTTTAGCCGTAGCAGCCAGAGTAGGCTCTACTCGGTTGATTGACAATATAATTCTGCAGAACCGACGGCCGATTGTGGCGATCGACGGGCCGGCGGGCGCTGGCAAATCCACCGTAACTCGCTCAGCAGCAAAAGCTCTATCGCTGTTTTATCTGGATACCGGGGCGATGTATCGGGCGCTGACTTGGCTGGCTTTGAAAACGGGGACGCCGATTTCTGACGAATGCGCGATCGCCGAATTAGTTAGTTACAGTTATTTGGAATACAACCTCGATCCCGGAGCTTTGACACTGAAGATTAACGGGGAAGACGTAACCGAAGCAATTCGCAGTTTGGAAGTGACATCCCGCGTCTCAGAAATGGCAGCGATTCCGGCCGTGCGGCAGTTTCTGGTGGAGGAACAGCGGCGCTGTGGCAAAAAAGGCGGAATTGTGGCAGAAGGCAGGGATATCGGCACTAACGTGTTTCCCGATGCTGAGTTGAAGATTTTTTTGACGGCTTCGGTACAAGAGCGATCGCGCCGGCGGCTGTTACAGCTTAAAGAGAGCGATCGGGCTAATATTAGTTTGGCGCAGTTGGAACAAGACATCGCCCGGCGGGACGAAAAGGACAGCACCCGCGAGGTTGCACCTTTGCGAAAAGCTGCCGATGCTGTGGAAATTCAAACAGACAATCTGACTGCTGACGAAGTGATCGATCGGATTGTCGGCTTGTACAAACAGAGAATCGGCCCGCCCCACCCACAAAAAGACTTTAATTGATATAGGTGCAATATTTGAAGTTGAATCAACTTGCAGCGTCAGGAAAGGAGAAGAGTCCGCCTTCTGAGTTTCTCAGAATATAACGAAGACAGTCCAGGACGCTAGTGTCACATTTAAATCAAGTTGTAGGGTGCGTCAGGTGCAACGATCAATAGAATTTGGGTTTTCGTGTCTGACGCACCCTAGTAATTAATTATGCTTATATGATGTTGTCGGGTCGATTACCATAAAAAAGCGGTTCGTAGTGCGGACTTAAGTCCGCAGCATTTTGCGTACTAAACGGGGCACGCGCGATCTAATCTGATCGCTGTCAACCGACGATCGAACACGATATTACGCATGGGGACTATTAAACCGGGTTTAGACCTAGTTTTTTAGTTGAGAAACCCAGAATTTTTCAAATAAACCCGGTTTAATAGCGTAAATCCTGTTAAAATTTCGTCGATTTTCATCGGTTAGGCGGTTTTTTGTACACAAGTCTTAAATTTTTTTATCCTGCCGGAGTTCTGTGCGATCGGTTATTTGCAGTATTAGTATTTTTAGGCGCAATCCGATTTAAGATGATTTTCTTAAGTGGATTTTAACTAGGACATAAAATCTCAAATTAACTGTGCAAGGTGTGAAGGAGAGAATGACGTGACAAAATTGAAACGGCTGTTGAGGCGGCACAAAAATTTAATCGTTGCTTTTACGGCCGCCGCCGCCAGTTTTTTACTGGGGGTGACGTTGCCAATGAACTTGCGGGCTACTGGGCGAGTGGCACCGATGCAGGCGCAAGTCTTGGCGGTATCCGAGCCCTCAGAACAAAAGCCGATCGCCAATGTTAATGGAATCAAAGGGGCGATCGCCAGTCGAGTGGAGTTTTCCCAACAGGCGATCGCCTCTTTGGAGGAAAAGCGCTTTCAATCAAGCCTGCCCTCCGAGTTGAAAGGTCTAACCATCCGTCAGGCGAAACTCAACTCGCGGGACAAAGCGATCGCCCTGACATTTGACGATGGCCCCTGGCCGAAAACAACTACACAAATCCTAGATATTCTCAAGAAAAACAATATTAAAGCTACATTCTTCTGGGTAGGAAGGTATCTGCACACTTATCCCGAACTTGGCAAAAAAGTAGTGGCTGCCGGTCACGCGATCGGCAACCACAGTTGGAACCACCAATACATTAAGTACAAAGAAGACGGTGCAGCTCGGGAGATCGATCGCACGTCATCGTTCATTGAAGAATTAACCGGGGTAAAAACATCACTTTTCCGCCCGCCGGGAGGCATTTTAAACAATGGATTAGCAGCTTACGCAAAGAAGAAAAATTATACAATTGTGATGTGGTCTGCTGATTCTTTAGATTGGCGGAGTGCTACGCAATCGTTGATGGACAACGTGTTTCGGCAAGCAAGTTCCGGCGGCATTGTGTTGATGCACGACGGCGGCGGCAATCGAGCGAAGACTGTACAAGCTTTGCCCAAGATTATTGCTAGATTGAAAAAAGAAGGGTACAAGTTTGTAACGGTTCCAGAGTTATTGCAGATGCAAGAACAAGAGTTAAAACAGCAAAAAACAGCCAAAAAATAAAAAATTGGAATAGTGGAATCAAGCGCCATTTGCCAATTGTTTATCGCTCTCCATATAAAGGTTCGTAGTGAGGACTTTAGTCCTTTGATGCTGACTAAAGTCCTCACTACAAACCTAGTGAGTTTATACCATTTTTCTAAAGATGTGCTGATGAAGTCTGAGCCCCCCCGAACTCGCGGGGGGGTTGGGGGGGTAATATCTAGCGCTACTTTATGAAATTGGTATTAGTTTTTATGGAAGGACTAAAGTCCTCACTACAAACCTCGTGAGTTGAGTTTTTATGGGAGGACTAAAGTCCTCACTACAAACCTCGTGAGTTGAGTTTTTATGGGAGGCCTAAAGTCCTCACTACAAACCTCGTGAGTTGAGTTTTTATGGGAGGCCTAAAGTCCTCACTACAAACCTACGGATAGAGGCAAATCCTCCAATTGAGAATTGATCCAAGCAGCCGCCGCTACTCCCGATCGCAAAGCAGCTTCAATTTGACCTTCGCCGCACAAATCCCCCGCACAAACCAGCGGTAAACCTTCCAGCGCCGGCAAACAAGAAACAG
>Ga0105047_10019101_pt1 | contig 10590 bp, 9 predicted proteins | sample MAT04_FD_78384 | JGI IMG/M metagenome (GOLD analysis project Ga0105047, IMG submission 78384) | Freshwater microbial communities from Lake Fryxell liftoff mats and glacier meltwater in Antarctica - MAT-04 (megahit assembly) | ecosystem: Environmental > Aquatic > Freshwater > Ice > Liftoff... | reverse complement strand
TGCGGGGGAACCCTCAGAGGCCATGTCCGTATCACCGCCTGCCGATCCGCGGCCAGACTCGGCATCGATCCACTTGGCAAACACCAGCCCGCAGGCGGCGCAGGTCGGAGCCGGGCCGTCGGGCGTACGCGTACGCGCAGCGCTGCACTTCGGGCAGCGCACCGGATACATCAGTGCCGCCTGAAATCCAGCCTGAGATGCGACCCGCGGCGCAACCTGCGGCGCGGGTCGCACGTGAAGCGCGAAGCGCTCAAGCCAGCGCGCCGTTCAGATACGGCTTCAGACACGCGTAAGCCATCTCATGCACCGGCACGGGCACGCCGTGCTCGCGCGCGAGCCGCACCAGCAGCCCGGACAGGCTGTCCAGCTCCAGCCGCTTGCCCCGCGCGAGGTCGTGATACATCGAGGCATACATGTCGGCCGGGAAGCCCTGATGCCTGGCGAGCAGTGAGTCGACCACATCGGGGGCGAGATCGATGCCGATGGCGCGCGCCACTGCAGCCGCCTCGGCAAAGCCCTGGCGCGCGATCGGAATCAGATCAGGATCGTGATAGACCACCCCGGCCGGCCTGCGCACCAGCGCAGTCAGCGCGGCATTGGTGGCCAGGCCGATGAACTTGCCCCACTGCGCGGCGCGGATATCGCCGACCACCTTCGCACCGAAGCCGGCGGCCAGACAGGCGTCGCGAAAGCGCACTGCACGGTCGCTCTGGCTGCCATCGGCTTCCCCGAACTCCAGCGCCGGATTGGCCGAGTTGTAGCGCACCACACCGGGCTGCTCGATCACCGCCGAGACGAAGGCGAGCCCCCCCAGGACGCGCTCGGCACCGAGCACTGCGCCAATGCGATGCTGGCCATCGACACCGTTCTGCAGGCTGATGCAGATGCCACCACGGGCAAGCAGCGGCGCGATCGAACGCGCAGCATCCTCGGTGTCGAACAGCTTCACACAGAACAGCACGACATCCACCGGCGCGACCGAGGCCGGATCATCGGTGGCCACCGCGGCCGGCAGATGGATGTCCCCGCCCGGTCCGACCAGCGAAAAGCCGCGCGCCTGGATTGCGCGCAGGTGTTCACCGCGCGCGATGAACACCACCTCGTTACCGCTGGCAGCGATTTTCGCCCCGTAGTAGCCGCCGATGCCGCCGGCACCCATGATCGCTATACGCATCGCTTTGCTTCCTTTAGCTGGACGGTCCGAAGTGCCCGATCAACCGGTGCGCCAGCCGCACGCACCCTCAGGCTGGCGCGTGACGGTACCAGTCGACTCGTGATGACCTGCCGGCATCGCTCAGGGCACGATGCCCTCAGGCAGGCCTTCGATGTACTCGCAGATGTCACCCGGGCGGGTGAGCCAGATCTGATCGCGATGGCGCAGGATGTGTTCGATCACCCGCCGGAAGTGATGCACCCGATAGGGCTGGCCGAGCACGAAGCTGTGCAGCACGATCGGCATCACCAGCGGCCGGCGCGCCGACTCGGCAAGCAGTTCGTCGAACTGGGCAATCATGTTGTTGCACAGCTCTTCCGATCCGGTCTTGCGCGACACCACCTCGACCGAGTCGTTCAGCTCGTGCGCGTAGGGCACCGACAGGATGCGACCGTGCCTGGTGCGAAACCAGACCGGCTGGTCATCGAGCGACCAGTCCATCATGTAGCGGTAGCCGGCCTCCTTGAGCAGGTCGAGCGAGTCATGGGTCTGCGCAATATAGGGGGCCAGCCAGCCCAGCGGCTTGCGGCCCCAGTTCTTCTCGATGGCAGCAGTGGCCTCGCCGATGCAGCGCCGCTCCTCTTCCAGCGCCATCTCGGTCTGGCGTTCTGCATTGGTGCGGCCATGGCCGACCATCTCGTCGCCGCGTGCAGCGAAGGCCGCCATCAGCTCCGGGCAGTAGTCGTACAGCGCGCTGTTGAGCAGCACAGCGAACGGGATCTGGTAATGGTCAGCGAACTCGATCAGGCGCCAGGCGCCGACCCGGTTTCCGTAATCACGCCAGGCGTAGCTGCGCACGTTCGGCGCCGGCTGCGTTATTGCATAATCGTTGCCCAGGCCCTCGCCAAACGAAAAATGTTCGACGTTCAGACACAAATGCACTGCCAGCCGTTTGCCCTCGGGCCAACTGTAGTCGGGGCGCCTGGTGATCGCCGAATAATCATACCTGCCGTGGCTTTTGAGCATGCGATGTTACCTTTCGAGTAGTCTGTTGGAAGGCTGCGGTTAGGGGCTGTACTGGGCGCTTCGAGTCGCGCCTGTATCACCCGAATGCGCACCCGAATGCGCACCCGCAAGCGCACCGACCTGCACACCCGCCAGCCCAGCCGCCCGACGGTAAACCCGGGCCCGGCGATGCGGGCATGGTGTCTGCGTTTTTCGCTAGCTTAACGCAAGGAGAGAACGATGCCAGTCGCCGCCCCCGCCCTCACTCTTTCGGTCCCCGCGCCCGGCCAGCGCAAACGCGTCGCTCATCGCGACCACCGCCGACTGATGAAGTGCGGCGTGCTCGCCGGATCGCTGCTGGTCGCACCACTGAGCAGCGCCCAGACCACGGCCGGGTGGCCGATGAAGCCGATCCGGCTGATCGTGAACTTCGCCGCTGGCGGCAGCACCGACATCACCGCCCGCTCGCTCGCCCCGATGCTGGGCGAGACCCTCGGACAACCTGTGGTGGTCGAGAACAGGGTCGGTGCCGGGGGCAACATCGGACTGGAGGCGGTGGCTCGGGCTGCCCCGGATGGCTACACCTTGCTGCATTCGTCCGATGGCCCCCTGCTGATCAACCCGTTCTTGTACGACATGCCGGTGGATGTCGTCCGTGACCTCGCACCTGTGGCCCCAACCGGGCGCGCGGCGATCTTTCTGATCACCCGAATCTCCCTGCCGGTAAAGACCCTGCCCGAGTTCGTCGCCTATGCGCGGGCCAACCCGGGCAAGCTCAACTACGCCTCGGCCGGCGCCGGCACGTTGCAGCATATTGCCACTGAGCTGTTCGCCCGGGAAGCAAAGATCGATGTCGTGCATGTACCGTACAAGGGCTCGCAGCAGGCCCTGGTCGACATCTTGAGCGGCCAGGTCGACTTCACCTTCGATCTCGGGGCAGCGATCGATCAGATCCGCGCCGACAAGGTGCGACTGCTTGCGGTGCCGACCAACGCCCGCTCATCGCTGTTCCCGAACACCCCGACCATGACCGAAGCCGGCACCAACATGACCATCGCCTGGTTGTCTGGTGTCTACGCCCCGGCGGCCACCCCGCGCGACATAGTCAACACGCTGAACCGCGCGATAAACAAGCTGATGCCGCGCCCGGACGTACGCAAAATGCTGGCGACCATGGCGGCTGAACCGGCACCTGCGGCCACGCCGGAGGAGTTTGCGGCGAGTCAGCAGCAGGCGAGAGAACGGTTCGGGGCGGTGATCAAGGCGGCGAACATCACGGCGAAATAGTGTTGCAGTCCCGATCGCATCCGCTTGTGCATGGACTGAAAAAGGCGCAATAAGAGAACAGACGCTTTTCCGAAAGCGGGTCTGTCTCTTTTTTCTTCCGTTTTTCTCCCTTTTTCGTTCGTCAGATGCCAGGAGAAACCATGCTTCGATCGATCAGCGCCGTGATTTTGGCGGCCGTTATGGCTCAGAGCGCAATTGCGCAGGATGCGACCAAGACGGACAGCGACAAGTACAAGGTCATCTTCGAGAATGAATGCGTGCGTGTCCTCGACTATCGGGATTCTCCAGGTGATCGTACCCACCAACATCGACATCCTGCATTTGTGCTCTATTCACTGTCGACATTTCGCAGGGCAGTGACGTTGCCGGATGGCAAGGTCCTGCAGCGCCAGTTCAAGCCGGGAGAGGTGATGTGGTCAGACGCCCAGACCCACATCGGCGCGAACACTGGAGACACGCCGACACACGTGATCCTGGTCGAGATGAAGTCCGAGATCGGTGCGTGCGCACGGAGGTAGGGCGCGACTCCGACATTGCTGCCACGCGAACTCAGTCGGCGGTGAGATTCAGCGTCTTGATCATTCTCAGGTTCTGCTCGAGCGATCGCTTGACCAGCGACCGGAACTCCTCGGGCGTGGACAACTGGATCTCGGTCGCCTGATTGGCCATCGCCTCTCGCATCTCGGGCGTGCTCATGGTCTTCGTGAGCGCGGCGCGCAGACGGTCCTGGATCGGCCGGGGGGTGCCCTTCGGTGCGAGCAGACCGACCCAGCCGCTGGAGTCATAACCGGGCACCTGCTCGATCAACGTCGGAAGATCGCCCAGCAACGCAGTACGCTTGGGCAGGCTGTGGGCCAGCGCGCGCAGCTTGCCGCCCTTGACCATAGACATCACCGCGGGTGCCGGCGTGATCGTCCATTGCGCTTCGCCGGCGACCACCGCCGCGACCGACGGGCCGCCCCCTTTGTAGGGCACGTGCAGCGACTCGAACTTGCCGAGCGTCGTGAGCATCACGCCAGCCAGGTGGCTCTGCGAGCCGTTGCCGGCCGAGGCCATGTTCATGGTGGGCTTCTTCGCGCGCACGGCCTCGAGGAATTCGGCCAGTGTGCGCACCGGCACCGCCGGGTTGACCACCAGCACGTTGGGGGTAACCCCGATGGTGGAGATGAACTCGAAGTCGCTGAGCGGATCAAACGGGGGCTTGGCCTGCAGAAACGGGGCTACGGTCAGCGACGGTGGGGATGCGAAGATGACCGTATAGCCATCCGGATTGGCATTGCGGCCGATCTCCATACCGATCACCCCGCCCGCTCCGGCCCGATTGTCGATGATCAGCTGCTGGCCGAGCGCTTCACCGAGCCGCTGGCCGATGATCCTGCCCAGGGTGTCGATCGCGCTGCCGGGCGCATTGGGCATCAGCAGGCGGATTGGCTTTACCGGCCAGTCGTTGACCGACGCTGCCCGTGCGGCACCACTCCAGGTTGAAACGATCGGGGCGGCGCAGACGGCACCGAGCAGGGCGCGGCGTTGCCGGCCGGGAATTGGCAGATTCATCGATGCATCCTCCGTTGAGACGTCGTTCGTGTTGTTGATACTGCTTGGCGCTGCCTGGCGCTAGCGTGCAACAGCCACCGCTTCGACCTCACGCCGTGCGACAGGTTCCCCGTGGCAGATCGCGCGCGCTAAAGGCGCTCGCTGACCCAGGCCTCGACCGAGGCAAGCGCCTGCGGAAGTTTCGCCGGTTCGGTGCCACCGGCCTGCGCCATGTCGGCGCGACCGCCGCCCTTGCCACCGACCTGCAGCGCGACGAAGTTGACCAGTTCGCCGGCCTTCACCTTGCCCACCAGATCCGGCGTCACCCCGGCGATCAGCGTGACCTTGCCATCGGCGGCACCGCCAAGGACGATCGCTGCAGACTTGAGCTTGTCCTTCAACTTGTCGATCGTCTCGCGCAGCGTCTTTGAATCGGCACCCTCCAGGGCTACGGCCAGCACCTTCACGCCCTTGATGTCCACTGCCTGCGCGCCGAGATCATCACCCTGCGAGGAAGCGAGCTTCGACTTCAATCGCCCGAGTTCCTTCTCCAGCGTCTTCACCTGATCGAGCACCTGTGTGATGCGGCCCTGCAGTTCGGCCGGGTTGGCCTTGAGCGCAGACGCCGCCTCGCCGAGCGAACGGTCGAGGCGTTGCACGTAGGCCAGAGCACCCTCGCCGGTAACCGCTTCGATACGCCTGATGCCGGCGGCCACGCCGCCCTCAGTCAGCACCTTGAAGAATCCGATATCGCCGGTTCGGTTGACGTGAGTACCGCCGCACAGTTCGGTGGAGAAGGCGGCCGCCTTGTCCCCGCCCATCGACAGCACACGCACCTCGTCGCCGTACTTCTCGCCGAACAGCGCCATCGCACCGGCCTTGATCGCATCGTCGTACTTCATGATGCGCGAGGAGACCCCGGTGTTGCGCCGGATCTCGGCATTGACCAGCGCCTCGATGCGCGTGATCTCCTCGGCACTCACCGGCTTGTCGTGAGAGAAGTCGAAGCGGGTGCGATCGGCATCGACCAGCGAGCCCTTCTGCTGCACATGGCTGCCGAGCACCTGGCGCAGCGCCGCATGCATCAGGTGGGTGGCGGAATGGTTGTTGGCTGAGCGTGAACGCGCCTTCAGGTCCACCCGCGCGGTCAGCGTGTCGCCGAGCGACAGGGACCCGGTGGCGATCAGGCCGTGATGACCGAACACATCGGGCTGAATCTTGGTCGTGTCGTTGACGGTGAACGTGCCGGTGGCGGCGGACAATTCGCCGACATCGCCGACCTGCCCCCCGGACTCGGCGTAGAACGGGGTGGAGTCGAGCACGATGATCGACGACTCACCCGCGCCGACGCGTTCCACCGGGCTGCCACCGACATAAAGTGCCACCACCTTGCCCTCGGCCTCGAGCGTGTCATAGCCGACGAAACGGGTCTTCTCGCCGTCGTAGGTGACCGCCGCCGCCGAACGAAACTTGCCCGCCGAGCGGGCCTGCTCACGCTGCCGGCTCATCGCCTGCTCGAAGCCGGCGATGTCCACCGTCTTGCCACGTTCGCGCGCGATGTCGGCGGTGAGGTCGACCGGGAAGCCGAACGTGTCGTACAGGGTGAACACCATCTCGCCGTCGAGCACATTGTCTTCGCGGGTGAGTGCGCCTTCGAGAATGCGCATGCCGTTCTCCAGCGTCTCGCCGAAGCGCTCTTCCTCGGCTTTCAGCACCTGCTCGACCCGGCCGGCCTCCTGCGCGAGTTCCGGATAGGCCCCGCCCATCTGCTCGACCAGGGGGGTCACCAGCCGATGGAAGAACGGCTTGTCCTGACCGAGCTTGTGACCATGACGCAGCGCGCGGCGGATGATCCTGCGCAGCACATAGCCGCGGCCTTCGCTGCCCGGGATGACGCCATCGACGATCAGAAACGAACAGGCGCGGATGTGATCGGCGATCACCTTCAAAGAGTTGTTCGCAAGATCGCTGCTGCCGGTCTCGCGCGCAGCGGCGTTAACGAGATGCTGGAACAGGTCGATCTCGTAGTTGCTGTGCACATGCTGCAGCACCGCCGCGATTCGCTCCAGACCCATGCCGGTGTCGACCGACGGCTTGGGCAACGGATGCATGGTGCCCGCTTGATCGCGGTTGAACTGCATGAACACCAGATTCCAGATCTCGATGTAGCGATCGCCGTCGGCCTCGGGCGAGCCGGGGGGGCCGCCTGCCACTTCCGGGCCGTGATCGAAGAAGATCTCGCTGCACGGACCGCAAGGGCCGGTGTCGGCCATCTGCCAGAAATTGTCCGACGCATACGGCGCGCCCTTGTTGTCGCCGATGCGCACGATGCGCTCAGCCGGCACGCCGATCTCGTTGAGCCAGACCGCATAGGCCTCGTCATCGGTGTGATAAACGGTGACCCAGAGCTTGTCCTTGGGCAGACCGTAGACCCCGGTCAGCAGTTCCCACGCGTAGTGGATCGCATCGCGCTTGAAGTAGTCGCCGAAGCTGAAGTTGCCCAGCATCTCGAAGAACGTGTGATGGCGCGCGGTATAGCCGACGTTCTCCAGATCGTTGTGCTTGCCGCCTGCGCGCACCGAGCGCTGCGAGGTGGTGGCCCGGTTGTAGGCGCGCTTTTCAGTGCCGAGGAACACATCCTTGAACTGCACCATGCCGCTGTTGACGAACAGCAGTGTCGGGTCATTGCCCGGCACCAGGCTCGACGAGCGCACGACGGTGTGGCCCTTGGCTTCGAAGAACTGCAGGAACTTGGCGCGGATTTCGTTGGCTTTCATCGTCGCTCATCACGGAAGGGCGCTGCACGCCCCCGCCCGCAGCTTCCTGTCAGGATGGGTAAGTCGCGGATTATACGAGCGAAAGCGGGCTCTGCCGAGGACAATCCGCACGCTCCCAGCACGCAGGTATAGGCTGAGGCGCTGGTGCGCATCCCAGGCACTCAGCCCAGGCAACGCCTCAACAATGATTCCGGAGTCTCATCCGCGAGGCGCAGCGAACCCAGCAATCGGTTCTCGCTGCGAAAGTCTCGCTGGCAGGCGCTGGAGAGCAGCGTGATGGCCCCTGAGATGTTCCGGGTCGGCACGCCGCAGAGTTCACCGAGCGCTTCGAAGAACACCAGGCCGTACGGTACATCCTCGACCAGGTAGCGATGCTCGAAGGACTTCGGCCCGGGTGGACTGCCGACTTTGGCGTGCACCGCCGCGGCCATATCGCCGTAACTCGCCATCGGCACATGGTAGGACAGATGGGTGTGCTCGTGCACCGAGCGCACTTCGAGACCGAACGCGCGAGCGATTGCGATTCGCTCGGCATCGATCGCCTCGCCGATCCGGGCCGCGGCCGGCGTCAGATATTGAAACAGCGGCCAGTCTTCCGCGCATTCGATCCGGGTCAGATTCGGCAGCACCTCGGCCGCATGCGCGACCGGATTGACGTTGGACAGCAGGGTGGCCAGCAGGTTGTCGACCCGGTTGAACCGGTCGCCGAACAGGCGCGTGCAAAGCGCATGCGCCGCCTCGCCGCCTGCTGCGGGGATCGTCGCCATCTCGAACCGGGATCGGATCGAGCCGACCGCGACATCGGCCACGGCCTCGGGCACCCGGCGCGCAGTGCACAGCGACGTGCCCCAACTCACCACACTGACCTCGACGGCGCGCGCCTTCGCGTGTTCATGGAGCCATACCGGCGCCATCGACAGCGCGCCGCTGACGATCACGGTCTGTCCGGGCCGAAGCGCGTCCACGACTGATGGAAGCACGGCCGAGTAGGCGTTGCCGGGAATCGCGATCAACAGCACATCGAATGCGGCGAGCTCAGTCGCGCATCCGATCAGTCCGATCTCGACCGTGGTGTCGAGCGCGCCAGTGGCGCGCAGCCGCACGCCCTCAGCGGTGCGCTGCAGATCGCGGGTACTTGCGCCTGAGGGCGACCACAACGCGACGCGGCTAGCGGATGACGCTGAACGCCCATCAAGCGGCCCACGGGTCGCGGCGGCAACCAATGCCGCGCTCGCGCGCCCGATCGGACCGGCACCGACGACCGCAAGCGTCGGTGCAGCGCTCATCGCCGGTGCAACGGTCATCGTCGATCCAGTCATTCGGTCGGCTTCAGACCCGCCGCCCTGATCAGCTTCGCCCAGCGCGCCTGATCGGCCCGGACCATCAGAGTGAATGCCTCGCCCTGCACCGAAACCAGCTCGGCACCGAGGGTGGCCATCCGCTCGCGCACATCAGAGGCCTCCAGGGCGCGGGCAAACTCGGCCGCAAGCCGGGCGACGATTGGCCGCGGCGTCCCGGCCGGTACCGAGATGCCGACCCAGGAAGAGACGTTGAGGCCAGGCACGCCCTGCTCGGCAAAGGTCGACACATCGGGCAACATCGCCGAGCGCTTGGGCGCGGTGATTCCAAGTGCCTTCACCCGCTGGGTCGAAGTGAAGGGTTGCGCCGAGGCAGTGGTGGTGAACATGGTCTCGACCTGGCGGGCAATCAGGTCGTTCAACGCCGGCGCCGCCCCCTTGTACGGGACATGGGTCATCTCGACCCCGGTGATCGACTTGAACAGCTCGAGCGTCATGTGGGTGTAGGTGCCGTTGCCGGTGGACGCGGTATTGACCTTGCCCGGGTTCGCCCGGGCGAAGGCGATCAAATCCTTGACTCCGGTCACAGGTAACGCTGGATGCGCGAGCAGCACGAGCGGCAGGTCGACCAGATGAATGACATGCACGAAGTCACGCAGCGGGTCGTAGCCGACTTTCGGGTTGAGTCCAGGCGCGATCGCCATCTGGGCGCCGGTGGACAACAGCAACGTATTGCCATCGGCGTTGCCCCGCGCGCCCTCCTGGGTGGCGATCACGCCGCCAGCCCCAGGCCGGTTGTCAATCAGCAGCCGCTGGCCGAGCGCATCACCGACTTTCTGGCCGAGCACCCTGGCGATCACGTCCTGCGAACCGCCAGGCGTGAACGGAACGATCAGCCGGATCGTTCTGCTGGGCCAACCCGCGGTAGCCTCCGCTGGCTGCGCGCAGACACCCACGCTGGCAACAAAGCCCGGGAGCAGAATCGCCCACGCAGACAAGCGCAACCTGAGCGCCATGGCACACCCTTCCTTCGCTATTCCGGCACCTCGTCGACCGTGGTGCGAAGGATACGTTCGATCGTGCCCGACGAAAAGCCGCGACCGCGCAGGAACCGGTTCTGCTTGATCCGGGACGGCGCATCCACCGGCAACGCGCCGAACCGCTTCTGCCAGACCGCACGCGCTGAGGCCAGCTCGCTTCGCCTGAGCGGATCGGCGGCCTCCCGGATCAAGCTCTCGTTCACGCCCCGCCGGCGCAGGTCGTGCAGCAGCCGGGCCGCGCCGAAGCGTTTCGTTCCAGTGATCACCTGCTGCACCAGGCGCCGCTCGGACAACCATCCGCGCTGCTCGAAATCGTCCAGAAGCGCGTCCACATCCTCGCCCTGTGCTGCGTGGCGGCGCAGCTTGGCACCAAGCTCCTGCCGCGAGTGCTCCCGGCGGGCGAGGTAGCCAAGACCGCGCCCACGCAGCGATAGGGAAGGACGCGGCATCAGCCCCGATCAGTCCGGCAAGCCTGGTGAGCAGCTCGATACGGGTGG
>Ga0105047_10019100_pt1 | contig 10590 bp, 15 predicted proteins | sample MAT04_FD_78384 | JGI IMG/M metagenome (GOLD analysis project Ga0105047, IMG submission 78384) | Freshwater microbial communities from Lake Fryxell liftoff mats and glacier meltwater in Antarctica - MAT-04 (megahit assembly) | ecosystem: Environmental > Aquatic > Freshwater > Ice > Liftoff... | reverse complement strand
CATTTTTATGAAAAAGATTGAAATGATAGATTTCTCACCAGCAAAGCTGGGTTCGAAATGACAAGCGTGGGGATTTGAAATGACAGGGAGGGGGTTCAAAATGATAGAAAAGATAGATTTCTCACTAGCAAAGCTGGGTTCGAAATGACAGGGGTGAGGGTTCGAAATGACAAGATGGGGTTAGATACCCTATCGGGTACGTCAGGCTGAGGTGTTCCGAAAAGCACCATGGGGTCAAATGGGGAGATGTATCTGCCTCGCGCTTATGCGGGGTGATATATATCCTGATCGTCCCGAATCGTTCACTATATCGCGAAAGATTCAGGGCCCTCACACGAGATGTGTGAGGGCCCATGGTGCTTTGGTGTTATATTCTATGGAAAAGTCGCTGCCAGAAATCTCCTGGAAACCCGTAACGGATTTTATATGAAACCGAATAATAGCCTTCCTTACGTAGTGTAGCCCTGTGGTCGTTTATTAACGACCTGACTTTTCTTTTAGAGTGACCGTCGCGGTTTGAATAATGATAGCTGATTGGCCAACCTGTCTGCTCATGGAGCAGCCGGACAAGCTGGAGTTCATAGGGCAATGTGTTTTCAAGGTGACTCAGTACGGGACATAACTCAAGGAAGTGAGATACAACCGTCAGATGGCCATTAACCATCGCTAGTTTGTACCAAGCCCGAAGCGTGAGCCGAAATTTTTCAATAAATGCTGCCTGTTCAATCTTGACTTCCCAGGTGATGTTGCTGGGATTCACTGTCTTCGTTGGCATCTGATCAACATGGAATGCTGTGAGGAACTGTGTCAGAAGTGTGATGATAGCAGGCTCAATCGGCTTGATGTGAGGGTCTATTGCCTCGGCGCATGCTACCCTATTTTGATTTTCGGTTGTCTCTAGATCTTTCCTGCTCAGTTCTTCCCTGGTTGTAAATTCTTGGACGATATCTGGAAACGGAGATGAATTCGTCATTTGCGACCTTCCTTTAGATGTAAACGTGCTAGATACGTGACAAAATTCACGTGTGAGGATTATAGAATACAGAAGGCTCAAAGTAAAACTATGGGATTTAATCAGCGCTTCGTTGCAGGGGATGGAATATTGTATTAGATTATGAAGAGGGAAATAGTCTGCGGACGCTGAGAAGAATCTTATTTTTAGTTTTAGTAGTTAATTTTCCGACACTATTTTTAATGATAGATTTATCTGCGGTAAAGAGCTTATCAGGTCTGAAAAAGCTTATAAGAGGAAGAGGGCCTTCACTAAAGTCTGATGGAGAAATACGGATAGCAGATTTGCTAATACCTGTCACTGCATCCGAAACGTTCGGTAGAAATAGACAGGAGGCTGCTTTGCAATCATGTAAACCAAGCTCCCGTCTATTCAAAAGTCATAGTATGTAAAAGAACGAATTAGCTTACAGGATATGGCGTATGGCATATGGAAATAAATTCATACACTAGACATCATGAACTGCCAGCTAATGAGGGAGATTATGGCATACTATGGGGGGGGCTCGGGGGTTGGGGTATGGGAGTTTGTATCTAGTAATTAGTATGGATTTGGGGGTCAGTGGAGGTCTTCGATGCTGTCGGATTTCGTGACTTTTAGAATACGAGAGCAGCTATCGTACTCGCCTGTCGCATAAACTACTGAGTTAATCAGGGGTACAATTTGGGAAGAAGGAGCCATGAGGGAAACGGTCGATAGGTCTTTCATATCAACCAGAATGTATCGCTTCGTCAGAGCAGGCCATTCTTTATGATAGGCGATGTAATTAAACGAATTAATAATATAGCTAATAATGGGTACGGACGGAGGAGTCTGGGATATTTTAAGCACTTTTAGCGTGCCTGAGAGGGTCTGTTCGCCTTTATCACACAGCATTTTCGTGCCGCCAAAAATTCCCAGCGTCGAGAGAGCGAGGACTACGCCAGTTATGCCAAGCGAACCTTTAAGGGTAAACGAAAATGCTTTTTGGGACTTAATCTCCTCGAGAATTTTTGTAATTTTACGAAGCGGATTACTTAGGTGCACATCGAGGAGGGTATCGTCTCCTACTTTTTTATCTATCTGTATATGAGTAGGGAAGATACGACTGGTCAAATCTGAAGTGGGTGTCATCGGTGAGGGGGGAGTCCCGAAGCGATGAATAAAATGACCATGCTGATCATGTGGATGTTGGTCGGATGATGTGGTGCGACGATCGATCTGTTCTTCTGGATTTTTTGATTTTTCGTCCATATATACAGAGTAATACGAGAACGAAGAATTGTAAATGGTGATTAGTGGGTAGAGGGTAGAAATGAGTGGATAGGGTATAGGAGCTAGCGTTTAGGGGATAGTAAATAGGGGGCGAAGTAAGTGTAAAAGAGTAATTGACAGGTGAGGCTAGAAACTCTAGAATACGGTTAGCTGCTCGACAATAACGCATGGCACTATCTGAACACCAGCTATCTTCTGTCCTCGATATATCTTCAGTTCTCGTCCCCCAAAAAGATCAACCAAATATAAAGAGTCTCCAAGATGAGAATGCTAAGCTCTCGGAGCGGGTAGAGGAGCTGGAAGGCAGTCAAGAAAATCCGTGGTGGGAGCAGAGAAAAGATTTGACTCAGCAGCAACAAGACACCCTACGTATGCTTTTTTTCTCAGATGCTGATCCTGCTCAGTTCGCCAATGAGCATGGGCAAAGCTTGCAGGATTTAGTGCAAGTTGTGCAGGATGCCCTTATGATACGCCTCAAGCAACGAGCGAGAAATCCCGATGTTTCGGTACAGCCCACGATCTCAAAAGGAGAGGTGGTTCGCGTTCCTATGGCTGAGCAGGTTATAGCGTATCGACCAAGTATAGTGCAAGCGGAGCCAGTTCCTGTTAGGCGTAGGACAAAAGCGCAGGAAGTACAATACGAAGAGCAAGATGCTCAGGTAAAAGCCGCGGCTGAAATAGTAAGGGTAAAAGCAGCTGTGGAGCAGTTCAAAAATGAGCGAACACCTGCGATAGTGGCGTCGTTTCTCGTTAAACATAAAAGTTTCTTTACAGAGGCTAAGCTACCGTTACTAGGCGAAGATGTAGCCGAGACTTTATTTGAGAATATGCCTGATTTGGTGCTGGGACCAACAGAAAATAAGCCAAATCCCGCAGAAGAACGGGTAGAAGCACTTAAAATTCTAGATCGAGTTTTAAAACTATCTCTCATAGAGCTATCGGCACTCCGGGCAAGTGTCAGTCCAGAAGCGGGTGAGCTACTCATGTATGGTCTCGGGCTGAAAAATGAAGGCCAGTTACTTAACTTAATCGCTGTAGCAGAAAGTGAGAGGCTCCAACAGTTCAGATAATAGTACGATTTAAAACTCGTGATTTACATCCTCTAGTAATTTTAACCCTAATTCACTCTGTTTTACGTTGCGACTATGCCCATGGCAAATTCTCAACAGTAAAAGCACTTTCAAATCAGTGAAATAGTGGGTGAAGCCACAGGGATACAAATAGGTATGAGAGATTGTAGATTTGTGGCTTCACCTAAATTCGGGTGAAGGACGATAGTCAAAAAGGAGAACTGCAATGGCAGTGCTAGATGACGATGGCTTTCACAAGCCATTTTTTTTGAACCCTGGAGAAATCGAGAGGATCGGAAATGTGATCGGGGGTTCTCTGGGCAATTTGTTAGCGAATGAACTCGTGAACAAAGCCTCCGGCACTCTCGTGATCATTGATGGTACGCAAGGCTGGCGTCGTCCTGAGTCTTCTAGGCTAGGAATGACAATAGAGGAAATCGTGAACGATTCTGAGCTTTGGGAATGCAAAATCAGTCCAAATGTCATGCTTGAGCGGGTCTATGCTGATGGCCAAAGGTATCAGCGAATCGCTCGGGCGAAAGCCCTCCTATCACTTCGTACACAAATGACCACGCGAGGAGTTGTCGAATCAGCGCCACACCTTCTGCTCCCTGGAGATATCCAGTATGCGGGTGGTGTTTATCGTCAGGGCATAGCGGTCGGCTTTTCGGGCGTCGAGCAGGATATGGATCATGCAATCGCGATGTTCGTTCTCGAACTGCTTTTTGGCAGGATGAGGATGGCAGCTCGTGCAGTCGTGGCGGATGGGGAGCGAAAAGCGTTCCTCTAATTTCACTGAAATGAATCTTTGGGCACTGTAGTGTCCAGCGAAAAAGGGTCTTGTGAGAGACGTTGACGTATCCCGCGTCTTTGTCACCCCAGACTACCTGCTGGTACTGGAGTGCCCTTTTTCGTGGAACTATGGAGAGATATGGTAGTTAACGGCAGAGAGGCTAAAAACTGCCTTCAGCGACATTTCAGAAAACTATGGTGGTATGGTGAGGATATGGAAATTTGGCCTTGCCCATAGGCTAAATATGGTGTTTAAAATTATAGTATAGAACAGATATGGTGACCATATCTCGTTACAACGTAAAAAGCACCTTTGGGGTGTGAGTCGACAACTCAAAAGGCTTTTCACGTCTCGTCACAAATGACGAGAGAATCTCCTTTTCCGCGTCGCACCTTAGGGTGCTTTCTTACCGCTATTTTTGGCCTTAATTGTCCACTTGAGGGACTTTTGAAAGAGCTTTCTGAGCGCCTCGATATCGTCTCCTCGCAGGTCGGGCTGGACCTTCACATCGTGATAGGCTGTCTGGTTGACAGGGTAGAATTGTCGGGACGAATCCTGATAGCCTAGAGCACCAGTGATCGACACTTTCAACTTGCGTCGAAAGACACCAATCATGGTAATCTCTATCACTATTTGATGGATCAGCAGAGATATTTTTCCGCTTTTGAACTCGGCGAATTCACTGTGGTGCCAGCAGATCTTGTACGAGTCCATGTATTTAGTCGGACTCGGTAAGACTTCAAGTTTCCTGCAGTTATAGAATCCAGCTTCTTGCAGGAAAATCTGATAAATTCGCTCAGACTCTTTACGCATGATTCCCTCCAGTTGAAAATGTGCGAACGGACAGTGATAACGGTAGGGGAATTATAATCTGGCTGCAAAGAAAAGTCAAAGACTATGAGATAAGTTAGAAGCGAAACAATGCTCTTGACTCTTTTTTCCGGGAGCGGTATTATAAGTGTATGCATAAGCTAATCCCAAGTATTTATTTTTATGTGCTCAGTCTAGTCGGGATGATCCTACTGATCATTGGGCTTTTTAGCGCAATTCATTACGTAGTGGGGGTGAGTGCTTACCCGAAATATCCACTTCAGTATGGAAATGAAGGCAGATGCTCCTTACAGACGTTGCCAATTGGTGAGAAAAGTGCGGTTACCCCCCAGCAGATGCGAAATGAATGCTTAAAAGATCTAGAAAATGAACGAGAGATAACAAAGCTGAATGATCTGGAGAAGTCGATTTCTTTTACGCTTATCGGACTTGCCGTATTTAGTATTCATTTTTACTTCGCCCGAAGACTGAAAAAAACGGCATGAAAAACACCTTGGGGTCTGGTCGATAAACCAAGGGCTTTTCATGTCTGTCACAGATGACAAACCGATCTACTCGTGATCCTCGGATCCCAAGGTGTTATTTTAACGGTTCAAGGCTCTCGATTTCCTTTCATGCGTTAGCGATGATATCCAGAGCAAGCAACATGCCTCCTCCGATAAAGAGAATAAAGCCCAGCAGCCGAAGCGCCCACTCAGTTCGTGAGCGTGTGTAGCGCGGTAGGGTAGCGGGATTGAGATATCCTTTTTTAATATACCAGTGGTTCGTAACGTGCTGACGGTAGTAGAACATGCGTTTTCTTAAATGTGAACGTATAAGGATAATTATCCCTAAGCCCACACAGACAATGCTGATCTCTGGTATCATGACCCCTCCATATTTTTAAAATGTGCGAACGGACAGTCAGGGAATTATAGGTGAAACGATGCATCTTGTAAAGACTATAAGATAATTAGTGGATTTATTGATTTTGGTATAGAAAAAATATATGATCAAGATATGCTCGATGGATTTAAAAAATTTATATTACGGGGTAACGTCGTTGACCTCGCGGTGGGTATCGTAGTCGGTGCGGCGTTTAATACAGTCGTGCTGGTATTCGTAAAGGGCGTCTTTACACCGTTTTTAGGAATTCTTGGCGGGATACCTGACTTTTCTAATTTCGCTGTTAAGATCGGAGCATCGAAGATACTTCTGGGAGAATTTCTTAATGCGTTATTATCCTTTCTTATCGTGGCGACAGCTATTTACTTTTTCGTGATCGTACCGATGAATAAGCTCAAAGATATCGCAGCAAGTAAGAAAAAAAGCGATGATCCAACGGAGCAGAAATGTCCGTACTGCCTCACAGAAATTCCTGCATTGGCTAGCAGATGTAGTGCATGCACCTCTCAGATTCCTCAGGATAAAAAGAAATGAAATTTTCATTGCCTAAATTACTCACCTCATTTCTTATCGCGTTTTTAGGTGGAGCCATCGGGGGTTTTGCTACAGCTGATGCTATCTCGACCTGGTACGTGACGTTAAATAAACCATTTTTTAATCCGCCGAATTGGATTTTTGGACCGGTCTGGACGATTTTATATGCCATGCAGGCGATCGCACTGTATATGATATGGAACAGCGATAAAAAGAAAGATAAAAAACGTGCCTTTACGCTCTTTGGTGTGCAGGTGGTGTTGAATGCACTTTGGTCACTGATATTCTTTGGTCTAAAAATGCCGGAGCTTGCGCTGGTGGAGATCGTCGTGCTGTGGGTGTTTATTTATCTGACGATTAAGGAGTTTTATCTATTTGATAAGCGTGCGGGGAGGATGCTCGTGCCGTATCTGCTCTGGGTGAGTTTCGCAACGCTTCTTAATCTTTTTATCGCGATACTTAACTAGGTAAAATTGTTATTTCTTTTCCCAAGGTAATGTGAGCTTCTCACCACGCGCGACGCAGACTGTGAGTAAAAGCCCCATAAGTACGAGGGTTAAAAAAATGAACATAATAACTGAGGTGAGTTGAGGGATCAGCGGACTACCGAGTCTTTGGAAGAAAATAATCGTGAGTCCGACCTGTAAAGTCACATAGAGGTAGGTCACCATATACCCCTCAAATGTGTAGGGGGTCCAGCCAAATCCGGATTTTTTAACCTTGAACCAATAAATCTCCCGCATGTGTAAATAAAATTATACCACCATGTCGTTAGCAAGTCACTGTTAATCCTATGCTATACTGACAAATATGAGCGAGCAGCCAGGTTATAATCCCGAGCTCGATGCCGTCCCCGAGCCTGAGAAAAATGAAAAACTTTTACGAACGATAGCTGCTTTTCAGGCTAAATTTCTCGATCTTACTTATACAGATTTTTCAGATCCAAATAATTTATTTATTTTTTCTGACCTAGATAGGTCAAAAAAAGCGCAATTTATTAAGGCCTATTCGTCTGGTAGAGGCTTTAATGCGCATATCGGTAAAGGAATTCTGAGAGAAAAAGAAGACGAGTCGCTCGCGATAGACGCTCAGAATAGGAAGACAACATGGGTGAATGTGCCGATAGTTCAGGATACCATGGATGATTTTCACCAAACCTGGGAGTTTGGCCAAGAAGCTGAAGCAGCTGAGGTAGCGGGGATCGTAGCGAAAGGTATAACAGTGGATGAAGATTTTTTAAACCAGATAGTTACGGTAAAAAAGGGAAGCGAGCCTGATGCGCCTGTCTTTCAGACATTTCGTGATCTGCTCTTAGATCTGACACGTTTGGAAATTATTCGTAACGAACGAATTCAGCCTCTTATCGGTGCATGGGAGGGGGATAGAGCACGAGAAATACGCGTCAGGCGTCCCCAAGCACTCAGTCTGGATGAGTTAAAGCTCTTAACGCTCCATCGCGTAGGGGAGCAGGCTCGAGCAGATATAGAACAGGGTACGCCTCAGGGTCTACGAGTCATGCGAGACCAAGTGGTGCAGATGGAGGCTCAGTTAGCACTCGTGATGATGGACAGATTTTCTACCGCTTCATCTGCCTAGCCTTGAGAGATGGTAGTGAGGAACCAGCCACGAATTCCCCTGACAGCCTTGAAATACGTATTCCAGTAGAGCTCCGTAACACTTCTTTTTTCACAGACCTTATTTAGCGCAGTGAGGTCATCTGGCGAGAGTGTGGTGATTTTCGTAGAGCTGGAATACATGATAGCAGTCGGGTCTGGTAGGTGGTCTAGGTCGCGGGCATGGCCGAGCTCGTGCGCGATCGTATGCACGAGCTCGGCCTTACTGTTATTAAAGTAAATACTGATACTATTATTATTTGGGTTATAAATGCCTTCTTCTGGTTTGGACACGAGTGTTTTATCGAGCATGCCGATAGTTTGGTTAAGCGTCTTTATTTGGAAATTATAGGATTTCGTGGATTGGTTAAGATCTGCTGCTTCGTCATTGAGCGACTCCGCTTCCAGACGAAGTGCTGTTTGACGATCCTTAAGTTGGTTAAAGACATCCTGTGGCGCTCCGCCTTGTCCGTTCCAGTACGCGATATCAGCATTTAGCGTAGCCATTTTTTTATCAAATTCTGCTGTGTGATTTTTATATGCATTGATCTTAGGATCGAGACTGGTTTTACCCGTGTCGAGGTCAGTCTGTATCTCATTTATCTGACTACTAAGCATCTGGCGCTCGTCATAGTCTAGGCTGATCACGATCTCACCTTTCGGGTCATACATAAAAATCGGACTAAGCCATGCACTATTCCAGAGTGCTGCAGCCTCACCAACGGTAGCTAGTGTCTCGTCAGCCGTGAGGTTAAATCGTGGATCGATCGTGCCGATGCGGTAGGTGAGGGGAGTGTCGCATCGTGAATAGGAGAGGAGAGGGTATCCGTCACCGCCTTTGATCGTGAAGAGGAAATAGCCTGAGATGATAACGACTAGAAGAATGAGCAGTTTTTTCACGTTATTATTGTATACCACACTGTATAGAATCCGCTACAACTGAGCAATAGCATCTATCTATGGTTTGTTCACATCACTATTTGCTTTTTCGTGCTTAAAAACAACAGTAATATTTTTACATCTCTCCTTACGATTTCATTACACTTCTTTAATCTAGCTTTTAAGATCTCTGAGTAAAGTATCTTTTAGAAGGGAGGTGAAATATATGAAAAATACACACACTATTTTAGCAGTATTTGAAGATAGGAAGAACGCTGAGGATGCTATTAATGACCTAGAAAGTCATGGATATAATCCAAAAGATATTTCAATTATGCTTAACGATTCTAAGGATCGTGATGTCATAGTTGAAAATACTGGAGCATCGGTAGCGGACGGAACAGTTGGTGGTGCTACTACAGGTGCAGTCGTTGGAGGTCTGGCAGGACTCCTCATCGGCGTTGGTGCTATTGCAATCCCTGGAATCGGTGCATTACTGATCGGAGGTCCAATAGCAGCGGCACTTGGTTTGACAGGAGCTGCAGCTGCTACCGTTTCGGGAGCAGCCACCGGCGCATTAGCTGGAGGACTCTTGGGAGCATTAGTAAGTCTGGGTGTACCTGAGGAAAAAGCACGAGTATATGAAGATCGTGTAAAAGCGGGAGGCATATTAGTGGCTGTACCTGCGTCTGCTGATCGAGTAAATGAGGTCAAAGAGACGTTTGAAGATTATCATGCTAAAGATATTGACGCAGTCGATATCCGAGAAGAACATCATGAGCACTACCGTGGTCATGCTGGACTAACCGAGGGAAGACGCCGCGAGCGTAGAACTCTGAACGTATAAGATTCAGGCAGGACATAGTAGTTAGATATGAAAAAGGCGGTCCGATGTAAATCGGACCGCCTTATAGAAATTATTGGACAATTACGCTTGTCCGTGCGGAGATTACTCAGTAAGGCTAGAACACCTGCTCCTCAGGAGTTGGTACTGTATTCGCAATGGCCGAAGCAGCCAGCAGCCTCGAGAGCATCAGTGAGCTCGTGGAGCGTTTCGGAGTCAATAGACGTCCATCTGCTCGCGATCACTCTCGCGAACACGCTCCTTGTGGGCGTGGTCATGACCAACGGCCCCGCGATTTGCTGGACGACGGGTCCAACTCGTTTGAAAAGCAGAAATTCATATTCCCGAACGTTCTTGCTCTGCTTTGTCACTGAGATACGATATGGTCCCCTTCCTACGCACAAAACATTCTCGTCTTTATCGTCGAATTGGTTCGCCCAGAGCATCGCCCTGACTTGCTTAAGAACGTTTTTGTACGTTGTTTCATCGGAGCCGATGTGCTCATGCACTAGGTTCTCGATTTGCCAGAACAATGGTGATTCAATGGAGATCAGCTGACCTAGCTGCTCTCGTTCTGAGCGATCGTGGTTGAAGCTCCCCACAGTCTCTCGAAAGAGGATGACGAAGTATCTCCCAGTATCATCCTGAGAGATTGTGATTTCGTATTCCACGACGACTTGTCGTGACGTGCCTAAAAGCTTGAACTCGACCACGATGTTCTCCTTACTGTATTCCGCAGTTAATGTGCGAATGGGGAACTAGATCCTGCGGTTATACCTAGTCTCCAGATTCGGTGATTATAGCAGAATCGAAACCAAATTACAACTATAGGATATATTTATTTATTTTTGAGCACGAAAAAGGCGGTCCGATGT
>Ga0105047_10019096_pt1 | contig 10591 bp, 7 predicted proteins | sample MAT04_FD_78384 | JGI IMG/M metagenome (GOLD analysis project Ga0105047, IMG submission 78384) | Freshwater microbial communities from Lake Fryxell liftoff mats and glacier meltwater in Antarctica - MAT-04 (megahit assembly) | ecosystem: Environmental > Aquatic > Freshwater > Ice > Liftoff... | reverse complement strand
CTGAACCCCGTGATCGCCATGCCGAAGTGTAATGTGTAACGTGGCAGATGGCAAATGCGGAGCCACCCGTCAATCGACCACGGCGCGAGTCCTGACTGTGGGCATAACTCCCTATTCACCTGCACCACACCCTACGCCTCCCAGTACCATATAAACAGACAGTCTGTTTGTTCCTGACCCCATCGACTGCTCACGATCCCGTCGAGGAGAAGCCCCATGAAGTTCAGCGACCGTTACCCCATCATTGTCACCCCGGAGAAGGACGCCTGCCGCGACTTCTGGGTCCGCCAGCTGGGTTTCCAGGTGGGTTTCGACAGTTGCTGGTTCGTCTGGCTCTCCGCCAACGATGGTTCGGCCACGCTCGCGTTCATGACGCCTGACCATCCCTCCGCACCGCCCGGTTCCGAGGCGTTCTCGGGAAAGGGTGTGTGTTTCGAGCTGCAAGTGGACGACGTAGACGCGGCGCATCTCGCATACCGGGCTGCAGGTGGCCTCGTCGATTACCCATTGTGCACCGAACCCTTCGGGCAAAAACGTTTCGGCTTCTTCGACCCGGCGGGGCTGTGGATCGACATCGTCCAGCAGACAGAACCCGCCGCCGGCTACTGGGATCGTTACATCAATACCGACACCAGCGCGCCAACGTGATCCGGGCTTGCCGTCAATGCGCGATCCCGCGGTGTACGCGGGACCGCGCATTGGTTGTGCCACTCAGGCCGTGGCCATCTCCAGCGCCGGCGCAATCGGGAAATCGATCGGCACATGGGTGATGCCGTGCAGGAAGTTCGTGATGACCTTGTCACCGATCATGATCACGATATCGACCACGTTCGCCGTGTTGTAGACGATGGTGGTGCCGTGCGAACCGTAGAACAACAGCCCTACGCACGACACTTCGCGGTCATGATCGATGATGCAGTAGAAGTCGCGGTTGAATCGCCAGAGTACGACGTCTGCCGGGTGTGCGAATCGATACGTCTGGCTGACCATCAGCGTCACAATTGCGTTCGGCGGAACGGTGAGCGGTGCTTCGGCGACCCAGAGCGTCTGCGCAGGACCGCGATTCCATGCATACACGGCAGCGGCGTCTTGCGCTCGTTGCAGATGCGGCGCTCGGCGGCCGCTTCACCGATCGCCAAGCTGAAGGTGCCGCTGTGGACGGATCGTGGTATTGGTGAAACACGGGAAAGCCGGGGCGGAGAAGCGGCTGACGGAAGCGGAAGTTCCATCGGGAACGTGGGAGTCTGTGGTAAGGTCGCACGCAGCGCGAGGGGATCAGGGCGCCAGGCGACCGCGCCCCTCGCAGTAGTGCGAACGGGATTCCAATTACAGCCCACTAGTTTTCACAATCATGCCCAACGACGAAACTCCAAAAAACGCCTCAAATTCGGCCACGACCTCGACGTATAATCCCGCGATGGTAGAGCGCATCAAAGATGCCGCACGTCTGCTGGAAGAAATCGCCGACAATCGTGCACTGCTGGCTTCTGTACCAGAAGACGATCGCAACCGCTTCTTGCTGCTGGCCGGACAGGTGTCGCGCCCAGACGCGATCTTGCGCAGGCAATTGCTCAAGGAAACGAAGCGCCGCCTGAAAGCCACCAAAGTTCAGCGTATCGAAGCCGCGTTCAGCAAGACGGGCATCCGGAAATTGCGCAAGGAAGTGGTGTTCACGTCACCCAACGTGTTCCCGCCCGAACATTTCGAACAGCACGAAATTGCGAACGACGAGGAGTTTCGCGAAGCCGTCGAGCGCATGAACTGCTACGTGTGCAAGAAGGACTACTTGCAGCTGCATCATTTTTACGATCAGCTGTGTCCCGACTGCGCGAAGTTGAATTTCGAGAAACGCACCGAAACGGCCGATCTCACCGGTCGCGTTGCCCTGCTCACCGGCGGCCGCGTGAAAATCGGGTATCAGGCTGGCCTCAAGTTGCTGCGCGCAGGCGCACATCTCATTGTGACCACGCGTTTCCCGCGTGATTCCGCCGCGCGTTATTCCGGCGAGCATGATTTTGCACAGTGGTCGGATCGCCTCGAAATTTTCGGTCTCGATTTACGTCACACCCCAAGCGTCGAAGCGTTTTGTCGAGAGTTGCTGAGAACACGTGATCGGTTGGATTATATCGTGAACAACGCGTGTCAAACGGTGCGTCGTCCGCCCGAGTTTTACGAACACATGATGGACGGCGAAAACGCGGCGTTGCACGACTTGCCCGAGGTATCGCGTCGCATTCTGGGCTCGTACGAAGGGTTGCGTGGATATCACATGTTGCCGGAGGCCGATCCTGCGAGCGTGGCAGCGCTGGCCGAGAGCGCCGAGAATAGCGGGGCGTTAACGGGCAATGTGTCGCTCGACCGACATGTGTCGGAAGTGGCAGGGCTGACGCACGCGGCGCAATTGTCGCAGGTGAAGATGTTGCCCGAAGAGCTCGAAGCGCAGAAAGGACTGTTTCCGCAGGGCAAACTCGATCAGGACCTGCAGCAGGTCGATCTGCGTGGGCGCAATTCGTGGCGTTTGCTTATGGATGAGGTGCCATCGGTCGAACTGCTCGAAGTGCAATTGGTGAACGCGATTGCGCCGTTCATCATCAACGCCCGTTTGAAACCGTTGATGTTGCGCACGGACAATCACGACAAACACATCGTAAATGTAAGTGCGGTTGAAGGGCAGTTTTATCGCAAGTTCAAGACCACTCGCCATCCGCACACGAACATGGCCAAGGCCGCGCTGAATATGATGACGCGCACCTCAGCCGCAGACTATCAGGCCGACGGCATTCACATGAACGCGGTCGATACCGGCTGGGTCACGGACGAAGATCCCGCGGAGATTGCTGCGCGTAAGGTGGCCGAGCATCGGTTTCATCCGCCGCTGGATATTGTGGACGGTGCCGCGAGGATTGTGGATCCGATTATCGCCGGCAAGAACAGCGGTGTGCACCTGTGGGGTCAGTTCTTGAAGGATTATGTGCCGACCGATTGGTAGGGTGCGAAATCAGCATCCTGGCCCCGCCATTCTCAACCCTGAATCCCGAACTCTCAAATCCTGAGTTCTGAATTCTCGCTGCGCCAATTCTGACTTCTGAACCCTGAACCCTGAACCCTGAACCCTGAATCCTGAATCCCGAACTCTCAAATTCTGAGCTCTGAACACTCGCAGTTGCTGAATTTGCAGTACCTGATTTCTCCCACCAGGAAGACAGCAGACAGTTTTGGAGTGCTCCGCATTCAGCACGCAAAAGCAGAATTCAGTCAACCGCCAGGGGAAAGAATTCAGTATTGAAGAGTTCAGGATTCAGAATTCGGGGTGCAGAATTCAGAATTGTCCTTTACCCGATATCGCAACTCGCCCCGGTACGATCGGGCGTACCCAACGCCGACTCCAGCAACGCCGCAAACGCGGGGTGTTTCTCGATATAATCCCCCACATACCAACAGGTGGGGATCACCTGCAGCCCCTGCTCGCGCGCGTACAGCAGCGCAGCCTCGGCCAACTTCGCTCCCGCGCCTCGGCCCCGGGCGGCGGACGGCACAAAAGTGCTGGTCAAATCCATCACCGCAGGCGACACCATGCGGTATGACAGTTTGGCCTCACCCTCCGGCAACGTGAGCACGAAACGATTCTGCGCGGGGTGATGATCAACAGTCGTGGACAACGGAAGCACCTGTTTCTGTGAGGGCGAGACCCGATCGGGGCCACTCTCGTATGAACGGGACGAACATCCCGCCGATCGGTACCCCGACCGGGATGATTGGTGCTTGTGGCTTTCACGAGTGCAAGGGCAAATTTCCCGGCAGTCCGCCCCACCTCCCCATTCGTTGGAGTTTGCATGCAGCACGTTCGCTGTGCATCCCTGCTGGTCGCCCTGTGCGCCGTGGCCTCATCTGCGGTCGCGCAGACCGGCGCCAAGGTTAACGCCTACGGCAATCCACAAACGCTCAAGCCTACGCCGACCAGCTCGGCCATTGACGTGCATGACCTTCAGGTCCGCCTCTATCAGTTTGCCGATGACTCCATGATGGGTCGGCAGATTGGCCGGGTTGGCAACTATAAGGGCACGTCGTACATCGCCGCCGAAGTCAAGCGAATGGGTCTCGTACCGGCCGGCGACAACGGGACGTACTTCCAGGTCCTGCCGTACCACATTCGCAAGTTCACCAATCACTCGCGGTTGACCGTCGACGGCAACCCGATGGCGTGGAACGAGCAGTGGCTCGCGAGCCCAGCGGGTATGACGCGGGCACCGCGCGGGATTGCCGACGCGGACGTGGTGTTTGGTGGCGTGACCGGCGATACGGCCGCGCAGATTACCGCCGAACAGGCGAACGGAAAGGTGGTGGTGCTGCTGCCGGCGCCGCCTCGCGCGCCGGGTGCGGCCGCTGGAGCAGGCGCTGGCCGAGGTGGTGCTCCGGCCACCAGCGCCGCGGGCGCAGGTGGTCGTGGAGCAGGCGCGGCGGGCGGACGCGGTGGCCCCGGAGGTTTTGCGGTCCCCGTGAATCGCATGGCGGGCGCCGTCGCGATCATCACGGTTGATCTGGATGCGCTCACGCCGGCGCAGCGCGTGGCGCTGAACGAACCGACGGTAGCCTCCAGCGCGGCCTCGGGCGGTGGTGGGCGCGGCGGAGCGGGAGGACGGGGCGGCGCGGCAGCAGGTGCCACGGTCGACTCCCTCGCGTTGCTCAAGACGCAACTCGCGGCCGCGAGCCCACCGCAGGCCACTCTGCGCATCACGCGCGATGGCGCGGCGCAGCTCTTCAAAGGCAAATCGGTGGAAGGCCTGGCCCTGGGCAGTCTCGGTGGCAAACTCACGGCGTCGCTGGAGTTCGTGGATCTGCCCACCGAGTGGGCTCGCAATGTTGTCGCGATGGTGCCCGGCAGCGATCCGAAGCTCAAGTACCAGTACGTCGCCGTTGGTGGTCACAACGATCACGTTGGCATGACAGCCACACCGGCGGACAAGGATTCGTTGCGCGCGTACAACATCGCGAAAAATCGCTACCTGCTGGCCAACGGCATGGATGCGCTCAAGGGATCGGGCGCGATGCAGGCCGACGGCTGGAAGGTCAACATGGACAGCATTCGCCGGATCTACCCGAAACCGCGCGTCGACAGCATCAACAACGGTGCGGACGACGACGGCTCAGGATCGATGGCGGTGTTGGAAATGGCCGAGGCGATTCAGAACATGAAGGTAAAGCCCAAGCGCACGACCATTTTTATCTGGCACACCGGTGAAGAGGGCGGACTTGTTGGTTCGGCGTTCTTCGTGAACAACCCCACGGTGCCACTGGATTCGATCGTCGCGCAGATCAACATCGACATGATTGGACGCGGCCGCGCGGAAGATTTGCCGGGCGGTGGCCCAGGCTACCTGGGTGTGGTCGGATCGTTCTTTGATTCGAAGGACCTGGGCGAAACCGTACAGAAGGTCAACAACAAGATGGCCAATCCACTCACGCTCGACTATCAGTACGACGAAGTCGAGAAGCCCATGTCGTGGTCGGGATACAACAGCATCTATTCGCGCAGCGATCACTTCAATTACGCGCGAGGGGGCGTTCCGATTGCATTCTTTTTCACGGGTTTGCACGGCGACTATCACCAGCGCAGCGACGAGGCGGAATTCATCGATTATCCGCACTACGCGAAAATCACGAACTACATCAAGGACCTCGTGGTGGACGTTGGCAACGGTCCGCGACCGCAGTTGAATGGCACCAAGCCACAGAAGCCGCGCGTCATTACGCCGTAACGAAACGTTTCAGCTGCGGCCCCGTGATCGGCTCAACGCATTGATCACGGTGTCGATGGCAGTGAAGTCCACAGGCTTTACCAGATGGTGATCAAAACCGGCGTCGCGTGAGCGGCGCCGGTCTTCGTTTTGGCCATACCCGGTCGTCGCACACACGACCACGGTGTCGTTGTCTCTGTTGGCGCGAATCTCGCGCGCAACATCATAACCGCTCATTCCCGGCAAGCCGATATCCAGCAACACCAGTTCCGGCTGGAACTCGGGCATCAGCGCCAATGCGCTCGCGCCGTCTCCGGCGCACTGCACAAGATGACCCTTGAGCTTGAGTAACATTTCCATGCTGTTCAACGCATCGCTGTTGTCGTCGACCACGAGAATACGATGGCGCGCGCGCGTGGTTACCGCGACCGATTCGTCAGTACCATCACCAGGTGCGAGCACTGTAGTGTCCGCGAGTGGCATGTGCACTTCAAAGGTGCTGCCCTTTCCCAGTCCTTCACTGTGGGCGGTCACGTTGCCGCCGTGGGACTCAACGAGGCGACGCACCAACGTGAGTCCCACTCCAAGGCCGCCTTCCGAGCGCGCGAGACTGCGTTCTCCCTGCGCGAACAGATCGAATACCCGTTCGAGTTGATCGGGTCGCAAGCCAATTCCACTGTCGGTCACGCGCAAAACCGCTTGATCTGCGGAATTGATCAGAGTCAGGCCCAGTTCGCCTCCAGCGGGAGTGTACTTGATCGCATTGTTCAGCAAGTTGGAGATCACCTGCAGCAACCGTGTCTGGTCACCGTGAACCAGGACTGCGTGCGGCGGCATGGACACCGTCAACGTGTGGCTTTGCGCCGTTGCTTGCGAATCGCAACCTTCAATGGCCTCATTGCTGACTGTGCGAAGGTCCACCACCTGTTTCGTGAGCAGGATCTTGCCACTCGTGATGCGACTGACGTCGAGCAGATCGTCAACCAATCGCGCCAGGTGCGCCACCTGCCGCCCAATCAGTTCTCGGCTCCATTCCACTCCAGGGCCCGCATTCTGATCCATCTCGAGAATTGCGACGGCGTTACGAATCGGTGCCAACGGGTTACGCAATTCATGCGACAGCATGGCCAGAAACTCCGTCATCTCGCGTGTGGTTCGCACCAATGCGTCAAGACGCTGCCGGTCCGTTATATCGCGTGTGACCTTCGCGAAGCCAATCAGTTCACCGTCGGCGTTGCGTAGTGACGTAAGCACGACACTGGCCCAAAACCGTGTACCATCCCGGCGTACTCGCCACCCCTCTTCTTCGAATCGTCCGTTTGTTGTGGCCTCGGCCAACTCGTGCGATGGCCATCCGCCCTCAATGGCATCGGCCGGATAAAACGCGGAGAAATGCCGGCCAAGAATTTCGTCGGCCGCATAACCAATGATTGCCTGAGCGCCGGCGTTCCACGTTTGCACGAATCCACCGGAATCCAGCATGATGATGGCGTAGTCACGTACACCCCCAACGAGCAATCGAAACCGTTCTTCGCTCTGCCGAAGCGCATCTTCCTGCTGGCGACGCTCGGTCAGGTCGCGCGTGACCTTCGAAAAACCAATCAGACTGCCATCGTCCGATCGCACGGCCGTAATGACGACCTGCGCCCAGAATCGCGAACCATCCTTCCTCAGCCGCCAGCTCTCGTCCTCGAAGCGCCCCACGCGAGCAGCTTCCGCAAGTTCAAATTCGGGCCAGCGACGATCAATCGCATCGGCCGGATAAAACCTGGAGAAATGTTGCCCAATCACTTCATCCGCGCTGTATCCCTTGATCAGGGCGGCGCCGGCATTCCACGACAAGATGTGGCCGGTCGGCGAGAGCATGAAAATTCCGTAATCCCGCACCCCTTCCACCAGCAATCGGAAGCGTTCGTCGGCAAGCGGAGTGGACATCTCGGATGAATGCGCGGCGAGCGCAGTTGCCGCAAGGTTTGTTGCGGCGCCATCTTGAAGCCGTTGTACTCCTTCCGTCACAAATACCATGACAACTCGCCGCGACTTCCTCAAGACTGGTGGCGCCTCGCTGGGCGCGCTGGCCGTTGCGCCCGCACTCCTGCGCGCCGATGGCACTCGCATCTCGGGCACGGCTGATAGCCTGTTACCCGCACCCCTGCCCGCGCTGTACACGGACGCGGCCACGCGCGAGCTGATGATGGAAGTGCTTGACGCCGCCAAACGGTACGGCGCAAGTTGGGCAGACGTGCGCATCTCACGCAACCGCAACAACTCCGTGCAGGCGCGCGAGAAACAAGTCACCGACGTGGTTGATACCGACACGATGGGATGCGGCGTGCGCGTGCTGGTGGATGGGTGTTGGGGGTTTTGTGCCACGCAGGAATTGACGAAACCCGGCGTTGGTGCGGCCGCGCAAGAAGCCGTCGCTATTGCAAAAGCGAATCGTATGGCGCAGGATCGGCGCGTGACGTTGTCGCCGATGCCTTCGCATCCAAACGCAACGTGGCGCAGTGCGTACAAGATTGATCCTTTTACAATTCCAGTCGAACAAAAAGCGGAACTGCTGCTGCGCGCCAATGAAGCGGCGCTCAAGGTGCCAAGTATTCGATTTGTGAATTCGGGGTTGCAGTTCATCAAGGAAGAACGCAACTACGCGAATACGGAAGGTTCGGTGATTACGCAGGATTATGTGCGCAGCTGGGTGACGATGTCGTGCACCGCGGTATCGGCCGATCGTACGCAGACGGCAGTACGTGGACCGGAAGTTGTACAACCGCATGCGCGCGGGTGGGAATACGTACTCGAGGCGGACATTGTCAACAACGCGCAGAAATGGGGCGGCGAAGCGGCGGAAAAGTTGACGGCGAAGTCGGTCGATGTGGGGCGCTATGATCTCATTCTGCATCCGTCGCAGCTGTTCCTCACGATTCACGAATCGTTGGGGCACTCCACAGAACTCGACCGAGCGATGGGCTACGAAGCGAACTACGCGGGAACAAGTTTTATTGCGCCGCCTGAAAAGGTGCTGGGTTCGCTGAAAATGGGCCCGCCGATGATGAATCTTGTTGGAAATCGGTCGGAAGTTGGAGCGTTGGCAACCATCGGTTACGACGACGACGGCGTGCAGCCGGATGATTTTCACATCGTGAAGGACGGCATCCTGGTTGACTACCAGACCAATCGCGAACAGGCGCCGTTGCTGGACTGGTGGTACAGGAAGAACGGCAAACCGACGCGCTCGCATGGTTGTTCCTACGCGCAAAGCTGGGCGGATGTCGCGTTCCAGCGCATGCCGAATGTTTCGTTGCAACCGGGCGAAAAAGATCTCTCGTGGAACGATCTCATTGCTGCGACCGACAAAGGCATCGCGATGATCGGGCGATCATCGTATTCGATTGATCAACAGCGCTACAACGGCCAGTTTGGCGCGCAGCTGTGTTACGAGATCAAAGGCGGAAAAATTGTCGGACAGTTGAAAGACGTCGCGTATCAAATGCGCACGCCCGAGTTCTGGAATTCGCTGGACATGCTGGGCGGTAAATCGAGCTACGAGTTTGGCGGCACGTTTAACGATGGCAAGGGACAGCCAGGGCAATCGAATGCCGTGAGTCATGGTTGTCCGCCAACGCGGTTCAGGAATGTGAACGTGATCAACACGGGACGGGCGTCATGAGTCGCGATATCGATTATCCCAAGCGTCTGGCCGCCGCTCCCGGCGGCGTGCTCACGCGCAGTGATGCCGAAGCTTTCGTTTCGCGCGCACTCAAATTTTCGAACGCCGATGCCGTACGTGTCACCGTCAACAGCGGACGCGAGACCAATCTGCGCTTTGCCGACAATCAGATTTCGACGTCGGGGGTGACAACCAACACCACCATGCGCGTGCAGAGTGTGTTTGGCAAACGCAAAGCGTCGGTGGTCACCAACGAACGTTCCGACGAAGGCTTGCGTCGCGCGGTTGAGCAGTCGGAAGCGCTCGCCAAACTCGCTCCGGAAGATCCCGAATACATCGGCGAACTGGGCGCGCAGCAATACAGCAACGTGACAACCTGGTACGACTCGACCGCCGACCTCACGGCCGAAGATCGCGCGAAGGCCGCGTTGCGCGCACTGGCGCCGGCGCGCGCGGGAAAGGAACTGACCGTCGCCGGATACATCGTGGCCAACGCGAGCGCGCAGGCCATTGGCACGAATGCCGGATTGTTTGCGTACCAACGCAGCACCAACGCGAATTACACGCTGACCGCGCGCACGAACGACGGCACAGGGTCGGGCTGGTCGGGCATGGAGCACAACGATTGGACCAAGCTGGATACCGAAGAAGTGGCGCGCGTGGCCATCGACAAGGCGCGACGCTCGAGAAACCCAGTGGCGATTGAACCGGGTCGCTACACGGTCATTTTCGAACCGCAGGCGACGGCCGATCTCATTGGGTTGCTGGGTGGCGCGCTGCAAGCGCGTGCTGCCGACGAAGGGCGCAGCGCATTCTCCAAACCCGGCGGCACCAGGCTGGGCGAAAAAATCATGGATCCACGCGTGACCTTGGTGTCCGATCCCGCCGACGTGCTGATTCCCGCGTCGCCGTTTGATAACGAAGGACAGCCGGTCGGCAAACAAACGTGGATTGCGAACGGTGTGTTACAGCAGCTCGCGTATTCGCGCTTCTGGGCCAACAAACAGGGCAAGACTCCTACCGGCAATGCATCGTCGCTCAAGATGATGGGTGGTACAGACACGGTCGAATCGTTGATCAAGAGTACCACACGCGGTGTGCTGGTGACGCGCCTGTTCTATCTGCGACCCGTTGATGCCCGAACGCTGGTGTACACGGGACTCACCCGTGACGGCACGTTTCTCAT
>Ga0105047_10019091_pt1 | contig 10592 bp, 8 predicted proteins | sample MAT04_FD_78384 | JGI IMG/M metagenome (GOLD analysis project Ga0105047, IMG submission 78384) | Freshwater microbial communities from Lake Fryxell liftoff mats and glacier meltwater in Antarctica - MAT-04 (megahit assembly) | ecosystem: Environmental > Aquatic > Freshwater > Ice > Liftoff... | reverse complement strand
CGGTGGTGATGAGTGTGGCCGGATACGACGTGCCGTCCTGCAGAGTGTGCAACGGTGAGTACGCGGAGAGGTATCTGAACGCCGCGGCGTCGTCGCTCGAGCCGTAGTCGGCAATCCAGTTCCAGCCGATCGTGAACTTGTGAAAGCGCAGCATGTCCATCACGCCGACGGCCGGCAACGCCACGCGCGCCAAGGTCGGTCGTTGCGTCATGATCGCGCCAACCAGTAACCCGCCGTTCGAGCCGCCGGCCATCGCCAGCTTCGCGCTGCACGTGTACCCATGCGCAAACAACCACTCGGCAACAGCCACGAAGTCGTCGAAGACATTCTGCTTCTTCTCCTTCATGCCGGCTTGGTGCCAGGCCTCGCCATACTCGTTGCCGCCGCGCAAGTTCGCTTGCACGTACACGCCACCCTGCTCCAGAAACGCCACGCGCATGGCGCTGAAGTTGGGCGGTAGCGACACGTTGAAGCCGCCGTACGCATACAGCATGGTTGGATTGGCGCCGTCCAGCACGAGGCCTTTCCTGGCCACGATGAACGCGGGCACTCGTGTGCCGTCCTTGCTGGTGACGAATACTTGCTTCGTCTCGAACTGGTTGGGGTCGAACGGCAGCGTCACGTCGCGGAGTTGGCGGCTGTGCCCCGAGGCGATGTCGTACCGGAACACCGTGACCGGCGCCGTGAACGACGTGAAGCTGTAGAACACCGACGTGGCATCGTGCTCGCCGTCGAATCCACCGGCCGTACCGATGCCGGGCAGCGCGATCTCGCGCTCCAGCACGCCATCGATCGCGTACACGTACGCGCGGGTGGTCACGTCCATCAGATAGGTCGCGAACAGTCGGCCGCCGGCGGTGGACATGCCGCTCACTGGCTCGCTGCGCTCCGCGATGACCGTGACCCAGTTCGCTTCGTTTGGCGACGAGGGATCAATACGTACGACGCGCTGATTGGGTGCGTGTCGATTCGTAAGCACCAGCAGCTGATCGCCCACGTTGTCGAGCACGTCCATCTGGTCATCGAACGTGGTCCACAGGGGCTTGAATGCACCGTTCGGTGCGGTGAGGTCCATGGCGTGCAGTGCGTTGCCGTCCTTGCCCTGACCGCGGTCGCTCACCGAGAGCACGGCGAATCGCTCGTCGTTTGTGGTACCGACCGTGTGGAAGCGCTGCGCGTTGACGTTGTCCCGGTAAATGAGGCGATCAGCCGCCTGCGGCGTGCCGAGCGTGTGGAAGAAGACCTGATGGTCCTCGTTCATCGACGAGAAGGCTGCGTCGGTGTTCGAGGGCGCGGGATAGCGACTGTAAAAGAAGCCGTCGCCGTGCCACGCGATCCCGGACACCTTCACCCAATCGACGACGTCGGCCAGGTTTTCACGGGTCGCGACATCGACTACGCGGATCTGCTGCCAGTCGGACCCGGCCTTGCTGAGCATGTAGGCGATCCGTGTGCCGGCCTTGTTGAACGTCAGCCCGGCCACGCGGGTCGTGCCGTCGGCGGAGAGGGTGTTGGGGTCGATCAGGATCGTCGGGGTGCCGTCGGCCCCCTCCTGGATGAAATAGACCGCCTGATTCTGGAGCCCGTCGTTCCTGGTGAAGAGGTACCACTGCTTCTTTACGACTGGTGCCGAGTATCGGGGGTAATTCACCAGCGTGGTGAGGCGGGCTCGTAGGGCGTCGCGGTACGGAATTCGGTCAAGATACCCGAATGTGACGCGATTCTGTGCATCGACCCAGTCTTTCGTTTCCGCCGAGCTGTCGTCTTCCAGCCATCGGAACGGGTCGGGGACGAGCGTGCCATGGTAGTCATCCACCTGGTCGACCTTGCGGGTCGCGGGATAGGTCAGCGGCGCGGTCGCGCGGTCGGGCTCGAGCGGAGAGATCACGAGGGTGGTGGCACTGGTGGAGGCGATGGCTTGGCGTCTGGTCAACTCTATCGGCGGGCGAGCCACTAGCGCCAGCGGCAATTCTTTGGGTATCTTCAGAAGCTATAGTGTTTTACCGGTCTTTCGAGACCCTTTCAGCTCCCCGGAACATTCCGGGCGGCGATGCCACGTCGGTTCCGGATTGGGAGACATCGCTCCTGTTCCGCGTCATGGCCTCTCGCACCGTTGGTGTTGGTGTCGTGCGCTGCACGGGCTTCGGCTTCACGCAGATCGACGTCCTACCGCCGGATCTGCAGCACCTGAACCGGGCGCGGGTTGGCCCCGGAGAGAACTATGCACCCGTTTATCGAAACGCAGAAAGAGTGGATGAAGGCCGTAACGCCGTTCCGCCCGGGCGACACCGTGCGTGTCAACGTGCGCGTGAAGGAAGGCGACAAGGAACGCGTGCAGGCGTTCGAAGGCGTCTGCATCGCGCGTCGTGGCGGTGGTGTGAGCGAGACGTTCACCGTGCGTAAGATTTCGAACGGTGTCGGCGTCGAACGTATCTTCCCGATCCACAGCCCGATGGTTGCCGAGATCGTCGTGGTTCGCCGTGGCGCCGTGCGCCGTGCGAAGCTGTACTATCTCCGCGACGTGACGGGTAAGGCCGCGCGTATCAAGGAGCGTAAGGTCGTGCGCGCCCCTCGCGGCGCGTAAGACGCACGCGTTTCACGACTTGCCAGGAAGCCGGCCCACGTGGCTCGGTGGACCCCGATCGAGCGTACCCTGCGTGCGCAACACGGACCGCTCCTGGTGGGTGTGGATGAAGTCGGACGGGGCCCGCTTGCGGGCCCCGTTGTCGCATGCGCCATCGTCATGCCGCCTGGCCGCCGCGCCATCGCGGGCGTCGATGATTCCAAGAAGTTGGATGCGGCCACCCGAGTCACCCTCGCCGCTCGCATTCGCGAGCAAGCACTGGTGTTGTCGTTGGGCGCCGCCAGTGCGCGCGAGATCGATCGCATCAACATCTATCACGCCACGGTTCTCGCCATGCAGCGCGCGCTCGCCCGAGTGCCCCAGCGGCTGGGTTGCGAACCGCATCACATTCTCGTGGACGGCAAGCCGCTGCGTACGCTCGGGCTTGTGCACACGGCGGTGGTGCAGGGCGACGCCAAGTGCTACGCCATCGCCTGCGCGTCCATCGTAGCCAAGGTCACGCGTGACCGCCTCATGCATGTCCTCGCTCAACGCTACGAGGGCTACGCGTGGGAGCGCAACAGCGGCTACGGCACCGCCGTACACCGCGCGGCGCTCGACGAACGTGGACTCACGCCCCATCATCGTCGCAGCTTCTGTCTCGATATCTCTTCTCAGTCCCTTCTTACGGAGCGAGTGCATGAATGACGCGACTGGTGGATCCGATCTGACGAACGCGGATTCGATCTTCCGCCCCGGACTGCTCGACGGACAAGTGGCTCTCGTGACCGGCGGTGGCACCGGAATCGGTTTGGGCATCTCGCAGTTGCTGGCCGAGCTTGGCGCGCATGTCGTGATGGCAAGTCGGAAGCCCGCCAACCTCGAAGCGGCTCGCGCCGACATCGCGTCGCGAGGCGGACAGGTCACGGCGGTGCAGCTCGACGTGCGCGACCCGGAGCAGGTGAAGGCGGCCGTCGATGGCATCGCGCAAAAACTCGGGCGTATCGACGTGCTCGTGAACAACGCGGCCGGTAACTTCTACGCGCCGAGCGCCACGCTGTCGCCGAACGCGTGGAAGAGTGTGGTGGAGATCGATCTCTACGGTACGTTCTACTGCTCTCAGGCGGTGTATCCCATCATGGCCGCGCAGGGCGGCGGTCGCATCGTGAGCACCTCCATGACGCTGCACTATCGCGGCTGGCCCATGATGGCGCATGCCACCGCCGCCAAAGCCGGGGTCGATGCGCTCACGCGCACGCTGGCGGTGGAATGGGCACCGCAGCGCATTCGCGTGAATGCGATTGCACCGGGGCCGATTCCCACCGAAGGCGTGCGTAAGGCGTTCACTCCGCCGGCCGATAGCGGCGTCCCGGACGTGTTCGCCGCAGCGGATGCGCGTATGGCGGCCTATGCGAAGAAGGGCATCCCCCTCGGTCGATGGGGATCACCGCGCGACATCGCGAACATGGTGGCCTTTCTCGCCTCGCCGGCTGGCGACTGGATCACTGGCTCGATCTTCGTGATCGATGGCGGCGAGTGGCTGGCGAAAGCACCTGCCTGAACGTGTGACATGCGGCACAGCGCAAGTCGTGTGATTTCGCGAGCTTGGTTTCGTGGTTCGCGTTATGCATGGAGCATGTCACGCGAGCCCGACGGATATACGTCGAAACTCGAGCTCTACCACACGACAGGAAAAGGAGAATTCATGCGACAGGTCAAGTACGTAGCCATGGTTGTGCTGGCGGCGAGCACGTTGGGTGCGTGTGCCACGAAAGGCTTTGTGCGGAATGGTCTCGAGGAACAGCGCGTGGCGCTGGGCACCGAGAAGACGGAGCGCATGGCGGGCGATGACGCACTGCGTACGGATGTGACCGGCTTGCGCACCGATCTCAACGCAATGCGCAACGACCTCACCACGATGCGCACCGACTTCGGCGCCAAGGTCACGGCCATGGAAGGTCAGGTCACGTTCGCGATGCCCGTGCACTTTGCGTTCGACGATGCATCGGTGCGTCAGGACGATCATGCCGCGCTGGAGAAGTTCGCGCAGGTTGCGAATCAGCATTACAAGGGCGCTACGATCACGATCGAAGGCTTTGCGGATCCTGCCGGATCGGCCGACTACAATCTCCGTCTCTCGCGCGAGCGGGCCGACGCCGTTCGTGACTACCTCGTGACCAAGGGCCTCGATGGTTCGGCGTTGCGCACGGTAGGTTATGGCAAGACGCGTCTGGTTCGTCCCGGCGCACAGGGCACTGCGAACGGAGCCGAGCTCAATCGTCGCGTGACCTTCGTCATCGAGACCCCGGCCGGTGCCGCTACGGTGGCCGCGCTGTCGGGCATGTACTGATTCGACTGACGTAGGTGCAGCGGTACGCGATGGCCGGCTCTTCTCGGAGCGCCGGCCATCTTCGCGTTCGTACCATGGGGGTCCGCATTGCTGGTAGAAACTGCGCAGGCGTTGTCCGATCGACTCACATCAGAAGGCATGTCGGGTCCGCCACGGTCGATAGCTCGCGTCCCCCTTCCACTCCATCCCCGCGCCGATGCGGGGTTCGGCGTGCTCGATGTGACCGAGTGGTTCGGTGAAACGAGCGGCGGTATTCGCACCTACCTGCTGGAGAAAGCGAACTATGTCGCGTCGCGACCGTGGTTGCGGCACACGGTGGTGGTACCGGGCTTGCGCGACCGAATCACCGACGCCGACGGCGTTCGGTTGTATCGGCTGGCTGGTCCGCCGATCCCCGGCCAGCGGCCGTATCGGTTCATGCTGGCGACGCGCACGTTGACCCGTATCGTGCGACATGAGCGTCCCGACGTGATCGAGGTCGGTAGCCCGTTCATCGTGCCGTGGATCGTGAAGCGAGCGACCCGCGAGTCGCACCTGCCACTGGTGTGTTTCTCGCACACGAATGTCCCGCGGATGTTCGCCCCCGCTGAGGGCGCCGGGAATCCGCTGCAGCGCCTCCTCTATCGCGGATCGTCGGAATACCTGCGTCGGCTCGATCGCCTGTTCGACCTCACGATCGTCGCGTCCGATTACACCGCCCGAGAGCTGGTTCGCGTGGGCGTCGATCGCGTCGTGAAGGTGCCGCTCGGCGTCGATGTCGAGTGCTTCACCCCGACTCGGCGTGAGTCGGTCACCGAAACGCGGGCGCGCTTCGGTCTTCCCGACGCTCCATTGGCCGCCTTCGTGGGGCGCTTCGCCCGCGAGAAGGAATTGCACGTGGTGCTCGACGGTTGGCGCGACGTCGAGCGACGCTGTGGGGCGCGACTGGCATTGGTGGGCGCTGGTCCGATGGAAGCGGCGCTTCGGGCGCACCCGTACGGTCACCGCGTCACGTTCGTGCCGTTCGTCAAGGAGCGCGAAGCGTTGGCCGATTTGCTGGCGTCGATCGATGTCTATGTCGCCGCCGGCCCGATCGAGACGTTCGGACTCTCGGCGATCGAGGCGTTGGCGAGCGGCACCCCCATCCTGAGCGTGAATGAGGGGGCGGTGGTCGAACATGTCGAGGGGAGCGGGGCCGGACGGATCTACGAGCGGCGCCAAGGGGCGTCGGTGTCCGAAGTAGCCGTGCAACTCTTTGCCGACGATCCAGGCGAGCTTGGTGCGCGCGGGCGGGCCTACGCGGTGGCCGAGCACGCGTGGGAGACGGTGTTCGACCGGTTGTTCGCGGTGTATCGTACCGTGCGCGGAGCCTGATCGATGCACACGACGCGCGCCGACGGGCTTCGCCTCGCGATCTTCACCGATACCTACGCGCCACAGGTGAACGGAGTCGCGCGAACCTTGGAGCGCCTGGTCGGCGCCGTGGAGGCTCGTGGCGGCGTGGTGCGCGTGTTCGCACCCTCCGATCCTGAGGAGCAGGACCACCCCACGGTCGAGCGCTTTCGCAGCCGGTCGTTGTGGGTGTATCCGCAACTTCGGCTTTCCTGGCCCTCGGCGTCGCACATCGAGGCGGACCTCGAAGCCTTTGCGCCCACCATCGTGCATGCCGCGACGGAGTTCGGTATGGGCCTCGCCGGGCGTAAGGCGGCCTTGGCGCTTGGCATTCCCTTCGTTTCATCGTATCACACGAGCTTCGTGGCGTACGCCGAGCACTACCGACTGGGGTTGTTGGCGCGCCCCGGCTGGCACTTCATGCGCTGGTTTCACAACAGCGGACTCCGCACGTACTGCCCGACGCAGTCCATCGTCGACGAGGTCAATGCGCAGGGGTTCGAGCGCACGGCGGTCTGGTCACGCGGCGTGGATGGTGAGCGCTTCTCGCCGCGGCATCGCTCGCCGGCTCTTCGTGAACGGCTCGTGCAAACCAATGACACCTTGGTGCTGTCGTACGTAGGACGGCTGGCGGCGGAGAAAGGCCTGGACGTGGCCCTCGATGCGCTGGAGCGCGTGGAGCGTGCGAGACCGGGGATGGTGCGATGGCTGGTGGTCGGCGATGGTCCGTACGAAGCGGAAGTACGGCGGCGCGCACCGGCGGGCACCGTGCTCACCGGGCAGTTGCAGGGGGCGGCGCTGAGTGAGGCGTACGCCAGCGGCGACGTATTTCTCTTTCCGAGTGTGACCGATACCTTCGGCAACGTGATGCTCGAGGCGATGGCGTCCGGTCTGCCGGTGATCGGTGCCGATGTGGGGCCGACCCGCGAGCAGTTGCAGTCGGGGGGCGGATGGCTGGTACCGGCCGGCGACGCGGCGGCGTTCGCCAGCACGATCGTTTCGCTCGTGGACGACCGCGCGCGCGTGCCCGCCGCGGCCATCTGCGCGCGTGCGTTCGCAGCGTCGAAATCGTGGGACGTCGTCTGGGATACACTCCTGAGGGATTACTTACTGCTGCATCGCGTTCCGGCACCGTCGTCGTTGCGCTAGTCCATCGCGCCGAGGTACATAGAGCGTGGTGTCGGTCCGTTCGGCATTTCTCACCTCTTCTCGGTCAACATGCGACGCTGGAAAACCGAAGGGCGACGCGAAGCGACTGCGCGTACACTTGCGCTGGCTCTCGCCGGAACGCTCGTTGTGGGGGCCTGTGTAGCTCCGCTGAAGCTGGCGCGCGACGACTCGGATGCCGTGTTGTCCAGGCAATTGCTGGCGGCGCCCAACCCGTCGCAGAAGGGCAGCTTCGCGGTGAAGACGTTGTACTACGGCAGTGGCACCGACAAGCAGCGCGCGGTCTACCGCGACTCGGTCACGCTGAGAACAGCCGTCGTGAACGGTGCCAAGTTCGCGTCGGCACCCGATCCCAGGCAGGCGAAGATTCGCAAGAAGTATTGGGGATTCGACTTCACGAAGTTGCCGGTGAACGGGCGCGTGTGGTATCCCGACGCCCCAGGCGCCTTTCCGCTGGTGCTCGTCGTGCACGGCAATCACGATATGAAGCAGTTCTCCGATCCCGGGTACCAGTATCTCGGTGAGCTGCTCGCCTCGCGCGGTTTCATCGTGGCATCGGTCGACGAGAACTTCCTGAACGGCAACATCCGCGGCGAGAACGATGCGCGCGGCTGGATGTTGCTGAAGCACTTGCAATCGTGGAAGCGCTTCAACGACTCCACCGGTTCGCCACTGCAGGGCAAGGTGGATATGCACAACATCGCGCTCATGGGACACTCGCGCGGTGGCGAAGCGGTTTCCGTAGCTGGTGCGTTCAACCGACTGCCGTTCTATCCCGACGATGCCACGGTGACGTTCGATTTCAACTTCGATATCAAGTCGCTGGTGGCGATAGCACCGGTGGATGGCCAGTATCGCCCGGCCGACAAGCCGACGCCGGTGTCCAACTACAACTACCTCCTGATTCACGGGTCGCACGACGGCGACGTCTCCACCTTCAGTGGGCTGGCGCAGTACGAGCGCATTCGCTTCACCGACGGGAAGCCGTGGTTCAAGAGTGCGGTGTTGGTGTATCGCGCCAACCACGGACAGTGGAACACCACGTGGGGCAGTCTCGATGGCGGACCGCGCAGCGCCCGATCGCTCGACACCCGAGGCCTCATCTCGCAAGCCGATCAGCGGAAGTTCGCCGAGGTGTACATCTCGGCTTTTCTCGAGGCCACGTTGCGCGAGAAGCGTGAGTATCTCCCGATGTTCCGCGATCATCGTGTGGTCGGGCAGTGGCTGCCGAAAACGATATATACCACTCGTTTTCAGGAGAGTGGATTTCGCACCGCCGCCGACTTCGAGGAAGATGTGGACGTGACGTCCGGATCGGTGCCTGGCATCGTGCTCTCGGGCGACTCGGTGGCCGTGTGGAAGGAGTCACCGGTACCGTTTCGGGCGCGTGCCACGACGCAGGCGCACAATGCGGTAACCATCGGCTGGAACAACCGCATCGCTGGTAGCGATACCACCAAGATCGGCACGCCGGCAGCGTTCGCGATGCAGGTCAGCGATTCGCTCCGCACGTCGTGGAACGTCGGGGCCGCTACGTCGCTGGTGTTCTCGCTGTCGCCCACCGATGCCAAGCCCGGGCCACGCGCCGCCGCGCGCGATACCACGAAGAAGGCGGATTCGCTCGTGAAGGGCGCGCCGAAAAAGGCCGCGCCCAGGAAGCCGTCTGCCAAGGATGCGAAGCCGGACACGGTGCCGATCGATCTCTCGATGGTCGTGACCGACGCCAGCGGTCGTTCCGCATCGCTTCCGCTGTCAGCGTATGGTGTGGTCCGCCGTCCGCTCGAATCGTACGTGTATCGACGCGCCGGTCGTGACAAGCAGCGCTTCGCCAACGTCTACGAGATCGTGTTGCAGACGTACGCGATCCCACTCGCCGATTTTGTCCGCGCCACGCCGGGATTCGATCCCGCCCGTATTGCGCGGGTGCAGTGGCGATTCGATCGCAGCGTCGCTGGCACGATCGTCCTCGACAACATCGGCTTCTCGAACATGCGTTCGGAGTTCACCGCACAGACCGTCGGAGCGGCGCGATGACTCGTTCAATCCACTTCGTGCTCACGACGGCACTGGTCGCCGCCTCGGCCGTCAGCGTCGTCTCGTCGGTTGCGCACGCACAGGCCTCGTCCCCCGATCAACGTGAGCGCTACGCGCCGCTCATTCTCAAGTTGCCCGCCACCGCGCGCCTGCTGTCGTTGGGGGGTGCGCAGGTTGCCCTCCGCGACGTCGATGCCGTGTTCGGCAACCCTGCATTGGTGGGCACGGCGACTGCGTTGGCCTTCGGCGCGGAACGCTACGCGAGCGGTGCCACGGCGGGGCAGTTCGCCAGCAGCTCCATCATTGGACCGCTGGGTATCGGTGTCGGTGTGCAACTACTCGATGCGGGGCCGCGATACGGCACGTTCCCCGCGCGCAGCGAGGTGCTCACGCGTGAAAATGCCGCGGGCACCGGTAGTGTCGCCGCCACGCTCGCCGCATCGCTGTCCTGGAAGCAGCTTCGATGGGGCGTGGGCGCGAAGTATGTGGAGGAGCGCGTCAGCGACGATCGCGCCGGTGGGGTGGCATTCGACATCGGCGCGTCGAGGTCGTTGCAGTTTCTGAGCAGTACGGTGGGGATCGCCGTGCAGCATCTCGGTCCGCGCTTCGGGGTGGCGGGTCGCCGCGAGTCGTTGCCCGCCCAAGTCGCACTCGGGATTGCCACCGCACCGCGAGGCTTCGGCAAATGGCTTGACCTGTCGGGAACCGCGCAGCTCGATGTGCGACGCGACGGAGAGCTCTTTCCTCGTGGCGGCGTGGAATTGAGCTACGTGCCGATCGAAGGCGTGGCCTTCATCGGTCGGGTGGGTGGGCGCCGCCCTCAGCTGCGTGACGAGCGTCCGGTCGCGGCGGGCGGCGGGATCACTATCGATCGCTTCACGCTCGATTACGGATGGGAGGCATTACGCGAGGGGTCGGGGCATCGGCTCACCGTGCGGCTCCGATAAATCGTCTTGCGCGCCGCGCCCCTGTTCGCGCGGGGGGACATTTCGTTAACTTCCTTGTCTGGCCCGCTTCACGGCGGGTCGGCGCTCCGGTAGCTCAGTTGGTAGAGCAGTGGCCTTTTAAGCCATAGGTCGTGGGTTCGAGTCCCACCCGGGGCACTCG
>Ga0105047_10019090_pt1 | contig 10593 bp, 9 predicted proteins | sample MAT04_FD_78384 | JGI IMG/M metagenome (GOLD analysis project Ga0105047, IMG submission 78384) | Freshwater microbial communities from Lake Fryxell liftoff mats and glacier meltwater in Antarctica - MAT-04 (megahit assembly) | ecosystem: Environmental > Aquatic > Freshwater > Ice > Liftoff... | reverse complement strand
GGAGACAAGGAGACAAGGAGACAAGGAGACAAGGAGACAAGGAGACAAGGAGACAAGGAGACAAGGAGACAAGGAGACAAGGAGACAAGGAGACAAGGAAAGATTCACCCGTTCCCCGTGGAAACGCGCCAACTCGAAGGATAGGATCGATTTCGGGGGATGCAACTCGAATCAATAAACTCGATATTCGTACGTTAAAAGGCAGCCTCGTTTTTCCTGGTTCTCAGGGGACGCTCAATGTCGCTCCTGGCTCATGTGGCCGACTCGAACCCCGCTCGCCGGAGGTGCTCCGGAGTCGGCACGAAGGACTTGAATGGTGGCATGGCAAAGGGAGCGGTCTCTTTGATGGAGTCCCGCCTTTAGGCGGATCATTCGCGAAGCGAATACCGGCTAAAGCCGGGACTCCAACGAAGAGAGGCATCGCGCGCGGAGTTGCGTCCCATGTCTTTGAGAATGGTTCGCGCTCCAAGATAACACGGGGCGCTGACGCAACCCCGCGTTCTGAGCGATTCGATTGACAAGGCCTTCGAATCTACGCCAGAATCTCGCGCGCGACCTTGCCTTCCACATCCGTCAGCCGGAAATCGCGGCCGCTGTAGCGGAAGGTGAGTTTCTCGTGATCGATCCCCATCAGGTGCAGGATCGTTGCGTGCAAGTCGTGGACGTGCATCTTGTTCTCGGCGGCGGCGAAGCCGAACTCGTCGGATGCGCCGTGGACCATGCCGCCCTTGACACCACCGCCGGCGAGCCAGACCGTGAAGCCGTGATTGTTGTGATCGCGCCCCTTGGCCCCTTCGCTCGTGGGCGTCCGGCCGAACTCGCCGCCCCAGACGATGAGCGTCTCATCGAGAAGCCCGCGATGCTTCAGATCGCGGATCAAGGCCGCGATCGGTTGATCGGACTGCTTGGCGAGGTTGGCGTGATTTTTGATGTCGCCATGATCGTCCCACGGTTGGCCGCTGCCGTGGAAGAGTTGCACCATGCGCACGCCGCGTTCGACGAGCCGGCGGGCCATCAGGCAGGAATCGGCGAACTGGCCGGTGCCGTACATGTCGCGGGTCGTCTTGGTTTCCTGGGTGAGGTCGAAGACTTCCTGAGCCTCGAACTGCATGCGGAAGGCCATCTCGAGCGATTCGATGCGGGCTTCGAGCGGATTATCGCCCGGGCGTTTTTCGAGATGCTTCTCGTTCAGCAGCTTCAGCAAGTCGAGTTGTTGACGCTGGTCGTCGCGGCCCAGGTAGTTGTTGTTGACGTGGGCGATGACGTTCTTGGGGTCGAATTTCGAATTGTTGATATGAGCGCCCTGGAAGATGCCGGGGAGAAAACTGTTGCTCCAGAGTTGCGGGCCGACGACCGGTTTGCCGGGGCAGAGCACGACGAAGCCGGGCAGGTTCTGATTCTCGGTCCCCAGACCGTAGAGCAGCCAGGAGCCCATGGAGGGACGCGTGGGCTGCGTTTCGCCGCAGGTCATCATCAACAGCGACGGTTCATGATTGGGGATGTTGGTATGCATGCCGCGCAGGACGCAAATATCGTCGATGCACCCGGCCACGTTGGGGAAGATCTCCGAGACCTCGATCCCTGACTGCCCGTGTTTCTTGAACGTAAACGGCGACGCCATCAAGTTGCCGGTGCGGCGTTCGGTTTTGATCTCGGCGGTGGGCGGCTTCTCGCCGTTGTGCTTCGTGAGGGCTGGCTTGGGGTCGAAGGTGTCGACCTGCGAAGGCCCGCCGTTCATGAACAGATGAATGACATGCTTGGCCCGTGCGGGGAACTGCGGCGGCTTCGGCCCCAGCGGATTGCCCGCGAACAGATTCTGATCCTGAGCCAGCGCCGCGAGACCCAGAGCGCCAAACCCGGCGCCGACGCGGTGCAATAGTTCGCGGCGGGTGGGCTGAAAAAAAGGATTCATAGCGTCAAATTCTCGGTTGAACGGTTTAGTTCAGATCGGGCATATCTCGCGATCGATTCCAAACATGAAGAACTCGATCCGTTCTTCATTTTCGTGGACGGCAAAATAGATTCGATACTTGCCCGCGATTGTCTCGCGGATTGTTTGGAGTTCCAAACGACGCAGAATGTCGCCCTGAAATGGGCGCTCCGAAATATCATGAATCGCTTGCATGATGGCACTAGAACCGCTACGGCAGATTCTGGGAACATTCTCCTCAAGAATTCGCCGATGGCGTCCAATTCGTTATCGGCGGCCTCCGACAGAATCACGTCGTAAGCCATGCCTGATGCTTCCTTTTAAGTTCCTCGAATGAAATCACTCTTCCTTCGCGAACGTCGATCAACCCGTCTCGAATGCGAGCGAGAATTCCGATCTCCTCCGCGAGTTCGTTCAAGGATACATCGTCTGAAAAGCGATCGAGAAACTGCTTCACCACCTCTTTGGCAGGGGCGGTCACAAGGTCGAGATCGAATTCCGTAGTCGTCATGAGAACGTCTCCGTTAATCTTGCAGCAGTCTCACGCTCAGGGCTTCAACACATCATACACCTTGGGAGTTTCCAGTTTCTTCAGGTGCTTGTCGAGAAAGCTCTTGTGCAAGGGGTGGTCGAGATAGCGTTTCAGGCCGTCGAAGTTGTCGAACAAGAGAACGAGCGTAATCTCGAAGTCCGTTTCCGCGAAGTCGGGGCTGGCATCCTTGGCGCGCTTGCCGTACCAGAGGCCCCGGACCGAGGGGATCTTGCCGAGCGCGGTGGGTATGTCATCAGTCAAGGCCTTGATATCGTCGACCGTTGCGTCGGGTTTCATCTTGAGGATGACCGTGTGGACATACGGCGCGCCCTTCATCCCCTCCAAGTCCTTGACTTGTTTGCGCAACTCGTCGATTGTCTTGGCAGCGGTGGCATCCTCCTTGGCGTCCGTCTTTTTGAAGGTGGCAAGGGCGGCATCCTTTTCACGGATTGTTGCTATTGCTTCAGCAAGATCCTTCTTCGCCTGGTTCAGCGCCTTGTCGTCGCTCTTGTCGTCTTTCTTTTCGTTCTTGAGCGCCGCCTGGAGCTTGTTGATGACTTGCTCGCGCTCGCGGAGTTCTTGCTTCAGGTTGTTGACCAACGCGGTGCCTTGTTTGATGTCTTGCTGAAGATTGGCAATCTGTTTCCGAAGTTGCTGTTCTTCCTTGTCGTTATCTTTGTTCTTGCCTTGAGCGTTCAGGACATCACTCGACAGCATGATGGCCGCCATCGCGCCCACGAATAGTCCAAGCCCAAACAGATGCCGTTTCATCATGCACTCCAACTGGAAGAGGATCAATCGATGTACATGAATTCGTTGCTCGCCAGCAACGCCTGAGCGTACCGCTCAATCCTGCTGATTTTGTTGGCCGAAGCTTCGCGATCTTGACCGTTCAGGTAGGTCAGACCCATGGCCACTTCATCATCGGTGGCCGGTCGGCCAAATGCAAGCAGATAGGCCCGTTGCACCTGGCCTTTGCTGTCGGCGGCTTCTTTCTGAAGGCGAGCCGCGAATGCCTTCGCCTGGTTCACCATGAACGGGCTGTTGAGCACGAATAGTTGTTGTTGAGGCACCGTCGTCTCGCTGCGACGGTCGCTCGTAATGTTGGCGTCCGGGAAATCGAAGAGCCGTAAGAAGCCGCTCAGATCATGCCGGCTCACCTTGGCGTAGAGGGTCCGCCGGTTATAGTCTGCGGTATCAAGATTTCCAGTCGGCCCGCCTATCGTTCGGTCGAGATTGCCGGAAACCGCGAGCAGGGCGTCACGCCACGACTCGACCTGCAACCGCTGACGGCTCATGCGCCAGAGAAAGCGATTGTCGGGATCTTGCGAAATCGGAATGCGGAATTCGGAATTCGGAATGGAAGACATTTGATACGTCGTGGAGAGCAAGATCGCCCGATGAATCGCCTTGATTGACCAGCCCGATTTAACCAGATGATCCGCGAGGTAGTCAAGAAGCTCCGGATGCGTGGGTCGTTCACCAAGCTCGCCAAAGTTCGACGGCGTGGCGACGATGCCGCGATCGAAGTGCTGCTGCCAAAGACGATTGACGATCACGCGGGCGGTTAGCGGGTTGCTGGCGTCAGCGATCGCCTCGGCCAGTTCGAGGCGGCCGCTGCCATTCGTGAATCGTTTGGGATTTTCACCGGCTACGATCTGCAAGAACCGCCGGGGGGCGAGATCACCCTGCTTTGCTGGGTTGCCGCGGATGTAGACCTTGAGATCGACGGCAGTCGCCTCGGCCACGCCGTGAGCCATCATCGGGGCCGGCGGGGCCGACTTGGCCATGTCGGCATGCGCCTGTTTGGCCGTGTCATACTGCTGCTTGATTGCGGGGCTCATCTTGCCGATGACCTCGGCGTCGGCAATGATGAACACACCTTTGTCGCCAAAAAGGCTTTGAATGAGCGGCCCTTTGGGTTGCTTGCCGAAAACTTTTTTGACCGCATCACGTAAATCGTTAGCCGCCTTGAGGACCGCGTCCGTTGGTTCGGGCAGCGTGCCTGGTTTCGGCTGGATTCGGATCCAGGCGTCAAACTCGGGCGTTGCCTTTTTGTTCAGGAGTTTCACAAATCGATCGAGCGTGCCGCTGTCGAGTTGATCGAGTTTCGCCTGCGTCGCCGTCGCGAAATCCGCCTTCGCGAGCCGTTGGGCTTCGAGCTTCCAAGCAGACACTACGTAGAGCGGCAGATCGTCCAGCTTGCCGGCAATGAGCTTTTCTTTCTCCGCCTGGATCAGATCTTTCCCCTTCTTGTCCGCATCCAAGAGTTTCTTCTGCCCCTCCTGGTAGCGATCGGCCTCGGCCTTCGACGCGAGCGGCACGTCGGCGAGTTTCGAACTCCAGAAGATGCCGGCAATCGAGTAGTAATCCTGCGTGGGGATCGGGTCGAATTTGTGATCGTGGCAGCGAGCGCACGAAACGGTAAGCCCCAGGAAGCCGCGAGTCAGCGTGTCGACGCGATCGTCAAGTTCATCGGCGGCGGCCTTGGCGGCATCCGAGTTCTTGTAATAGATGGCGCCGAGGCCGATGAAGCCAAGTGCCGCCTTGTGCTCGGCCGTCTCCGGTTTACCGTCGTCGAGCAAATCGGCCGCAATTTGAAGTTTCACGAACCGGTCGTAGGGCATGTCATTATTGAAAGCATTGACGACCCAATCGCGATACCGATAGGCGTTCGAATTCGGTTTGACTCCGAAGGTGTGAGCCTGATCTTCGGCATAACGAGCCACGTCCAGCCAGTGGCGGGCCTGCATCTCGCCGTAGTGGGGCGATGCCAGCAGTCGGTCGACGACTTTAGCGAATGCATCAGGAGATGAATCGTTTACGAAGGCGTCGATCTCTTCCGGGGTCGGCGGCAGACCGGTGAGATCGAGCGTCGTCCGTCGAAGAAGCGTTCGCTTGTCCGCGGCATGGGCGGGGGTTAACCCCTTCTCTTCCAGCTTGGCGAGAATGAAGCGATCGATCGGGCTCTTCGCCCAGGCGGCGTTCTTGACCGACGGAGGCTCGACTGCCTTCACGGGTTGGAACGACCAGAACTTTCGAGCTTCAATCCAATTAAACGTGGGTGACGGCTCGGCGGCGTTGATATGAACAGCCGGGAGGACACACACCATCAAGGCAAGCATACTTGAACGCATGAATACACCTAGGTTCCGTGCGGAATCGTTGATGTTTGGCGGAGAGGAATTTCGGCAGGTTTATCCGGGCGAACGCACAAGCTATCTTACACGAAACAAGCTGGCTTGTCACTTTTTTCGGCTCGCAAAGAAGTCAGCGATGAGTTTTCTCGCCTCCGGACTGCCGACGAGCCGAAGAAACGTCTCGGTTTCGAGACGGATTGCTTCACGCAACGGCAGCGTGCAGCCTTTCTCGATGACGTCAAGGAGAGCGAGCGAAGCAGGCAATTTTGGATCGCCTTTAAGGCGTTCTCGGGTGCTCTGGCGAAAGGTGGCCAGGGCGTCGGGGCTTAACGACATCGCATTCAGCTTCGCTTCGGAAATGTTGCCTTCGCTCATTTCCGCGATCGTGAGCTCCGATCGATCCAGTTCGATCGGTCGCCGTACTCGTTCGCGGACACGTTTCCAAGCGCCTGACGTTCGTGTTTCACGAAGGACCTGGTTCGCCTCGTAGCGAAGGTCTTCGGACGGGACAACTTTGCATGCCAGGCCTCTGTAGCGGGCGCTATCCGCGTCCAGTTGTTGCGAATGCAGAATCATCTCAATCGTGGAGGTGGGCCCGATCAAGCGGGGCAAACGCTGGGTCCCGCCCCATCCCGGAATGAGCCCGAGCGAGATTTCAGGCAATCCAAACCTCGTTTTCGGGTTCGTTCCCGCGATTCGCTCGTCGCAGGCCAAAGCCAATTCAAGACCGCCGCCCAGGGCCGCGCCGTCGATGCAGGCAATGGTGGGAAAAGGTAGTTCATCAAGGATCTCCAGCACGCGTAAGCCGTGTTGAATGAACTCACGCGTCGGTGGATGGTCCGGTTCCGTCGCCGCGGCGAGTTCTTTGAGATCGGCCCCGGCAACGAAGATGCCGGGCTTGGCGCTCTCGACGATCAACCCCGCCAGTCTGGGACGCTGGGCCAATTCGTGCAAATGGCTCTCGAGCTCCTTCAGGAGCTCTTGATTCAGAACGTTGACCTTGCTGCCCGGTTGATCGAGTAAGAGGACCGCGTAATCGTCAACCAACGTCAGCGAGACGGCGTTCATGGACGTCCCTTTCGATAAGCGGGCATTTCGTAGTGGTTCAGTGTATCGCCGGAACTAAATGCCGTCTGCATGACCGGCCCTCCTTCGGAAATATATTTCCGACCGGAACGAATAACGTGGTACGATGAAGTAAACAGCACGACCGCGCTCACGTGGATGGCGAATGACTTACCTCATTGACGGTTACAACCTGATGCACGCGCTGGGTGTGGCGCCGCGCCCAGGGTCGCCGAGCCTCGAAAAGGCCCGGTTACGCCTGATCGATTGGCTCGCGCTCGAGAAAGCAACTGTCGGCCACGAAGTTTGTGTTGTCTTTGATGCACGTACGTCCACCGGTTGCTCGGAAAAGATTCATCGAGGCATCTATATGTTGTTCGCCCAGGGCGAAACAGCTGACGACCTAATGGAAAAACTCATTCGCGAGGAAAACGACCCGCCACGAATGAGCGTAGTTTCGAATGACCACCGAATTTTGACGGCGGCCCGACGCAAGGGTTGCCCGGCTCTCAGTTGCGGCGACTACGTTGACGAGTTGCAGGGAAACCGGTCGCCAACGAATTCCCGGCCTACTAAGGCCGTCGCCGATAAACCTGAATCGCCGACCGACGACGAGATGAGCGAATGGTTGCGAAAATTTAATATGGACGGTTAGTGTTCCAGGATGATCTGGTATGTCCGTTTTTTGCCGAGGACCACTTCGGCATGGACGCTGGATCCAAGTTTGATTGGGAAGGGACTCTCCGTGACGCGGACCCAACCATGAAAAAGACGCGAGCCGTTAGGTCCGGCAACTCCCATCGGTTCCAGCCGTTCAACGACGCCCTTGGCAAGACCGTGTGTGCGATGGGGATACATGTTGCTGGAAAGCCGAACCTCCTGGCCTGGTTCGATGGCTCCCACGTTTTTCTCCTCGATTTCGAGGCGAAAAACGATTCCTTGATTGGCTCCGGATTCGGGATCGATCGGGACAAGCGTCGCCACGATGTCGCCTTCCTGCACTCGTTGTCCGTCGCCGATCAGCAGTTCGAGCACGAGCCAGCGTGCATGCGAGATCGGTACAAGAATCGGCACCGTGCTTTCGCCGGTAGTGAGTGGTTGACCACCGTTCAGGGTCGTACCAGCGGCCGCGACCGGATCTTTCAACATGACGAGGCCCGCCCGCGAGGCCCGCAACGTTAGAATGTGGGTGGACGTGGCCACCCCCGTCGCGGGGGCGGTGGCTTCCATGCGGACCCCGAACAGAAAGAGCACGAGCACGCCGACGATCAGAATTAAACTGAGGCCGAAAACATGCAGATGCCGTGGAGGGCGAGAAGAAAGTTGAGACATGGCTCCCATTCTATGGAACCGGGGCTCCGCAACATCTTCGTTCGTAGGACAAGCGTCCTCGCTTGTCCGTGATTCACGGGCAAGCGGGGACGCTTACCCTACGGGAAGCGTAAGTTTGTACTCGGCGGGATAAGAGGTTTTGACAGGCATTTTGCCGTATCTATATAATGTAGGGGTAACTCTCTCTGTACTCTTGAGGCGACTCGAATCGGCGTGACACGTAGCGTGGTTGGACCACGCCAACGAGGCGGTGGCGATCGAACCCACAGGTCAGGATGAGCGGCATGAAGGCATTTCATCGCATGGTAAGTTCCCACATGTCGGCCCTACTGGCCGTCGTGTTTGTCTTTTTGACTACTGGTTCCAGCCGTGGCGAAGAGGCCGTTGACGGTCACTTTGAAAGCGTGCAGAACCCCATTACGACGGTGACCGTCGACCAAATGAAGAATCGGATCGACCAGGCCTTGAATCGGCCTGGGATGCGCGTCCGCAAAGTGGTGTTCGATTTCAACCCGGGCGATGGCGAAGCCGCCACCTCCGATTATTTTTCCTGTTCCAAGCTGGCCGAGTACATCAACACGCTCAAGAACAACGGCATCCAAACGATCGCATTCGTCCATGGCAAGACATCGCGGCACTCGGTCCTGCCCGTGCTGGCCTGCACCGATCTCGTCATGTCTCACGATGCCAAGATCGGCGAAGTGGCCGGGCCCGATGACAACGTGCCCCAGCGTCAGCGTCAGGCCCAGGAATATGCCGAGATCGCGGGCAAATCTCGCGAAGCCGTCGTGCTCAAGATGCTCGACAAGAACGTTGAAGTCGTCCTCGGCACCGAAGGGGCGAATAACCCTATCTATGTCGATTCCGCCAAAGCCGGCAAGGCAGGCACGCCGTTCGAAGGGGTCTTTGTCGCCAAGGGGGGCGATATCATCGTCCCGCGCGGCGGCATCGGCCTTTACAACACGGAACAGGCACTCCGGTTTGGCCTTTGCACCGTGACGGCCGAGACCCGCGAAGAGGTGGCCGAGAAGTACACCCTGACCCCCGCGAGTCTTCGCGGCGATCGCTACGGCGGCAACAAGATCAAGGCGGTCAAGATCGATCTTACCGGCGTCATTGACGACCCCATGATTCAGAAGTTCAAGCGGCAACTTCAGGAAGTGCGTTCCAAGAAAGAAAACACAATCTTCCTCCTGATCGATTGCGGCGGCGGCAGCGCCAAGATTGCCCGCGACATGTTTGATCTGATCCGCGACCTCAAGAATGACGAGGAAGACCCGATCTGGACCGTGGCGTTCATCCCCAACAAGTCGGCAGACATTGCGACCTTCATCGCCATGGCCTGTTCTGAAATCGTCATGTTTAAAGGGTCGGACGCGTCCCAAGAAGCGACCATCGGCGATTTTGAGAGTTTCTTGGGCTCGATGAGCAAAGGGGGCGATTCCTCTAATACCGTCGAATTCTTGCGCCGCAATCTCCTCGATATCGCCGAGAAGCAGGGCTTTTCAAAGCACCTGGTCGAAGGGATGATCAATCGCGATGAAGAGATCGTGCTGGTCCACGATCAGAACCGCCCGGCCGGCGCGCACGAGATCATGTCGCGAAAGGAATTCGACGGCGAGGTCAAGGAAAAGAAACGGCAACTGCGGATCATCAAGCACCTCAAACAACCGGGCAGCTACCTGAAACTGAACGCGACGATGGCGAAGGAACTCCGCATTGCCCAGAACACCGTCGACAATCGAGATGTGAAGGAAGTCTACACTCTCTACGGAGTTGATGAGAAAAGCGTCCGCGATTCGAAGCCCGGCTGGCTCGATGATTTCGCTGCTTTCTTACGCCGAACCGAAGTCTGGATCCTTCTCCTGATTATCGCCTTTGCAGGCCTGATTCTCGAAGTGAAGATGCCCGGCGCTACGATACCCGGCCTGGTCGCGCTCGTCTGCTTCGTGCTTTTCTTCTGGTCGCAGGCTTATGCCAACGGGGCGACCGTGTATTTAGCCATCGCCTTGTTTGTACTCGGACTTATGTTACTCGGGGTGGAAGTATTCATCCTGCCTGGTTTCGGGGTGACCGGCATCAGCGGCGTCTTGCTAATTCTGGCTGGGGTGGGCCTGGCCACCTTCGAAAAAGCACCGTCGACGACGGAAGAGTGGGTGGCATTCACCAAACGGCAAGTGACGATCGGATTTTCGCTTGTCGGCTCCGGGTTCCTCGCTTTCTTCTTCGCCCGCTATCTACCCAAGATTCCGTATGTTAATCGGCTGATGCTAGCGCCGCCTTCCGATCAACCCGGACAGGATTCCGATTCGTCCCCTTTGCCCGGCGCTGAGCTGGCCGCAGGCTTGCTTGGTCAGGTGGGCACCGCGACATCGATGTTGCGGCCGGCGGGCATGGCCCGGATCGGCGACGTTTATACTGACGTGGTCACCGAAGGCGATTTCATCGAGCCTGGAACGTCCATTCAGGTTGTGGAAGTGGAAGGCACCCGCATCGTTGTCAAAAGAGTGTGAGTCCGGAACCCGGTATGGAAAATTTGACGCTGGCTTACGTCCTGATCGCCATTGGCATCGCGCTCATGATCGCCGAATTGT
>Ga0105047_10019089_pt1 | contig 10593 bp, 9 predicted proteins | sample MAT04_FD_78384 | JGI IMG/M metagenome (GOLD analysis project Ga0105047, IMG submission 78384) | Freshwater microbial communities from Lake Fryxell liftoff mats and glacier meltwater in Antarctica - MAT-04 (megahit assembly) | ecosystem: Environmental > Aquatic > Freshwater > Ice > Liftoff... | reverse complement strand
TTGGTAATAAAACTAGAGAGTTGGAAGTAACCAGTAAAGCGCAAGCTACTTTACTGAAACAAACTGAAAACACCATGCAATCAGTATCGGGTGTTAATCTGGATGAAGAAGCTGCTAATTTAATGCGCTTCCAGCAAGCATATCAGGCTTCAAGCAAAGTCATCGAAATGAGTAATACACTGTTTGATTCAATTCTTCGTATTGGTTAAAAATATATCTAGTCTAAAGGCAATATTATGCGTGTCAGTACAAATACAATTTATGAAACCGGAACTAATTTAATGCTGCAACAGCAGGAATCATTAGTTAGAACGCAACAACAACTTTCTACCGGTAGGCGCATCCTAGCCCCTTCAGATGATCCTATTGCTGCAGCGCAAGCATTAAATGTTACACAATCAGAATCATTGAACAAGCAATATGCGGTTAATCGCGCCAGCGCCAATTCTTCGTTGGGACTGGAAGAAAATATATTAAAGCAAGTCACTTCGCTTCTTCAAGATGTTCATGGCACAACAGTCTATGGTGGGAATTCGACACTGACAGATGCTGATAGAAAGATTCTAGCGACGGAATTGCGCAGTAAGTTGGATTCATTAGTTGGCTTGGCTAATACAACGGATGAGAATGGACAATTTTTATTTTCAGGTTATCAAGCAAGTACAAAACCTTTTGTTCAAACTGGACTAAATGTGCAATATTCGGGAGATCAAGGGCAAAGATTGAATCAAGTAGGGCCGGCCCGCCAGCTTGCTATCAGTGACTCTGGGACGGATATTTTTGAACGTATAAAGAATGGTAACGGTGTTTTCGCAACCGCAGCGAATTCCCTAAACTTAGGGACAGGTGTAATTGATGTCGGATCGGTGATTACTCCGGCGAGCCTAACCGGGGCTAATTACGATATAAATTTCAATGTTGCTGCTGGTTTGACGACTTATGATATTGTCAATACAACAACAGGATTACCAGTTTCGTCAGCCAATCCCTATATAGGTAACAGTACAATCAGTTTTGATGGAATACAGGTGAGTATTAAAGGTAATCCGCAGAATGGGGATAAATTTACAGTTTCTCCCAGTAGCAATCAAAGTATTTTCAAAACAGTGAGCGATCTAATTACAGCGCTTGAAACACCATCCAGTGGGCAGCCCGGGGGTACTCGACTTGCGAATAGTCTAAGCACAGCGCTACAAAGTATTAATAATAGCTTAGAGCATGTGCTTACAAAACAATCCTCTATTGGAGCCCGGATGAATGAAATCGATACCTTGGAAAGTGTCGGTAGTGATCAAGATATCCAATTTAAGCAATTACTATCACAATTACAAGATGTTGATTTTGCTAAAGCAACATCAGATTTCCAAAGACAACAGCTGTATCTTCAAGCCGCACAGCAATCCTATATTAAAATTTCCGGGTTATCCTTGTTTAATTATATTTAGAGATACTCAATTTCTTTCTTACGCTATTTTTTACGCTGATAGTTTATGCCTTGATATCCAATATCGTGACGAATCTGATAGTCATCAAAGTGAATTTTTTCAATGAGCTTATAGGCATTCTGCTGCGCGATTTTAACGTTTTCACCTAATGCGGTTACGCATACAACACGACCTCCAGCTGTCATAATTTCTTTTTCATCTTTCTCACTTACGCGTGTTCCGGCATGAAAAATATGAAAACTGTCGGTGTTTTCTTGGTCAATGATAAGATCCTGTAGGCCTTCGATTACATCATTCTTTCTCGGGTTCTCCGGATAACCATGCGTTGCCATCACAACACCCAAAGCAGCGCGCCGGTCCCATTCTGCATCAACTTTATCCAATGTTCCATTGACAGCATGCTCTATTAACGTCAGCAGGTCACTTTTTAACCGTAACATGATGGGTTGAGTTTCTGGATCTCCCAGTCGGCAATTAAATTCAAGTACTTTTGCTTGATCTTCTGCAGTGATCATTAATCCGGCATATAGAAAACCGGTATAGTGGATGCCTTCTTCTTTTAATCCATTGATTGCCGGATAGACGATATTGCGCATGATTTGCGCATGTAGGCTGGGTGATATAAAAGGTGTTGGCGAATATGCGCCCATTCCGCCGGTATTGGGACCCAGGTCTCCATCAAATAGGCGTTTATGATCTTGACTAGTAGCCAAAGGCAGAATATGGCATCCATCGGTCATAACAATAAAACTGACCTCTGTGCCGCGCAGGAATTCCTCAATAATAATTTCATAGCCCGCACTGCCAAAATTCTTTTCTACCAGTATGTCGTTGACGGCAGAATGTGCTTGTTCATTGGTTTGAGCAACTACAACACCTTTTCCCGCGGCGAGCCCATCAGCTTTAATTACCAGAGGAGCAGATTTTTGATTGATATACTCATGTGCTAGTACAGGATCTTGGAATCTTGCATAGCTTGCTGTCGGTATATGGTGCCGTTGCATGAATTCCTTGGCAAAGATCTTCGAAGTTTCGAGTCGAGCTGCTTGCTGGATTGGCCCAAATATTTTCAGGCCAGCAGCTTGGAAGGCATCAACGATACCTTCAGCCAGTGAGGTTTCTGGACCTACTATCGTTATCGCAATGTGCTCTTTTTTTGCAAATTCAATTAATTCAGGTATGGATGAGATCGAAATATTTTCAAGTCCACGCTCTAAGGCAGTACCCGCATTACCCGGCGCCACAAATACTTTTTGGACTCGAGGTGATAGACTCAGTTTCCATGCCAATGCATGCTCTCTGCCGCCACCGCCAATAACCAGTAACTTCATGATATTGTGAGATTCTCTAATGTCTGAAATGACGAATGCCGGTGAACACCATTGAAACACCCTGCTCATCAGCAGCAGCAATAACTTCGTTGTCACGGATACTGCCACCGGGCTGAATTATTGCCGTTGCGCCAGCTTGCACCACAACATCTAAACCATCCCGGAAGGGGAAAAATGCATCCGATGCAACCACAGATTCTGCAAGTGTGAGGCCTGCTTGCTGCGCTTTTATAGAAGCGATACGTGCACTATCAACGCGGCTCATTTGACCAGCGCCGATACCGGCGGTTTGACCATTGCGGCAAAATACAATTGCGTTAGATTTAACAAATTTTGCAACGCGCCATGCAAAAAGCAAGTCTTCGAATTGTTGCGGTGTGGGTATTACTTTGGTGACTATTTTAAGATCTGCGCCTGTAATATTCAGAATGTCGGGTGTTTGTACAAGAATACCACCGCCGACTCGTTTTAAATCATAGCGATGATGTCCAATTTGTAATGGCAGAGTCAATACACGGATGTTATTTTTTTGCAATAAAAGTTGTTGGGCCTCCTGCGTTATTTCCGGTGCAATAATGACTTCGACAAATTGTTTTAGAACAGCTTCAGCAGTGTCTGTATCGATGATTCGGTTAAATGCAATGATGCCGCCAAAAGCAGAGATTGGATCGGTCGCGAATGCAAGCTGGTAGGCACGCAGCGTTGTTTCAGCAATAGCTATGCCACAAGGATTGGCGTGTTTAACAATCACACAGGCTGGTCTGTCAAAAGTTTTGACACATTCCCAGGCTGCATCGGTATCAGCGATGTTGTTGTAGGATAATTCTTTTCCTTGCAGTTGCTGATAATTCGCTAAGCTACCTGGGGTCATTGATTCGTCACGATAGAAAGCAGCTTTCTGATGCGGATTTTCTCCATAACGTAAATGCTGTGCAATATTAAAATTCAGATTAAGGGAATCTGGGAAATCCTTATGACGATAGTCGGTATCCAATGCAGTTAAATAGTTACTGATGGCGCTGTCATAAGCAGCTGTATGCGTGAAAGCTTTTTTTGCTAACATAAAACGGGTAGCCAAACTAATCGATCCAGAATTCGCTGCTAATTCTTCACAGACTAGTGAATAGTCGTGAGGATCTGTGACGACAGTTGCTTTTTGGTAATTTTTCGCTGCTGCGCGGACCATGGTAGGGCCGCCAATATCAATATTTTCAATAGCATCGTCCAGACTGCAATTTTGTTTTGCGATCGTTTGTCTGAAAGGATACAGATTGACGATGACTAGTTCTATATTCGGAATAGATGCTTTATTAAGTGCATCCTGGTGATCTGATAAATCATTACGTGCGAGTATGCCGGCATGAATTTTCGGGTGTAATGTTTTGACCCGGCCATCGAGCATTTCTGGAAAACCAGTGTAGTCGCTGACTTCAATAACACTTATTCCAGCTCCAAATAATAATTTGGCAGTGCCACCTGTTGACAGGATAGTTATATCGTATTGAATCAGTTTTTTTGCTAAATCGATAATCCCGGTTTTATCAGAGACACTGATGAGTGCATATTTAATAGTCATTTAATTTGGAATTGTTTCATTTTTTGACGTAGCGTATTTCGATTTATTCCAAGTAGCTCCGCTGCTTGGGTTTGATTACCTTTGGTATGTTGTATGGCAATTTCAATCAGGGGTTTCTCAACGCTCTGAATTACCATGCTATATAGATTCCCTGGTTTTTCTCCATCCAGGTCGTTGAGATAGCCGCCGATAGCCTTGCGTATACAGGATGCAATTTCATTCTCCTTGATAGCATTCATAAACTAACTGTTCCCTTCTTTGATATAACTCAATCTTTGACCTTCTTCAGCTAATTTTGAGAAAAACTTATTGGTCTCTATAATTTGCTGATCACTGGTTTGTAATTGATTCATTGACTGACGAAAGCCAGCAGAGCCAACGAGTCCTTTGGTGTACCAAGATATGTGTTTGCGTGCAATGCGGACACCCGAATATTCGCCATAGAAATCATATAAATCATGCAGATGATTAATGAGTACTTGATGTATTTCCGCTACTTCGGGTGGTTGTAGGTATTGATCAGTTGCAAGATAATGATTTATTTCTCGAAATATCCATGGCCTGCCTTGTGCGGCGCGACCTATCATAACTGCATCGGCTTTTGTATAGGCAAGAATAAATTTTGCTTTTTCGGGAGTAGTAATATCACCATTCGCAATGATTGGGATCTTGGCGGCGGCTTTAACAGCCGCGATCGTGTCATATTCGGCAGTGCCGGTGTATGCACAGGCTCTTGTGCGGCCATGAATAGCGAGTGCTTGAATGCCTGAGTTTTCAGCAATATGTGCTATGGCTAATGCATTCTTATGTTGTTTGTCCCAGCCGGTACGAATCTTAAGTGTGACAGGTATATCTACAGCCTTTACTACTGCATCAAGAATTCTTTCCACTAACTTCTCATCTTGAAGTAATGCAGATCCGGCCATTACATTACATATTTTCTTTGCTGGACAACCCATGTTTATGTCAATAATCTGAGCACCATTTTCAACATTGTATCGTGCCGCAGCTGCAAGCATTTTGGGATCAGCACCGGCAATCTGAACTGAGATGGGGGAAACCTCACCTTCATGATTCGCTCGCCGTAGTGTTTTTTGGGAGCCCCATAGCAATGAATTACTCGACACCATTTCAGAGACAGCCATACCGGCACCCATAATTTTGCATAACTGTCTAAACGGACGATCGGTAACACCCGCCATCGGAGCAACAATCAGTTTGTTTTTTAGAATGTGTGTGCCAATCTGCATGTAAACGGTGTCTATAGGCTGGTGGTTATTGATAATCAAAATATTGTTGCTGAGTAACGATCATCTGGACACTCGGTGGCGATCCTGATAATTGGAGCGAGTGATTACATAATTTTCACATTCCGTTGGATCTAATTATAGCTTTTGTCAGACCGATAGTGGAGGTATGATTGAAAATTATCCTCTGGCCCCAAATATCATTCGACGGGCAACAAATCTTTTGAGGGGCGGAATACAGTTCAATGTACTTAATCCGGCTCCACAAGCGTGTTTGAGTATTTTATTTTCATTAGAAAAAAGCTTGATCAATGAGTCTGTAAATAGCCTGCCGGCATTACTATCAATGCGTCTTCTTTGACGATACCTGGATAACATAGTTGGAGTGCCAATTTCCAGCGCCGTGTTTTGTGTGCTGATAATCTCACAAGCCAATTCATAGGCGTCTCTTAAGCCCAAATTAAACCCTTGTCCTGCGACGGGATGTAATGTTTGGGCCGCATTACCAATTAGTGCAACTCTTTGAGTTGTGGCTGGTGCTGCGTATTTAAGTGCCAATGGGAATGCAGATCTTTTTCCTGTTTTAATGAATTTTCCAAGCCTATTGCCAAAATGCTGATGTAGTCGAATCAGAAAATCCACGTCATCCAGCGCGGTAATTTCTTTCATTGCCTCGGGGCTTACAGTCCACACTAAAGCGAAGTCATCACCGTTTGGAAGCAATGCAACCGGCCCGTCAATTGTGAAGCGTTCGTAAGCTATACCTGTTTGCTTTTTTTCAGCTTGAACATTTGCAACAATGGCCCATTGCTGATAATCATATGTTTGATAGGTAATATTAGGTATTTGCTTGGCCAACTGGCCGCCATCGGCGAGAACAAGTAGTTTAGCTGAAACCTTTTCTTTCTTACCCTGGTAGTCGAAATAGACATAACCCAAATTGTCATCGGTATCGAGTTGAGTGACAATTGCGCCAGCAATGTAGTCCGATTTTCTTTCGGTTAATTTCTTGTGCATGGAGCAAAAAAGGTCGTGGTAATTCACTACATATCCTAATGCTGGAACACCTGCGTCATCCGGTGTTAAAACAGTTTGGCCGAAACTGCCGCGGTTGGAAATATGGATAGTAGTAATTGGAGTATTCTGTGTCAGTTCGCTCCATACCCCTAAGCGATGCAATATCAGACGGCTTCCATGTGATAATGCCAATGGACGAGGGTCTTCGTCTTTCTCGGGTAGCCCACGTGCTTCGAGTAGTAAATTTGAAACACCGGTATCGCGTAGAGCAAGTGCCAGAGCCATGCCTACCGGGCCACCGCCAATGATAACGATGTCATAATGATCAGTGGTCATTTTATTTATGCTTTAAATTGTTTCGGAATATAAACTTTATTCTATAAACCAGATAAGATGCAAAATTCAATAATTTCGATTGCTATAAATTACATTCTGCATTCAAGAATAGCATACTGCATCTACTCATGGAATTCGGGAAACTAGACGCCTGAGTATATTACGCTGATCGAAAAATCGCGTCATTGTATAATTCTGTTTCTTATCGATGGTTACTGATGCGAAAAGTTTATTTGCAATGTTGTACAAATGATGATTTTGGAATTTTCTGTGTGGATATGTTGATCGGAAGGAGTTTTGCATGACAGGATTATTAGAAAATAAAACGACAAGATGGATGGTGTGCTTATTGATCTTTGTTTCTACCAATGTCTGGTCGGTGAATCTTGATACAGAACTGATGGGTGCTGCAGACAAAGGTAACTTTTCATTAGTAAAGAAAATACTGGATACGCAACAAATCGGACAAGAGGAATTGAATGCGGCTTTTCTGGCTGCGATTAAGAAAGGAAATGTTGCGATTGTTGAGCGCTTCTTACAAGCAGGAGTAGATCAAAATTTAAGAGCAGAGAATGGTTATACGCCATTGATGCAGACTGCTCGCGATGGACGAGAACAGGTTGTCGAAGTTCTACTAACAGCCGGGGCTGATGTCAATGCTGTTTCGGAAGAAAATGATACCGCTTTGATATTGGCCGCTGAAAAAGACAGAAGAAAAGTGATCGCCTTATTGTTAGCTGCTCAAGCCGATGTCAATGTAAAAAGAACTAATGGCATGACGGCACTTTTACTGGCAGCACAAGAAGGTCATCAACAAACTATTCAAGTCTTGATCAAGGCGAATGCCGAGGTCAATTATCAGTTGGAGAATGGCGCGACGGCATTAATGCTGGCTGTTCAGAATGGTCATCTGGGGGCAGTCCATTCGTTGATAGCGGCAAATGCCAATGTCAATGTTAAAGCAAGTAATGGCGTAACTCCGCTAATGCTGGCTGAGCGTTATCGCTATCGGGAAATTATTGAATTGTTAAAGAAGTCCGGTGCCAAATAGCAAACATTAATACACAACTTCTAATCAAGTTGTTATAGTGCTCCGGCTTGATATTGTTAAACTAAGGAAATAAAGGAAATTATAAATGAAACTTTTAGCTGTTCTATTACTAGCTGCTACAGCTTTATTACTTACTGGCTGCGGTGAAGAATCAAAAAGTGATAAATCAGAAATCAGCACATCACCAATACCTACGAATGAAGTAACCAAGCTGGGTGAGATTCCATCGTTCATAGGCGAAGGGTTGACCAATGAAGAAAAGGCAGAGCTAAAAGAACAAATTTTGCCTGCGGGAGTAGGCGATGTTAAAACGGCCGAAGAAAAATTTAAAGCTTTAATGGAAGATGCTAAAGCGGGAAATCCTGCTGCTCAGAATGGTCTGGGTGTTATGTATTATACCGGTGAGGCAGTTTCAAAGAGTCCGTCTGGCCAATTGTTGGATAATGACCCTGAAGTGGCAGCCGGGTGGTTCTTTCGTGCGGCAGAGCAAGGTTACGCGGATGCGCAGTTTAATCTGGGACTCATGTATGCAAATGGTGAAGGTATCTCACAAGATATGGCACAGGCTGCCGAGCTCTTTAAGAAAGCTGCAGAACAAGGTCATGTGGATGCACAGAATAATTTAGGTGCCATGTACTTTACTGGGGAAGGGGTGGAAAGGGATGAGAAGAAAGCTGTTGAGTGGTTTGAAAAAGCGGCAGCTCAAGGTAATGAAGATGCTCGCGCAAACCTGGAAGCCATAAAAGCATCAGGCAAATAATCGGGTGACTTTATACCCGATTGGATTATCAGAGGTAGGGTTTTATCATGCCTTCTACATGCAGCATTTATAATGCGATACTTTGTTTGAGTTTTTGAAGTTAGCGTAGCGCACCATTCTTAGTTTTTTGCACTTATCCTCGCGTTCTTGCCGCGAGGATAAGTGCAGGACAGACGAGGAAAATTTTTTTATAACAACGAAAGCTCAATTCCTGAAGTTTGTTCAGATAAGATAACTCAGGCAATGGTTACTTCTTTGGATAAATACACATCCTGAATTGCATGGAGTAATTTGACACCCTCATCGAAAGGTTTCTGGAATGCCTTCCGCCCGGAGATTAAACCCATGCCGCCTGCACGCTTGTTGATAACTGCAGTTCGGATTGCCTGGCGCAGATCATCGCTACCAGATTCACCGCCCGAATTTATCATGCCTATCCTTCCCATGTAGCAATTCGCGACCTGATAGCGTACCAGATCAATTGGATGGTCCGTCGTAAGCTCGCTATATACTTTGGGGTGAGTTTTGCCAAACTTAATTGCATTATAACCGCCGTTATTAGTTGCCATTTTTTGCTTGACGATATCAGCGCCGATGGTTACGGCCAGATGATTAGCTTGACCAGTCAGGTCCGCGCTGACATGATAATCCTTGTCAGCAGTTTTAAAAGCGCCGTTACGGGTATAAGCCCATAATATGGTAACCATGCCGAGGTTATGCGCATGTTCGAATGCTGCCGAAACTTCCTGGATCTGTCGACGTGATTCCTCTGAGCCAAAAAATACCGTTGCACCTACTGCGCAAGCACCCATATTGAAGGCCTGGTTGACACTGGCAAAAAGTGTTTGGTCGAACTTATTTGGATAAGTCAGCAACTCGTTGTGATTAATTTTAAGAATCATGGGAATCTTGTGCGCATACTGCCGTGACACGATGCCCAGCACACCCAATGTGGAAGCGACTCCGTTACAGCCGCCTTCAATGGCAAGTTCAACAATGTGCTTGGGATCAAAGAACATTGGGTTGGGTGCGAATGATGCGCCTGCTGAGTGCTCAACGCCTTGATCGACAGGCAAAAGTGATAAATAGCCTGTACCTGCTAAACGCCCGTGGTTATATAGCGCTTGAAGATTGCGCAGCACACTCGGCTTTCGATTGCTCAATGCCATTACGCGATCAATGAAATCAGCACCAGGAAGCTGTAGATCATGCCGCGGTATAGTAGTACAGACATGCTTGAGAAGAAAGTCACTTTCATTGCTCAGAATACTAATAATATTCGTCATTTTTTCTCCTGTTTAAGGTTTTTGCAGCATCATTTCTGTTAGATTGAGAATGAATGATCATAACTGAAGCATAGAATCGCTTAAATAAGCATTTTGCTTATTTATTAAAATATAAATCCATATTCAGTCAAACAATAATGCTCAAATGACATGTTGGTCAATTGAATCGTCCCGGTTTTTTAGAATCATATTATCTTGAGTCAAGCTGCATCAGCCGGCTCTTTCCGTTGGTGATAGTACGCCGTTTCAAATTCTGCAGGCGGGATATTGAAGTGGTAAGAATTTAGCTGAGGAAACAGCTTCTAAGTGGTGTGGTTTTTAATGACGCGGAGTCAATGCGAAGCCGAGGAATCAACCCAGTACATACAAAGTGGTGGCGATCAAAAATTTTCCTAATTTCTCGGTAAAAAAACAAACCCCGCTACCAGAGCGGGGTTTGTGGAAACTGCAGCAAGATCAAACTAAACATTATCTTTCCGGCGGCGTGCTACAAAACCTAGTAACCCCAATCCCGCTAGCAACATAGCGTATGTTTCCGGTTCTG
>Ga0105047_10019086_pt1 | contig 10593 bp, 8 predicted proteins | sample MAT04_FD_78384 | JGI IMG/M metagenome (GOLD analysis project Ga0105047, IMG submission 78384) | Freshwater microbial communities from Lake Fryxell liftoff mats and glacier meltwater in Antarctica - MAT-04 (megahit assembly) | ecosystem: Environmental > Aquatic > Freshwater > Ice > Liftoff... | reverse complement strand
GGTAAGGTTCTGCGCGTTGCTTCGAATTAAACCACATGCTCCACCGCTTGTGCGGGCCCCCGTCAATTCCTTTGAGTTTTAATCTTGCGACCGTACTCCCCAGGCGGGGTGCTTAATGCGTTAGCTGCGCCACTGAAAAGCAAGCTTCCCAACGGCTAGCACCCATAGTTTACGGCGTGGACTACCAGGGTATCTAATCCTGTTTGCTCCCCACGCTTTCGCACCTCAGCGTCAGTACCGGACCAGTTAGCCGCCTTCGCCACTGGTGTTCTTCCCAATATCTACGAATTTCACCTCTACACTGGGAATTCCACTAACCTCTTCCGGACTCTAGATTGCCAGTATCAAAGGCAGTTCCGAAGTTGAGCTCCGGGATTTCACCTCTGACTTAACAATCCGCCTACGTGCGCTTTACGCCCAGTAATTCCGAACAACGCTAGCCCCCTTCGTATTACCGCGGCTGCTGGCACGAAGTTTGCCGGGGCTTATTCTCCAGGTACCGTCATTATCGTCCCTGGTAAAAGAGCTTTACAACCCGAAGGCCTTCTTCACTCACGCGGCATGGCTGGATCAGGCTTGCGCCCATTGTCCAAGATTCCCCACTGCTGCCTCCCGTAGGAGTCTGGGCCGTGTCTCAGTCCCAGTGTGGCTGATCATCCTCTCAGATCAGCTAAGGATCGTAGGCTTGGTGAGCCGTTACCTCACCAACTACCTAATCCTACGCGGGCCCGTCTAGGGGCGATGAATCTTTCTCCTTACGGACGTATACGGTATTAGCTCAAGTTTCCCTGAGTTGTTCCGTACCCCTAGGAAGGTTCCCACGTGTTACTCACCCGTCTGCCACTGCTGTATTGCTACAACCGTTCGACTTGCATGTGTTAAGCCTGCCGCCAGCGTTCGTTCTGAGCCAGGATCAAACTCTCAAGTTTGAAACAGCTCTTCTGATGAATAAATTCACCAGAAAATGGTCGCTTTAGCGTATTAAATTGACGGAGATCATGTGCTCCGGTGTTTCCACCAAAGCATTGTCTTCTCTTAGATATAAAACGCATACGACTAATGTTTCGGTTGTCCACGAGGTTACCCTCATGAACCGCCAGGACACACGCCGCCTGCGTTTCTCTTTCTTTCTTCAACGATGTCAAACAGCGGGGAAGCCTTTATTAAGCCTCCGATTCATGCAGCCGACGAAAAATCCACCGGTTCCCCCTTCGGGTAACACCGGCGTCTCAGCCAGCTGCACATTGAATTCACACAGAAACGTCGGCAGTTGTTTGCAACGCCGCGTCCCTCAGTGGCCGCTTTATAGGAGGGCACGGGCGGAAGTGTCAAGCGTTTGTTAGAAAAATTTTGCAAACGCGAAGAAGCCGCGCATTATAAGGATTTTAGCGCAGCGGCCAGTGTGCAAATCCGGCATTTTTGATGCGCATACGGATTAGTTTTTGGCAGCAAGGCCATTTATTTTGTGGCCCGCTCCTCTCGTTTAAATGCCCGCTGCCTTTTCTGAGCTTGCCGCCGCAATCTCGCCATCATTGAGCAGGATTGCTGTCATAGTTAACCAAGCTGTAATGCTTGGGTGGCAATGATTCCCGGGTTCGATAAGTGGGACAGGTCGAGCCAGGTACTCTATGGGGGAAAGCAAATTCCTCCAGTCGCAAGGCGGGGTGTCTAAAGATTGACAGATCGTATAGATTTGGGCCAATTTCCTTGAAAAAGGCGGCGTGACCCAAAAAGAAGAACCGACGTTAGTGTTTAGTGCGAGGGGACATCGATATTGCAGGGCCACGGTAAAATACCTGATTACCGGCAAACTGAACCTGTCCGGGTTCAGCGCACGGCCATTTCCCTTGATCAGCTTGAAGCAGATCTTGACGATCCCTTCCACGACGAACCCATTCATCACCGCTGGCTGCTGACCACCTGCATTGCCGGCATTATCGGAACCCTTGTTGTGGGCGGCGCGGCCCTCGGGCTGTTTGGCGAAAACGCAGCCCCCGGGGATGCCTTTGCCTCCATCGACAGATCGACTGAAGCGGCCTCGAAATCAAAATTTGCCAGCCTGGCATCCCTCTCATCCCAGGATACCGAAGTCATTCCTGAGCGTGATCTCGGCGGCGACAACAACTATCCGGAAATAAGCTCCGATGACCTGCCCTATGGCGACGGCAAGACCGTTGTTCTGGATGCGGAAATTCAGGCCTCCGAAACCGAATCCGGCAACATTACCATCATCACCAAGACACCGCCTGCTGAACCGATTGACGAAACCTTCAAGATCGCCAAGGGCCGCAATCTGGTTGACGAACTGACCAATCGTGGCGTGACCAAGGAAGCCGCCCAAGCCCTGACGGCGGCCATGGAGCCCGTATTCCCGGCCCGCATGATCCAGGCCGGCACCGAGTTTGAACTGACCCTTGACCGGCAGCAGGACTTCTATGGCCGCGACGCCACCTTCCCCGTCCAGCTTTCTTTCAAGCCGGGCCCCAAGGAAACGATTACCGTTGAAGCCGATGAAGATGGCCGCTTTGTTGCCCGCGTCGATGGCAAGGAAAAGGGAACAACATCCCAGTACGCCCAAATCGTTCAATTCCGCACGAAGGCAAGCGTCGGCTCAAGCCTCTATGCGGCAGCCAAGGACAACCGGGTTCCGGAATACATTATTGCCGAACTGACCCGCGTGTTTTCCTATGACGTTGACTTCCAGCGCCAGGTGAAGCCAACCGATACCTTCGAAGTTTTCTATGGCAACCCGCTCACCGGTTCATCGACAAAGCGCAAGGTTCTGCACTATGCGCAACTTACCCTCAGCGGCGTGACCAAGACCTATTACCGCTATGTGAATGCCGATGGCCAAGTGGATTACCTCGATGAGAACGGCAAGAGCGCTTCAAAAGCCCTGCTCAAAACCCCGGTCGCCGGTTCGAAACTCACCTCCGGCTTCGGCATGCGCAAGCATCCCCTTCTCGGCTATACCAAAATGCACACCGGCGTGGATTTCGGCGTGCCCTACGGCACCCCCATCCGCTCGGCCGGCGCCGGCGTGGTTGAAATTGCCGGCCGCCACGGCGCCTACGGCGTGACCGTGGAAATCAAGCACAACAACAAGTTTGAAACGCTCTATGCCCACATGAGCAAGCTGGCCGACGGCATTCGCACCGGAAAGAAAGTCAACCAGGGCCAGATCATCGGCTATGTCGGCGCCACCGGCCGCGCCACCGGACCCCACCTGCATTATGAAGTTCGCGTTGGCGGACGCCCGATGAATCCGCTGAAGGTCAAGGCCACCGGCGGCAAGCAATTGGCCGGCAAGGATTTGCAGAAGTACAAGCTCTACAAGACGCGCGTGCTGGCCCTGATGCAGAATGCCCCATCGGCCACCCAGGTTGCCCAGGCCGGACAGTAAGCCTCCAGCTATGGCGGGAGCTTCCCTGTTCTCCGCCGATAAATGCGCACTCGTTGTCATCGATGGTCAGGACTATTTTCTGGCAAAGCTCCCCCTGGATTGGCGAAAGCCGCTCGTCGAGCGCATCGCCTGGCTCATGCAGGTGGCCAGCATCCTCGAAATCCCGGTTATCGCCACGGCCGAAGATATTGCGAACGATGGGCCGCTGGTGCCTGACCTTGAAAAACAACTGCGCGCCGGTGCAAGCGTGCACGACAAGAAAGTCTTCGGCCTCTGCGGCCAATCCGATATTCTTGAAGCCGTTCGCAACACGGGCCGCAGCGAATGCGTGCTGGCGGGGCTGGAAACCGATGTCTGCATTGCCCATTCGGCCCTGGGGCTGATCGACCAGGGATTCCGCGTGGCTGCAATTGAGGATGCAACCGCATCACCCCCGCCGCACCATGATGCTGGCCTTCGCCGCATGGCGGCAGGCGGCGTCATCCTCACCAATACCAAGGGCATTTACTACGAATGGGTCCGCGATCTCGCCACCCACACCCGCGTGAAATCCAAGATCAACCTTCCCCTGCCGGCAGGCCTCACCTTGTAAAGCGGGCGTCAACATCACGTTTGACTTAATTTCCCTACCGTTATATCCAATACAACATAACGATAAATCAGAGGATCAGGGATGTTCAGTATCAGCCGCTATTTTTGCATTATCGTCATCGCTTTCTTGAGCACAACCTTTTGTGCCAACGCCGAAAGCGTCAATGTCTTCGCCGCCGCAAGCATGAAGACAGCCCTAGATGACGCGGCCAAGCTCTGGAAAACCCAATCGGGTAAAGATATCGTGGCAACCTATGGCTCCACCGGCACGCTTGCCAAGCAAATCGCCAAAGCCGCGCCCGCCGACATCTTTATCTCCGCCGATCTCGCCTGGATGGATGACATCGCAAGCAAGAATTTGATCAAGCCCCAATCCCGTAAAAACCTGGTTGGCAACACCCTTGTGCTTGTCGGGGCGGCCGGCTCGGACTTGAAAATCGAGCTTGCCAAGGACTCAAATCTTGCCGCTGCCCTTGGCAGCGAAAAGCTGGCCATGGGTGACGTGAAATCTGTACCAGCAGGCAAATACGCCAAATCTGCTTTGGAAAACTTGGGCCTCTGGGCCAGCGTTGAACCAAATCTCGTCATGCAGGAAAATGTCCGCAGCGCCTTGGCTCTCGTCGCACGTGGCGAAGCCAAGCTTGGCATTGTCTATGGCAGCGATGCCGTGGCGGAATCAAAGGTGCAGGTCATCGCCAGTTTCCCCGAAGCAAGCCACGCACCCATTGTTTATCCCGCCGCTCTCATCGCCGCGTCAACCAACCCGGATGCGCAGCCGTTTCTCGATTTTCTATTTTCGAACGAAGCGCAATTGATCTTTAAGGCAAATGGCTTCACCCTGCTCGAATGAGTCTTTCGCCCGAAGAATGGACCACGATACTTCTCAGTTTGCGCGTTGCCCTCCTGGCAACACTCATCTGTTTTCCCGTAGGGCTGGGCCTTGCCTGGCTGCTGGCGCGCAGGGAATTCTGGGGAAAATCAATCCTCAACAGCCTCATCCATCTGCCGCTGGTGTTGCCGCCCGTGGTGACCGGCTATCTGCTACTCGTAGCCTTTGGCAAACGCGGCGTCATCGGCGCCTTTCTTGAGAATGCCTTCGGCCTGGTCTTTGCCTTCCGCTGGACCGGCGCTGCCCTCGCGGCAGCTCTCATGGCACTTCCCCTTATGGTTCGCGCCATCAGGCTTTCGATCGAAAGCATTGACCAAAGACTGGAGGGAGCGGCAGCAACCCTTGGCGCCAGCCCGCTGCGGGTTTTTGCAACAGTAACCCTGCCGCTCGCCGCACCCGGCATGCTGGCCGGAACCATACTCACCTACGTAAAAGCCCTTGGCGAATTCGGCGCGACGATTACTTTTGTCTCGAACATTCCCGGCCAGACCCAAACCCTGTCGCTCTCCATCTACAGCCTTCTGCAAACGCCCGACGGCGATGCGGCGGCCCTGCGCCTGATCCTTCTCTCCATCGGCCTCGCCCTAGCGGCCCTTCTCGCCTCCGAACTTCTGGCAAAGCGCCTCACCAGCCGCATGGCAGGCAAGCCATGATTGAAATCACCGTCACACAGTCCCGCCCAAACTTCACACTCGATGTGGACGTAAAACTTGGCCACGGCATCACCGCCCTTTTCGGCGCCTCAGGGGCGGGAAAATCAAGCCTCCTGAAACTCATTGCCGGCCTTGAGCAGCCCGACAGCGGCCGCATCCGCATCGGCAGTGAATCGCTTTTTGACAGCAAGGCAAAAATCAATCTGGCCGTTCACAAGCGCCGCATCGGTTATGTTTTCCAGGATGCGCTGCTCCTGCCCCACTTCTCCGTCCGCAACAATCTGCGCTACGGCTTGCGCCAGGGCGGCATGGAATTTTCCTCCATCGTGGAATTCCTGGGGCTCTCCCACTTGCTGGAACGTAGCCCTTCAACCCTTTCCGGCGGCGAGCGCCAGCGTGTTTCCATTGGCCGGGCGCTGTTGTCTGCACCACGTCTTATGCTCATGGACGAACCTCTTGCCAGCCTCGATATGGAGCGCAAGCGCGAAATATTCCCTTACATCGAACAGTTGCAAAAAAAATTCGGCATCCCGGTGATCTTTGTCTCCCATGCCATTGAAGAGGTGGCCCGCCTCGCCGAACACGTGATTGTTTTGCGCGACGGCAAGGCCGTGGCCCAGGGCAGCACCCAGACGGTGATGAACCTCTCCGACAGCCACGCCAGCCGCTTTGAAAAAACCTCGCTCCTCACCGGCAAGCCGGCGTCATATGATGCCGCCTACGGCCTCACCACGCTCAGCCATCCCGCCGGAAACATTTCCCTCACCGGCCAGCTCAGGCCTGGAAAGGCACCGGTTCGCATTGTCGTGAAGGCCACCGACGTGACCCTGGCGCTGAACAAGCCCAAGGACATTTCCGCCCGCACCATGCTGAAGGGCATCATCGCCCGATGCGACGTGGATAGCGGTCCAACCGCCATCATTCACGTGAAACTGGAGGGCGGCGAAGAACTTTCCGCCGCGCTGACGCGCAAGGCCATGGATCAATTGGGCCTTGATACGGGCCAGGCCGTGTGGTGCCTGCTGAAATCCGTGTCCATCGACGAGCGCTGGATTGCCTCAAGCTGAATTCAGGCCCAATGCCCGTTGCGTCTTCTTCGGCAGATTTAAGGACGCAAGGCGATGGCTCTCGCGCAGGTAATCTTTCAGCGCCGCATCATTCATGCTTTCGGACGAGGTCCGCTGAATCCACAACATGCCACGCGACGCAAGATAGGGAGCCGGGCGCAGGCCATCCTGTTCCTTCAACAAATTAAAACTCATCTGCGAACATTTGAAGGTGACCGCCAGCGCCTCGCCTTGGTTCCAGCCCGCAACGGCAAAGACCTTGCCGCCAACCTTCCAGACATGGGCTCCGCCCCACTGAACCACATGGGCGGCATGGGGCAGTTTCGCGCAAAAGGCATTATAGGCCTCAAGCTTCACGGCGCACCCGCCCACGCTGGCTGAGAAGCTTTGCCAGCCTGGTCTGAACCAGTTCCGTGGCATTGTTTTCAATATCGCGAAAAGCGGCAATGACTGCTTCGCCAAGCGGCGTGATCTTGGCGCCGCCGCCGCCGGTGCCACCGGTTGCCGTTTCAACCATCGGATTCCCAAAAATGCCGTTAACCTCGTCGATCAGCAGCCAGGCCCGGCGATAGGACATTTCCATCTGCCGCGCCGCCGCCGAAATGGAACCGGTTTCGGCTATGAGTTCCAGCAAGCGCACCTTGCCGGGACCGAGGCGAACCTCGGTCCCGAAATCAATCTTGATGGCGGCGCGGGGGAGTTTCTTCATCGCGCCATGCTAGCATATTAGTGCAGGGTCACCACATTGCTGATCTTGGGCTTGTCGCCCATGACCAGGCCATTGAAGGTGAACTTGCCCGAGGCAACGCCCACTTCGACTGTGTCGCCATCCTTCACCCGGCCCGCCAGGATTTCTTCAGCCAGCGGATCCTGAATGGATTTCTGAATCACCCGCTTGAGAGGCCGTGCGCCATAGGCGGGGTCGTAGCCTTTTTCCGCCAGCAGCCCGCGCGCTTCTTCGGTCAGCACCACTTCGATCTTCCGGTCAACCAGCAGCTTCTTGAGCCGCAACAACTGGATATCGACAATGGCGCCCATATGGGCCCGCTTCAGGCGGTGGAACAGGATGATCTCGTCCAGCCGGTTGAGGAACTCCGGCCGGAAGGCCCCGCGCACCACGCCCATCACCTGGTCGCGCACCTCTTCCACATCCTGATTTTCGCCAAGGGCTACGAGATACTCGGACCCCAGGTTCGAGGTCATGATGATCAGCGTGTTCTTGAAATCAACCGTGCGGCCCTGGCCATCGGTCAGACGGCCATCGTCAAGCACCTGCAGCAGCACGTTGAACACATCGGGATGGGCTTTCTCGACTTCATCGAACAGCACAACCTGATAGGGCCGGCGCCGGACCGCTTCGGTGAGCGCCCCGCCTTCATCGTAGCCCACATAGCCCGGAGGCGCGCCAATGAGCCGCGAGACCGAATGCTTTTCCATGTATTCCGACATGTCGATGCGCACCAACGCATGCTCGTCGTCAAACAGATAATTCGCCAATGCCTTGGTGAGCTCGGTCTTGCCGACGCCCGTGGGGCCGAGGAACATGAAGGAGCCTATAGGCCGGTTGGGGTCCTGCAAGCCAGCCCTTGCCCGGCGCACGGCCGTTGAAACGGCTTCCACCGCCTCGGCCTGGCCAACCACCCGTTTGCTCAGCTCCACTTCCATCTGAAGCAGCTTTTCGCGCTCGCCTTCCAGCATCTTGTCCACCGGAATGCCGGTCCAGCGTGAAACCACCTGGGCCACATGGGCCTCGGTCACCGCTTCTTCCAGCATGCTCGAGTCGCCCGCCTCTTCCGCCACCTTCAATTTCTTTTCCAGGGCGGGAATGGTGGAATAGGCCAACTCGCCGGCCTTGGCGAAATCGCCGCGCTGCTGCGCCTGATCCAGATGCAGTCGTGCCTTTTCGAGCTCTTCCTTGAGCTTGGAGGCCGCCGCCAGCTTTTCCTTCTCGGCCTGCCAGTTGCGCGTGATGACGGCGGATTTTTCTTCCTGCTCCGCCAGTTCCTTTTCGAGCTTCTGCAAGCGGTCCTTGGACGCCGTATCGGATTCCTTCTTAAGCGCCTCGCGCTCGATCTGCAATTGCATGATGCGGCGGTCGATTTCATCAAGCTCTTCCGGCTTAGAATCAACCTGCATGCGCAGCCGCGCCGCCGCCTCGTCCATCAAATCAATGGCCTTGTCCGGCAGGAAGCGGTCGGTGATGTAGCGGTTGGAAAGTGTCGCAGCCGCAACGATCGCCGAGTCGGTAATGCGCACCCCGTGGTGCAGTTCATACTTTTCCTTGATGCCGCGCAGGATGGAAATCGAATCCTCAACCGAAGGTTCGCCCACAAAAATCGGCTGGAACCGGCGGGCCAGGGCCGCGTCCTTTTCCACGTGCTTGCGGTATTCATCGAGCGTCGTGGCGCCCACGCAATGCAATTCGCCGCGCGCCAGGGCAGGCTTCAAAAGATTTGAAGCATCCATTGCGCCATCGGCCTTGCCAGCACCCACCAGCGTGTGCATTTCGTCAATGAACAGGATGATGCCGCCTTCCGCCGCGGTCACTTCCGAAAGAACCGCCTTCAGCCGTTCCTCAAATTCGCCACGGAATTTCGCGCCTGCAATGAGCGAACCCATGTCGAGCGCCATCAATTTCTTGTTTTTCAAACTCTCCGGCACATCGCCTTTGATGATGCGCAGCGCCAGGCCTTCGGCAATGGCTGTTTTGCCGACGCCGGGCTCGCCGATGAGAACCGGGTTGTTCTTGGTGCGCCGCGACAGCACCTGAATGGTGCGGCGGATTTCCTCATCCCGGCCAATGACCGGGTCAAGCTTGCCCGCCTGGGCCGCCTCGGTGAGGTCACGGGCATATTTCTTCAGAGCGTCATAGCCTTGCTCGGCGGACGCCGTGTCCGCCGTGCGGCCCTTGCGGACCGCGTCAATGGCCTGATTAAGCTTCTGCGCCGTGACACCTGCGTTTTTAAGAATCTTGGAAGCTTCGCTGGTTTCGATGGCCAAAGCCTGCAAAAGCCGTTCGGCGCTTACAAAACTGTCGCCAGATTTGGTGGCCAGTTTCTCGGCAGCTTCAAACACCCGCGCCATTTCAGGCGCGAGATAAACCTGCCCCGCTCCAGTACCCGATACTTTGGGCATTTTGGCAAGCACCGCTTCCGTGTCCCGCAGGGCCAAGCGGCTGTCACCGCCTGCCGCCTTGATCAGGCCGGCGGCCAAACCCTCCTCATCGTCAAGGAGGACTTTCAGCACATGTTCGGGGGTAAATTTCTGATGCCCCTCGCGCAGGGCCAGCGTCTGCGCCGACTGGATAAAGCCGCGCGAGCGTTCAGTGTATTTTTCGAAATTCATTCGCATCTCCTCCAAGCACGTTTGCCAGAGGCCCGAAGCGGCACCTCAACAACGCCCTGAATTCAAATATGGGGGCGATTATGCCCCCATCAAGTGACCCCGGGAATTTTATTCCCGTTCTTCGGTGCTTGCAGCCCGCGGACGGCGCGGGGTGCGGGCTTTCTTTTCGGCAACCGGCTCATCCATCACCTCGACCGGAGCCGGACGGCGCAGGAATGACGGGGCCTCCCACTGGCCGGAGCCAGCTTCTTCCTCATTGCCATTGGGGCGCGCCTCAACGGCCGCTTCCCGGGCCATCTGCGGTTCCGCCTCGGCCGCGCGCGGCTCATTGTCGCCATCGCGTGGCTGATCGCCCCGGTTCTGCCAGCGGGGGCGAAAACGCTCCCGGTTGCCATCGCGGTTGTCGCGCGGGCGGAAATTGCCGCCAGCTGCTTCGCCGCCGCTGTCGGCCTGCTCGCCTGTGCCGGCTTGCCCGGCCTCGGAAACCATCGCGGCTTGCGCCGCGTCGGCTTCGCCTTCAGCGGCATCGCCGCCTTCGTCTTCAAAATCCTCATCTTCCGGGCGGCGCAACTGCATCGTCGGCTGGCCCACCGGCTGGGCCGCGGCCATCACCCGGAAATAATGCTCGGAAAACTGGAAATAGCT
>Ga0105047_10019083_pt1 | contig 10595 bp, 8 predicted proteins | sample MAT04_FD_78384 | JGI IMG/M metagenome (GOLD analysis project Ga0105047, IMG submission 78384) | Freshwater microbial communities from Lake Fryxell liftoff mats and glacier meltwater in Antarctica - MAT-04 (megahit assembly) | ecosystem: Environmental > Aquatic > Freshwater > Ice > Liftoff... | reverse complement strand
GCCCACGCGTTCGTCAGTTGTTGCAGCTGCCTCCATGAGCCGCGATGGTGACGCATCGCGACGAATGTGTCCAGCGATTCCGCCACCTCGGTGGCGCGGGCGACGGGATCACCGAATGTTTACGAACTCGGGGGCGCCGCGTAGCCATGTTAGGCGGCTTCCTCGCGCGCAAGGGCGACGGTGAACCCGGCGTCAAAACCCTCTGGATCGGACTGCAGCGCGTCATGGATTTCGCCGCTGGCGTGCGCTTCATGCGTGACTCGGGCGACGGGGTGAGTTGTGTGTCATGGAATGGTTTTGACGGCCGCTAAGTCGCGGCCGGCGGGGCGACGTGTGGGGCGCCATTCCGCTGTTGATTTCACTGCCAGCGGGATTGATTTGGTTGCTCGAACGTGGTCGGAGCGGTCGTGCTTGATCCACCTGCTCCTGCGGCATGTTCACACAGCTTCCCGCCGCGCCAGACGTGCAGCCCGCCAAGCTTGCAGGGCGATCCAGGCTGATCGCTCGGCGCCATCTGGGCGGCCGCATGCCAACCACAATCCGATCAGTCCAGCCAAGTACGCCACGGCGCATGCAGGTACCAGCAGGACCAGCGTCCAGACATCTGGCAGCCTGCCACCAATCTCGGCCAGACACCATCGCCCGAACAGTGCCATCGCTGCTGCCGCCAGCGCGCATCGCCATACGGCGCTGGGCAAGTCCCAGGTTCTGAGGTTCAGCAGTGATGTGAGCCGCCACCAGGCCAGCCCGAAAGTAACCCACGATCCGGCGACCATGGACCAGGGCACGGCCATCAAGCCCAAAACCGGGAACAGGCTCAGCAGGACTGTCAGGCGCACGGCCACCGCAGCCATCGTCACCTGAGTATTGAGTTCCGGCCTGCCAATCACGACAAATACGGGCAGCACCCCACAAAGACAGGATCGGACGGCCCCATACAGCACGTAGATCTGTATAAACGGGATCGCCGCCCGGCCCTTTTCTCCCAGTACGATATTGACGGCCGGCTCGGCCAAGGCGCCCAAGCCCAGGCTGAGCGGTAGGCCGATCAAGGCGACCAGGCCGACACTGGTGATGACCGTTCGGCGAAAGCGCTCGATGTCTTGCATGACCTTGACATAACCAGCGTAAAGCGCCTTCTCGATGGGCCAGACCAGCTCCATCACCATGCCGCTTATTTCTTCGGCCACTCGCAAGATACCCACCGTGTGGGCGTTGAAAGCGCGTTGCACTATTACCTTGTCGGTCTGGTTTCCGGCGTACAGCACGATGTTATTGATCAGGATCCACATTGAAAAGCGCATCACACTCTGCCAGCCGCGCAGCGCCCAGCGCGGCCGGTACGGGTGCAGTATATATCCCAACACTACACCGGCTATTTTGCCGGACAGCACACCCAGTACCAACGCCCAGTAGTTGCGCAGTAAGAAGGCGCCAACCAGCGTAACGATAAAACTGACGATCTTCTGTGTGATCTTGAGTTTGAACTCCTTGTGGAATTCAAGGTTCTTGCTGAAGTCGATCGTGCCGGTATTTTGTAGGCCGTCGATCAGCGGCGCCATTGCCAATACCAAGACGACTACTGCGAGGCGCGGTTCTTCAAGAAAGTGCGCAGCAAGGGGAGCGGCCATCGCCAGCAAGGCTGAAACCACAACGCCGCGCAGAACGTTCAATGTCCAGGTGACGTTGTAGTCATGTGCGGTGGCCTGAGTATTGCGAAGCAGGGCTTGGTCAAATCCAAACTCTGCGAATACCTCGACAAAGCCTACCACCAACATCGCCAGGGCGACGATGCCAAAGTCGGTCGGGTCAAGAATACGGAATAGTATGACGATGCTGACCAGTCCGATGGCCCGCAGTGATAGGCGTAGCATCACGAGAACAAGGCCGCCAGTTGCAATGCGGCGCCCGACTGACTTGTCGGTCACTGACGCACCTTGTGACTAAACATTGCTGTGCGCCATGCCGTCTTGATAAGCGCTTTCCAGGCTCCGACATAGGCAGGATCGGTTCGCAGCGACATCACCACACCTTTGCGGGCACGGTCCATCTGGCCGGCTTGAAGGTTGGCAACTGCGAACTGACTCCAACTTTGAGCGAGCGCGCGTCGGACCCGGGCCGGCGTCACCGGCGTCGCCTCTGAGTGGCGATAGCCCCATTTGGACAGTGCGCGAGAAATTACGATGCTCCGGTAGTTTTCTAACGGTGCCGAGCGAGTGATACTGCCGAGGTGCTGGCGATACAGCGCTAATGGACGGGGCACGCGCAGAATCGGCGTGACACGCGAGGCGCGCAGCCAAAGGTCGTAGTCTTCTCCGATGCGCAAGCTCGGGTCGAAGCCACCAATCTCGGCTAGCAGGCTGCGGTTGGCGATGACTGTTGACGTCCACACCGCGCAGTCGAGCAACAGTTGGGGATAGATCCAGCCTGACGGACCGGACCAGAAGCGCGCATCGTCAGCCTGGCTCAACAACTCATGTACATAGTCCGCCTCCGGGGCAGCCGCATCGCTGACCCATACCGCCCAAGCGCTGTAGGCCATTCGCGCCTGCGGATTTGCCCGCAACTCGTTCATTTGGGCAGACAACTTGCCTGGCAACCAGAAGTCATCAGCATCAAGGAAGGCGATCCACTCGCCACTGGCCTCCGCGATACCTCGATTCCGCGCGGCTGCCACGCCTTGGTTCTTCTGCCGGATCAAGGTGACGCCATGGAATCGCGCGCTGACTCGCTGTGACGAACCGTCCGTGGACCCATCGTCGACAACGATGATCTCGACCGCAGGCCAATCCTGTGACAGTACCGAATAAATCGCGGTTTCGATATAGCGTCCGGCATTGAAGCAGGGAATTATTACTGATATCAATACCGCGTCCATTGCGGTTTTGGTCGTGCCATCTATTGACTCGACCGACATGGTTTCTAGATTTTCGAGCTGCACACATTGCCTTGTTGGAATTTGGTTGAAAATTCAAAACCTTACGCTCGTTGGCCTTCTGCCGATGAAAATCCGAAAAACCGCGATTCGTTAGACCGAGGGCGCAGTAAGTTGTTATGTACGCACTTCCGTCCGCCTGATATTGGGGCATCGAAAAAACCGTGGCCGGGGTGATATCTAATTCTTAATCCTCCGGACTCGGGCGTGATATGGCTGTGCCCCGTCTTTTTATGACACTTAATTGGTTTCATCTAACTACCGACCTGGGGTATCGGGTTTTATTTATTTCCGGAACTTGCACTGGACGTTGCTGCGGCTGCACTTTCTGAGGCGGTCCATCGATTGAGTCGAATCAACTCGTTAACCAGATCCGTACGGGCGAAATCGAGTTCTCGGGCGCGCCGCGCCGACGTCGCTGCATGCTGGTATTCTTTGAGCGACATGTACATAAGACCAATATTGTAGTGCGAAAAGCCATTGTCGTTGGCATGGACCGTGGCCGATTCTAGTTGCTTCATGGCCTCATCTTTGCGCCCAGTCTTGGCTAGATATTGTGCAAACAACACCTGCGACACGGATTCTTTGGGGCGAAAGCGAATTGCTCGGTCAAACCAACATTCTATTGAATAAGTGAGGTGTTCAGTTTTGTTGGTCTTGAATTTTTCTCCAAATCTGACTACCGCAGCCAGCGCTCGCGGATGATTTGGCGATGCCATCAGTAGATAACTTATATTTCCAGCCAAATTCCATTCATCGCCTTGCAGTGCCTCGATCTTTGGCCCAAAGTGAGCGACTTCGACATGTCCGATATTTGTTCGATCCTTCCAGTCGTAGGGACCATAGTGTCCAGTATTATAGATTTCACCACACTCTGCGCCATGGGCAGAAATGGCAGCCGTGAACAGCGCCAAAAAGAGCGACGTAAACGACAGGCCGCGGCTGGAGGACATTGAGTTCATTCGCATGCGACGACCGCCTTTAATAAATTGAACCGTGGCATCCACAGTAACTTCAAATATGGCGAAACCCGGCCGCTGGTTCGGCTAAAGCTTGTTTGTCGAGCGGGGCGAAACTTGTAGTTCATCAAAACTGTTCGGAGGATAGTCTATGCGGACTTGGGATCGACACATTCGGTCACTTATTCGTATGCCTACGACGGACACAAGAGATTTCCTGGCATCGGGCGGCGCGGTTCATTGCATACGGCTTCACCAAAACGCTGTGAGTTTATGGTTTGACGGATGATGCGTCCGGGGTCGCCCAGCAACAGGTAGGATTTGCGGCATGATCGACGGGCTCAGGTACTGTGCAAGGCGACAGACAGTGCTGGGCTGAGGCTCGGCAGGTTTGGCATTCCTCTTGTGCGGTTCTGGCGATGGTGTGCCTGTGCACACGCCAGGATGGCGCGGAATTGATGCTTCTTTTGCCTTGGGTTCGTGAATGAGATAGCGAGAAGCACGGCGCCCTTTCCCGGAAAATTTGTGCGAGTCGTGCCTCCAGCCAAAGTGCGCTGGTCGAGCCGCCGAGGTGTGGCATTCAGCATCGCATGGAGATTTGCCGAACTGCTGAGCAGAGCGCCTCTATCTCGCCATTGCCCAAGCTCTGATGGCATGGCAGCTGCAAGACTTGGCGTCGCCACGACGCGCCACTGTCGTTGGAACAAGATGGTGAGCCGGGCCAATTGCGATCCCAACGGAAAACCGGGACGTTAGCGCCGCCTAAGGCTGCATAGATGCGATCCGCACGATCTGTATCCTCGACCCACAGTGGCAGCACATAGGGCGCGGTGCGGATCGGTCCGATGTCAAACAAGGGTCGGGCGCCGGTCAGGCCGACGAGTCCGGCCGCTAGGGCCATGCGGTTGAAGTGGCGCCTTTGCACCATGGCTTGCTGCGGCAGCATGCGGTGCAATGCGCTGGAGATAGCGGCGGGCCGTTGCCGCGCGCGCGACATGTCGCACAAGTGCAGCAACGAATCAAGATCTGGCATCGCTTCCGGGTCGGTGCTGATGCCCGACCCAGTTGGCGCATCGAGAGGCATCCGCCGCGCCCCGTTTTTCATGCGCAACAACGGCGACACCAAATGACCGATCCCAACCAGCCGACCGTGTTGGTGCGCAAGCTCCACCACATCGACCAGTGCTTTGACTTGCGCCCGCAGCCCTGGACCGGACAGGCCAATCGGACGCAAAGGCCGATTCGCAGAAACCAGCAAGCCTGCCTCAGGGACCGGAAAGAATTTGCTCAGGCTGCCAATGGCGTAGTCGCCCCAATGCCCAACCGGGCGATCACCGGCCCAACCAAAGTAGCTGTGGGCGCAGTCTTCAATCAACAAAATGTGACGGGCTCGGCACCAGTCTTGAACGCCTTGCAGGCTGCGTGGCAGGCCAAACAGGTGGGCCACGATCATGGCGCCCGTGTTTTTCAGATCAACCGGCGCGATGTCTTCCAGCTTGGGCAAGCCATCGGGGCCGATGGGGTAGAAGACCGGCACCAGCCCCGCTTGCACCACCGGGGCCACCATCGTGGGGCAATGGTAGGTGGGCACCAACACCCGGCTGCCTGGTGACAGGTCCATTTGTCCCAGCGCCGCCAGCAACGCTGCGCGGCCACTGCTGGTGTAGGCCTGATTGGCGATGTCGCCCAGGCTGGGCAACGTCAATTTTCCTGCTGGAAGGAAGCTGCGCCACTCCAGTACGGGGCGCTTGGGCCAGTTGGGCACTGTGGGTTGACCGCCGGGGTCTTGCGCGGCTGCAGACATGCCGGTGCCTGGCGCCTTCAGCGCCCTGCCTCTGGTGCCGTGCTTGACGAGGCGGGCATGTCTGGCCGGGACTTCGTCAGTTTTTTCAGCCAGCCTGATGAACGCACCAGTTGGCCCACGCGCATGCGCAGTGCCAAATACAGGCCAGACACTGTCCGGTAGTCAAACGCCACCAGCCCGATGCGCTCGCGCCTGTGGGTCATCCACTGTCGTTTGTAGGGGTCATCGCCCACCAGGTAGTCGACCTCGAGCACCTTGTCCTGGTCGATTGCTTGTTCCATCAGGTGGGCGGTCAACACGGTGCCGGCCGACAACTCCTTGAAGCGCTCGTCATAGGCCAGTTTGTAGATGGCAGCCCGGCCGTGCGAGACGATCCAAAGTTGCGCTGCAATCGGCTGCTCATCCAGCCAGACCAGGCCCAGCCTGAGCCAGCCCGCATCGGCACAAGCGCTGGCCAGGCCATGCATGAAGGCGGCGACCGGCTCGGGCTGCTTCCAGCTTTGGGCGTAAACCTGCTGGTACGCCGCCACGGCACGGTCCACATCGGCGGGTTCGGTGATCACCTCGATGTAGGCTTGTCGTTGCGCCAGACGCTTGCCCATGCGTTTGAGGGTGGTACGCACGGCCCCGGGCAAGGCAGCCAAGTGGGATTGCCAGTCGCCTGAGATCGGCAGGTACCAGTTGCCATGGGCAAAGTAGCGCTGCACCCAATACCCGGATGCGCTCAAGGCGTCGGCCAGCACCTGGGTTGTCGGCGCTTGTGGGTCCAATGGGCTGAAGTACAGCGCCGGCAGTCGGCCGCTGTCTTCGCGCAGCGCCGCCAATATCGGCACCAAGTCGACGCTGGTCACGCCGTCGGCCAACGCAGGTGCCCACAGCGTGGTGTAGTAGTTCGAAAGCGCGCCGACGCGGCCGCCCAGCCGTGACAGCGCTTTGTCGACATTGAATGCGATCACAGCCAAAACGATACCGCCTCGACGCAAGGATATGAACCGCGAGCCGCTGCTGCCGTCCATCACGGTACGCTCGAAATTGCGCCACCAACTCATGCCCAGACTGGCGTCAACCTGTGCGCTTTTATCAAGCAGGGCCTGCTCTTCAGCGGGCAAGGCATCCAACTTGTGCGAGACCGTCACCTGGCTTGGGAGGCGGTCTGTTCGGCCCGCCGGTGCGCGGCGCGCAGGGGCAAGCATCTGCTTGACCAGGTCGAAAGACATCTGTACGGCCCTGGATTTGTAGTGTGTAACGTGTTGAATTGTGCGTTGCCGGTCAGCCCAGGCCGCCTGGTTGGCGTCGATGTTCGAGCAAAACTCCACGGTTACGCCGGGCAGTGCACCGAACAGGCAGGTCAGGGACTGCTGCAACAGCAACCTGCCAGGCGCAATCGACCGCAAGTCCTCGTCATGCGTGGTCTTCAACATCACCAGCGTCCCGTGCTGCAGGATGGTCAGGCGACTGCCGGCAAGGTGATCGCCGTCCCACAGCTCGAACATCCATGACTGACCAACCTGGGCAAAATGCAGCAGAACGGTTTCATAAAAGTTGTACTGCGCAGGGGTTGATGCCAGCGCGGTGCCCTCTGCACCCTTCCAACCCTGGCCTTCGAGTTGGGCGTAGCGCTGTAGCGCGGGGGCCACGTCTGAAGCTGCTCGCAAAATCCTCAAATGCAGGCCAGGGTGTTCCTTCTCGGCGCGTGATGCGTAGCGGCGCAGGTTTTGCCGCAGGCCTCGGCCGCGGCTACGCCAGTAGGTGTCCATCCCCCCCGACAGCAGCACATCCATCGTCACGGCATGGTGCATCGCCGTGTGCGGCAGCTTTCCGCCTGTCTGCAAGTCGCAGTGGCGGTGGTCATGACAGAGGAATTCAATCGCCATCGCCGACCACGGCAGGGCTTGAAACAATGCGTCGGCATCGGCGCCGCAGCCGATCAGCGTGGGCCCGATCTGGGTCTGGGACGGTAAGAAGCTGCGCCAGACACATGGGCCGCCGGGCTCCAAGATGCAGACAGCACGCGGATCGACGGCCTCGCCCAGCACGAACAAGCACTGCCGTCCATCGCCAAACTCCCGCAGCAGCGCGTTGATAAAAGCCGCCGACAGCATCGGGTGGCCGCCCGCAATGCGCAGGTTGGTTTTGTCCCAGGCGGGGCCAAGACTGCCCAGGCCTTGCGCCGGGACCAATGGGGTGCGGACCCAGGTCATTGCTTGCCGGTCGATGCTGCGGTGTTGACCGACAAGGCTGCCAGCCACGCCCGGGTATGCGCGAGCACCTGGGCCTGGGCGCTGGCTGCCGAGAATGTGTGGTCGGCGCCAGCAAGGTCAAAGCTGCTGACCCCTGGCAAGCTCAGCGCACCGGCCCAGGCCGGATCGGTAGCGGCGTGTTGGCTGAATTCACGCGCGGTGTAGTCGTCGCCGCTCAGCAGCAGCAAAATGGGCCGTTTAAAGCCGCGCCATGCAGCGGCCATGCGGTAGTGGAACGGCTGCGCCGCGCCGCTGGGGGCGGCCGGCCCTTTGAACATCGCGGTACCCAGTTTGTGCAGCAGTTCGCGCGCGGCACCCAGCCTCACCCCGCCACGCAGCAGCTTGCGCCAAAAGGCCGGGTCTACCACGCGCCGGGTGTAGTAGTGCTTGACCTGGGTTCGCGCCAGGCTCAGCTCGGACCGTACCCAAGGGTTCAGTACACATAGGCCGGCAACGCGTGCATCACCATGGCGCTCGGCCAGGTAGAGCAGCGACGCCGAGGCGCCATCGCAAAGCCCCCACAGCACCACCTGCTGCAACTGGGGACATTGCCGCAGCAACTCGTCGATGGCCGCGCCAATATCGGGTGTCAGCTGCTCAAAGCTGAGTTGCGCACCGGTGCTGTCACCCATGCCTCGCACGTCATAACGAAGCACCGGATACCCGTCGTCGGCCAACGCTCGGGCCACTTGTACAAACTGGCGGTGGCTGCCCACCCGCACCTGAGGCCCGCCCACGACGATCACCACGCCGAGCCGCTGACTGGATTGAGCCGGGTCGGGCTGGTGCAGGATGCCGATCAGCGACTCGCCCTCGCAGCGGAAGCGCAGCGCCTCGGCCCGGCACGTCCCAGCCGGGGCTGATGCAGGCGGCGTCGCGGTGTCGCCGCTTTGGGGCGTCGTCACGCAATGCCCGACGGGGCTCGGAGGAGAGGATTGCGCTGGCGCGGCCTTCATGGCGAGCAGCGTGTCCGTCAGCAGGGCCGGCGCATCCTCGATTTCAGTGGATTGCCAGAACGACGGCCCTGCCACAACCTGGTTGCGCACGGCCCAACCTGCGGCTTGCCAATGGGTGCATCCGCTCTGGGCGACGGGCGACAGGCTGGCGTCGGCAAGCGTCGACAGTTCCAGCCACACCAGCCGGCGCAGACCCGGCGCGCATCCGTCTGAGCCTTGCAGCGGTAGGAGCGTCGCCCGCTCCAGCCCCTGGCTGATGCCGCTGGGCAAGCGATAGCCGGCGACATCCACATCACCGCCGTCGGCCAGAGTCTTGCGCGTCGCTTCCATCACTGCCTTGGCCTGGCCACCTTGCAAGTCGGCGGCAGCCTTGAGGCGCAGAAACTGTTGCAACAGCTGTTTGCCACTGTTGGCCGGCTGCCAGAACAGCAGATGGTAGGGCTCTGGACATTGGCGCGCGGCCTCGGCCGCCAACAGCGCGCCAGCGCGCAACCCCCAAAGCCACAGCGGCATAGGCTGCCGGCCGGCATGCGGGTGTTGCGCCTGCAGCCAACGGCAAGCAAAGGCGACATCGGCCACCCACTGCGTCCAACTGGCGTCCTGCAGTTCACCGTCGCTGTCACCGCAGCCCAGCAGGTCGAGTTGCAGCACCGCAAATCCGTCCTCGGCCAGCGCCCGCGATTGCAACGCAGCCATGCGGCGCGACTTGTTCATCTCTTCTGCAAACGGGTGCACGTAAACCACCAGGCCCTGTGGTGGGCTCTGCGGTCGGTGGTGCAAAGCAAAGCGTTGGCCCAGTGGGCCCGGCTCTACTTGCAGAAACAGCGGGTCCGGCAACAAGGCCATCGGCCAGTGGTCGCGCAAATGCGTGCCGGTCAAATTTCGAGCTTGGCGCTGACAAAATCGACCAGGGTGCCGACGCTGGCAAAGGTGCTGCCTTCGATGTCGTCGTCGTCCACCGTGATGCCGAAGCGATCTTCCAGCGTGGTGATCAAGGTCACCACGGCCATCGAGTCGAGCTCGGGGATCGCTCCCAGCAAGGCCGTGTCGCGGGTGAAGGCGCTGCCGCGGCCGCCCAAGCTCAGCACTTCGTCCAGAACGCGGTTGATTTCCTTGAGAACATCCATGGGGCCGGGTCCTGCACGAGGGCTTTGGTGGTTAACGCTCGAATTCTAGGGGTTCAACCCTGGGGTAACGGTCGCTGGCGGGTCGCGCTGGCCGTGTCTCGGCAGCACCGCACACTTGCTTCATGGGTTGCCCGGCGCGGCTGCCAAATGGTTCACGCCGGGTTCGCGCGCCACGCCGTGGCGGCAGGCTGGCGCTCCGATAGAGTGCTGACCGTGCGCCGCTCAATCATGGATGCGTTGATAGCCGCTGCCCTTGCTCCCTTGCACTGACCACTCGAGATTGCTGGCCGATGATTGAATCCACCTTGCTCCACCATCTGTTGCCGCTGACAGCGCAACGCAGCCCTGCGGCGACAGCCCTGGTTTGCGGCCAGTCTCGGCAAACTTATACCGAACTGGCCGCCGCTGTGCAGGCGTTCGCGGCGGGCCTGGTCGGCCTGGGCTTGGCGCGTGCCGACCGGGTGGGTATCTGGCTGGACAAGCGACCCGAGACGGTGATCGCCAGCTTCGGTGCGCCGGCCGCTGGCGGGGTGTTTGTGCCGATGAACCCGCTGCTCAAACCCGAGCAGATCGG
>Ga0105047_10019081_pt1 | contig 10595 bp, 9 predicted proteins | sample MAT04_FD_78384 | JGI IMG/M metagenome (GOLD analysis project Ga0105047, IMG submission 78384) | Freshwater microbial communities from Lake Fryxell liftoff mats and glacier meltwater in Antarctica - MAT-04 (megahit assembly) | ecosystem: Environmental > Aquatic > Freshwater > Ice > Liftoff... | reverse complement strand
CTTGGCCGAGGCGCAGCGCGCGACGTTGGTCTCGGGCGACGCGGACATCCAGGCGCTCCGTGACATCGTGAAGGTGCCGATCATGACGACGCGCGAGTACCTCGAGAGCCTCGGGTAGATTCCCGGAGTTGCTCAACTCGGCGCCTGCGCACGGGCGATGAGCTCGACCATCTGGTAGTTGCGGCTGGTCTCGGCGAAGTCGGGCTCGCGCCCGAACGGTTGGCGCAGGTAGTGGAGCCGCTCGCTGCCGTCGTCCCGGAACTCGACGATGGCCAGGATGAAGTCGTCGGGCTTGTTGAGCGAGTACAGGATCTCGTTTTTGGTGACCGTGATGGTCTCCGCCCCTGAGACGCGGCCCTTGACCTCGATGAAGCGCAGCCGGCCCGTGGCGGGGTCGCGGCTCTCGATGTCGTAGCCGAGTTTCTCAAATTCGCGGTCCACTGGCTCAAAGCCTAGGCGGCGTTCAACCTCCATCACGGCGACCCGCGCTCGGGCGGCCGAGGCCTGCGTGTCGACGGGGTGCCCTGCCGACCGCATCGGGCGGCCGGTGATGGCACTGAGAAGCCCCGCCGGTACCACCACCAGCCCGCCAAGAACGACCGGCGGAAGTGCTGCGATCTGCGCCTCGAGGTCGAGCTGCTCCATGCGCTTCTGCAGGCGGGCTGCTAGATCGTCGGCGCGTCGGCGGGCCTCCTGCGAGTTCACGCGCGCGTTGGCCTTGCCGGCCTGCTCCTGGAGCTTCAGCTCCTCGGCGCGGTGGTCCCAGTAGGTAATCTCCTTGGTCAGCCGGTCTTTGACCGCGGCGCGGGTCTTCTCGATCAGCCCCGCCCGTCGGGCCCGCACCTCCTTGAGGTGGCTCGGGGCGACACTCGCGATGGCGTGGCCGAGGGCCTGCTGCTCCAGCTCGCGGGTAATCCAGCGACACTCGGGGCGGGCGAGCAGCACATCAATGTCGAGCTCGCCGTCCTCCAGCGGGCGGTAGTCGAGGTAGGGCGCGTAGTGGAGGCTCCGAGGCTGCTCCCCCTCACTCAGCTCCACATAGAGCATCTGCTTGGAGATCGTGCGCCGCTCGCCGCTCTTGAGCATACTGGCGTCCTGCACCGCGTGCTCCAGGTAGAACAGTACTCGTGGGGTCGTCCCGGGGTCGCGCTCGTCCACCAGCACCGTCCCGCGGCGCAGCAGGTCGCGCTCGCGCTCCAGCAGCACATCGAGGGTGGCGTCGAGGAGCGGGTGGCCGGGGCAGAGGAACGCTGCCGGCGGCTGGCCCTGCGGGGTGAGGAGCGACTTCTCGAAGGCGATACGCTCGTAGCGGGGGAGCACGGGCTCGCCGATGCCGATCTGCCGGTCACGGTTGCGGATCGGCGCCGGCACCCGGGTTACCTCGTAGCGGCGCGGCTCGCGCTGGCGCACGGTTCCGCCGAGCTGGGCGAATGCCTCCAGGAAGAAGGACTCGATATAGTGGGGCTGGAGCCGTTTCGCCTCGGCGCGCTCCATGTCCTCGCGCACACGGGCGACCTGGCGGGCGTCCATCGCGTCCTGCGCCAGCGCCCGCTCCTCGAGGAGATCCTGGATCTGCCGGCGGTCTACGGCGTTCTCGATCGCCTGGTTCAGCCGGGCGCGGACATCGGGGCGCTCGCCGTAGCGGATCGCGTCGATCAGCAGCTCGCGCAGCGGCCGGCCCTCGAACTGGATCTTGCCGAGCACATCGAAGACCTGGCCGCCGAGGGCCTCGCGGGCCTGCTCCAGCTTTGCCAGCAGCGTCTGGTAGACGTCGCCCTCGCGGGTCTCGTCGGCGATGAGGTTCCACAGGTGGCAGACCTCGGTCTGACCGATGCGGTGGATGCGGCCGAAGCGCTGCTCCAGGCGGTTCGGGTTCCAGGGCAGGTCGTAGTTGACCATCAGGTGGGCCCGTTGGAGGTTGATGCCCTCGCCGGCGGCGTCGGTGGCAATCAACACCTGCACCTGGGGGTCGTGGCGGAACGACTCCTGGGCCTTCAGCCGCTCCTCGCGGCCCATGCCGCCGTGGATGGTGACGACGGCCTCCTCGCGACCGAGGAGGGTGCGCACGCGGCCAGTGAGGTAGCTCAGGGTGTCGCGGTGCTCGGTGAAGACCACGAGCTTCTGGCGGGGTGAGGGCGTCGGCTTCAGGGTCTCGCGGCTCGTCGTGTAGGTCTCACGCTCGTCGGCCATGCGATTGGTAATCGCGGCCGGGGTGAAGATCTCGCCGAGCAGGCTGGCGAGCTCGCGCCATTTGCGATCCTCACGGCTGTTACACAACGCGCGCGCGAGGCCCTCCAGTCGCCGGAGTGTCACGAGCTCCAGTTTTAGCTCGTCAATAGTGCGGGCGGCGGTCGCTTGGTCGAGCACCTCAGCCTCGACGGCCTCCACCTCGCTATCGGGGGCGTCCTCCAGGTCCTCGAGATCGTCCGCATCAAGCTGCCGGGGGCCAGCCATGGCAGCGGCCACCGCGCCGCGCTGAAGCAGCTCCAGCTCCCGGAGCTTCTTCTCCAGGCGTTCGCGGCGGCGGAAGAGCGACTGGAAGATCGCCTCGGGTGAGGAGGCCAGGCGCCGCTGGAGCACGGTCAGGGCGAAGCCGACCGTGCCGGCGCGCTTGTCGTTCTGGAGTGCTTCGGCGCGGTTGAACTCCTCGCGGACGTAGCTGGTAACCTCGCGGTAGAGCTGGGCCTCGGCGTCGGAGAGCTTGTAGGGCGTGGTGTAGGCGATGCGCTCCGGGAACAGCGGCTTGCCGTCGAACGTGAGCAGGCGCTCCTTGACCATGCGCCGCATCAGGTCGGAGACGTCGGCGGTATGCACACCGTCGCGGAAGCGGCCCTCGAAGCGGTCGCCGTCCAACAGCGCCATGAAGAGCTGGAAGTCCTCCTCCTTGCCGTTGTGGGGAGTGGCGGTCATCAGGAGGAAGTGGCGGGTGAGCCCGCCGAGGAGCCGGCCGAGCTGGTAGCGCTTGGTGTACTTGACCTCGCCGCCAAAGAAGGTGGCCGAGAGCTTGTGGGCCTCGTCGCAGACGATAAGGTCCCAGCGGGCGTCGGGGGCCTGGAGCTTCTGCTGGACCGACTCGTCACGGGCAAGCTTGTCGAGGCGGGCAATGACCAGTGGGTGTTCCAGAAACCAGTTGCCGGTGCGGGCCGACTCCAGCTTGTCGTTGGTGAGGATCTCGAAGGGCAGGTGGAAGCGGCGGTAGAGCTCGTCCTGCCACTGCTCGGCAAGGCTGCCGGGGCAGACGATCAGGCAGCGCTGGAGATCACCGCGGACGATGAGCTCCTTGATCAACAGGCCGGCCATAATCGTCTTGCCGGCGCCGGGATCGTCGGCCAGCAGGAAGCGCAGCGGCTGGCGCGAGAGCATGGTCTCGTAGACCGCCGTTATCTGGTGGGGCAGGGGCTCGACCACCGAGGTGTGGACGGCGAGCACGGGGTCGAAGAGATGGGCGAGGCGGATGCGGTGGGCCTCGGAGACAAGGCGGAAGCGCCGGCCGTCGCCGTCGAAGCTCCAGGGGCGACCGAGGCTAACCAGCTCGAGCGCGGGCTCATCATCGCGGTAGAGCAGCCGGCTGCCGGGGCGGCCGCCGGCGTCCTTGTACGTGAGGTCGACCGCGTCGCTGCCGTACCAGGCCACGTCAACGATAGTGACGATGCTGTCGGGGAGGATACCCCGAAGGGCGCCACCACGGGTCAGCTCTTCGAGACGGGCCATGCGGGCTTCCTCTCAGCTATAACGACGGTTTCGGCGACGGCTCGGCGGGACGCGCGACGATGAGCAGGCGGAAGGCGGCCTCGGGCTCAATACGGGCAATCGTAGCGTAGGCCTGGGCGATGCGCCAGGCGGTGCGGCGCTGCATGCCGCCGCGGCGGCCGGGGTGCAGCTCGGGGTGGAGCAGCCCCATGATCGTCGAGAAGCTCACCCCCGACTGGCGGGCGAAGGCGCGCTGGGAATACCCGGTGCGGGCGACCAGGTCGGGGAAGCGCTCGGAGAGATGGAGGCGTGTGCGTGTCACAGAGCAGTGAATCCCGGTTTTTAAAACCATTCGTGGGTATTGTAGATCGGAATACTTACCAGGGTGTGACACGACAGATACTCGGAGGATGAGCAGTCTGTTATTTTGCAGGGATAGGGGACATTGCGGTCGAGAAGCGATGAATCATGGGCAGAGCGAGGCGACGCTGCCTCGCTTGCCCTGTCCGCTACTTCCGCGGCGGGCCCTCGCGCTCCCAGGTGCGGCCGGGCTGCTGCGTGGGCGGCAGCGGCCGGTCGCCCGGCTCGATCGTGACGCGGCGCGGGTTCGGGATCTCGCCGCCGCGCGGGCCGCGCTCGACGTACTCGCCCGGCCGCGCCGGGGTCTGTCCCGGCTTCTGACGTGGTGCCATTGCTCTCACCTCCTTTCTGTGGGTGAATAGGGGATTTCGAGTCTACGCCCGCCGGCCGCTCGGCGCGGCCGGTGCCGCGACGAGCACCAGCTGCCCCTCGCGCCAGGCCGCCAGCCCCACGGCGCAGAGCCAGGCGGCGATGGTCTGGGCGCGCCGGCGCGCCGTGCTGTCGGCGAGGTCGCCGATCTGCTGCACCACCGTGGCCAGCCCCTCGCGCGACAGGCCGCCCGTCCGGCGCAGCGCCTCGACCACTGTGCGTAGCGGCTCGCGCTGGAGCACGAGGCGGCGCAGCGCCATGCGCTGGGCCTGCCAGCTGAAGCCCCGGAACGTCTCGCCGTAGGCGGTCAGCACGTACTGACGGCTGTGCTCGTCGCGTCGCACCAGCCCGAGCATCTGGGCGGCCTGGGCGTAGTAGAGGCCCTGGCGGGTCACCTTGTTGCCGAGGTGGGCCGCGATGGCAGCCGGCGTGGCCGCACCCTGGTGGATGGCCTCGGGCACCCTGGCCACGTCCCAGAGCAGATCCGCTTGCGGGATGTCGGCCGTATCCGTCGCTGCACGTAGGTGGATCATCGAGCTCCCTCCTGTCATCGGTTGCTACTCGCTGTGGAGGGTTGAGCGCGCTCTGCATTCCCTCTATCTGGATAATCCCGCCATCAAACCAAAACCGGAAATCGCTCGTGCGTTTACGCTTCTTCGCCCGCCGGGCAGATGAAGTAGAAGGGGCAGCGGGGGCACTCGCGTTCGTTCGGCTTGGGCGGGAACAGGCCCGCACGGATGCCGGCGATAGCTTCCTGATACGTCTCGCGCCGGTTCTTGAGCTGCTTCGCCGACAGGTCGACCTCGTCGGTTTCGTCGGTAGAGAGGAACTTGATCTCGAGCCGGTGCGGTACGTGCTCATAGGCGCGCGCCGCCCCCAGCTGGTAAAGGGCGTAGATGTCCTTCTCCTTCTCGCTGGAGCTCAGCTTGCCCGTGCGCAGGCGCTGAACGACGACCGTCCCGTCATCGTCGCGCTCAATGTGGTCGGGTTCGCACTGGACCTCGCCGTTATCAAGCGGGATGACCCAGGGCGCAAGCTCCTCGTGGGGCGCCGGCCGGCGCAGGATGTGCACTGCCTGGGTGAGGATATGTTCGGCACTCGCCCGGTAGATCGCCTCGTAAGGGTGGCCGATGGGCCCGCGGGCGGCCCAGGCCGCGGCGAGCCAATTCAGCGCTGCGGCCCCATCGACGGGGCGACCGTCGGCGCGCTCACGCTGTACCCAGATGATGGTCGAGCGGACGCAGCGGTGGAAGAGCTGGTAGGCCTCGTCCTCACGCCGACCGCTGAGCTCGAGGCCCACCTCGTAGTAGAGCTGCCGCGGGCAGGTGACGTACTGGTCGAGCCTGCGGGCCTCGAAGGGCTCGGGGAGGTTGACGGGCACGAGCATCGGCGCGACTGCGGGCTCGGGAGCCTCAGGCGCCAGGGGCGCGCTCTCAATCGCCTGCCCGATGTATGGCCGGAGCACCGCGAGGAGGTCGGAGGGGTTCTTGCCCTGCTTCTCTGTGTACCGCCGCGCGTGGGAGAGATGGAGGGCGTCGCGCGCCCGCGAGAGGGCCACAAAGAAGAGGCACTCCTCCTCCTCCTCGTGACTTGCTGCGGCGTCCTCCTCAAGCAGACCCGGCGGGGGCGGGCAGTGCTGCTTCTGCCGCGACAGCGGGAACATCCCCTTGCCCAGCCCGGGCAGGTAGACGGCTGGGAACTCGAGGCCTTTGGCCGCGTGGACGGTCATCAGCTGTACGGCGTCAATCGCCATTGCCGCCTCGGGTAGCTGACGCAGCTGGCGCTCCTCGTTCAGCACCTCCAGGCGGCGGACGTAGCGGAGGAACGATCGCTTCGGGTCGACGTTGGGCTCGCGCCGCCCGCGCTGCTCGTAGGCGAACAGGAGGAACTGGAGGATCGCGAGCCGGCGCTGCTGCCCCGCCACCGACGGATCGCGCGCCAGGTCACGCACGTAGTCGCTCCGGCCGAAGAGGTAGCGCACGAGCAGCGACCAGGCCGTCGTCCCGTAGCAGAGATCCTGCAGGTCAGCTGCGAGCCGCTGGAGCCCAACGCGTGCCTGCTCGGAGATAGTTGCCGTGTCCCCGAGCTCAAGTGCGCGGGGGAAGGGGATTTGCCGCTCACGCGCAAGCCGCAGCAGCGTTCGGACATCGTCGAGCGGAATCTGGTACGCCGCGAACCGGGCGACTCGTACGAGGCCGATACCCCGGCCGTCGCACGTAAGCTGAATGAGCGAGAGGAGGTCGCGGATCTCGGGGCGCTCGAAGATATCGCCGAGGTAGACCACCGGGATACTACACCGCTCCAGCCGCTGAGCGATACGGGCCAGCATCGTGTGCGAGCGGCAGAGAATGGCCTGGTCGCGGTATGCCATCCCCCCGGCCCGACGCTGCTCGATCGCCCGCGCGAGCTCGGCGCACTCCGCGTCGAGGTCGGGCGAGACGGTGTGCCGCACCGCTCCTGGCGCATTATCACGCTCTACCTCCCAGGGCTCGAACGTGCCCACGGTGCGCACCCGCATGGTGGGTACGAGCGTGGTGACCGTGTCGAGTACGGCTCGCCGAGAGCGGTAGTTGCGTGTCAGCACGGCGACCTGGGCACTTGGGAAGTCGTCCTTGAAGCGCTGGACGTTACGCGGGGTTGCACCGCGGAAGCGGTAGATCGACTGGCGCACGTCGCCCACCACCCAGAGTCCGTGGCCATCGCCGGCGAGCTCCTTCAGGAGCATGCCACTGGCGCGGTTCACGTCCTGGTACTCGTCGACCAGGATGTGCCGAAAGCGCCGGTGCTCCGCCCGCTGGATCGCTGGGCGCGCCCGGAGGAGCTCGACCGAGCGGGCGATCAGGTCGCCGAAGTCGAGGAGTCCGTCCTGGGCGAGCCGCTGCTGGTAGCGCTCATACACCCGCGCCACCTCGAGCGCCTGTTCCGCCTCCTGCTGCGCCTCGGGCCCGCCACGTGCCGCCATGCGCTCAGCCGCGGCTAGGTACTGGGCCGGGGTGACCAGCTCGTCCTTCGCCCGGCTGATCGCCTTGAGGATGTGGCCGAGGTTGGTGGTCGGGTCGTACAGGTTCTGGTAGTGGACGAGCCCGAGCTCGGGGAGCATCTCCTCTAGCAGCTGCATGGCGTCGACGGGGTCGATGACGCGCGGGCGGGACGGCAGGCCCAGGTGGTCGCCGTGGCGGCGCAGCAAGTCCAGGCCGAAGGCGTGAAACGTGCCCATCCAGATCTGGGGTGCGGCCTCAGGTGCGACCAGTGCTACCCGCTCCCGCATCTCGGCGGCCGCGCGGTTGGAGAAGGTGAGGGCGAGGATCCGCGCGGGCGGCGTTGTCCGCAGGAGGAAGGCGACGCGCGCCGTGAGCGTGCGCGTCTTCCCGGTCCCAGGCCCGGCATCGACGAGCAGGGGGCCTGTCTCGGCATAGGCCGCGCGCGCCTGGCTGGGGTCGAGCTCCAGCGCGGCGGGTGTCGATGCTACTGCGGCCCCAGTGGGTAGGGCGGGGAAGAGGAGCACCTGCACGAGCTGGTGGTGGACCATGCCTTCGGGGACGCCGACGCGTGCGGCGATGGCCTCAGCGCTCAGGCCCTCCTCGAGATACCAGTGGCGCAGCTTGTCGGCGGGCAGGAGAAACTCGCGGGCGAAGATGTTCATCATGCGCTCGCGCCGATCCGCAGGGCTGTACCCCTCGACCCGCTGCACGCCTGATCGCGACCCTGACTCTGTCGCCTCGGGGTCGATGTCGTTCTTCGTGCAGGCGCACGAGGTCTCAGCCCCCTCGATCCAGTGGTGGGCATACTCGTGGGCCAGCACGAAGCGCCGGTAGCTCGGGTCGAGGGTATGGTTGTACCAGATGGTCTTGGTGTCGGCGTCAAGGTGGGCCTGCGCGCCGAAAAGCATCGGGTCGCCGTCGGCTACCGGCTCTACCTCCAAGCCCGTGTGCTTCCGCGCGGCGGCGAGCAGCGCCTCGGCCGTGTCGCTTTGGGCGATGGCGAACAGCTCCGCGTGATGCGCCCACGCGCGACGGCGAATATCCTCCCACTGGCTCATGGCGGCATTGTCCTTCGGTGATGTGTGACGGATTACGGCTTGAGTGACAGCCAGTATTGGCGCTGCTCCTCGGTCAGGGAGGGGTCTTTGCGCACGGCCTCGAAGAAGTCCTCCTGCTCGGTAATCTCCGGGCGCTGCTCCGACTTGAAGCTTCCCTCCGGCATCATAGGCTGGCCCAGGAAGTACTGCTGTAGCGCATCGGCCCCGACCTGGAGCGCCTGCGTGAGCTGGGTGAAGAGCTCCGCGGGCAGCGACGCGACCTGCATCAGGTGCAAGTCAAGCTTGCGCACCAGGGCGGCGCTCAGGTTGGCGCGCTGGGCAATCGCCTTGATGCTCGTCAGGCCGACGGCCTTGCCGGCCTCACTCAGGCTCGTGATCGCCTGCGGCTGGCGCCTGCGGCCGAGCACTCCCCGCATCACCTGCAGGTCGCGCTGCAGCGCCGCCTCGTCCATCCCCTCCGGCTCCACTTCGAAGGGGGCCACGAGGCGCCCCACGGTGAGGGCGGTCAGCTCGTCGGCAAACTCGGGGTAGCGCTGTATCCACTCTGTGAGCGTGCGGTAGCCCGGCTCGGGCACTGCCTCGATGTAGGCCTCAAGCACGGCGTCAAGCTGCTCACGGTTCGTCTGGTCGCTCATATCTGCTCCTCGCTGCGCCACAGCCGTAGCTGCTCCTCTGCGCGTGTCAGCCAGTTTCGGATAGTTCGGGGGGTCTTGCCGAACATGGCGCTCAGGGTCGGGACGGTCGGGTCATTGCTTTCAGTCGGAAAGTCGTAGTAGTGACTGAGCATAAAGGCCTGGCGGATGTGAGGCTCCAGAGTCCCCAGCGCCACCCGTACGAGGGCCAGATCCTCCCCGGTCGGCGGAGGGTAGAGCCGGTTTTGCTCGGACACCTGAGGCGTCAGGGCGTTGCTCTCCTCTGCCTCCGCATCGTCGTCGCCGTCGAGCGCCACCGCAGCGGCCTGCCGCCGCTGGAGTCGAAGATACCGGGCGGCGGTCTTGGCGCTAAGACTCGCAAGGGCGTCGAAGAACCGAACCTGGAAGTAGTCGCCCTGGTCGCTGCCCAGGTCGACGATCTGCCCGAAAAGCATCCCGATGACATCCTGCGCCGCGTCGTCCAGGTTGGCTGCGCTCACTCCCTGACGGAGCAGCTGGCGCCGCACCGTGATGGAGCAGCGCCGGAGTAGGTGCTCGGCGAGCTGGTTGACCAAGTCCTCCCGCCCGGCATAGACCGCCTCGCGCAGGAAGTAGGCCAGGGTCTCCTCGAGCAGCGAGTCGGGAGCCTCCCTCCTGGCAATGGCGGCCCGCTGGAGCAGGGCCGGGTCCTCAAGCGACGAGAACTCGCCGATCTGGCTGGTCACGTGCCCCTGGCGTCGGTAGGGAGCGCCATCTTGGGTGCGCTTGGCTAGTGGTCGTATATCCACGTCTCCATACCTCTCTGCTCCTTTGCATCTCCCTGAGGCAGCGCACCGGAGGGTTGGTGGCGATGTGTGTAGGGAGTGCGCTGATGGTTGGCTAGTGGAAGGCCCTCATATAAGGATAATACGCGGGTGGCTCTCAAACCGGAAACTGTGAAAAAAAGTGCAGGATTATTTATTTGAACATTGTACAAGGAGCGCAGGATGTCCAGCTCATATGCGCCGAGCGCGTCTACTCGGGCCAAGGGTGAGAAGGAGTTGATCCCGCTTCCCTTGGTCATGGCCACCTCACAATCGAGGCAGTTAGACAAAGCAAAACCATTTGATCCGCAGACGCCGTGTGCAGTCGCTCTCGCTGACTGAGCAAAGGTAGCTACCACCGCAGCGCGGTGGTTTTTTCGTATGCAGGTTTTCGCCCTGTAGAAAGGGACCTGCATGCACACGACGCTCGATGCGCCGCTGATCGGCGCCCCGTCCTTTCACAGCCGCGCTGGTGGCTTCCCCCTCTTCCTCTGTACCTACGCCCTGCTCGACGAGCACAGCAACGACACCGCTGACCTCGACCGTATTGTTGTCGTCCGCGTGACGGGGCTGAACGGCGAGCGCTTCCGCCTGCGTGACCCTGACGACATCCGACGCTTCCTTGCCGCCATCGGCCGGCTTTGCGGTGCGGAGGTGGGGCCATGAGCGCCCCGCAGCGCGCCGGGGGCGTTGCCCGCCAGG
>Ga0105047_10019079_pt1 | contig 10596 bp, 13 predicted proteins | sample MAT04_FD_78384 | JGI IMG/M metagenome (GOLD analysis project Ga0105047, IMG submission 78384) | Freshwater microbial communities from Lake Fryxell liftoff mats and glacier meltwater in Antarctica - MAT-04 (megahit assembly) | ecosystem: Environmental > Aquatic > Freshwater > Ice > Liftoff... | reverse complement strand
TGGGTGTGGGCCTTAATTATAATTTTCATTCAATTAATAGGTGCCATGACTTTTTTATTAATAGGAAGAGAGCGTGAATAATATGATTAAAGTGGTAAATATAAATAAAAAATATGGGAATTTACAAGTTTTAAAAAATATACTTTTTGAAATAAAAAGGGGAACAATATATGGATTTTTAGGTCCCAATGGATCAGGGAAAACTACAACTATGAATATACTTTCAGGGTTAATTGATTTTAATAGTGGAGAAATATATTTAGATGGGAAAGATTTTAAAAAGAATAAGAGGCAATTATTAAGGAAAGTGGGATATCTTCCACAAAATCCAGTTTTCTACAATTACATGAATGCTGTTGAATATCTTCACTTTATTGGGGAGATAGCCGATATGCAAGAGAAAAGTATAAGAGAAAGAACTATAGAGATTTTAGATATTGTAAAGCTTACTGAGGCAGCAAATAAAAAAATAGGACAATATTCTGGTGGAATGAAGCAGCGACTAGGAATCGCGGTGGCACTATTTAATAAACCAGAATTAGTTTTTTTAGATGAGCCAACCTCTGCACTTGACCCTGAGGGAAGAATGGAAATATTAGAATTTATTAAAGGCCTAAAGTCAGAAGGAACTACTGTTTTTATGTCTACTCATATTTTGAGCGATATAGAAAGGATTTGCGATGAGGTAAGTATTTTGGATAAAGGGGAAATACTCGTATCTGATAATTTAGTCAATTTAAAGAATAAGTATATTCAACCTATATTTGATATCGAGTTTGAAAAATATTGTGTAAATCTAGCAAAAGTTCTTTTAAACTATAAGTGGGTAGAAAAAGTTTTGATAAATGAAAATAAAGCCTCCATCTATGTTAATAATTTAGATATTGCTAAATCCGAACTTTTGAAACTAATTGTGCAGGGCGAAAATAATATTTTATCTTTTAATTTAAGAAAAAGTAATCTTGAAGATATCTTCATGAGGCTGGTGAATAAAAATGACAACATTTAAGGCGTATTTTAAGAAAGAAATAATGGAATCCAAAAGACAATATAAATATATAATACTTGCTGTAGGAATAATTGCATTTGCAATTTTAGATCCATTTATGTTAAAGCTACTCCCTAAAATATTGGAAAAGCAATTACAAGGAGATTTAAGTTCACTTTTTATTGCCACACCTAAGAGTGCCATTAACAATTATATTAAGGATCTTTTCCAAATTGGAAACTTATTCATAATATTCACATTGGCAAGTTCACTAAATGAGGAAATAAATGGGCAAAAACTCGTGTTTCCATATTCTAAGGGAAGTAAGCCAATTGGCATAGTGCTTGCTAAGATAATTCATTATACTATTGTGGTAACCATATTAACCTTTATTGGATTTTTAACATGTTATTACTATGCTGGTATTTTGTTTGAAGGAGAAAAGGCTAGTTTATCAGGAGTTATGAACTCAGCTATTTTAATGTCTGTGTACTATTTTTTTAATATTGTCTTGGTAACATTTTTCAGTAGCTTTGTGAAGAAAAGTGTAACAGCAGGTTTTATAACTCTTATGATAACTTTTTTAAGTGCTGCACTTGTAAATTTGAATACAATTGGAAAGTTTATGCCATATAAATTAGTGGCAGGAGCGAATCTATTTGCGTTAGATGGTTATTTATATACTATAGGATTTTCAATTTTGTGTAGCATTATTTTTATAATAGCTACTATTTTTAACATGAACAAAGTTGAGGTAATTTAATGCTTATTTAGAAAAAACAAGTAAAAACACATTACAATTTATATATGAAAAGGGGAAAGGGATATGTTAGAAATTAGAAAATTTTCAAAGATTTATAAAGGTGGGAAAAAAGCTGTGGATAATTTTAGTCTTACAGTGGAAGCTGGAGATATTTATGGGTTTATAGGGCACAATGGAGCTGGAAAGAGTACAATGATAAAAGCCATTGCTGGGGTACTTGATTTTGAAGAAGGAGAGATCTTTGTTGACGGACATAATATTAAAAAATCTCCAATAGATTGTAAAAAAGTAATCGCATATATACCAGATAATCCAGATATATATGAGCATTTAACAGGTATTCAATACTTGAATTTTACGTCTGATATTTTTAGAGTTGGAAAAAAAGAAAGGCAAGAACGCATTGGGAAATACGGGGATTTATTTGAAATTACAAGTGAGCTTGGGAATCTGATTTCTTCTTATTCTCATGGAATGAAACAGAAATTAGCTTTGATTTCTGCCCTAGTCCATAAACCAAAACTATTGATGCTCGATGAGCCATTTGTAGGATTGGACCCAAAAGCATCTCTTAGCCTAAAAAATACGATGCATGAAATATGCAAAGAGGGAAGTGCTATTTTCTTCTCTACACATGTGCTTGATGTAGCAGAGAAACTTTGCAATAAAATTGCCATTATTAAAAATGGTAAACTTATTGAAGCGGGAGATACAGAAACCTTAATTCAAAATCAATCCTTAGAATCACTTTTTATGGAGGTAGCGGACAATGCAAAATAACACATTGATTCTTTTAAAGGCACAGTTTCTGAATCAATCCGGAGTGAACACTTTTCGATATGAGAGCGATAAAAAGAAGAAAAATAGAGTTGTTATATTAGTTGCAATAATGACTATACTTATATTTATGCTTTCTCTATATTGCTTTGGTATGGGATATGGAATGGGTAGTATAGGACTAGCACAGATTATTCCAGGTTATGCATTTACGATTACAAGTTTGCTTGTTCTGTTTTTCACTATACTTAAGGCTAGTGGAATATTATTTGCCTTCAAAGATTACGATATGCTTATGGCACTTCCAGTTCAAACAACCACTGTCATCACAAGTAGATTTCTATTGATGTATGGAATGAATGTACTTATATCACTTGTTATTATGCTTCCTATGGGAGTTGCCTACAGTATATGCGTTCATCCGCATATGATATTTTATGTAATGTGGCTTATTGCTATATTTGTAACACCTTTAGTACCAATGACAATAGCAGCAGTTATTGGTGCAATCATTAGCTCTATTTCAGCTAGGTTTAAACATACGAATATTATTAGCATCATACTATCATTTGCCTTGTTAATTGGGTTTATGAGTTTAAGCATGAGTGCAGGAACGATGAATACAGGGCAAATAGATATTAGAAAATTAGCAGCACTAGGCGCAATGTTATCCAAGAAAATGAATCAGATATATCCATTAACAGGTATAATGGAGAAGGCTATTTGTCAATATAGTGCTGCTTCATTCATTGTTTTTTTAGTAATTTCAGTCATATGGTACTATGTATTTGTAAAAATTGTTTCCATAAAATATATAGCCATCAATACTGGACTCACATCGCACCAAACTAAGTCAAATTATAAATTGCAAAGTTTAAAAACAACATCTCCTTTTAAGACATTATACCTAAAAGAAATGAAAAGATTCTTCTCTTCATATATCTATGTGGTCAATGTAGGAATGGGTGCAGTTATGCTGGTAGTAGCATCAATTGCATGTTTCATTGTAGGAATAGATAAAATGGTACAGCTCATTGGAATTTCAGGTATAAGATCTATAATTAATAACTTTGTGCCTTTTATTATTTCAGCATTACTTGCAATGACATGTACCACTGCTGTGTCACTTTCCCTAGAAGGCAAGAACTTATGGATATTACAATCAGCACCTATAGATGCGGCAACCATATATAGGAGTAAAATGGCAGTCAACATAGCCATCCTATTGCCTGTATCACTACTTAGTTCTCTATTAATGAGTCTCTCTTTGAAATCGAATATCATGTTAACGGTATGGATTTTTGTTATACCACTTGTGTATGCGGGCTTAACTTCTGTATGGGGAATATTCATTAACCTTAAAATTCCGAATTTTACATGGGAATCCGAAGTAACTGTAATCAAGCAAAGTATGTCATCTATGTTTGGGATTTTGGGCGGAATGATATTTGGTATTATACCTATTGGAATCTTATTACTTCTGCCAGGTGTTGATAGAAATTTACTTACGGGAATAATTACTCTTGTAGTCATAGGTATTACGGCACTGCTTTATAAAAAAGTGTGTGAATCGGAACTACCAAGATAGTTTAATGTTATTGAGTTTTGGAGATATCTTAGTCTTTTTAACATTTCTTTGAAGCTGTTTTCCATTTTAAATTAAAGTTTCTATTTCTACTCTTACTGCAATAGTGTGTAAATCCAAGAAAATCAAAGGTTTCCGGTTTCTTTATTCCCTTACAAGTTTTGTTCTCACTGTTATTCCAGTTCTAAGTAAGGGGCAGTGTTTCTCTTTTAAGCAGTTCCATATGTTACTCTCCTTCCTTACTCCGGAATTAGCCGTTATCTTCAGTACTATGAAAGTATCCGACTTCCTACTGGCATTTGCGTTCCTTACTTCTTCAGTTTGTACTGCATACTTTTCATTTGAAAAGACCAAGTAGGACCTCCCTGAGTTTCCGTATATTCTCAATGTTTAGCTAGGTAGGGCCTCTGACTACGGATGCGTTTATTTGCACTCGCTTTAACGAACAAATAAATGTTGCTTTACACATACGTGAACGTTTCTGCCACATTATCGACCAACTTTTCGAAGCTCAATACCATTCACTGCTGGGTTACCACCTAGTCAATTCTACCTCGCTAACTTTCTGTCTACGCTTAAAATGTTACGTTACTGCAACATCTCTAAGACTCGATACAAAGCGATTTGCTAAATCTTACCTTGACAGTATTCCCACCTGCTAGAATATGGGTAGTTTTGCCTAACCCATCCAAAAGGTATGTTAGGCGGATGAAATTCCTTTAGAAGGTATTTTTTTAACCTTTTTTAAATATTCGAAAGTTACACAATTGTGATGTGTGATTTTAAGAGAGAGTTTTTCAAAATAGAGGATACTAATAACAATTTATAAATGTGATATAGCCTCAATGTGAAAGTAACTCAATTGCTATTGTGTTACTTTCAACTTACTTAATTAATTTTTTATCATCAGAAAAAATCTCTCATAAATTAAATTAATATAGATGATTTTGAAACATCTATAATTTTGAATGGTAATATATACATATTAGTTAATTCGCAATTTAATCTATTAGGGGGTATTCTTATGTCATTATTAAAAAAAAGATGGAAATTAATTTTATTTATGGTGACTTTTACAATTGGGATGATATTGTTACAGAATTGCGTTAAATATGGAGAACAATATGTTCACAATCTTATGTATGGGGGAGGTATGGATACAAATCAATATTTAATTTATCTCGGAAAAAGTATTGATAAATATAAAATAATGGGTATAATATTATCAATTTTAGGAGGAGTAGGAATAATAATTGATATTTTTAAAGTAGATTTTTAAAATATTAATTTATAATTATATTTATTGTTAATTACACCGTAATAAATTTTTTTCAATGTCTAAGAAATACTTTCACTTTGGTTTTCATCATTATACGAGGGGGATTTTAAGGAGGAGTTTATTATAAAACACAAATTTATAAGATTATATAAAAAACAAATTGGAATTATTTCAATTGTTTTAAGTGTATTGCTTTTATCCATTCTAGTAAATGGTATACATGAGCAAAAAATAAAGAATACAGTTATTACATTTAAAGATAAAAATCTTGAACAAGTAATAAGAACTAATATTAATAAGCCTTACGGTTCTATTTTAAAGGGTGATGTTGATACAATAAAAGAATTAAGTGTTCGTAAGAAAAATATATCAAGTATTTTTGGCATTGAAAATCTTACTAACTTAATACATTTGGATTTAAGTTTTAATAAAATCAACAACATAGAACCTGTTAGAGGATTGACTAATTTGCTTGATTTGCGTTTGAATTCTAATCAGATTAGAGATATAGACCCTTTAAGAGAATTGACTAATTTGCTTAGTTTGCATTTAGATTCTAATCAAATTAAAGACTATTCTTCAGTTAGTCATTATTATAAAAATCTGCAAGATAAAGATTTTACATTGCACTAATTATATTATTAATAATATAGATTCCATATAAAAAATTGTTTACTTTAAACAATAAAAATCACTCCATATAATAAGTCTACAAACAACAAATACCGTGAAACTTTATTATTTCACGGTATTTGTTGTTTATGTACATCTAGCCTATACCCTCAAAGTGAAAGTAACACAATTACTATTGTGTTACTTTCACTTTTGCTTTTTTTTATATAATTTTTTATTAGTACACAAATCATTAGGAAATTTAAAATATTATTCTGCTTATGTTTTAAATTTGCCTTTTCATCATATAGCTATATACTTTTATATTTAGAAACGTTAAAGTTATTATAGCCAAGTTTACTCATATATTGGAAAATTTACATTCAAAACTAAAAAAGGGGATGGATTAATTGAAAAAGACCTCATTAAATGACACCTTAGCCAATATAATTATTTTTATCACGGTTATTGCACTAATCGGTGGAATAATTACCTTTGTTATTATTTGGGAAAAAACAAATAATTTGTGGTCTGTTTTTTCAGGAGTTCTTATTAACATAGCACTTATTTTAAATATCTATAATTTTAAAAAAATAAAAGATAAAAAGGAAGTTTAACAAAAATTTTATGGGTTCTTAATAAATTTCGCGTTATATCAGCTTAAAGTTCGTTTATTTTTATGCGAGATTATTAAGACTAGTCATATAGCCAAAGTTCATCTTTAGCATATTTAACGAACTTTAACAAAACAAAGATTAGCTTGAATACCTATTAATTTAAGTCAATAAATATAAATGTAAAGTTATATTGACTTAATGTAAAGTATTATTTATAAAGTAGAAAGCGTAATATATTATTAGAATAAAATAATAAAAGGGGTTTTATTATATGAAAAAAGAAGAAATATTAGAAAAAAGTAAATCTGAAAATTTATGGGATGATGAAAGAGGGAAACACATAACGCGAAAGTCAGAAAGTTTTGCAGCAAAAATAGAAATTTTATTATTATTAATGGTTATTCTTTGGAAACAGTTTCATGATATGCCATATAATGATTTAGCTGGAATTTTTCTTGTTCAATTTGGAGCCTCTATTATCTATAAGTATAAAAATAAGGCAGAAAGCAAGGTATATTTAGTAGCAGGAACTATGATATTATTTGCAGCGATTGGATTTTTGTTGGATTTTTTTATTAACGGAGCTGGATAAATATGGATAAATTAATATTGAAAAATAGACTAAAGGTTGCAAGAGCAGAAGAGAATTTATCCCAACGAGAATTAGCCGAAATGGTTGGTGTTTCCAGACAAACAATATGTTCAATTGAGACTGGTGTATTTTGCCCTACTGCGAAGCTTGCTTTTATTCTCTGTATTGCACTAGACAAGAAGTTCGAGGATTTGTTTTTCTTTGAGTAGAGCATTCAATATAATATACGTTATATCGTATGGTAAAGATATATGTATGATTATGTAAATCATTTTAGGCGTAGACCCCGAATTAGTATTTTTGTATAATATATGATTCTGATTTCCATTTATATTTATTTAATAACTTCCTAGTGGTACTATTTTAATATTGTCAATAAGTAATTGCACCGTTAATATAGCCTGTACAATAATATGTACAGGCTAAAAAATAAAGAGGTAAATTGAACAATAATATGTGCTATTTCCATAAACTTATTACAGCAATAGAATAAGCATAAAGAAGTTTTAATAGGGTGTTTATACCTTACCCGGCAAAAAGATATATTAGCATACTTGCGGGTATGAGTTAGTGGCAAAGCAGAATTTATGTTACATAACAATATCAATTATCAGTATTAAGTAACATTCAATTTAGCCTTTTCATATAATATATAAAATCGTTGCTAAATAAGGATAGTGAATGTTACAAAAGTGAGTTGTGTTACATTCGATATTAAGATTTTACGTGTTAACTCTCTATTGAACTTTTGGACGATATGTGTAAACAACCCCATATTCCTATTTGATTTCCAAAAAATATAACAAAAAAATATTATAATTTCCTTATAATAAATGAATTTTCTACTCAATGCAACTAATAGTAAAAACAAAAACGCTTCTCATAGGATTATTCAATGATACCGTTTTAAATTAAATTTAACGCGGTATCATAGCGGTTTTTAAGAAAATCAAAAATTGCAAAGCTTATTTAAACATGATAAAATTAATGAGATATAAATAAATTTTAGGTGATGGAGTTCGCCATTAACTGCGTATAGCTAATGACTCCTACAAAACTACGGGAAACCGTTATTTTGTAGGAGTCTTTTTTTATAACCTAGAGTAGAAACCACAATAAGAGGGGGAAACAATTAATGAGTGAGAGAAAAGATGAGGAAGAAAAAAACTTTTAATTTTTAAAAATGACAATAGTAGTACAATTCTTGGAATATCTTTTTTAAAGTGGGTATTTATTGGGACGACCGTTGGTATTTTAACTGGCTCTGTAATTGCCTTGTTTTTAAAAAGTCTAGAGCTTGCGACAAATTTACGAATGATCAGTCCATGGTTGTTATTTATACTACCATTGGGTGGTGCATCTATTAGTTTACTATACTCAAAGTATGGTAAAAATTCTTTGAAAGGCAATAATTTGATTATAGATAAGATTAATCAAAGTAGTGGTCATATACCTTTACGCATGGCTCCCTTAGTTTTTTTAGGTACTTTTATAACGCATCTATTTGGAGGTTCCGCTGGAAGAGAAGGTACTGGAATACAAATAGGTTCAAGTATTGCAGAACGCATTGGTGGCATATTTAAGTTGGACAAGATAGATACAAGACTTATTCTAATGTGTGGTATTAGCAGTGGTTTGGAGCAGTATTTGGTACACCACTTGCTGGTACTATCTTCGGATTAGAAATAGCAGCCTTAGGCACAATGAGTTATGAAGGCTTAATTCCATGTTTTACTGCAGCTTTTGTTGGAAATTTTGTCACAGAATCCTTTGGTATTAATCATGTACACTACAAAGTATTAGGAATTCCTGATATAACCTCTGCAGTAGTGCTAAAGGTTATTATTGCTGCAATTTTATTTGGATTAGTAAGTAAGTTGTTTAGTGAATTAACCCATAGATTAAAGGAAATATTTTCTAAAGGCTTTGAAAACACAGCCGTAAAAAGCATGGTTGGCGGAGTTATAATTATTGCTCTCACTTACATTATAGGGACAAGAGATTATCTAGGCCTTAGTCTTCCTTTAATGACAGATGCCTTTACTAAAGAGGTTAGTCCGTTTGCCTTAATAAGGAGATGATAAAAATGCTTGTTGGTCAGTTAAAAATAGGCAAATCACATGTTGAACTTCCAAATTCAAAAGGTAAAAACATATATGTAATAACGGTTAAGAGTGGAACCGTACGATTAAATCATATTTCCTATAATCCAGACGGCCATACTTGGTCAACGCCTCCTGGGAATGGAGAGAAGCAGCATATTGATATAAGTGAAGGAACCCACACCTTTCATATTTTTGTAGGAGAGCAGTATGGTAAAAACAATAAAATTCAATTAGTAAATCCTAGTTTATTTGAAAATGTAGAAGTTACCTATCTTGTAGAAGCAGCAAAAAGTAATAAAGATGCTGTATACTTTTTTTTATTTCTTCTGATATTTCAAATGAATATTTACCCATTAGTATTACCTGAATAAATTAAATTATCTTCATCATTGCAATCATGATCAATTATATTAAATTTTCCATAAAGCTTATCTCCTAGTAATTGTCTATATTCATCCTGGGTTTGAGCCCTATGGGAACCTGTAGCACTAATAAACAATATATCTTCTGTGGCTATCCCTGCTTGTAGCAGTTCGTCCACAATGAAGGGGAGATACACATCTGTTTTTTGCCATAGCCTAGTAACATCTGGTATAACTATACAAATTTTTTCCCCTACAGTTACTATTTCTTTAAGTTTTGGACTTGATATAGGATCTTCTAAAGCCTCTTTTATTACTTCTTCCTCAGTATTAAAACTTGTCCCAGGGTTATTATCTATTATACCAATAACGTTTTTCTCATTAATGGAAAATTTAACAGTTCCTTTTCCGTAATTCAATTCAAATTCTTCCATGGTTATATCCTCCAATGATTTATCGTTTCATACATTACACATGTTATTTGAAAAAATGTCAATGTAATAAACTGGTTACAAGCCTTGGTATATATGCTTATTAGTATGCAATTTCCCTTTGTTGGTATTGCAATAATGGGAAATATACTTTATACTAATGATAATAACTTAATAAAAATTATTCAAGGTACCTTTTAAAGGTTTAATAGGGAAAGTGGTCTAAATCCACTGCAGCCCCCGCTACTGTACACGGATACAAATCTATACCACTGGCAAGTGCTGGGAAGGTTGGAGGAGAGTGACCCGAAAGCCAGGAGACCTGCCTAGATGATATATAGCTTTATCCTACGGAGGGACGGGATGGCAATTATATTTGCTGTTGCATTATATTGCTTTCACATGGGATGTGAAAGCATTCTTTTTTGTAAATCTTTTACTCGGCCTTTTGCAGGTCGGGTATTTTTGTTTTTTAAATTAAATTT
>Ga0105047_10019075_pt1 | contig 10597 bp, 8 predicted proteins | sample MAT04_FD_78384 | JGI IMG/M metagenome (GOLD analysis project Ga0105047, IMG submission 78384) | Freshwater microbial communities from Lake Fryxell liftoff mats and glacier meltwater in Antarctica - MAT-04 (megahit assembly) | ecosystem: Environmental > Aquatic > Freshwater > Ice > Liftoff... | reverse complement strand
CGGTCTTCATCTGGTCGAAGCCGGGTTTTGAGAACGCGTAGCCTACTTCGCGCGGATCGCTAACGGCCAAGGTGGCGTCGGTGAAGCGGATCGGCGGACCCAGGCGATTCACCTCTTCGATCATCGAGCGGTAGACGCGATCGACCAGCGGGAAGCGATTCAGGTAAACGCGGGCCTGAGCCACGGCAGCGGGTTGCGCGCGGCCGCCGCAGAAGCCGGAAGCCCGCTGGGTGCCGAGGAAGCGGAACTGATTCTCGGCCAGTTTGGCGAATTCGCTATTGGGCTCCAGGTTGCGCGCCGTAGTGAAGCGAGTGGTGAGGATGTTGGCCAGGAAGCCCGCGTCGGCGCGTTCGGGATTCGACGTCAGCATCAGGTACGCCTTCAGTTCGCGGTAGGCCGTATCGTAATCGTCGCCGGGGCCGGGGGCAAAGGTGAGCGAGGAGAGCCGCCGCTCCAGCGACTGGCGGCTCTCGGTGAGCATGGTGCGCTCAAGGGCCCGGCAGTAGGTTTCGCGAACCGCGTCCTGCATGGGTTCACCAGGATAGACGCCCCAACGATAGGACATGGGCGGGCCGTATTTGCGATGGTCCGAGACGGCTTGGGCGGGCAGGCGCAGGGCTTCGACGGCGCGCAGGCCTTCGAGCGAATCTGGCCGCATGGGCATCGCGGCGGCCTGCTGCGCTTCGGTGAGGATGGCGCGGTTATTGAAGAACGAGAACGTGGCGCCGGTGAGCCAGAGGAGACTGATGGCGGCAGCGGCGCCAAGGAGCCAATTGCGCGTGCGGCCGGCGGACGTGTTGGCGGCGGCCGCTTCAAAGGCGAGCTTATCGCCCAGCAGCGCATCGCGGAAGAAGCCGGCCAAAAAGACCCATTGGGGCACTCGGCGTGCAGCGGCCATTTGCCCGGGATTTTGCGCGCCGGGCATGCTGACGGGCCGCGCCCCAGTGAAGAAGAAGCCGCGCAGGAAGGGCGTGGCTTGCAGTTGGCTGGGGCGGCCGAGTTCCACCAGGAAGCGCACCATTTCGTCGCGCAGCTTGTGGAACTCGCGGGGAAACTCGAACGTGTTGGGGCTGCGGGCGGGTTCGTTTTCACGGCGGAGGAGTTCGGTGCGCGAGTCGATGAAGGAGTCTTCTACGATGTCGAAGGCTTGGTTGAGCCGGGCGGCCTGTTCCTGATTGTAGATGCCCGGCTGGAGTGACGAGGCCAGGGGCAAGGAATAGCCGAAAACGCGGCCCGCTTCGTCAAACGACAGATTGTGGACATAGTCGCTGAAGTAGCGGAGGCGGTCCATCTTTGTGAAGAGGACGTACATGGGCATGCGGGTTGACCAGGCTTGGGCGACTTCGCCCACAATCGTCCGAATCCGCTTGGCGCTGGCGGCGAGGGTGGCTGCGGCATTGGGCTCAAGGAACTGGCCGGCATCCACGCAGACAATCAAGGCGCGCGGTGCCTGGGCTCCGGCGCCCAGCAGATTGGCGCTGGTGGCGGCGCGCACCGTGGCGGCCAAGCCAGCGACGCCCCCGGGTTGGGCCAGGAGAGGACCGCCCGCTTCCACCAGCACGGTGCCGCCGGCCAGCCAGAAGTTTGCGCACGGCGTCGCCGGCACGGGGCCGTTTTCCATTTCGCGATCCTGCCCGGCGAGTAACTCAGGATTGAGGCCGGAGTTGACGATGACGGTGGTCTTGCTCGCCTGTGGATCGCCCACCACCAGCACCACCGGGAGCCGGGCAATGGAGGGTCGAGAAGATGCGGCGAGCCGCTGGCTGGCTTCGCGGGCCAGAAACGCGACGTCGTTGCCGGCGACGGGGGCGGCGGTTTTCTTACCCCGGAAAAGGTACCAGATCAGCCCAGCAGCGAGGGCGATGACGAGCACGATCGCGACGATAATCATCCCGGTCATGCGCGGCCTCCGAGCGAGGAGACTTGGCCGCCAAGGACGAGCCAATAGATGAGGAACGCGGCGACAAAGAGGCTCGCGGCACCGGCGGCGATCCAGGTCAACCGGCGGCCCCAGGGATTCTGCTGCTGAGGCACCGCCTCGGCACCCGAACGCCATTCGGGGCTGAGCAAATGGCGCGGGCCATAAATGCGCTGCACCTTCTCCGTGATGCGATCGACGATGGCACGGATGTCACCTTCGCGGCTATCGCCGAAACGGCCGCGGTAGCCCAGCAACAGGCACAGTTGGTAGAGCTCAAGCGTGTCGGCCGTCTTAGGCGAATCGTCGCCGGTGAGCAGGTTGCGGATGTTCTTAAAGAACTCTTCGCCGGCCACGTGCTGCTCGAAGTATTCGGGGCCCAAGGGCTGGCGGACCCATTCGTGTAACGAACGATTGGGCGAGTTCAAAACCGTTTCGTCCAAAAAGGCGACCACGGCCTGGGCGGCGAGGAAGGCCTCAGCGCGGACGTAGCCGCGGCGAACCGCCTCTTCCTGGGCACCCGCCAGCGCTCCGCGCATCTGCTGGCGAAAGTGCTCGAGACTGGGAATCTGTTCGCGGCCCGCGCGGATGCGCACGACGGCGGTGAGGATTTCTTGAAAGACAAGCGAGATCCTTCCGGAGCGCGTGGTCGTCATGAGCCTGCTTCGTCCTCCGTTAGAATTATGAGCGAGACTTGGGGCGCGGGAAAGTCACCGGGGACGTAAAGGCCCACTTGGCGGGAGGCCATGATGGTTTCCCAGCAGCCGCCGGATTTGGAGACGCCAAAGTATTGCGCCTCCACCTTGGCAGGCACGGCCGGTGGCGGCGTGGGCAGATGGGTGAGGGTCAGCCCAGGAACCGCGCGCTTCACCAGTTCGCGAACGAAGCGCTCTGAGCAAAGCTTAACCAACTGCGGGGTGCGGGATATCAGGGCGGCTTCGCCGGCCTTGGACTGAATTTCGAGGAGCCACCGAGACCGGTCCAGCAGACGGGGGTCGGTGATCGAGGCCGTGTAGAAGTAGCTTTCGGCCGGTTGGAAAGCCACTTCGACCACGTTGGTGGGTACGATCATTTCAAGGTGGCGCAGGATGTGGGTTTCGAGCGCGGCGAAACATTCGCCGAGCGCGTCGTGGTTGTAGAGCGGCAGATCGCGCGGATGAGCGTGGAGCGAGAAGGAGCAAAGCGCGCCGCCGAGGCGAGAGAGTTCGCGGAAGAGCTCTTCGGGATGGCCGTGCTTCGAAAGCAGCAAATGCCGCAGTTGGGAAATGCTCGAGTGAATGGTGTGGAGGAACCAGAAGCTGGTGAGGTCACGCCGCCAATAGTCGCCGGCGGCTTGGCCGCTGCCGCGCTGCCGGCCGCCCATTTCGTGGCTCTTTTCCTCGAGAATCCCCAGCAGACCGCGCAATAAGTTCACCAGGCGGCGACTGGCCGAGATGTCGAGCACCGGGGGGACGAACTGGTCGTCGAGGGCGAACTTCTCGCCGCCTGCGCGGCGGATGCGCGCAATGGGCAGGGCGGTGATGGCGCTGGTGAGTTCGCTGTCGAACAGCAGGCGAAAATTCTTGCGGCCCACGGAGACTAGGCGCTCTTCGGCCCCGCTGGTTTCGTCGCAGCGCATTTGGGTGCCGGAAACGTAACGGGCGCTGCCGCCCGATTCAGTTACGTTGGGCAGGCCCTCGCGGCGTTCGGGCAGGGCGAGGTATAGAACTTGAGAATCGATGGTAGGGGAGAACGCGGCGGCGATGGGCCGGCTGACGGGGGGCTCGTCCGATTCTGGCAGGTGGAAGGCCAAGCCATCGGGCATAACACCACGGGCTTCCAGCAGCGCGGCGGTGCCATTTTGCAAAGCTTCAAGGTCGATCGCCCAGGCGAGCAGGCCATACGGACGGAACCAGAGAGAGGAGACCGCAAAAGCAAGCGAATCCTCTAAATAGCGGCCCTGCGTCTGAAAGTGTTGCGGCGCGAGGTACATGCCCTCCGTCCACACCACACGTCTTAGCTGCTTCATGAAGTTATCGGTGAGCCTTGTGCTCCAGCATAACCCGGTAATGGGTGTACCACAAGCCTGCATACTAGCAACTTGAAAGAGCGTGGACAGCCTGCCATGATGGGGACTACCGCGAGGTCCCATCATGAGAACTGGCAATTATGAATTAAGCCAAGCACTGCCGGAAAGCAATTTCCGGAGTTTCCAAGCACGCCACTCGATCACCGGGCGCGAGGTGTTGGTCCATTTTCTGTCACAGGGCGGACGGGGCTTAACGGACGTGATCGCCGGATTGAGCCCCGAGGCGCGCACGCTGGTGCTGGATGCGGGAGAGCAGGAGGGCGCGGCTTACCTGGTGACGGTGCCGATGGCGGGCTTTACGACGCTGGACGCTTGGCTGAGCCATTCAGGCGGCGTCCCGGTGCAGGTGCCGGTGCAGGTGCCGGTGCAGGTGCCGGTGCAGGTGCCGGTTGCGGTCCCCATAGTGCCGGCCATGCCGGAATCGAGCGGAGGGTTTACTCAGTTGTTTGCCGGAGGTCCGCCGCCGAAGGCGCCGACGGCAAAGGGTCCCAACAGCTTGGCGGCGGATGATGGCGGGTCGTTTACGCAGATGTTCCAACCGGAAAAGTCGGCGCTCGCACCCAGGTTTCCCGCGCCACCGGCCGCTGCTCCACCGGCCGCTGCTCCACCGGGAGCCGCGCCACCGGCCGCCATTCCGGATTGGGGTGCCGCGACTACCGAAGGATCGTTCACGCAGTTTTTCCAGCCGGCCGGTGCCGAGCCCCTGCGGCCGCCCGCGCCGCCGGTTTCGGGCCCGCCGGGGGGAGAATTTACCGAAATTTTCCAGAGGTCGAGCCTACCTGCGCCGCCGGTGCCTGCTCGGAATGCGGAACCGCCGAAACCGGCGGCTTGGCCCGCTGAGTCCCGGTCGAGCGACTTCACCGAGTTCTTTCAGGGCACTCCGGCGCCGCCCGCTCCTTCCCGGGCCACGCCGCCCGTTGCGCCCCCATCCAGCGCGCGTCCACCCGCTCCGAGCGCCGATCCGATGGGAGGGGCAACAGAATTTTTCCGTGGTCCGCTGCCGGCGCCCGTGACGCCCACGCCGGGTCGGGGGATCGCTCCCCCCATTGGTCCGAGCGACTTCACCGCTATGGTGGGGGGTCGAGGGACGGCATTTCCGGCGCCATCGCGGGGAAATCCGCTACCCCCCTCACCGGGGGAGTGGCCCCCCTTTTCTTCCGCGATGCCGCCAATGCCCTCAATGCCTTCTATTCCATCAATGCCAAGTATGCCTTCGTCTCCGGCCCTTCCTTCGTTGCCACCACCGCCGGCAGTGGCCATCGATAGCTCGAACCGCAAGATGGTGTTGGTGGGGGTGCTGTCCTTCGTCATCATGATCGGCTTTATGGCGATCGTCTATCTGCTTGTTCGCAAGTAGCTACGCCCCTCAGGTGCATGGCGTGGGTGCGGAGATTTTCGTCATTAGCTACTTAGACCGGCCCCACCCTGAAAGTTGTAAATTACAGGCATCTTCCGTAGGGAGAATAGCTTACGCCATCCCAGCATCTTGACTTGTGCGGAGCGCTCGGTCATAATTCTTCCAACCGTTAGCTGTCAGCGCCGATGGTGCCGAACAGCCCAAGCGGACGAAGCCTCGGCTGGAGACTTCGCCCCCCGCTTATACAGACCCACAGTGAAGGAATCAAGATTCAATGGCGAGAGAAAGCACGCAGACCAAGCTAAGCCGTGTTCGGCCACCCCGGGTACAGATCAGTTACGAAGTGGCGGTTGGTGACGCGATCGAACTGAAAGAAATCCCTTTTGTGATGGGGGTATTGGGCGACTTTACGGGGCACCCGTCCGAACCGCTCGAAGAACTAAAGAAGCGAAAATTCGTGGAAGTTACTCCGGATAACTTCGACGATGTGCTGGGCAAAATGAAGCCGCACTTGGCGTTCTCGGTGGAAAATAGGCTACTCGAAGGCCCGGACGCGCCAAAATTGAAAGTGGACTTGAATTTCAAGTCCCTGGACGATTTTTCGCCCGAAAATGTAGCGCGCAGCGTACCCGCCTTGCGCGAGTTACTCGATATGCGGCGCCGATTGTCCGATCTGCGCGGCAGCTTACAAACCAACGAAGCGTTGGATAAAGCGCTGCAGGATGCGATTGGCAATACCGAAAAGATCAACCAACTGAAATCGGAAGTAGCTGGCGACGGAGGCAAGGAATGAGCGAGCAGAAAGCATCCGCCCAGGGAGTAGAGACGGAGACAGTTACTCAAGAAGTTGGGCTGTTAGATCAGATCGTAGAGAAAACAAAGCTCGGTAAAGACCCGGCCGGCAAGCAGCGCGGCAGGGACATGTTACGCGAGTTTGTCAATCAAGTCGTCCAGGGCTCGATGACCATCTCGCCCGATACCGAGGCGATGATCAACGCCCGCATCGCGCAACTCGACAAGCTGGTGTCGCTCCAGTTAAATGAAATTCTGCATCACGCGGATTTCCAAAAGCTCGAAGGCAGTTGGCGGGGCCTCAAGTATTTACTCGACAAGAGCGAGACCAGCGATAAGCTAAAGATCCGTGTCTTAAACGTCTCGAAAAAGGACCTGTTGCGCGACTTACGCCGGGCACCGGAATTCGACCAAAGTGCGCTCTTCAAGAAAGTCTACGAAGACGAATACGGCATGTTCGGCGGCGCGCCGTTCGCCGCCCTGATCGGCGACTACGAATTTGGCAAGCACCCCGATGACATGGAGCTGCTCGAAAAGGTGTCGAACGTGGCGGCCGCCGCCCATGCGCCATTTTTGACGGCCGCCGGCGCGGACTTGCTCAGTATGGAGAGCTTTACCGAACTGGGCAATCCGCGCGACCTTTCGAAGGTCTTCGATACGACCGAATATGCCAAGTGGAAGAGCTTCCGGCAGAGCGAAGATTCGCGTTACGTCGGGCTGTGCGTGCCACATATCCTAATGCGGTTGCCTTATGGCAAAACCACTAGCCCAGTAGAAGGTTTTGACTACGAAGAGGGCGTTGACGGTAGCGACCACAGTAAGTATCTGTGGGGCAACGCCGCCTACGCGCTCGGCACCCGGCTCACCGAGGCCTTTGCCAAACACGCCTGGTGCGCGGCGATCCGCGGGGTGGAAGGCGGCGGCTTAGTGGAAGGCTTGCCGTCCCATACTTTTGCCACCGACGAAGGCGACGTGGCGTTGAAGTGCCCCACCGAAATCGCCATTACGGACCGGCGCGAAAAAGAATTGGCCGACCAAGGCTTTATTCCGTTGGTGCATTGCAAAGGCACCGATTACGCGGCCTTCTTCAGCGTGCAATCGTCGCAAAAAGCGAAGCTCTACGATAAGGACGCCGCCAATGCGAGCGCCCGCCTATCTACTCAACTGCCCTATATCCTGGCTGTGTCCCGGTTTGCGCACTATCTGAAGTCGATGATGCGCGATAAGATCGGCAGCTTTATGTCGCGCACCGAGTGCGAACAATTCCTGAATCAATGGATCATGAATTACGTGATCACAAACGATACCGCCAGTGCTTCGCTCAAAGCGAGCCACCCTTTGAAAGAGGCGCGCGTGGACGTATCGGAAATTCCCGGCAAGCCCGGAGCCTACCGCGCGGTCGCTTACTTGCGGCCTCACTTCCAGCTCGACGAGATTGCCGTCTCACTGCGACTGGTGGCCGACCTGCCCCCTCCCGCTAAATAGGCGCGGGAGTCGGCGCGCCGGTCTGCGTTTAGGTACCGTTATTACCACCCGCCGCGCTGCGGCATGGGTGCATTCTGTTGGGCTGAAAAAAGGAGACAAGTATGGCTGTTGATATGTTTCTGAAGATGGACCCGCTGAAGGGAGAGTCGAAGGACAAAACGCATAAGGACTCGATCGATGTGCTCGCCTGGAGCTGGGGGATGAGTAACTCCGGAACCTCGCACGTGGGGGGCGGATCGGGAGCGGGTAAAGTGAACGTGCAGGACCTCTCGTTCACGAAGTATATGGATAAGTCTTCGCCGGATTTGATGTTAGCTTGTTGTAACGGCAAGCACTTCGCCGAGGCGAAACTGACGGTGCGCAAGGCTGGGGAAAAGCCGCTTGAATACCTCATCATTACGATGACTGATCTGCTGATCTCGAGTGTGTCTACCGGCGGTAGCGGCGGCGAAGACCGGCTAACAGAAAATGTGGTCCTCAATTTTGCGAAAGTGAAAGTAGAGTACACCGAACAGACGGCCAAGGGTGGCGAGGGCGATAAGCCCAAGATGACCTGGAACATTGCGGAAAACGTGAAGGAATAAAGACGAAGTCCGCGGCGGCGCCCCGCGCAAGCGGGGCGCTGACCCAAAGGGAAAGATAGGACAACGATGGCCAGCGACGCATTGTTCACGATCAAAGAGATCAAGGGAGAGTCGAAAGATTTCGCTGTACCCGGAGCGATCCATTTGGAGTCCTTCACTTGGCATTTAGAAGCTCCGTTTTCCGGTACCCAACGCTCGGGGGCGGTGAATGTCGGCGCGCTGACGGTGGTGAAACACACCGACGACGCGAGTGTCGACCTGATGGATTACCTGCTGAACAACCGGGTGATCTCCAAGGCTTCCCTGGTGGTGCGCAAGGCGGGCGAAAAGCCGCTGGATTTTTATGTGGTGCATATTTTTAATGCCGCCGTCAAAAGCATCGCCAAGTCTTTCGTCGATGAAACGGTGGTGGAAACGATTGCCTTCGTCTTTCAGCGCTTCCAGTTCGAAGCGCGTGAACAGTCGAACCGCGGCCGAGCGGCGGGACAGAAGATGATCGAATACAATGTGGCGGAGAATCGTTGATGCCCAACGCCGAACTACTCATCCGCGAAGGGAAACTCGACGAAGCCGTTCTGTCGCTCTCGGCCCACCTGCGAGACAATCCTGCCGATACCCGCAGCCGGACCACCCTCTTTGAATTGCTCTGCTTCGCCGGCGAGTATGAACGCGCCGCCAAGCAACTTGCCGTCATCGGCGAAGGCAACCAGGACACGCAGATGGCCGCGCTGCTCTATCGCGGGGCCTTGCATGCCGAAGGAATCCGGCGCCAGATGTTCGAGAGCGAGACTTATCCTGGTCCGCTCGGTGAGAGCGCTTCGCAGTTGAAGGGCTCGGTGAACGGCCGCGACTTTAGTGAGCTAACGGACTCCGACCCGCGCATTGGGCCGCGTCTCGAAGTGTTCGGCGCGGGCGACTATATGTGGATCCCGTTCCGGCAGATCGAGTCGATTGAGATGCAAGCGCCGAAGCGCCTGCGCGACCTGTTGTGGATTCCGGCCCGCCTGACGACGGCCCCCGGCTTCAGCCAGCGCGATCTCGGCGAAGTGCTATTGCCAGCCCTGGTGCCTCTCACGTTCCAGCATTCGGACGGCGCGGTGCGTTTGGGTCAGGTAACCGAATGGTGCGCGGATGAAGCCGGGCACGAGCGTCCCTACGGACAGAAGATGCTATTAGTGGATGGCGAAGAGATTCCGATCCTGGAGGTTCGCCGCCTGCAAATTCAGGTGGATGCGACTGCCGAAAACTAAAGGGCCGTCGATTCACACACGCCATGCCACTTCCTGAGAACCTCCTCACCCCCATTTCTCCGGAAAATCCTTGCGGAGAGCCAGCCCGGTCGGCCGTTTGGTACGACAACTTGCGCACTCTGCGCAAGCCGAACGAAGCGGCGATCGAGGCTTTCCTGGCGCCGCAAGCGGCCAACGACCGGCGTCCGCGCGTGATGACGCGGGAGATCTGGTCGCCGCGCGAGCCCAAGAAGCTGAGGGGCGCCCTGACCGACGCACTTCAGCAGAAGAGCAAGGATCTTGAGGTCGCGAGTTGGCTGCTCGAAGTGCTGGCCTGGCAGGAAGGCTTTGCCGGGCTGACCGAAGGCCTGACCTTGATTACCTCGCTGCTCGACACCTTCTGGGACCAACTCCATCCGCTGCCCGAAGACGGCGACGACTTCTACATGCGCGCCAGTCAACTCGAATGGGTGGGCATGGTGGAAAGCACCAAGGACTCTTGCATCACGCTGGCCGTGGGCTTTATCCCCGTTACCGATGGCGGCCTCTCGCTCAACCAATACAACGATTCGCGCACTATCCCGCCGCTCTCCGATGATTCGGAAAGCGGCCGTGAGGCCCGGCGCGAGGCGCAGGCCACGGGCAAGACTTTGCCCGAGGAATTCGATGCCGGGTTTGCGGCGACGAAGAAGCCCTTTTATGTGCAGTTGAAGGCCAACGCGACGGCCAGCCGCGAGGCACTGGCGGCGCTGGAGGCGATGTGCGCCGTTAAGTTCGTGCGGGAGGGGCCAGGATTCACGCGCCTGAAAGAAAGACTCGAGAAGGCCGAAAATACGGTCGAAATCCTGCTGCGCAAGAAGCTGGACGTGGAGCCGGACCCGGTGGCGGTGCCGCCCCCCAGAGAAATTACGAGTGAGGAAGGCGAGGCAACCCCGGGGCCGGCGACCGAGCAATTGGCCATCGGCGTGGGTGCCGAGCCGGCCAGCAAGGCCGAAGCCTACGCGCGCGCCATCGCCGTCGCTCGCTACCTGCGCAAAACCGAGCCTTCGCACCCGGCCGCCTATCTGATGCTGCGCGGCTTGCGTTGGGGCGAGCTCTACGCGGCAGGCGAAGAGATTCCGGAAAGCCTGTTATCCGCGCCGCCCACACAGGTGCGGTCGCAGT
>Ga0105047_10019072_pt1 | contig 10598 bp, 10 predicted proteins | sample MAT04_FD_78384 | JGI IMG/M metagenome (GOLD analysis project Ga0105047, IMG submission 78384) | Freshwater microbial communities from Lake Fryxell liftoff mats and glacier meltwater in Antarctica - MAT-04 (megahit assembly) | ecosystem: Environmental > Aquatic > Freshwater > Ice > Liftoff... | reverse complement strand
TCCCTGCGGTGCGCGCGGCGCGAGTCCGCGTGCTCGAGGCGCTGCGCGGCTGAGCATGCGCTGCGCGGCTGAGATGCGGCGTCGGCGCGATCCCGTCGCACGCGGGCCTGACGACGCGACGTGAGCGCGACTCCGCGAGAAGACGCGTGGCTGTGGGGATGGGACGACACGCCAGGCATCGTGTCGGTGTGGGCGGAGCCCCATGGCCGCGCGCTCGTGTGGCGTCGCGATCCGCGGAGCGGCGTGCTCACGCGCGACGACATGCGCTCTCGTCCGTGGCGCTGGTGCGGACCATCGCTCGAGCGCGCCATCACGCCGGACGACTTTCGCCAGATCGTCGACGATCCGCGCAAGGGCTCGCTGTTCGCGTCTTCACTCGCCCATGTAGAGCGGATCGTCTGGCCGACACACCGCTTCGTCGTGCGTCCGCCGGAGCCGTGTCGACTTGCACGTATACGAACGGTCGTGCTATTCGTTCCGACGATGGCTGCGACGACGACCAAGACCACTCCGAAGGGTGAGACGACGCGTGGCGCGGTGCTCGCGCATGCGCTCGCGCTGGCGAGCGAGGTCGGCCTCGAGGGCGTGACGATCGGGACGCTCGCCGAGCGGGCCGCGATGAGCAAGAGCGGGCTGTTCGCGCACTTCCACAGCAAGGAGGCGCTGCAGATCGCGATCCTCGACGAGGCGATCGGGCGCTTCGTCGATCAGGTCGTGGTGCCGTCGCTGAAGGAGCCGCGCGGCGAGCCCCGGGTGCAGGCGCTGCTGCGGCGCTGGCTGAAGTGGGCCCGCGCGGACTTCATGCCGGGTGGGTGTGTGTTCGTCGCGTCGATCGCCGAGCTCGACGACAAGCCGGGCCGCGTGCGCGATCGGCTCGCCTCGTGCCAGCGCGACTGGCTCGACACGCTGACGACGGCGATTCGCATCGCGGTCGACGAGCGGCACTTCAAGAAGCAGACGGATCCGCGGCAGATGGCCCACGAGATCCTCACGCTGGCCTACGGCACCCACCTGATCTCGCGCCTGCTGCGTGACCCGTCCGCCGAGAAGCGCCTCGGCCGCGCTGTCGAGCGCATCTTCGAGAACGCGCGTAACGCCTGAGTGATCGCAGCCGTCAGGATGCGCTGGGATGACCACGCGAATCCTGAGGCGCAGCGGGCCCCAAGACAGGAGAGCAGCGATGGACATGCAACTGATAGCCGAGAACAGCGTAGAAAAAAGCACGAACGTTCGCTCCAAAAAGTCGACGACGCCGGCGCTGATCGCGCTGCGTGCGGGGCTCGGCGTGTTGGGGGCGGTGGCTCCAGCGAGCGCCGCGGCGATCGCCGAACATCTGTTCGTGACACCGAAGCGTCGCCCGCGACCTGCGGCAGAGCACGAGCTGCTGGCGCGCGCGCGGCATGTGCTCGTGCCGAGTGAAGATGGACCGCTCGCCAGCTGGGAGTGGGGCACCGACGGCGCGCGGGTGCTGCTGGTGCACGGCTGGGAGGGGCGCGGCGCGCAGCTCGGCGCGTTGGTCGAGCCGCTGCTCGAGCGCGGCTTTCGCGTCGTGACGTTCGACGCACCTGCACACGGAAGCTCACCGGGCAGCGTGTCCTCGCTCGTGCACTTCGCCCGCGCGACCGAGGTGGTGGCGCGCGCGTATGGGCCAATCGAGGCGATGGTCACGCACTCGATGGGCGGCGCGTCCACCGCGTGGGCCTTTCGCAACGGCGCGTTCGCCGAGCGGCTGGTGATGATCGCGCCGCCGATCGACGTGCGCGACTTCACGCGTCAGCTCACTTCCGCGCTCTCGCTCAGCGAGGACGTCCGCGGACACGTGGAGCGGCGCCTCGCGCGTCGCTTCGGCGTGGCGCCGGAAGAGCTGCAGGTCGCGCGCGTCGCGCCGCGGATGACTACGCCGCTGCTGGTGATCCACGACGAGCACGATCGTGAGGTGCCGATCGCGTGTGGTGAGCTCGTCGCGCGCAGCTGGCCGGGCGCCGCGCTGGTGCGCACTCAGGGGCTCGGCCATCAGCGCATCCTGCGCGACCCGCAGGTGCTCGAAGAGGTCGCGCGCTTTCTCGTGCAGGGGCGCGCCGGCTGAGTTCGTGAGCTTCTGAGCGGCGAGCGCGGCGATCTTCGCCATTGGTGAAAATAGTCTGCGCCGGTCGGCGTCGCCCTGCGTTCAGCAGACGAAAGGCCTCCTCACCATGCGCAACCACACGCTCACACTCGCGCTCGCATTCACGCTCAGTCTCGGCTCGATGGCGGTCGCAGCACCACACGCATCGGCGTGCGGCGGCGGCTACGGAGAATCCGTCGCGGTCGATCCCGACGTTCTCTCGGTGCGTCAGCGCGCCTTCGAGTTCGCCGCAGCGCGCTCTCGCGGCGCTCCCGGCGCGCTCTCGGTCGCGCGCGTCGACATCGACGGCGATCGCGCCATCGCCGAGGTGCAAGCGGCCGGCGCAGTCATGCTGCGCCTGCAGCTGACGCGCACCGATGGCGGCTGGCGCGTGAGTCGCTGGCGTCGTGTGTGGCAGAGCGCGCAGCACGCGTGAGCGCCGGTCATGCATGAGCGCCGGCTCAGTCGACGGTGCGCAGCAGACAGCTCAGTCGACGGTGCGCAGCAGGCGCTCGACGCTCGCGTCGAGCTGGCTGCGTACGAGGTCCATGACGCTGTCGAGCTCGCTGCGATCGACGGCGAGACGCTCGGCGAGTCCCTTGCGCGTGCTGCGCTCGAGGTCGGCGCGCACCGCCGCGAGCTGCCGCACGATCGTCGCGCGATGAACGCCATACATCGTTGCGAGCTGTTCGAGCGTCACGGCGCGCAAGAAGTGGAGGCGCAGCAAGTTGCGCTCACGTGCGCCAAGCCCAGCGACGGCATCGGCGAACGCCTCGCGGAACACTGGGCGATAGCGCGCCTTCAGAAACGCGAGCTCGGGATCCGATTCGCCGCTGGCGTCGACGATCGCTTCGTCGCCAGGCGTCTCGCGGCCACCCTTGCGCAGCAGCGAGATCGCCGCGCGCGTCGCCACCACCTTGATCAGGCCACGCAGCGAGCCGCGCCCCGCATAGCCGAGGATGCGCGGCGGCTGTCCGTCGACGCCGACCAGGAGCTTCTCGCGCACCTCCTGCAGCGCCTCCGCCTCGAGGTCACCGCCGAGCTTCATCGCGGCGAGCGCGTGTCGTGCGGGGCCGAAGAAATCGGCCTCGAGTCGCGTCAGAGCCGCGTGACCGCCGCCTACGCAGCCGAGCACCAGCGCGACCTCGACGATCGCGTCGTCGCCGATCGCGTCGATCGCCGCGGGCAGCCCGGCGAGCGCGGTGATCAGCGCTACTTCGTCGACAGCGAGCTCCGGCAGAGCATGTCGCGCCGCGTCGACCGCTGTGCGCAGTCCCGCCGCGAGCGCGTCATCATCGCGCGCATCCGGACGCGCGCTGAGGTACACGTGCGAGAGGCTCACCATGGTGACGACGATACACGCTGAGGCCGGCGCGTGCCCCGACGACGAGGCGCTGCTCGCGCTCGTCGAGGGCGGCCTGCGCGGGGCGGCGCTCGAGCGCGTCGACGAACATCTCGATGGCTGCACTCTGTGCCGCGAGGTGGTGGCGGTGCTCGGTGCGGGCAGCCGTGAGACGCCGGCCGCTGCGCGTGCGCTGACCTCGGGGCCGCGACCGCGTGCACGCCTCGCCGAGCCCGCGACGCAGATTGGACGCTTCGTCGTGCGCGAGCCGATCGGCGAAGGCGCGATGGGCGTGGTGTGGGCAGCGTACGATCCGGAGCTTGACCGACGCGTCGCGATCAAGCTGCTGCACGCGCACCGCGACGATACGCGCGGTCGCGCGCGGCTGGCGCTCGAGGCGCGTGCGATGGCCAAGCTCTCGCACCCGAACGTCGTGACCGTCTACGACGTCGGCGTGCACGTGCTCGTCGGCTGCGATGACGCGGTGTACGTCGCGATGGAGCTGGTGGAAGGGACCACGCTGCGCGCGTGGCTGGACTTGGAGCCGCGCTCCCGCGACGCCGTGCTCGAGGTGTTTCGCCAAGCGGGCGCTGGCCTCGCCGCCGCGCACGCGGCGGGCCTCGTGCACCGCGACTTCAAGCCGGAGAACGTGTTCGTCGATCGGAGCGGCGCCGCCAAGGTCGGTGACTTCGGGCTCGCGCGCAACGCCACCGACGCCGAGGTTCGCAGCCGGTCGACGCACGACGAATCGAGCGAGCTCGTCGCGCTGACGCGGACGGGCGCCCTGCTCGGCACGCCTGCGTACATGGCGCCGGAGCAGCTCGACGGTGAACCCGCGACGGCGGCGGCGGACCAGTTCGCGTTCTGCGTGGCGTTGTGGGAGGCGCTGACGGGCGCGCGGCCGTTTGCGGCGGAGGCGAGCGTGGAGGCGCTGCGCACCGCGATCGCGCGTGGGCCCGCAGCGCCGCCGGCGAGCATTCCGGCGCGGCTCGTGCCGGTGCTGCTCCGGGGGCTGGCGCCGCGTGCGGAGCAGCGCTTTGCGGATCTGCGCGCGCTGCTCGGCGCGCTCGAGGGCGCGGTGCGACCAGCGCCGCGCTTCCGTGCGTTGCGGATCGCGGCTGCGGGCGCCGCTGCGCTGCTGGTCGCGGGCGCACTCGTCGCCACGTACGCGCTGCGGACGCCGGAGCCGTGCGGCTCGGTCGAGCAGCTGCTCAGCGAGCTCTGGCCGAGCACGGCGCAGGCGCAGCTGCGCGGAGTCGCGCCGGGCGCGCTGCGCACGCTCGAGCGCTTTGCGCAGCGCTGGGCGCGCGGGCGCGTCGAGGCGTGTGTGGCGACGCACGTGCGCCACGAGCAGTCGGAGGCGCGGCTCGACGAGCGCATGTCGTGCCTCGATCGGGCGCGCACGGCGTTCGACGCGGTGTCTGATGCGTTGCGCGCAGATACGCAGTTCGCCGGCGCGGAGATCGTCGCAGCGCTGCCCGATCCGGCGGTGTGCAGCGCGCTCGACGGTCGCGTCGCGCCGCCGCCTACAGCACGGCGCGCAGAGGTCGCGTCGCTGCGCACCGCGATCGATCGCGCGCGCATCGTGCTGGCGGCAGCCAGATCTGCGCAGGCCAGCGCAGCGTCGTTCGTCGCGCGTGCCGACGCGATCGGCTACGCACCGCTGGTCGCCGAGGCGCGGCTGCTGCGCGCCGCGTCTCACGCTGCGCGCGCGGAGTACGACGATGCGATCGAAGACGCGCGCGTGGCGCTGTTCGCCGCGGAGAGCGCCTCTGACGATCGCGGCGCGGCCGAGGCGTGGCTAGCGCTGATCCGGGCGGCGGGCAGCGCGGGCCGCTACACCGAGGCGGCACAGAGCGCGCGCCACGCCGAGGCGGCGATCACCCGCGCGGGTCGACCGATCGAGATGAGACAGGCGCTCGATCATCTGCGCGGCGTCGTCCGCACGAACTTGGGCGCGCTCGACGACGCCGAGCGCGATCTGCGCGAAGCGATGCTGCTCGCGACTATGCGCTTCGGCGCGGACAGCGCGGAGCTCGCGTCGATCGACACCGCGCTCGGCAACCTCGCGCGGCTCGATGGAGACTTCGTCGCTGCGCTCGCGGCGCACCAGCGCGCGCTCGCGCTCGACCGCGCGGCGTGGGGCGAGAGACACCCGCGTGTCGCGCGTGACCTGCACAACGTCGCTGGGATCTTGCGTCACCTCGAGCGGCGCGACGAAGCGCTCGTACACTACCGCGAGGCGCTGTCGATCGAGCGCGCCAGCATCGGTGAAGATCACCCGGACTTTGGGCTCACCTCGAACAGTCTCGGGCTGCTCGCCTTCGAGGCCGGAGACGACGTCGAAGCGGGCGTCCGCTGGGAGTCCGCGCGACGGATCTTCGAGGCGAGCGGTCACGAAGATTTGGCGCTCGTTCGCTACAATCTCGCGCTCCTCGCGCTGCGCCAAGAGCGCTACGACGATGCGGCGAGCCACGCGCGCGCGGCGATCGCGATCGACGAGCGCCGGCTCGGCGAAGGCGCGAAGCGAGTCGGAGGAGAACAGCTCGCGCTCGGTCGCGCCGAGCTCGGTGCCGGTCGCGACGAGGCGGCGCGCGTTGCGTTCGCGCGCGCACAGACGATCGCGCGCACGCTTGGCGATCTGCCGCTCGACGCTGACGCGACCCGTGAGCTGCGCACGCTCGACGAGAGCGCGCGCGCCGCTGCGCCGCGCGTCGCGCTGCGGACGGCGCTGCTCGCGCCGCCAACCGTGACGGCGCCAACCGTGACGCCGGCAATCGTGACGCCGCCAACCGTGACGCCCGCAATCGTGACCTGGCCAACCGTGACGCCCACAGTAATCGCGCCGCCCGCGGTGACGCCGCCGCCGACCACGCCGCGCGTGTTGCCGCCACTGACGGAACAGCAGCGCACTGGCTCCGGCGGCTACGCGCCGGGCCAAGCCTGGGAGTGACGCGCGAAGAAATCGTGCGCCGCTGTGCCTCCGCCTGCGTTCTCCTCGCGAAAGGAACGCACACACCATGGACCGACGCAGCTTTCTCGGCGCCTCACTCAGCACGCTCGTGCTCGGCGCACTCACTCCCTCGTTGCTCGCCCACGCACAATCGCCGGAGACGGAGCGCTGCTCCGTGCGCACCGAGCCGAACATCGAGGGCCCGTTCTTCCGGCCGAACGCGCCGCTTCGCGCGACGCTGAGCCGCGGACTCATCATCTCCGGAGTCGTCCGCGACACCCGCTGTCGCCCGATGCGCGATGCGGTGATCGAGGTGTGGCAGGCGAACTCTGCGGGCGACTACGACCTGAACGGCGACGTGTTTCGCGGTCGCCTCCGCACTGACGCCGCGGGCGCGTATCGCATCGAGACGGTCACGCCCGGTCGCTACCTCAACGGCGGTGTGTATCGACCCGCACACATCCACGTGAAGGTGCACGCGGACGGCCGGCCGTCGCTCACGACACAGCTCTACTTTCCGGGCGATCCCTATGCGGCCGCGGACCCGTGGTTCCGCGAGTCACTGCTGATCCGCTACGCGCCCACCGGCTGCTGCAGCCCGATCCCCAACGCGCCACAGCGGGCCAGCTTCGACTTCATCGTATAGCCGCTCCGCTCTGCAGCACGCGCTGCGACGCCGAGCAGCGCACACAGACGTCTGCCGCGGTGCACCGTGACGCTGTATCTCGCCGCCCCCTCAGGATCGCCGCCGCCTGTCGATTGCTACCGAGATGAACACTCTCGTCGCGACAGCGATTGCCGCCGCGGACGCACCCGATGCTGCACTCAGCGACGCACTCGCGATCGCGCTCGAGGGCGGCGACATGCCCGGGTTTCACCACACCACCACCGTCGTGATCGCCTTCCCGGTTTGAGAAGTGGCCGACCCGCGCCTCCACGAAGACGATCTGATCATGATGCTGAGCCAGACGCTCGGCGACGCAAAGGCTCGGGAGGTGCTGTCGGCGGCGATCGTCGCGCTCGGCGTCCGCCGCGGTGTCTTGACTCCCGCGCTCGCGCTCGAGGTGCTCGAGCACATCGCGGCCGAGCCCGGCATCGTCGGGATGACCGCGCGGTTCGCGAAGTCGCGCGTGCATCTCGGCGCGCGCACCAAGAACGAAGTTGGCTGAGCAGCGGTCGCCGGCAGGCGATCGCTCAGGGACGCGGATGGGCCTGGAAGAACGCGAGCACGGCGGCGCCCCAGGTGATGGGCGAGGTGTGATCGCAGCCATATCCGTCGATGGCGAACGTGCTCGAGCTGATGTCGGTGCTGCCGGGCAAGCAGTGTCCGCCGAGGATCAGCGAGCGGGCGCTGTAGCTGTGATCGATGAACTCGAACACGTTGCCGCTCGCGCTCGCGTAGCGAGACCACGTGTAGTCTCCGTCCATCGAGACTGGGCTCGAAGGCGTCATCGACCACCCAGCGACGACCGTGTCGCGCATCGCGCCGCCGCAGCCGGGCACGATGTTGTCGCGGCTGCCGTGGACATAGAGCACAGGAAGCTCCGCCTCCGGACGGTCGCTCGCCGTGAACGGGCAATGCCGGAACAAGGTGCCGCACGCGGCCGCCGGAGCGATCGACGCGAAGACCTCGGCGTGATCGCACAACATGCGCCAGCTCATGAAGCCGCCCTGCGAGAAGCCGGTGAAGTGGATGCGTCGCGCGTCGACGCGCAGCACACGCGCGGTGAGCTCGAGGAACGCGAACACCTTCGGGTCATCGCGCGCGGGATCCCACTGCGGGCCGATCGCCGTCGCCGGCCCGGTCGGCTGCACCACGACGTAGCCGGCGGCCGAGCCGAGCGCGCGCAAGTTCGTGTTTCGATCTTCGGATGCGGCGTTCATCGTCGCGCCATGCACGTCGAAGATCAGGCCACAGCCGCCCGCGGCGCACGGCGCGGAGATCTCGACGTCGTAGTCGATCCCAGCGCAAGGGAACACGTGGTGCCCAGCGCCAACGTCGGTGAAGCAGCCTTCGGCCGCTGGTGCGCCCGCATCGCCACTGACCGCGCCCGCATCGCCACTGACTGCGCCCGCGTCGCTGATCGCGCCTGCGTCGTCGCTCGACGTGCTGAGATCGGCGACTCCGAGATCACGCGTCGCTTCGCCGAGATCGAGCGCGACGACGTCGGCATCTGCGCCGAGATCGTCGCGTCGCCCAGCGTCCATGCCGAGCGATGCGTCGACACCAGCGCTCGGCGCGGCGTCGCTGCACGCGGTGAGCGCGGCGACGAGACATGCGGCAGAGACGAGCGCGGCTAGGGGGTGGTGAGTGGACTTCACCGGAGCAGCAGATGCGAGCTGTGGAGCCGCGTCAAGGGTGCGGCGCCGAGAAACGCCGTCGTGCCTCGGCCGCGAGTATTGACGAGGAGCGACGCACCCTCACACTGGACGCGTGCCGCGCTCCGTCAGTGCTTCTGTATCGTTCATCTCCGCACACTCACTGCTGCTCGCTGCGATCCTGCTGCTGGCGCCGTGCCTGCTGCTCGCTGGCACGGCGCGCGCACAAGAGCGCGACGCGACCGACCCCGACGTGCAAGCGCGCGTCGAGTTCGAGGTCGGGCGCACAGCGTTCGACGAGCGGCACTACGACGAGGCGCTCGCCGCGTTCGAGCGCTCGTATGCCCTGAGCGCACGGCCCCAGCTGCTCTACAACATCGGTCAAGCGGCCGATCGGCTACGCCGCGATTCGCGCGCGCTCGCGGCGTTCGAACAGTTCCTCGCGGAGGTGCCGGACACACCGCTACGCGAGGCGACCGAGGAGCGCATCGTGCTGCTCCGCGCGGCGATCAGCGCGCGTGAACGCAGCCAGCCCGACCCACTGCCGGCGCCGCAGCCAGTGCGCGCGGAGGAGCAGCGTAGCCTGCTCGGTCCAGCGATCTTGCTCGGTGCCGGCGGGCTGCTGACGATCGGCGGCACGGTGTCGCTCGTCGCGGGCGTCGCCGATCGCGATCGCGTCGAGGGTGCGAGCGATGGCACGACGCTCGCGGAGCTGCAGTCTGCGGCCGATCGCGCGCCGCTGCTGATGAACGGCGGCATCGTGATGCTCGGCGTCGGACTGGCGGCCGCGAGCGCGGGATTGATCTGGCTGCTGGTGCCGCCGTCGTCGCGCAGCGAGGCGAGCGTCGCCGTCGCGCCGACGGCCGGCGGTGTGCTCGTCACGGGGGTGTTCTGATGCGTGCTTCGCAGGTCTTGGCATCGCGCTCGTTCGAGATGTCGCAGCGCAGCGGCCAGGCCGTCAGCGGCGCCATCGCAGCGTTCATCGCGCTCGTCACGGGCTGCACGGTCACGTACCCGGAGGGAGTGATCGCGTGCGGTGACGACGCGCCGTGTCCATCTGGCTGGACCTGCCGCGAGACGCGCTGCTTCTCCACGCCGGGTCCGAGCGACGCCGCGGTCGACGCGACGCTGCCGGACGACGCGGAAACGGACGCGGGAGCGGACGCAGCGCCGATCGATCTGGGCTGCCCGGCGACGGGTCCGACCAACGCTACGTGTCCTTGGTATTTCGGCCGTCCTCACGCGGTGCCATCCCTGCACCCGAGCACCGCGGGTCTGTTCAGCGCAGCGCTGACGGCGGATGGAGCGACGATCTACGTCGCGAGCTACAACACGGTCGACGATCTGCCGATCTACGAGGCGTCGCGCACGAATCCGGCGGAGCGATTCGGCGCGCTGGTCGCGACGCTCGGCAGCGCGACCGTCGGCGTGCGGCCGAGCGTGTTGTCGATGACGGAGGACGGCCTCGAGATCTTCGCGCAGGTCGTCGATGCCCGCACCGACGTCCAGACCACGATCGTTCGCTACCAACGCGCGAGCCTCGTCTCCGAGTTCGGTCCGCCGCAGGCGATTGGTGCAGTCGAACGCGTGGTCGGCGCGAGTCATCCGTCGATCACCGGCGACGGACTCGAGCTGTTCTTCACCTCGCCGGGCGACAACCGCGTCTACCGAACGCGGCGCCCGTCGCGCGATCTTCCATTCGAACTTGCGGAATCCGCCGGCCTACCCGCAGGGCTCATCTACGCGCGCGTGACGCCGGACGGACTCGGCATCTTCGCCGGCGCACCCGCGCAATACGCGACGCGCCCCAATCGTACGAGCGCGTTCGGTGTGCCAGCGCCGCTGCCGAATGCCGATGAGCTCGGCGGCTTCGCGCTGCC
>Ga0105047_10019071_pt1 | contig 10599 bp, 9 predicted proteins | sample MAT04_FD_78384 | JGI IMG/M metagenome (GOLD analysis project Ga0105047, IMG submission 78384) | Freshwater microbial communities from Lake Fryxell liftoff mats and glacier meltwater in Antarctica - MAT-04 (megahit assembly) | ecosystem: Environmental > Aquatic > Freshwater > Ice > Liftoff... | reverse complement strand
AATTCAGTTGCAGGCGGCATAACCGAAAGATCCTTCACCTGGTTCCCTGTTATATCAGGAAAGTCAATACCGGTACCAATTACCAGTTTAGCTTTTTCTTCCAGTGTCATGGCAGCAACCACGGCTTTAACTGACGATTTTCCCAATTTGGGTGTATGAGCTCCGGCATTATCTGAAAGCAACCCTGCTAAAATTACCATAGTTATTGTTTTTTGAACACATTTTCAATATTTGAAATTTGATTTGATTAATAATCCTGAAAAATTTGAGTGCGTGAATCCGATGCGAAATTGAGCAGAAAACATTTAAACTTTATTTGGACGGTTTCAAAACATAAAGTTATAAAATAAGACATGCCAATATCAATAGTAAAAAATGTTTATAATAAATTGAAGATGAATAACATAAATTGTTTTCAAAATATTATCAGATCTTTTAAGCGATGTAAAACACCAGAGTCCCAACAAAATTTCATTGATTAGTTTATTATTTACACTTTGATATCGGCAACCTGAGTATTTTTCCGGTTTAACTGCACCAAAAGAATATATTACGTCGGATTACATTATTGCGATGGAATTAAATCTACTAATCGTTGCACATATTGATCTTGTTTTATACTTTTGATCGCATTATCCCTTTGTTCCAGATAATTAATTTATTTAGTATGAAATATTCATTTCAATTGAGATTCTTATTTGTTGTAGCTTGTATTGCAGGTGTTTTCTCATCGCGAGCCTCAGCTCTGGTAGTTTTCAGCGATTCGTGCAGCCAACTGCAATATCATTCCTTTCTTGAGAAGGAAGGTTTTGAATCGTTTTGTAAAGGGAAGCAGCCAGATTACCTTACCATGGCCATTGCTGTAAACCCGGCTTCGGGTACAACTGAGCTTAAACGTATCAGCGAAACCGTTAAAAATGAAGTATCCTTTTTGAAAACAAGTGGCAGGTATAAAGAAACCGGCCAAAAAGCTGAAATTTGTTTTCGATCATGTGCAAAGCACATTTTTAAAGAATTATGATGTAGATGGCGATTTCTCGGAGATGTTTTTAACTGGTGGTTACAATTGCCTTACCGGAACCATTTTGTATGCCTTACTGATGAATGAGCTGTCAATAAAACATACCATTAAGTTTATGCCCGGCCATGTTTACATAATTGCTTATGCCGAAGAAATCCCATATATTTTTGAAACTACTGATCCGGTCGGCGGATTCATCGAAATGAACAAAGCCATGCAGAGCAATGCCATCAAAAGCCTTCGGCTTATGAAATTTATGGCGGCGGATAACGGGGATAAGTCATCAGGCAGCGACCTGTTTGAAACGTATTACCTGAAACTTAACAATACTGAACTGAAAGGGCTTATAGGTTACCAATATACAAATGCTGCAAATGCTGCCATCTTGAAACAGGATTTTGTGCTGGCATACCACCTGGTGAATAAAGCAAAAACGCTTACGCCTATGAATGAACTTAACGTGATGCATGACGAATTGCTGAAGCAAGCCATTGTTAAAGCGAATAAAACAACTGTACTTCGCGCCGGATTACTGGTTGATTACTACAATACATCCAAAAACCCCGATAAAAAAAACCAGCTTGTTGAAGAATTCGCTCAGTCTCTTTACCTGATTCTTTTCAGCCGGTTTCCTTCGCCCGATTCGTTAAAGCCTGTTTATAATACTTTGTATGATGGGATTAAGGACACAGAGGTTAAACTGGTACTCAAGGATATTTATAACTCCGCTTATTTTGGGTACCTGCAGTCAACCAACAAAAAGGCTGAAGCCTTCGATATGATTTACGCTGAATATAACAGTGGCAACCAAAGTGAATTCGTAAAGTCGGGCATTGAGAATTCTATCGTTTATTTTCAGGATCAGGTGAGGTTAGGTAAGAATGATGTAGCTGTTTATGATTCAATAGTTGCGAAATATCCAAAGCTAATGGATTTCGAAAGGTTTTTGTACAATCGCTGCCAGACAGTAATAGAAGCTGCCCATGAAGCATTTATGAATAAAAATGTGGATGAAGGCGAAAGGCTTTTAAAAAAGTTTGATACCGATGGTTATTACAGTGCTAAACGACCTGCATATTGTAACCCGGCAGAAGTATATAGTCTGGCAGGTTCCTACTATTTTAAAAAGAATAATATAGCCAGAGCCAGGGCTTCCCTCAAAAAAGGTCTTACATACGATCCTGATAACTGGGAGCTGAAGCAAAAGCTGAGAGAGCTTCAGTAGTTTCGGTTAACGGTCAACGGCAAGGTTGAAGTTCTTCTCCACACACATGATGTTCCCCAGCCGTGTTTTGTATTCGGCCTGAAAAAGCAGAGTCTTCATCACAAAACTTTTTGATGAAACAGGAATTTCGAGTATTCCTGCATATCCCGATTTTTTTAATTCCTGGCGTGCTCCCGGATCAGCTTTCGGTGCTGCATAATATGTAGCTTTCGACTTTGGATTGGCAAGGCTAACCTTTAAAATGTATTTGCCCTCCAGCGAAGTATGGTCGATTCCCTGAATGATAAGGGAGTTTTCGTTATTCACTTCGGTTCCGTCGGCCTTGTATTCCTTTAGTCCTGGCTGAATTTTATCTTTCTTGTAAATGCGGGTTGCCAAAAGTTTCCCGTTTTCGTAGTATTTCGATTCAATACCGTCTTTTTTCCCGTTTACATAATTCGATACTTCGAAAGGATTCCCGTTTTTATAAAAATGGGTGCATTTACCATTCCTGTGGCCATCCTCAAAAACGGCATCCATATAAATGTTTCCATCCGAAGTGTATTCCCTTACTCTTCCATTGGCTTTGCCATTCAAATATTCAACAATATAATGAATATTGCCGTTTGGGTAAAACTCTTTCCGTTCACCGTCGGGCAAACTATCGGCTGAAGCCTGGTCGGGAGCAATGCCGGCAGTGTTTTTATCAGGATTGCCTTTACATCCTGTTAGAACAGAAATGCTGAAGAGCATTGCTCCAAAAAATAGAAATAGCCTCATGTTTTGGAAATTATTAAAATCATTATTATGCATAATTGTAATTACGAAGCAAATTAATCAGCCGCTTTTTCAGGGTATCTTGCCAGGAAAACAAAGCCATTCTTTTTATAAAGCACTTTCATGGCTGGGATATTTTGTTTTTGCTCGTTGTAATGAGGCTCTTTCAGCACCAGGTAGAACGGGCGATCGATTTTTCCGGTCAGTAGCCACGCAGGCCTGGCAGAGGCATCGGGCATTTTATTGGTATAAAAAAGCGGGGCATAGCTGAAATACCCTGAATTCAGCACGTAGCATTTTTCTGAAGCTTTTGATTTATAAAAGTCAATAACGGCACGCTGCGAATATTGCTCAATACGGTATGGGAAAATATAAATCACAAGTACGATAAACAGCGTTGTTCCTGCGAAAAGTACCGTTAATGCTTTGCTTATGGATTGCCTGTGTGCCAGTATAACGGCGTATACCACTGAAATAAGCAGGATCAGCCCGATTACCCACTCGAAGCCTGTCCATGTAACATCGGCTTTTAAATTGGCTACGGCAAAGTCGTCTTTTATTATTCCGGAATTGATTATTTTATCCTTAAATCTGTCAATCTGTGGTAAAACTGCAACAAGAAGTGAGAAAATGGTAGCAAACGCGATTAATACCACACTAAGCCATTTCCGCCAGCGCAGTGATCCGTTCAGTAAATCATGGACAGCAAGCGCTGCAAGAAAGGTGAGCGGGAAATAGCAAAGCGAACTGTAGTGTACAATTTTGGTTTTTACGATTGAAAAGAGAATAAGAACCACCCAGAACAATATCAGCATGACCAGGTGAAACTGACTCTGTGAATCCGTTTGCCCTGCAGAACGCCTGAACCGCATCAATGCAAATATGGAAGCAGGAAAAACGCCAATCAGCAAAACGATAAAATGATAAAACCAGGGGCCACCGTGACCGGCATCGGGAATGGTGAATAACCTGATTTGATAAAGAATAAATTTCCATACTATATCTGAATGACCATTCAACATCTGCACTATGAACCAGGAACCTCCAATAAGTAGTGTAAACAGAAAGAAAACGGCAATATCGCTGAACCTGATTATAAAAGCTGGCGGAGATTTAAAAAATCGGATTTTAATCTTTAAAAGCTGAAGCAGATGAGGTAAATAGGCAATTGAAATAACCAGTCCGATGATAAGCAGGGCAGTAGGGCCTTTGGTAAGGATGGCCAAGCCGGTAAAAGATCCCCAAAGAGCTGAATAAAGAAATCTTTGCTTCGTTGAAATAATTTCATCAGCAGCATTCAGCCTGACAAAAAACCAGATGGCAACAAATATCAGGAAGTTGAACCAGGGATCAATAATACCCGAACGGAAATAGAAATGGGGCAAAATACTGCCGGCATAAACAATTACCCACCATATTCCGAATTTTTCGTTATACAACTTCCTGCCAATATTAAATATCAGCAGGAGTGAAGCTATTCCGCAGATTGCATTGGTAAAACGCGCTGCAAACTCATTGATTCCGAATGCTTTCATGCTCAGCACCTGCATCCAGATAAAAAGCGGAGGTTTTTCCCAGAATGGTTTGAAATCAATCTGAACATTAAGATAATTGTGGCTGACGATCATTTCGCGTGCACACTCGGCAAAGTTGATCTCGTCCCAGTCGAAAAGGTGAACGTCGCCTGCAAACGGGATAAAAAGCAAGGCGGCAACGATGGCTATTATAAATTGCAGTTGTAAACTGTGGCTGGAAGTTTTAAATTTCACTCCTGTGATTTTCATCAAAATTATAAAAACATTTCCAATCGCCAAAAAGCAATGGCAAATAAAGGGAAACAGTTGAATAAAATAATTGGTAATCAGCAATATGCAAATAATTGTTTTTGTTAATTGTATTTTTTCATAGATTTACAGATTGAATCGGTTATATTTCTGAGAATAAAACCCGGATTCAACAAAATATACCCGGAAGGACTTATTCCGTTCAATCCGGAATTTCCGAATCAAACGAATAAACAGAAGCATTTCGTTACAGAGAGCTTTAATATTTTGCAAATCAATTATAGTGTATGAAAAATGTTTAGCATAGAATAAAAATGAGGGAAAAAGTTAATTTCAGAGGAGGCTTTAAATATAAGTTGCTGTATGCTTATGTATCGGTACTTCACCGTTTGTTTTACAGGCGGTTAACGGTGATCGGTTATGAGAAAATTCCACCCAACACTCCTGTGATTTTTGCACCTAATCACCAGAATGCACTTATGGATGCCCTGGCAGTTTTATTTGCCTCGCGCAATCCTGTGGTTTTCATGGCAAGGGCTGATATATTTAAAAAACCATTTGTTGCCAAAATTCTTAATTTCCTTAAAATACTCCCCATTTACAGGATCAGGGATGGTTACGGCGAACTTGGTCGCAACCAGGAAGTTTTCGACGATACCGTGGATGTTTTGAAATCGGGTACACCCATCTGTATTTTACCCGAAGGAAACCATGAAGGATTGAAACGTCTGCGGCCACTTAAAAAAGGGATTTTTCGCATTGCTTTTCAGTCCGAAGAAAACAGTCAGTTCAATCTTAACCTCCATATTGTTCCCATTGGTATTGATTACTCCGATTATTACAATGCAGGTGCTGACCTGATGGTTGTATTCGGAACACCCATCAAAGTTGCTGACTACGCCGAACAATACCGCGAAAACGAACAAAAAACCATTAACACAATGGTGGGTGTGCTTTCGGAGGGTATGCGCAGCGTTATGGTTCATATTCCGGAGGAAAATTACCAACTGATTGGCCAGATCAGCGAAATGTACGAACCCAATGTGTGGGATACCTGTAATACAAACCGTCATCCCTATAACAAGCTTACAATCAGGCAATATATTATTCACAAAGTAACTGAAGCATTTACCCGGTTTCCTGAAAAAGTAATTGAAATAGAGACGGTTATGAATAGTTACAACGCCAAATTAAATAAGCTTGGAATGGCTGATTGTATCCTTGTGCAAAAATCGCCCGGCTTTTTGCCTTTGTTTTTGGAATCCATCATCAGCATTTTATTTCTTCCACTTCATGTTTATGGAGCGATCCTGAATTACATTCCTTACAAAATTCCGATCTGGCAGGCATCCAAAATAAAAGATCCCAATTTCCGTACTTCTATACAATTCGGGATCAGCGCGGTTTTATTTCCTGTTTACTACCTGATACTAATTACTTTGTTTTGCCTGTTTACCGATGAAATTGTGATAAAACTGGGTTTTGGATTAACATTGCCTGCTGCGGGCTTGTTTGCCTTTTATAATTATAGGCATATGGAAAGGCTTTGGGCTAAATTCAGGATTTTTAGTTTAAAACTTACGAAAGCCGGGCAGTACAACGATTTGCAGAATGATAGAAAACAAGTAATTGACCTTATAAAAACCACCATTAACGGCTAATTCTATGAAAAAATCAATACTGTTGATTTATGCAATATGCGGATTAATGCTTTTGCAAAATGCGGTCACGGCACAGGAAAAAGCAAAAAAAGAAGCTAAAACCCCAACCGGTTTAAAATTTGCCGGGTTGCCAACCATATCATTCGATGCCGATATGGGATTCCAGTACGGTGGATTGGTTAATGTGTTCGATTATGGCGATGGCAGCACTTACCCGGAATATAAGCAATCGTTGAAACTCGAAATATCACGTTACACCAAAGGCTCAGGAGTAAACCAGCTGTTTTATGACTCCAAAAGTCTTTTGCCGCACCATATTCGTTTTACGGCCGATTTGAGCTACCTTACCGAAAAAGGCCTTGACTTTTATGGCTTTAACGGCTACCAGGCTAAATACAACGCGGCATTTGTTGATGAAAATGATCCTCTTTATAAAACCCGTATGTTCTACCGGCACGAACGTAAGCTTTTCAGGCTTACCACCGACTTACAGGGGAAACTGTATGGCGACCACCTTCGCTGGGTGGGCGGAATTGGCATTGTTTCGATAAAAGCTGCCGCCATTGATACGGCTGCCATGAATAAAAAGAAAGATGATGCCGATAAGTTGCCCTATACCGAGAATTTATACGACAAATATGTAATGTGGGGTTTACTAAACGATAAAGAAAGAGATGGAGGTAATGCCAATTTCTTCAAATTAGGCGTTGTGTACGACACCCGCGACAAAGAAGCCAGTGCCACAAATGGTATTTGGAGTGAAGCATTGATTGTATATTCGCCCGGATTTTTATTTAATCCCGAATTTTCGTTTACCAAGCTGGTGCTTATTCACAGGCAATATTTTACTATAGTTCCCAAAAAACTGTCGGTTGCTGTCCGCCTTGGTTACCAGGGAACCATTGGCGGAACTGCTCCTTTCTATTTTGAACCTTATATGGTTTCGTCGTTTTCGTCAGCAACCAAAACGGATGGTTTGGGAGGAGCCAAAAACCTAAGGGGCATTATGCGAAACCGGGTTGTGGGCGATGGTGTTGCATACGGAAACCTTGAATTACGCTGGAAATTTCTGGCCACCCATGCAGGAAAAGCCAACCTCGATTTTTCGTTACACGGCTTTGCCGATGCGGGTATTGTTGTAAAGCCGTTTAAAGTTGATGAGAGTAAAATCCCTTTAATCGAGCGCGACCAGTATTTCGATTTTTCATACAGCAACGATAAGCTTCACCCTTCAGCCGGAGCCGGTTTGAGAGTCGCTCTGAACGAAAACTTTATCCTTGCCATCGATTATGGTTTCGCAACCAATAAGCAGGATGGGCTTAAAGGACTTTATATAAATGTGGGAAATTTGTTTTAGTAAGAGCATTAGCCTGATGTAAACCAACGGAGACTATTGTTTAATAAGAATTTAACCATCTAAAATTAATTTATTTCCATTTAATATTCCTGAAGCGGAAAAATCTTCACCTGAAGAATCATATTGAGGTGGAATTGTTATCATATTCCCAAATGTGGTTGCAAAAAAGTTGATGTTCTATAGCCATTAATTGTAACCTGTACCTTGTCCATACCAAGATAGGTAATTACTAAATAGGTTGGTTCGATTCCTGTTTCTCCTCCTAAACTAAGATATGACCCTATAAATTTAGCCGAAGACCCAGCAAGACTTCCTCTTACATGTGAATAATTTGAAAATGGTACACTCAATAATTCACTTGTACCTATAATTGTATAATCGGTTCCTCCTAAAGGATCAATTTCTGTATGAATAAAGTAAGGGCCGCTTCCCCAAAAAATCCCGTTGATATAAGTCCCCGATACAGCAGAGCCTTCACCGATTTCAATATTAAGAAGTCCATTCTCATTCGTCTGAGTTAAATGCGTTTCAAAATATACGGCATTCCCTGTAACACTTCCATGCAGGATAGAAATTCTAATTCCGATGGGACTAAGATTGGTTGCCAAAAACAAATAGCGCGATTCCTATAATTCTTTTTACCACGTTGATTATTTAATTTTTAGATTATCGTGTTATAATTGTGCCTCACGGTTGAGACCATGTATAGTGGCCAACTATCCGGCACTTTCTTTTCACGTTAAAGAAAAGTTGAAACGGGCTACAACCCTTTAATTTACTACTATCCCGGCTATTATTTTATAAATTGTTAGCAATAGTTATTCTTTTGTTGCCATCATAATCCAATAACCTTTTTGATAATCAGCTCCTGTATAAAATAAATATTGTTTACCAGTATTTACATCAATAGTTATTTGAGCGGCAATTATTTCATCTTTCTCAAACGGGACACCAGCTTGAATTAAAATTGGTTTATCACTTTCAGTCCATGGTCCAAATGGATGACTTGCAGTACTGTAAAAAATGGCTTCCTTATTCTTATATTCTCCTGTTCTCACAGCTACAAAACTTCCATCAGGGGTCTTTGTTACCTGTCCTTCCATTCCAATTTTAGTATCAACTAATTAAAAATCGCTCCAGCTATGTCCTTCGTCAGTTGATTTTGCATCAATAATCCAGACCTCAGTCACTTCTTTGGGAGGAGCATTCCAGCCAATAAAAACCATATATAAATCACCCTCATATTCTAAAATACATGGAGATGTCATACAATAAACATTTTTACCTGCAATCATTCCTTTCGCTACAAGCGGCTGTGGATATTGATAATATTCTCCGGTGAAAGAATCAGCTTCTGCCAGAAATATCTGGGCTTCGTAAGTGTCTTCATTATTATATCCTATGTAGTAGATTTGATGTTTACCAGTTGATGATTTTCTGTAAAATGCAGTTTCTTTATATATGTCCGTACCTGTCACATTTGGTTTGTAAAGTAGGTCTTTTCCTTTTGTCCAATTACTCCAGGAACTACTGGTAGCAAGTTTTATAGAAACCTTTTCGTCTATATCGCCAGTATAAATCATCTTTAGTGAAGAATGTTCATCAAAAAAAACATGAGCATCACTTGCGATTTCATAGTCGTAGGAGACGTTTAGCACAGTATCACGGAAAACCGGATTACTATTATATCTTTCCTATCTATCTGTTATACTAATCTCATTTTTATCACAAGAGATCATAATGATTAAAGATAAAAACAGTAGTTCGACAATTCTTTTCATTGTATTAGTCTATTTATTTTAATTATTGCTAACGGTTAGGCTATGAATAGTGGCGGTTTGCGTGGTTGTCAACTGTCAACCAACACGGATGCAGGAGGAAAACGCACGATAACCGGAGTTCTTTTTACCACAGAGGCACAGAGAACACAGAGGTTCAAGGAGTTTGTATTATACGGAGTGCGACTTTAAGTCGCACCTTTCTACTATAGAATAAGTTGGATTTACCCGGCAAGCTCCAGAAGGAAGACGTGCGCCAAACGTGGTTCCGATGGCAGGTGGAACAGAAGCAGGTTTTTATTTTCCTTTATTTGTGTAATATTCAAAATCAAAATAATGTCGTTTATCATGTTCCCAAATCTCACCGATTATTCCCTTTTCGCATTTATCCACTGGAATTGCTTTACTTCCATTTAACTCCATTAAAGAACCAAAATAAATTGAAAATGATTTATGGTCAAATTGTATCGCCATCCAATAAGAAGAACCATTATATTTTTTCTCAGCTAATATAGATTTTTCATAAACGTAATGTCCAAGATTGTATCTAGAGTTAAGTTTTCCATCTTTCTGGTATTTGTTTCTTGCTTTCACACTAATTATATATTTTAGTCCGTCTTTCTCACATTCAATATCTGCAAAGGTTTCGTTCATTGTATTGTCATTCAAATTCCTAATCCTATCGAATCTTTTATCTACCAATGCTTTTAATGCAAATAGTTCTCCAAGTTCTCCAAGAGACTTTTTTCTTGCCGCCTCTTTTTTATTTTCTATGTCCATTATAATAAATTTGTGTGCGGTTTCATAAACTTTGCGTTAACGTTCCCGGGTTAGGCGTAGTTGGTTTATTAGTGGGCCTTTTGCGTTGGCAAATCAATCACGATTAGCCCGTGTAGGCTGTATGTGCTTATTAATCTTCAATTCTCAAGTCTTTTTTCATTTCAGAGATTATTAATTCTTCAATTCTTTGAAAAGGTTCATTTTTCTTAAGCTTACCATCCGATTCATAGAATTTTT
>Ga0105047_10019070_pt1 | contig 10599 bp, 9 predicted proteins | sample MAT04_FD_78384 | JGI IMG/M metagenome (GOLD analysis project Ga0105047, IMG submission 78384) | Freshwater microbial communities from Lake Fryxell liftoff mats and glacier meltwater in Antarctica - MAT-04 (megahit assembly) | ecosystem: Environmental > Aquatic > Freshwater > Ice > Liftoff... | reverse complement strand
GGTCTCCCCGGCGTTCGTGTCGAGGTCGCGCAGCTCGGCCCGCACCTGACTGTCCACCCCGTTGGCGCGCAGCTCGGCCCGGGCGGCGATCATGGCCGCGAGCGCGACGGCGGGAGCGAGGAACAGGCACACGACGAGGCAGGCGAGGAGCAGCGGCAGGGCGTGCAGCCTTCTTCTGGACAACTCTGTGCGGTCGACTTCTGAAAATGGCGTCTCCACACCTGACCAGAACGGCGACCACCGAATCGACGCGAGCACGGCATCGACACCGCGACGTCGGACGGCCGCGCCATGCTCGGAATGCTGTCCGTTTGGCCGAGTTCCAGAGGGAACTCCTCATCGCCCACACCCACGATGGCCTCGCAGCCGCCCGCGCCCGGGCCCGCATCGGGGGCTGGCGCCCGAAACTGACCGCCGAACCAGGCGCCCATGCCCAAGAGCTATACGAGGGCCGGAAACATAACGTCCAGCAGATCTCAGACCTGCTCCGTATCCCCCACGAAACCGTATACGTCCACCTCAACCGCGAAACGCGCGCTTAGCGCACGTTTTCGTTCCATTACTACGCAGACCCCGACCCCCACCCCGAAAAGCTGATCGGCTTCGGCCGCTCACCCTCGACGGTGATCAGCAGGGACTGGACGGTTCGGGCCCCCCTGCTCGCAGAATGACAAGGGCACGAGGCCGCGGGAGCCGGCCGCGCGACGGCTCGCATCGTCCGCGACCTGCTGCGCTGATTTCGGGGTTGGCGCCGCCCGCCGCCAGGGGAATCGGGCTAGGCTCAGCCGCGCGCTGCGGGCCCCGCGAAGCGGTAGTACTCGATCCCGAGATCGTGGAACTCCGGGCCGTCGAGGGTGCCGACATGGTCGACCACGAACTCATCCTGCGCTGGCGCAGCCTGCACTTGTGAGGTTCGCCCCTCGTGCAGGGCGAGGTACTCGGCTTCGCTGAGGTCCGTCGGCGTTCCGAGGGCCTCCGCGAAGTTGATGCGTGCTGCGGCATCGCGCCATCCGGCACCCACCCGCATGGGCAGCGCTTCTGCGGCGTCACCACTTCCGTAGCCGAGTGCCAGCCACTCCTGTCCTGCAACGTCGAGATTGTCGTCCACCGCTTGACGGAGGCCAGAAGCAATCCACGCCGGCAGTGCTGCCGTGTACAGGTTGCCGAGATCGCGCATGTCCTCTGAACCGAGTCCGAGCTTCTCCCCCACCAGCGCCGCCCACAGCGGGGTCTTGCGCAGGTACTGGCGGAGGGCTTTGGCGAGAGGGAAGACGTCTTCGGTGTCTTCACCCACGGTCATGCCGTGGCCGTGGAAAGGTGACGGTGCGGTGAGTTCGGCGAGCAACGCACCCCCGTCGATTCCAGCGTCAGCGCAGTAGCCGCGCAATTGCTCACGTCCGGCATCGTCTGCCGCGAGCTCGAACAGGTAGGCCATCACCCAGCCGGTCGCGGGCATCCGGTGGTATGGCCGGTGCATGAAGACGGCATCGACTTCGTCGAAGTAGTAGACCGGCCGGTAGCCGTCACCGCGGCGAGTGACGCGTTTGGCGAGCATTGCCTCCATGGCGTGGTGAGTCGCATCGATGTAGCAACTCGTCGAGTAGCGACCGTTGAACACCGGCAGGTCCTGAATCTGGCCATCGTCGCGGGGCGGCTCGTGAAAGCGCGCGAAGGGTTTGCGGAAGTCCACCATCCGGTATTCCGAGTCACTGCCGGATGCCGCCAGATCGACCTCGAGAAGCTTCGCGTCGCCGTCCACCAACATTGCCACCGCGCCGGCACCCTGGGTTGGCTCACCGCTCGACCCGATCGCGTACTCGGCGATATCGGCGCAGACCACGATCGCGAGGCGGCCCGCACCATCCGCGGACAGGTAGCGGATAGCCGCCTTGAGGCCGTAAACGCCGCCCAGGCAGGCGTGCTTGAACTCCGGCACCTCGCAGTCCCTGGCCAGCTCGGGGCGGCCGTGCGCGAGAAGCGCGTCGTTGATCATGCCCTTGATGATGATGGCGCCCGCGGAATTGTCGCTGCTCGATTCGGTGCCGAGTGCGAGCATCCCGACCCTCGCGGGGTCGATGTCGTAGTCGCGGATGAGACGCCAGACCGCGTTGGCCGCGAGCGTGTAGACGCTCTGGCCCGGGCCACGCATCCGGAAGGATCGTCCGACCACAGCCTGAACCCTGCCCCAGGGTTCATCGTTCCACCCACACCAGTCTTCGAGCTGCACACGATACTGCGGAAGATACAGCGACAGGCCACTTATTCCAGGCATCAGAATTTACCGTTTGCGCTCTCGTTTGGTTATTCGCCCGCAACTGGATCCCAGCTGCACGGTCAATTTTAGCAAGGCTTACGCCGCGCGCGCGTGCCGCGGCCGACGCGAGCGACCGGCGCAGCCCCGCTAAAATATGATGGACACGATCGGAGCACCCAGTGGATCAAGCTCTCGGTGAAGACCGCACCGCAACCGCGCGCGCGCACAGCAACATCGCTCTCATCAAGTACTGGGGAAAGCGCGATGCCGCACTGAACATCCCCGCCGTCGGCTCGATCGCGCTCACCCTCGACGCACTGTCGACCGATACCCGGGTCACCTTCCGTTCCGGGCTGGAACAGGACGAGTTCTGGCTGGCGGGAACTCGCGCGGATGCCACCAGGGCCAGCCACCTGCTTGACATCGTTCGCGACAGCTCCGGTGTCGGCAGCCGGGCCGTGGTCGAGTCGACGAATAACTTTCCGACGGCAGCGGGACTCGCCTCCTCCGCATCCGGATTCGCAGCGCTCGCGGTCGCGGCCAGTGCTGCCGCCGGCCTGTCGCTGGATGACCGGGAGCTGTCGATCCTCGCCCGCCGCGGCTCCGGGTCTGCCGCCCGTTCGCTGTTCGGCGGCATCGTCGAGTTGCATGCCGGACACCGCGACGACGGCCTGGACTCCTTCGCCGAGCCTGTACTTGCCCCTGAGGCCTGGCCACTAACCGTCGTTGTCGCCATCACCGAACTCGGGCAGAAGAGCGTGAATTCGACGGCGGGAATGGGCGGAAGCGCACTGACCTCTCCGTTCTACCCGGCTTGGGTCGACACCGGCAAGGACGACCTCGCGACCATGCGGCTCGCCATCGCGAACCGCGACTTCGAGCAACTCGGGGAGCTCGCCGAGTACAGCTGCCTCAAGCTGCACGGGCTCATGATGTCCACCCGCCCCGCGCTGCTGTATTGGAACACGGCCACGATGGCTGCGATCCATGCCGTGCGCGAGCTGCGCGCCAGCGGCATGCCGGTCTACTTCACCATCGACGCCGGTCCCCAGTTGAAGGCCCTGTGCCTGCCCGAGCAGGCCCGGACGGTGGCGGATGCTCTGGGCCGGGTCGCCGGCGTGCACGAAACCAGAACCAGCGCGCTCGGTCGAGGCGCACAACTGCTGCCATGACGATCGCTGACGTGGTGAGCGTCGAAGCGTCCGCGCCGGGCAAGCTGTTCCTGCTCGGCGAATACGCGGTGTTGGACGGTGCACCGGCGTTGCTGGCCGCCGTGGACCGCCGCGTCATCGTCACCGCCGCACCATCGGATGACGACCGCTGGCACCTGAGCACGCCCGGCCTCGACCTGGATGCCCTCACGCTCGAGGCCGACGGAAGCATCCCCGCGGGCGTCGACGGGCGGACACGCACATTGCTGCAGGTTTTCGACGCGGTGCGGACGATAGTGCCCTGCACGGGCGCACTCTCGATCACCATCGACAGCAGCGCATTCTTCGCCGCGGGGCACAAGCTGGGGCTGGGATCCAGCGCGGCGGTTGCCACGGCACTCACGGCCGCCCTCTCGACTGCGTCCGGGCGCTCGCCGAGCCGGGAGGACATCCGGATTCTGGCCACGGACGCCCACCGGTCAGCGCAGCGCGGCGCGGGCAGCGGAGGAGATGTCGCCTCCAGCAGTTACGGCGGCCTCATCGGCTATGTTCGCGATACGGTGCCAACTTCGCTGGTCTGGCCGCAGGAGCTCGAGATCATGGCCGTCGTCACCGGCATCGGTAGCAGCACGACGAACCTTATCGGCAAGGTCGCAGACTACGCGGCACGCGACACCGCCCGATACCGCGCGGACATCGCGAGGCTTGCCGCGCTCGCACATCAGGCACAGGATGCTGTGCGCTCCGCTGAGGACTTCCTCCGTCTCGCATCCGACTACTTCGATGCGCTCGTCGAACTCGACGCGCATGCCGGTGCGGGCATCATCAGCGACCACCATCTGCGACTGCACTCACTCGCGGCCGACCTCGACGGCGTCTTCAAGACATCCGGTGCGGGCGGCGGAGACGTGGGCCTGGTGTTCGGGAGGAGAGGAGAATCGGCCGCGCGGCTCGCCGCAGCCTTTGCTGAAGCGGGCGCAGAGGCCGTACCGTTGGGTTTTGGCGCGAATGGGGTGGCGATCACTCCGAGTACTGCCACCGCAACAGTCATACACAGAATGAGGGACGGGTCTACATCGTGAGCTCCTCCCGCATCCCCGGGTTCTATCAGCTGGGGGTGGAGGAACGTTTGCGGGTGCTCTACGAGCGCGGGGTGCTGAGTGACGCAGACTATCGCGCGCTCGCGACGGGGACCTACATTCTCGATCCCGGCACCGCCGATCGACTCACCGAGAACGTCATCGGGGTCTTCTCCATGCCACTCGGACTCGGGCTGAACTTTCAGATCAACGCGCGTGACTACCTTGTGCCGATGGTCGTCGAGGAGCCGTCCATCATCGCCGCGGTCAGCTCCGCCGCGCGGCTGGTCCGTCGCGACGGCGGGTTCACGAGCGTCGCGGAAGAGCCGATGCTGATCGGCCAGATCCAGGTCGTCGATGTGGCGGATGCGGCTGGCGCGCGGCAGGCCCTGCTGGCCCGCAAGACTGAGATACTCGATCTCGCCAACGCACAGCATCCGAACATGCTGGCTCGCGGCGGCGGGGCCAAGGACGTCGAGGTGTTCCTGCGCGGGCAGACGGCTGCGAACGGAGAGCTGCTCGTCGTACATCTGATTCTGGACAGTCGGGATGCCATGGGCGCAAACCTCGCGAACACCATGTGCGAGGCGGTCGCACCGCTCGTGGAGCAGATCAGTGGCGGGCGGGTATTCCTCCGCATCCTCTCGAATCTCACCGACCGCGCGATGGTGCGTGCGCGCTGTGTCATGCCGGTGGCCCGGCTCGCCTCGGGCGATTTCTCCGGAGAGCAGGTGCGGGATGGCATCGTGCTCGCGGCCGAGTTCGCCGCGATGGACTCGTATCGCGCGACCACCCACAACAAGGGCATCATGAACGGCATCGACGCCGTCGCGATCGCGACCGGCAACGACTGGCGTGCGATTGAAGCCGCTGCCCACGCTTATGCCGCGAGTAGCGGGCACTACGCACCACTGACAAGCTGGACAGCGGATGACGCGGGCAACTTGGTCGGAGAGATCGAGCTGCCGCTGAAAGTGGGCACCGTCGGCGGGCAAGTGGAATCTAACCCTGCCGTGCGGATCGCGCACTCAATTCTTGGCGTGAGCACCGCGGCCGAATTGGCCGAGGTGATGGCAGCGGTGGGGCTGGCCCAGAACTTCGGTGCGCTGAAGGCGCTCTCCACAGACGGCATCCAGCCCGGCCACATGCGCCTCCACGCCCGCAGTGTCGCGGTCGCCGCCGGTGCGACTGGCGCACGCTTCGACGAGGTCGTCAAACGGCTGGTCGCGAGCGGCGACATCAAGGTGTGGAAGGCACGGCACATCCTGGACGTATTGGAGGGCCGGATCGCCGATACCGGGTCGATTCGCGCGATCCGCACCGCCAGCATCCCGGTGCAGGCTGCTGTCGCGGTGCCGGAACCCGCCCCGGCAGAACACGGCGTCAGCTTCGGCTACGGCAAGATCATTCTCCTCGGCGAGCATTCGGTGGTCTACGGCCGTCACGCCATCGCTGCACCGATCGGCCTCACCATCCGGGCCGAGGTGACCCGCCAGGAGTATGGCACGGAGTTGGTCATCGCCCGCTGGGATACGGATGCCGCCTACGACCCGGTCGGCGCGGGGCTCGCCGAGCAGGTGACCGCCCACATCGCTGAGCGTCTCGGACTAGCAGGCAAGGGCATGCGTGTCGACGTCTTCCCTCACCTGCCGAGGGCCAGCGGACTGGGTGCCTCAGCCGCCCTCGCCGTGGCGATCATCCGCGCCATGGCTGACCGTTTCGGGCTGCCGATCGGCGACAGCGAGGTGTTGAATCTCGCGTTCGAATGCGAACGCATCGTGCACGGAACACCGTCCGGTATCGATAACACGGTCGCCACCTTCGGACGCGCAATCCTGTTCCGCAACCCCGATACGGCATCAGATGCTGCGGCGCCTGAAATCGCGGACATCGTTACACCTCGCCCGATCGAGATCGTGATCGGACTCACCGGCGTGCCCTCGCTCACCTCGCACACCGTAGGTATCGTGCGAGCTGCGCGGGAGAAGAATCCTGCCAGATACGAGGCGATTTTTTCCCAGATCGACGAGCTGGTGCTGGCCGGTGTCGGCGCACTGCGCCGCGGTGATCTCGCGGAGCTTGGTGAGCTGATGAACATGAATCACGGACTGCTCGGTGCTCTGCAGGTCTCCAGCCCGGAGCTCGAGACGCTGGTAGGTGTCGCCAGGCGAGCGGGAGCGCTTGGGGCAAAGCTCACCGGTAGCGGAGGTGGTGGCGCGATGATCGCGGTCACGGAACCCGGCGCCGCGCAATCGGTCGGTTCCGCCATGCGCCAGGCTGGATTTGAGACGTACCTTACCGAGATTCGCTGAGGCACAGCCTCCCCTTGCCGGTTCCCGCGGTCCCCTGTCGCTGGCAAGCGACACCGATCTCCCCGTCCTGCTCGGTGACGTCCGGGATCACCTTCGCCGCCGACGTCAACGTCATCGACGCCGCCAACTTCATTGACGCCGCCGCAGTGCTGGCAACGACCGCAGCTGTTCCTTCACCGCTGTCCTTGTTGCGGGACCGATCAGTTTCGTCGGCATCAACTCGGCGAACAGGTCCAGAAGCTCATCGGCGGACGACACCTGCAAGCCCTGAATCGCGGTGAGAACGGTCGCCCTCTTCCGACGCTCGGGCATCCACCGCAACGTGGACGCATCAGCCCACCGGCTGCGCCTCGCCAACTTCAACCAGTCGATGCAACACCAGCTTGTAGGAGCAAGAGCAGTTGCTCATTGAATGCTTCGGCGGGCGTCTTCCAACCGAGAGTTTTCCGTGGCCGGGTATTGAGTGCGTAAGCGACTGCCTCGAGTTCCCCTCCGGACCACCGCGCGAGGTTGTGCCTTTGGAAGTACTGACGCGGGAGTGGACTGGTCCCCGAAAGTTGGACAGGTTAATCGGACTCTACGCGATAGCGGTTTCAGGGGTGCGGTACTCGTCGGGGCTGAGGTAGGCGAGCTACTGTTGGACGCGTGTGATGTCCCACCATCGCAGGTAGTCAGTCAACCCCACGTGAAACTCGTCGAGTGTTCCGGGTTTCTGGATACGGAACCATTCCTCTTTGAGGTGGCTGAAGAACCCTTCCATGACGGCGTTGTCGAGACATCTGCCTTTGCGGGACATCGACTCGGTGAGTCCCGCGTCGCCCAGCGTGTCTCGCCATTGGGTGTGGCGTGGTCGGAGTGGACGAGAGGCTTCTCGCCGGGGCCGAGAGCATCAATTGCTACACGGAGGCCGTCGGAGACCATCTTCACGCTTGGGGAGGGCCCTGCCGTCGAAGAGAGGACCGGGTTGTCATGGAGACCGAGGATAGGAGAGAGGTAAACCTTCGAGCTGCCGACAGTGAACTCGGTCGCGTCCGTGGCCCACTTCGTGTGCCGAAGCTCCGTCGAGAACTGGCGGTTCAACACGTTCGCGGACGCCTCGCCGACCTCATCACGGAAGGAGTTGTACCGTTTGCGACGCCGCACCGGGCAGTGCAACCCGAGCTCGCGCATCAGTTTGAGCACGGTCTTCTTGGATAATCGCCATCCCCGTCGGAGCAGCACGGAGAGGACACGCCGATGCCCGTATGTGCTGTTCGCCGCCTCGAATGCATCACGGATAGCTTCTTTGATACCGGTTCGGGTGTCCCCGCGGCTGAGCCGGCACCGGTGGTCGTAGAACGTGGACCTGGGGAGGTCCGCGATCTGGAGCAGGAGGGTGAGCGGGTAATGCGCCTTGAGATCTTCGACAGCTCGAGCTTTCTGCGTCGTTCCGGTGACCTCAAGGCCCGCAACTTTCCCAAGTACGCGACCTCAGCGCGAAGCCGTTCGTTCTCCGTGCGCAGCGTCTCGATGTCGCTTTCCGGAGGGGATTCCCTGGGAGCGGTTGCCGGTCTGCCGCGCCGCTTCGGGCGCAGCCCGTCTTCCCCGTCGCGTCGATAGATGCTCGTCCAGTTGGCGACGGTGCTGGGTGAGGGAAGACCATCCTCTTCGGAAAGAACTCTTCCGGATTCACCCTTGGTATGACGTCGCACGACCTCGAGCTTTGTCCCGAAATTTTACCGTCTGCGGTCTCTCGTCATCAGCGCACCTGCTCCTCGTAGCTGCCATCGCTGATACAACATGTGGGCCGGAGACCGGGCGAGGTCAAGCGAAACGGCCACGGACTTCGCAGTGAAGCCCTGCTCGAACAGTTCGACAGCCGACACGGCGCCGGAGTGACTCAACCTGCTCCGTGAGTACATCTGACTACTCCTTAAGAAGGATCCTTAGATATGGCGTCCAACTTTCGGGGACCAGTCCAGCAGCCTGTTCGTGTTCTCGTTCGTGCCTCGCTGCCAGGGCGACTGCGGGCCGGCGAAGAACACCGCGATGCCCGTCTCGACCTTGAACTGGGCGTGCGCCGACAGCTCCTTGCCGCGATCCCAAGTCAGCGACCGGGCGAGTTCTTCGGGCAGTGTCGAAATCGTGCTGGCGAGAACGCTCTTCATCGTGATCGCGCCTTAGCCGCCCAAAGCCGGCCCGTTCCTTGGCGTTTGTTTATGCCGGTAAACCTCCTCGCGCGGCAGGTGGACCAGCAGTGTGAACCTAGTCGTGCGCTCAACCACGCTGCCGATAGCCGACCGCTCTAGGGCGATCACCAGCTCGCCTTCCCAATGATCAGGATTGGCGCGGTCCTCAGCCTCTGCGGGCCGTTCACTAATCAGTGTCCCAGGGGTGACAGGCGCCCACGTCGTGCGCCGAGATCGCTCACGCGGTGCGCGCAACGCGCGTCCGGTACGCAAACACCACACCAGCTCTCGTTTGAGCGCGCCGCGGCCCTCGATGGAGAGCGATTGGCAGATCTCCTCGTGGCTGATGCGAATGGACTCATCCTCAGGAAAGTCGAGCGTGATCCTGTTCGCAATCTGCTCCGGACTCCACGCCAACGACCGTGCGCGATCCTTCCGGTGCGGCTTGTTGTTTACGGTGAACCGCGGCGGCTGCGGTCCCGCGATGACCGTGCCGTCGGGTCGATGGATCTGCCCTGACAGCCGCTCCGGCACATATGCATGCAACCGCGGGTTGGCGACCAGCTTCGCAACCTTCGGGCGACGCGCGGCCATAGCGGCCTTCCACTGCGCGACTGACGCCCGGTATCCACCGCTCCCGTAGCGGACGGCAGCATTGCGACGTAACTCCCTCGAGATCGTTCCGGGGTCGCGACTCATCGCTCGGGCGATCTCACGCACGCCCTTCCCCTGAGCCCGAAGCAGCGCGATCTCCTCACGCTCAGTGAACGAGAGGTAGCCGCCAGACAGCTGGAACTTTAGATCGAACGGTGGCATTCCAACAGCGTTATGGAACCACCGCTGACCGACGGGCGGCGACACGCCAACGACCGTGGCCGCCTCGATGGGCAGCAGCCCCGTCGCGATTTCGACCCAGAACGCAAGCTCGACCGGCCTCTGAAACTTCGGGTGACCGGGCGACCTCAACTTCGGTCTGACCGCCCGATCTGCGGCCTGCTGACGACGCACCATCCAACACCTCCATAATCACGAGGTGTTGTGACAACCAGTTGAATCCGCCTTGAGAGCCGCGCTGCCTGTGCTCGGTCCCAACGAGCAACGTGTGGTGAAGGTCATCGTCGCAAATCCTGTGGTGGTGGTGGAGTATTCGATTGTCGACTTGGCCGCAGAAGCTAACACCTCGCCGCCGACGGTGACCAGGGCCTGACCGAACGCGGGGTTCTGCGGCTTTTAAGACCTGCGGCTTGAGCTTGCTCGCCCGCCGCGCGAGGAGACTGCTAGGCGGCACGTGCTTGATGACGTGTTTTCCCAGGACGAAGACGCCATTCAATTCAGTCGTAACAAAGTCGACCACGCTGCGTTCGACCGGACGGTGCAGGCACTGTTAACAGCCAGACGCCTCGTGATCGTTGGTACCGGGTTCTCGTCACCGCCGATTCAGGATGCCGCTTTGCGGTTTCTCACATCGGGGCGCCTCTTCCTGCTCAGTACCCAGCGGTGCTCTCCATTTTTCCGGCCCTCCTCGCCCTTGTGTCGCTACTGGGGGTGTTTGGACAGTCCTCCGATGCGCTCCTCGCGATCCTCCGCGACATCGCGCCCGCCTCGGCCGTCGACGTGCTGAGCGGTCCGATCGAG
>Ga0105047_10019069_pt1 | contig 10599 bp, 7 predicted proteins | sample MAT04_FD_78384 | JGI IMG/M metagenome (GOLD analysis project Ga0105047, IMG submission 78384) | Freshwater microbial communities from Lake Fryxell liftoff mats and glacier meltwater in Antarctica - MAT-04 (megahit assembly) | ecosystem: Environmental > Aquatic > Freshwater > Ice > Liftoff... | reverse complement strand
TTCTCCTATTTCAATTTGTCCTAGAAAATATGAGGAAATGTAAAGGAGAATTAATGATTTCAAAATAGGAAATGCTCTTAGAAAGCTACAATCTTACCATTAAGTGGTGTCATAGTTTACTATGAGTCTTTTTTTATAGTATAGTTAATCCGATTTAGTTGGCTCTACCCCTTCTACGATTGCCAAACAACTCCCCAGTAAATTATACCATTATATACAATGGCTCACTATTCTTTAGAGTGATTAAGTAAGGAATGTATGTTCTACCCCTATTATTCAATCCATAATAAAAAAGTACCTATAGTCCAATGCCAGTTTACTTATTTACCCTCTTCATACTGATTGATTGATTAATTTATAGAATGTAGTTTTCTTTAAATCTAATATTTTCATAACATTAACACCACTTATATCACCATCTTGCAGCATTTTATAATATCTTTCCCATAGCTTAGGATACTCTATAGGCTTACGTCCTTTGTACTTACCTGCCGTTACTGCAATCGCTATGCCTATAGGTCATTTTCGGAAAGTAAAAGTGTACTATATGCCTTAATGTTGGCTGCACCCCTATATAGAAAATAGTGGTATACAATACAATATTTATATGATATATATATTGTATATAATAGATAGTGTTAACTAACCTATGAAAAAAGTAGATTAAAAATTTTCAGATTTAAATTGTACCTTGAAAAGTGAAAATATACCTTAAAGGAGTGAAACATTAGTTTTGTTATCAACAAAACTTTGCGATTTTTTCTTGGCAAGTAAAAAAGCGCAGCAAAAACACACCTTTAAGATTGTTCCTTTTTTCTCAGAACACTAAGGTGAAAATAATTCGATAATATCAAAATATAAATTGCAAATTCAGCTATACAACTTGCTTTTCCAATATAAGTTGTTGTGACAGTTCAATTAACTTTTGCCATTTTCCTGGCATGGTAGAAATTTTTTCAAGCTCAGGTATAGAATTTAATGGGCCCCAATAAGCATAGGTATGAGGTCTAAGAAAATTATAGTAGGCTACGAATAGGGCTAAATGTGTATTTGATCCTTCCTCACTACCCTGCTAACCATGACATGAGATATTTTGACACCATGGATTTTCCATAGAGTAAGCGCCGTATGGCGTGTAGATAGCCCCAAATTAACATTTTCTTGTATTTAGGGCTTGTCATATCGTATTTCGGTTTACTAAGAGGTATATTTTTCGCAATAAAAATAAGTAATTGCTTGATTTGAGAAAGTAATACTTGATTATACGTAACTAACATTGATATAATTGAACTCACAATGACACCTTCTTTCGGGATATTTTGTTGGGTTTAGATACAACAATTATATCAGATAGAGGGGTCATTGCTTTAAAATTACCGTTAAGGAAATTTGCCTAACATTTAAATAAATATATAGGGGTATCGCCAACATTTCTCTTAATCACACCAACAGAGATTAAAAATCGCCTAAAGCTAACTAATGTCAATACATAGGTTAATCCAATATATCTATTAAAAGGAATTTATGGCTCATTACTACACAACCCCCAGTTTTCACAATCTTTCTTATTTTATTTTACAAAAAAAGATCCTACATGGATAGACTTTTTTAGTGTCTATCATATAGGATCCATTCTAATATCTAAAATGCCTTTTTTATAATTCGATAAGGGTAATTATTTATATTAAATACAGGATATGTTCCCTATATCCCAGTATAAATATGTAACATTTTGGGTGCTTAAAAAATTGTGATTCTATATTAATATAATGTTTATAAATTTTAAGTGTTCTACTGTATACATGGGATTTTTGCTATTTTAAAAATCAATATATTCTTCTCTCAGAATAGAAAAATTCATCTGATCAAGATACCCTCGTTCACTTTTATAAGATTGACGTAATATACCATCCTGATGCATCCCAATACTATTATATAGATGATTTTCATAGTTAACCTCTTTATTTTTTTATGGTTTTTAATATTATCTATATCTCAATTGTTATTACTTTAAGATCAGAAGCATTTCCACCTACCTTTACCTCTATAATTTCGTCATCCTTTGTTGTTAGACTAGCTCTTATCTCAGAGGGGTGATTCATAGAGTATCCTTGTTCAAAAATCAAATTATTCTTTTTTTCTTCTGATAATCTTCCGTATTTAAATAAGTAACAGCTCAGCGCCCCGTTCGAGGTACCAGTTGCAGATTCTTCAGGAATATCATATAATGGTGCAAAATTTCTACAGTGTGCAGTAGAGTCAAATTTTGTTTCTAATGTAAAAGCATGATATCCTATTACGTTATATTTTTTACTTACAGCTGTAATTTTCTCGAAATCTGGTTTCATCGAAAGTAAGGTTTCTAAATTTTTAATAGGAATTAAAATATCCTTTAATCCAGTGGACATTATTTGAATTGGAAGATCAGATAAAAAATCATCTACGGATATATTTAAGGACTCTGCTATTTCTGCTTTTTCAATCACTTCTAGGAACTCCGGAAGAGCCTGATTCATTAAAATTGCATTATCTGGTTTTACTTCTATTTCTAAAATCCCTGCCTTTGTTTCTTGCTTGAATTTTCCAGGAATAATGATACCGAGCTTTGTTAAAACATAAAAAGTTGCAATTGTAGCGTGTCCACATAAATCAACTTCTTCACTGGGTGTGAAAAATCTTACTTTAAAATCAGCGACATTTGAACTTTGCACAAATGCAGTTTCTGAAAAACCAAGTTTTTTAGCAATACTGATCATGTCTTTTTCTTTTAAATTTTCTGCGTTAATAACAACGCCCGCAGCATTACCTCCTTCTTTTGATTTCCCAAAAGCATTCAATGTATAAATTTTAATTTGCATTAGCTTTTCTCCCTTCTGAAGAATTTTTAAATTAAAATCCGAAGATATTCCTTGTTAGAAAATTGTTTTAAAGGGAATCTCAGGAAAATAAATCATTAAATGAGGTTCATGAACTGTCCTTTTTTAAATTTAATTGCTTTGTCATAAATCATTTTAGCAACTTTATTATCTTGAATGCCCATGCCGGTTGTATCAAATATTGTAATTTCATCTTCATTTACTCTTCCAGGTTTCAATGAAAGTAGAATTTCACCTATTTCAGCGTAAATGCTCTCTTCACTGATTATTCCTGCAACAAATGGATTGCGAGTTTCGCCTCTTTGTAAACATTGAGTTTTGCTATCAACCACAATTTTAGAGTTTCTAAAAATAAGAGAATCTATTTCTTGTTTACCCTCCATATCGGCACCTACTGCAACAATGTGTGTTCCAGGATCTATTTTCTTACGTGTTTGACCTTCTTGATGCTTATTTTTCTTACTTTTAGTCTTTTTTGTATGTTCTGCCTCTTGATTATATTCCCTTTCAGCCTTTGGTTTTTTATTTCTACTCATACGATGTATACCAAAACCAACAGCGACTCCCGCACCTACACTAATAACTGCCCATCCAACTGGATTCCAAAAGTTTGCACTACCAAACGACCAATATGCAGCAGCACCTCCACCAGCAAATGCAGCACGCCAATAGTCACCACCGTTATCAACACGCATAACAGGGTTATTATCACAATAAGCGAATAAGTTCTTATCTGTTAAATTATCTAAGTTGACTGTTAATATATTTGTATCATCAGCATTAAACATACGACAAAACTCTGGATTATAATAACGACTTTGCAAGTAATAAAGCCCTGTCTCGGTATCATACCTATACCCTCTGTACCTATATGGATTCTTAACTCCAACAGTTGAAGCAAGTGTTCCTGTAGTTGATATTGACTTACCCCATGTATCATAAGTATAAGATACTACCTGTGTTCCAGTCTTGTCAAATAGCCCTATAATATCTCCCTGAGCATTTCTTATATAGTAGTATTCTACACCGTTTAGGTTCATACTTACAAGGTTATTAGATGCATCATAAGTATAATAAATAATATCAGTTCCATTAGTTTCATAAGTTACTTTATCTCCCACTAGATGGTAGCTTGTTGTAACTCCATTTACAGTTTTTGTTGTTCTTATTCCATCATCATTATACTTATAACTTATAGTCTTTCCGACGCCAACAAATCCTGACAGTTGCCTGCCTTCTTCCCAGCTGTAGGTATCTCCATTATAAGTTAGTGGATTTCCTATTGCATCATAGGTTATAGCACTACCATTGTAGTTTGTTAGCTTATCCTTCCAGTTTGTATCTCCGTAAGTATATGGATATTCTGTTTTATTTGTTATGTTTCCACCTACATCATAGGTTTTTGTTATCGTTTTATTTAATACTTGATTATCTTCTCTTGTAAGTTCATTTAATTCATTATAGTAATACTTTATTACTTTGCCATTCTGAGTAATTGTACTTATATTACTATTTGTGTCATAAGTGTAGGAAATTGCAGCCCATTATTTTGTTATGCTACCTATCTTAGTAGTTGTGGAACCATTTGCTCCTGCTATATATCCATAAGATGTACCGTAACTTGCCACTCCAGTATTTATAGTATTAATAGAAAGTCTACCCAAGGTATCATAACTTTGAGTTATAGTATTTGCAGTTGCTCTGGTATAAGTTGTGGAGTTTGGTTTATTATCCTTATTGTACCCATAACTAGTATCATAGACGGTTCCATTTATTTTATCGGATATTTTACTTGTGTTATTGTTGGCATCATAGTTATTGCTTAATATATTGCCTAAGTTATCCTTAGATTGTACTAACCTGTCAGCTATATCATAAACATATCTGTAATTTGTTCCGTTTATTAAATCCCTTTGATATCCTATATTTCCACTATCATCGTACTCGTAGATATATCTTGAGATACCATTATATTTTTTTGCAGTTACTCTATCTAAGGTATCATAACTATTACTAACTTGTTGCTCATTTCCATAGGTTGAACTTAAAAGTTTGCTAGTTCTAGCTTCAAAACTATTAGTTACTAAGTTTTGAGTTCCTGCTGATATTGTAGTGTTATTTCCTAGTGCATCGTATCCAAAATTATAACTGAACCCATTAAGTGTTATAGAGCTTACTTTGTCATTACTATAACTATAGTTATTACTAACTGCACTTCCATCTACAGTTTTAGATACATTTTGTAATCTATCCATTGTATCATAACCGTAACTTGTAGTTTTTCCTTTTGAATCGGTTAGATTACTTAATGTATCCTTAGTTTCATCCCAAATGTTAGTTACTTTATTTCCCCTGCTGTCTGTAATGGTACTCAGATAATTTCCGCTTGCTGTATAGGTTGCAGAGGAATTAGCAAATGTTACTCCGTCTCCTACCTTTGATGTTAAAGGATTTCCACTACTATCATAGGTAAATGAATACACAACATTTTCTGCTGAAGTTGCCTTAGTTACATTATGTTTTGTATCATATTCATTTTTAAATTGGCTTCCTTTTGGATCTGTTGAAGTAATTAAGTCATTAGTTGTATTATATGCAAAACTAGAGTTTTGCTTTGCTACATCTTTTGCTGATGCAAGATTGCCATTTGCATCATAAATATAGCTATCTCCAAATTCTTCTTTGTACAATCTGAAACCATCAAAACATGCTGTATTTGCATTTTGATAATACATTCCATAAACATTAATTGACTGATATGCTCTATCCGTTTTTATAACACTAGATATATACTGCCAATCATAGGCTGCCTTGTTAAAAGGTATAGTAATCCACTGCCAAGTTCCATCCAGGCCTTTAACTCCCACAGAAATCGCAAAGGACCGCCCTGAAGCTAATGGCACAGAATTAGCCTTTGCCCATCCGCTCAAAACAAATGTATCTCCTGAATTTCCAGATACATTCACAGTCTGGCATATATTTTTACTTTTGCCTGATTCTCCACTTATTTTAAAATAATTTCTAACAATATTTGCACTGGTGTAGTTTGGATCTGCAAACGTATCCATATATGCGACCGTATCGCTAGCATTACAATCTACATTTTTGACCCAGTTGGTGAAAGATCCATTTCTAAAATCCGCATTATTTATGAGGTTGTACCTGTTTACAACAGAACCATCCTCTAGCTGAAGGCAATCAAAATAGGCTGTATCACTTTCGTTCGCAACTGCCGTCCTTACAATGACATCAGCAGATGAGGCATCTGCTGGGATTGTAAATGCAACTTCATTTCTTGTCCAGTCATTTGTTCCTGAAACATAGTATGAGTATGCTTCAAGCCATGTTCCAGCACTATTCTTGTAGTTAATGAGCAAATGTGCACCTTTACCGCTGCTATTTAATACACCACTTGTTTTAATGTATCCAGAATAAGTGTAGGTTTTGCCCTTTTCCAAAGTCAATGACTGCTGCATATAACCTCTACTGCTAGTGTTTGTTTTGCTTACTGTAAGTGAACGCTGGCCAATATATTTGTTAACATTATTAAATCCTCCTGAACCTGTCGAAGATGAGTCATTTGCAAAGGTCCAGTCTGTATTATATTCGGCACTGTGGTTCTTCAGATAATTTACTGTTGTTTTTTGAACTTTAGAGTCTGAGGTATCCTTGTTTATATTAGCGTCATTTGTCTGCTCATTATATGAAGTATATTTTGCATTGCCCTGAGATTCCCTTGTGCTCACAGTGTTTCCAGAGTCATTAAACTGGAAGATATCTTTTCTGCCGCTTACATCAATAAAGGAAGTAAGGTTGTTTCCATAAGCAATATTAGTTTCCTCGCCAAGGGTACCATCAGTATGAGACTCAAGTGATTTAGTTACCCTGTGGGCTGCCCCAGCATTATATGTATAAGTTACTTTATACCCATCATAATTTACTGCGCTAATTAAATTATTATTAACATCATAGTAACTGGATATTCTGCTCCGTTCTACTTTAGCCGAACTTTCAAAAATAAGACTGGATTATGTCCTCTTCAATACCGTAAGAACTGTTCTACTTTTGAAGTTAAAGATTCTTTCAAACCAACTTATTCCATACCAATTAAATAGTGTGTGTATCAACATTTTATCGCTTGTATATCTTTTAAATTTAATTAATAATCTGATTGACTCATTTGATACTAAGGATTTTATTTGATATGTGTTTTTAAAGTAAAGAATAATAATAATTAAATCATGTCAATATATAAACAATCCTACATTTGCTAATTTGCAACTGGTTTGGTTTAAGCTAAAACTGACAGTTTAATTGTGTTCACGGAAAGATAAGCCCATGAAGTCATCTATAAGATGAGTATTTTTGCCCATCCCACCGAAAAGGTGGAATAGGCAAATCACTTATTCGATAAACTCTGAAATATAGCCATTCCCAAACTAAATGCCTATATTTATATTTCAAAACATGTACTATGCATTTGACATATGTCAGAAATAAATAAAATGTACTTATGACACATAAAAACAACGAATAAGGACTATTTCAAAAAGTGTACTTTTTGAAATAGTCCTTATTCCCCCTTTTGGAGGGGTTGGGGGTTGTGTAGTAACTGGACAGAAATTCCCGTTACATGTAATAAAATTTGCCAAAAACAAAGAATTCTACCCCTATTAAAAACCTTGGTATTTAATAATCAATAAATTTATTAAATAAAACTTCTAAAAACCCACTAAAATAGTTATTAAAGTTATATAAACATGATATAATATAAAAATGAGGTGATATTTATGGATGAGAATAAAATGTTTGACTTATTAGAAAAAATATATGTTGAGGTTCAAGAAACTAAAAAAGAGGTTAAAAGTCATACTGATAAATTTAATAATGTTGATAATAGACTTGATGGCCTTGAAAATGAGATTAAAAAATTAGGAGCAAGGATAGACGGAAAACTTATCCCTACCAGTGATGCTCTTTTAGACGGATATAAAGGTAATTCTGAACATATAACTATTATTGATGATAAGATTGACAGACTTCAAATAGATGTAAATAGTATAAGTATGAAAGTGTCCTATAATGATAGTAGGATTATAGAAATATCTAAAGATCTTAAAAAAGTTAAATAAATAAGAAACCCCTGGGTTATCCCAAAGGTTTCTTGTTTATTTACAAGAGTAAAATCTACTCCATCATTTTTTTTAATAAAATCACATATAGCATTGGCAATTTTTTTTATTTGACTATAATCTAAAATGTCTGGTGTATCTGCAGGCTTATGAACTAATTTGTTTATATTCTCTTGTACGATGAAAACATTTGGTATACCTGCACTTTGAAACCTCAAATGATCACCCAAACCTCGTAGGGCAACATCTACAAATTTAACATTATGTTCTTTTATAGCGGTTTTTACAGCATCATATAACTTATTGGATACCTTACTTTTATTTTTCAAAGCTAATTTTCCTCCTTCTTTACCTCCAATGCAATCTATATTTATATTATACAAGTTACCATATACTGACTTGGATTTGACTTTGACAAAAGCATAACTTCCATTTAACCCATTTTCCTCCCCATTAAAGGTACATAGAATTATATCCATATCAAAGCGTTTTTCCTTAGATTTTTCTTTTAGTGTATTGGCTATTTCTATTAAAGCAGCTACTCCAAAAGCATTATCTAATGCTCCTCTTATAATCTTTCCATCTAAATATCCTAAATGGTCAAAATGAACTGATATTACTACTGCTTTTTTACTGTCTTTACCTTTTATAACTCCTACAACATTATTAACCTCTTTGTTTTCTGGTTTATCATCTTTATCAATTAAATCATATTTTTTGTATACCTCTTGTGTATATGGCTCATATTATCTATCTTCAAACAATGGAGTTAGTCCAATATCTTTAAAAATCTTGCTAATATATTCTCCAGCCTTCTCATTTCCATTTGAGCCAACAAATCTACCTTCAAACTCATCAGATCATAATGTCTTAACTATTTCTTCTATAGATGGAATAGTTACAGAATGTTTAACCTTTACTTCATGAACAGGTGAAGACTTTACCGGAGTTTGAACCTGTACTGATAGTCCATTATTTTCAGTAGATTTTTACTATTTGGACTAAAAGAACAAGATGAAAAAGTTAGAACTATAGAATTATTGGGGGGTGGAAATTACTTTTGCAATTGAGCCAATTGTTATTTAATTTAATATATTTTAAAAATAGTTGTGTTTATATATAAAATACAGTCATTATGAAATTTAATTGAAAGGCGATGCATTAAATGACAATGACTAGGATTGAATTTATAAAGAAAGTAGATGCAAAAGTAAAACTTATAAGAACCGAGAAAGGATATACTCAAGATAAAAATTAGAAAAAAGGCTCAAGGCTCATGCCTTGGGTATTTTTGCAAATGATTAATGGGGGGTACCTACATTTCCTGCAAGTTAATGTTTTACAATTATTCCTTTATAAATAATAAATATAAATGTAATTATTGATAATAATAATCCTACACTTCTAGATATTCTCAGATTAGTTGGGTAAATGTATGAGTATGCAATTACAACTAAATATATTAAAGAAATAGTAAATATCAAAACTATTATTACTATTATTAATACTTTAATTTTGTCTATTGTTTTATTTCTAAAATAAAACAATATTATAATAAAAATTAATAATGAAAATGCAGATGCAAGTATACAAGACGAATCCATTATGCGATAAACAATGTTGGGATAGCCATTTTCAAGGTTGTAGTAAAAAAAACCTCCAGTAGTTTTAAAACAAAGATAATAATATACATTTAAATACCTCCATTTAATTACTTTTTTAATTTAATTATACTATTATTTGCATAATTTACAAGGTAGATATATACATTTATGTAAATATGTAGTACCATTGGAAGAAAGGAGATTTATTATGAGGAAATTTAGTAATTTATTATTAGCTGTACTCGTGTGTTGTATTTTACCTTTTCAAAATATTTTTGCACTAGACGTAATAATCTCACCCAATAAAGCAGCAGTGAATTTGGCCAATAATATAGGGGGTGAGATCAGCCCGTTATCATATCTTTTAGAAAAACCTACATTGATTGTTGAAACACTAGCAAGACCAAACCCTTTTGCAGCATGGGAAGTAACATCTAGATCTCCTAATTATTTTTTATATTACTAATGCGGGAAAAGTGTGGAAAAACAAAAATATAGCAAGTTCTACATTTCTGTAAATCTTGCTATATCAACGTTTGTGGTGCGCCCAGGGGGAGTCGAACCCTCGACCTTCAGATTCGAAGTCTGCAACTCTATCCAACTGAGCTATGAGCGCAAAGTAAAATTAATTTTTAAAAAGTCTTTAGTATAAATACCAAAGACTTTAATTGGAGCGGGTAGAGGGAATCGAACCCTCGTAATTAGCTTGGAAGGCTAACACTCTACCATTGAGTTATACCCGCGTATTTGGAGCGGAAGACGAGATTCGAACTCGCGACGTTCACCTTGGCAAGGTGACGCTCTACCACTGAGCCACTCCCGCATCTTTTTTTTATGGTAATTTATTTATCAAAATAATTTCATTTGTAAATAGTAATGGTGCAGGTGAAGGGACTTGAACCCATACACCCGAAGGAGCTAGATCCTAAGTCTAGTGCGTCTGCCATTCCGCCACACCTGCCGATTATTACTATTTTGGTGGCTTAC
>Ga0105047_10019068_pt1 | contig 10599 bp, 8 predicted proteins | sample MAT04_FD_78384 | JGI IMG/M metagenome (GOLD analysis project Ga0105047, IMG submission 78384) | Freshwater microbial communities from Lake Fryxell liftoff mats and glacier meltwater in Antarctica - MAT-04 (megahit assembly) | ecosystem: Environmental > Aquatic > Freshwater > Ice > Liftoff... | reverse complement strand
GTCGCCGGAACGGGTCACCGCCGGGTCGTGGGCGCGCCCGTGGACCGACGGGGGCAGGTTGACCGCGCGGTCCTCCACCCGGAGCGTCGCCCGCAGGAGGGTGTGCGCGGTCACCGCGCCGGTCTCCGCGCCCTCGGCGATTCCGCAGCGGCAGGACAGGCGGAACCCGGCGCGCAGGTGCAGCTCCTCGCGGGTTCTGGGCGTGAGCAGGTCCCCACCCGAGGTCACCTCGACCAGGCATTCACGGCACTTGCCCTGCTGCCTGCATGAGGAGGGCACCGAGATGCCCGCCGCGGTCGCAGCGGCGAAAAGCGTGGCGCCGGGATCGACCGGGGTGGCGCGGGCGTTGAGCGTAACAGTCACGGCCATGGCACTACATTCCCGGCTTTGAGGCGTCGTCGCCACCATCGATCACGGCTCCGTCGAAGATCACCGTGGGGGCCTGCCGCAGGTGGCGGATGCCGTCGAGCACGGGTGCCGCGGTGAGGAGGAAGCGCGCGCGGGCCCCGCGATGGAGCCGCCCGACGTCCTCCGCGAGGCCGAGGCGGGCCGCGCCTGCACCGGTGGCCGCGCGCAGCACCTGCAGGGTGGAGAGGCCAGCGGCCTCCATCAGTTCCAGCTCCCAAAGGAAACCGTGGCCGTGGGGCACGCCGTGCGAGCCGGCGTCGCTCCCGGCGACCACCCGCACGCCGAGCTGTCCGGCTTCCTGCAGGGAGACCGCGTGCCCATCGAGGATCCGGCGGAGATGCGTGCGCACGGTCTCGTTCCAGCCGAGGGCGTCGCCCTGCTCCCATTGGAAGTGAACCGGGGCGAACGTGGGCACCCAGGCGATGTTGAGGTCGCGCAGCTGGGCGAGCTGGTCGCGGTCGATGAAGAATCCGTGCTCGATGGTGTCGACCCGGGCGGCGATGCAGATGGCGACGCCATCGTTGCCGGAGCAGTGGATCATGGTCTGGCGTCCGTGGGCCCGGGCGGCGGCGACGGCCCGGGAGAGTTCCTCGGCGGGAATCTGGGGCTTGGCGATGACCGCGCCCTTCTCGAAGTTGATGATCCCGGTGGCCAGGAGCTTGATCCGGTGGGCCCCGGCGGCGACGCGAGCGGCGATCGCCTGCTCGATCGTGCCTTGCGTCTCGATGGTTTCACCCATGAAGGTGCCGTAGCGACCCTGGTGGTGAAGGGCGGGGCCCGGGCTGTCGAGGGAAGGCATTTCGCCGCGGGCGGCGGAGCGGTCGCGCTGCTGCAGGGCCAGTCCGACGCCATGGCGGTCGCCAGCATCACGGACCGCGACCACGCCGGTCCGGAGCAGGCGGGGCAGCCGGGCCACGGCGCGGTCGAGGAGCTCGGTGGAGTCGAGTTGCAGATACGCCGCCCGGCGGGTCGGGTCGAGTTCCCCTCCCTCGAGGAAGAGATGGGCGTGGGCCTCGATCAGACCGGGCAGGGCGGTGTGGCCGGGAAGATCGAGATCGGGCGCGGTGCGGCCCCCGCGGACGAGCGAGGACGGCGGCGGTCCGCCGACGTGCAGGACCCCCCCCACGTCGTAGACCAGATGGGCGTCACGCAGCACCGACTCGCCATCGAAGAGCGTGCCGACGCGAAGCCAGACCGGACCGGGGCGCACGGACGCGAGCGAATGTCGGAGCGACGCGGCGGGGATCATGCTTCGCCGTGCTTTTCGAGGTAAGCGGTGCAGATTTCCATGATCTTCTCGGCCTGGCGGAAACCGGCGTCCTCGTTGGATTCATCGGCTCCGGCGCGGCCGCTTTCGAGGGCCTCGGCCAGCTGTGCAACGAGCGGATCGTCCTCCGCCAGCGGCGTGGAGTTGTGCTCGACGTTGGCGAGGGCGTGGTCGAGGCCGACCCGCTGGGCGAGCGTGAGGTAGGCGCGCTCGAGACGGTCCTTGACCCCCTTGGGCGTGCCCCAGGCGAAGTTGGACAGACCGACGGAGAAATGCAGGCCGCGCAGGTGCGGGTCCTGCGAGCACAGGCGCATCGTGTCGAGGCCGATGTTCACCAGGCCGTAGGTGTCGGCTCCGACGGGCGCCAGGCCTGGATCGACGATGATGTCGTCGAGCGTGCGGTGGGCGCGGGTGACGAGCAGGTCGACGAACCGACGGATGGTTTCGTAACTGTCGTTTGGATTCAGACTCTGGGCGCTGCCGCCGCCCGGGAGGAAGATCTCCGACGCCATGACGATGCAGCGCAGATCGTGCTCGCGGATGAGATCGACCATGCCGTCGAGCTGGGTGCGCGAGGCGGCGATCGAGTTGAGGATCGGTTTGCCGCGGCACTTCGAGCGGTCGAAGACCGCGAGCGCCGCCTGATGGTAGGCGAGGCTGGGATTGTCGAAGCTCAGCGGCACATCGGTCACCGCCTGGATTGCGGGGATGACCTTGGGCAGGAAGGCCAGCATCTCCTCCATGCGTACGGAAACCCGCTGGGTGCCGTCGACGTTGAGGTTGACGGCCGCCGCGCCCGCATTGGCCTGAAGGGTGGCGAGGGCCTGGTAACCGGAGACATCGCGTGCCTCCCAGGCACGGCGGGCGCGGGCGTAGGCGTTGTTGATCAGTTCACCGATGATGTGCAGACTCATGAAGGGGTGGAGGAAGGGGGTGTCGGGTGCGGGGCGAGATGGTCGCGGCCCTGCCAGGTGTTGGCCCAGCTGGAGGTGCCGCGCAGATTCTGGTCCTGGATGACCGGGGCGTGGGCGAGCAGTTGCCCGGCCCGGCCTTCGCGCTTCAGGCGGTCGTAGGCGCGGGACCAGATGCAGTCGAAGTCCGCCACCTCGCACTTGCCGTCGCGGGTGCCGCCGCACGGCCCGTTGCGCTGGTTCTTGGCGCAGGAGGACTCCGGGCAGAGGAAGGCGATGTCGGGCAGGGAGCAGTCGCCGCAGTCCTTGCAGCCGAAGAGCACGGACTTGCCGGCGTGTTCGGCGGCGCGCATCCAGGCCGGCCCCTGTTTCGGGTCACGGGCGTTGGCCGTCAGGCGAACGCCGGTGTTCCAGAGGCCGCGACCCGGAGTGAAGAGGAGATCGTGGGTGAACTTGGAAAACCGATACGAGAACCGGTCCGCGAGGGAACCGGTGCGGGTCGCGGTGGCGGGCGTGTCCGGCGTGGGCCGGGTGGCGTCGGCGAGGCCGGTGGCCGGATCCGCGTCGTAGACAAAGTATTCGCCCGGGCGGGAGAAAAGCTGGGTTCGGGCGAACGTCCGCCAGTCGTCGGGCCCATGGCGGTCGGCGAGGGCCAGCAGGGCGTCCACCTCCTCGATCGTATGAATGCCGCCGAGGTAGACCCCGCGGTAGCCGAGACCTCGGTAAATCGAAATCTGGCGGGCGGCGAAGTCGAGGAAGAACGAGCGGCCCTTGTCGGGCGACTGCGCCTGCCGCTCGCAGAGTTCGGCGAGATCGTCGGAAACGACCACCCCGGGGATCTTCTGCGAACGGAAGAGCCGGGCGACGGCCGGGTTGAGCACGTAAACATTGCCGATCAGCGGTGTGGGCCGGGGCAGGTGGAGACGGGACCAGGCGATCAGCTCGGAAATCTTGCGGGCGTCATACCCGATCTGGTTGATCGCCCAGCGCGCGCCAGCCGCGACCTTGACGGCGAACTTCTGCAGTTGCGGCACCACCTCGTTTTCGTGCCGCTTGAAATTGGTCACGACACAGGCGTTGAAAAACTCCGTTGGGGCGAGGCGGGTGAAGCGGCGGGCGCCGGGCCGGGTGACGTCGAGGCCGTCGTTCATTTTCCCGAGCAAGGTGAGCAGGCCGACCGAATCGATGTCGAAGACGGGTTTGGCTCCGCCGGCGATCCCGCTGCCGGAGGCGTCGCCGGTGAGCACAAGGAGATTGTTGAACCCCTCGCTCGCGAGCTGCCAGGCCGCGGACTCCAGGCCATTGCGGTTGAAATCTTTGCAGGAAAGATGGATCACCACCTCCCGGCCGGAATCGCGGATCGGGCGTCCGAGGGCGGTCGGCGCGAGCATGGGATTGCCGCCGGCGTTGTCGGTGATTGAGACCCAGTCGATCCGGGGATGCGCCGCGAGGTCGCGAGCGAAGGCGATGGTGCGGGCCGCACGGGTTTCGATGACGGTTACGCGGGTCGAGACCAGCTCGACGCCGATGACGAAGTCGGAAGTCTGCCCGAGTTTTTCGCGGAGGGTGGCCATGGCTCGGGACGGGTCAGGCGGCGGACATGAATTTTTGGAACATTTCGACGCTGCTGGGGGCGTCGGGGCCGTATCCGTCGGCGCCAATTTCCTCGGAGAACATCCGGTTTACCGGGGCGCCGCCGATCGCGATCTTCACGTGGGCGAGGTCGTCGTGCTTCTGGAACTCCTCGATCACGGTCTTCATGTAGGGCATGGTGGTGGTGAGCAGGGCGCTCATGCCGACGATCTGGGCCCTGTGGGTCCGGACGGCCTCGATGAATTTTTCGGCGGGCTGGTCCACGCCGATGTCGATCACCTTGAAACCGGCGCCCTCGGCCATCATGCAGACGAGATTCTTGCCAATGTCGTGGAGGTCGCCCTTGACCGTGCCCATGACCAGCGTGCCGCGGGGAGGATTGTTCGCGGCGTCGGCGATCATCAACGGCTTGAGGATGGCCATGCCGGCCTTCATCGCGCGGGCGGCCACGAGCACCTCGGGGACGTAGAGGATGCTGTATTTGAAATCCTCACCGACCACCGCCATGCCGGCGATCAGGCCATCGTTGAGGACCTCATCGACGGGACGTCCCTCGGCGAGCGCCTCCCGGACGAGCCGTTCGACCTCCTTGGCGTTACCCTCGTAGAGGAACTGGTTGATTTGGGCGTAGTCGGGCATGGAGGGAAGGCGGCGGTGAAAAGGGAGCGGGTTCGGATCGTGGGGAAAGTCGTTCAACGCGCGTCGAGACAGGCCTGTTTGACCGCGAGCACATGGTCGGTGGGTGTGCCGAAAGGGACGACGGCGGTGCCCATGATGAAGCCGGGCAGATCCCGGCCGCGTTGGACCTCACGCCGCGCGACTTCGTGGATCTGGTCCGGGGTGGACGTTTCGATCAGCCGCGGGGAAATGTTCCGCCGGAGGGCGCGCCCATTTGCGCGGCAGACCGCGGACCACTCGTCGAAATCCCCGGTGAAGTCGCAGAGGAGATTATTGGCTCCGGTGCGGACCAGCAGATCGGCGATGGGCGTGGTATTGCCGCCGACGACCAACGGCACGTCGCGCACGCCCTGGGTTGCCGCCCAGGCGATCAGTTCGGCGGTGATGGGGAGGACGAACTCCTCATACATCGGAGGCGAGAGCAGCTCCGGGGACGCCTGGGAGTCGAAAATGATCAGTTCGGCACCAGCGTCGAGGTAGGCCTTGGAGAACTCGCGGATGATGCGTCCGGAGTAGGCGAGCACCTCGCGAACCCAGTCCGGCTGGTCGAGGCAGGCGAGAAAGAGCGCCTCGGCGCCCACCAGCGAGATGGCGAGGGAGAACGGCCCGGAGATGGCACCGCGCACCCAGACGTCGGGGCCGAGGGCGCGGCAGACGTTGCGCGCGGCCGTGATATTGATGGGCATGCGGCCGTCCTTCAACGGGTTGGGCACGCGGGCGTGGGTCAGGTCATCGCCGACATGGACGATGTGGTTGCCCGGTTTGATGCCCGGAATGCTGGTATCAGTGCCCTCGTAGAAGCTGACCGTGCAGCCCGCGGCCTCGGCCTCGAGATTGTAGACATCGACCCCGACGGCAAGTGCGTCGGGCCCGATCGCCTCGTATTCGGCGAGCAAGGCGCGCGTGAGCAGGTCGGCGTCGCGGGAGATCGCCGACGGCGTTGACCCGATGAACCACGCTTTGTGTTCGTAGATCGCGGGGAGAAAAAGGGGGGTCGTACGCGATGACTGGCAGCGCAAAACGGATTCGATCTCGGCGCGGGTGGCGGTTGGGTGGGGAGGCATGCGGATCAGGGGAAGGGTTTGCTGACGATAGCCTTTAAGTTGGCGGAAGTCTTGGCGCGTCGGGCTTGAGCCGGTTGGAGGATTGGGCAATGTCGGAGAAAATGAAGGTTTCCCAGCCCCTTGTGGTGACCGTGCCGCCCCGGAGCGTGCTCTTTGCGGAGAGTGTGCATGAGGCGGATTTTCGTATGATCCGTCGGCAGGACCCGTTCCACAAATTGGTGTATGTCCTCAAGGGCTCGGTGGTCAGGGAGGTGGGTCAGCAAGGCCGCGAGACGCCCTCGCCGGCGGGCAGTGTGCTGGCGGTACCGGAAGGGGTGGCCCACCGGTTTCATGATCAGGAGCCAGCGACCCTGCTCCTGCTGTGTCTCTCGAACGAGTTCCTGGAGGATGATCCGGAGCGGATCGAACTCTGGAATGGGGTGGTTCATGCTCCGGGAAGCAGGCTTTGGCTCGATCGGAGTACGCGGCAGCGACTGGAGAGCGGTTGGCGGCGGGCGTTGTTGGAGCAGGCTCACCCCCGGCTCGGTGGCGGCGCGCTGGTCCGGGCCCTCGCCGTGCAGAGCCTGGTCCTGCTGGCGCGACTTCCGGTGGTGGACCCGGAACGCACCTCGCACCAGCGCGTGGCCGATCTGGCCCGCGAGATTGCCGAGACCTTCTTCGAGGCGTGGACGGTGGACCGGGCGGCTTTGCGAACCGGCCTGTCGCGTCGACGGCTGACGACCCTTTTTCGTGAAGTCACGGGTCGGACACTGAGCGACCATGTGACCGACCTTCGGTTGACCCACGCCGCCCGGCTGCTGTCCAGCGGGGAACATTCGATCCTCGGAACGATGTTCTCCTGCGGGTTTGGCGACACCTCGCACTTTTACCGGCAGTTTCGGCAACGGTTCGGGCTGCCGCCGGGACAGTGGATGCAGACGCGGTGAAGGAGCCGAGAAACGAGGTTCTTCGCTCTTTCAATGGATCGGAGCGCATGAAGTGCGTGGCCGGCTCCGTTGTAGGTGGCCTCGCCGAGGCCGCGACGGGACCGCACGGTCCCGCCTCTGCGTGAAGGGCGATCCCGCGTACGCGCATACGCGTCAACTGAAGACCCCCCGCAGGGTGGGCGTTGATCCCGAGGCTGGTGGGCATCGTCTGATCGCGGTGTTCGCGTTCTCGCGTCAACGCCTGTCCGGGACCACCTCCAACGAAAACGCCGCGAATTTCCACGGCCGTTCCTTAAGTTGACGCGGATGCCGGAGGCGGGACCGTGCGGTCCCGTCGCGGCCTCGGCGAGGCCACCTACAACGGATGGGGTCGAGCTCCATGATTCGGGTAAGGTGCAGGATGGCGCGTCGCCCTCCATCCAGACTCCAACCACCGCGAGGCGGCGCCGCCTCTGTTAGCCCCTGGAAACGGCGAAAAACCAGAAACGAACCCGTTTTGCCGGTGCTCAAATCCGCCAAAGAAGAAGGCCGGTCGCCTACCCCTAAGCGACCGGCCTTTACTTTCTTATTTACCCCAATCTTCCGCTAGCGGAAGTAATCCCAATCCAGCACAGGTCGTGCCAAGCGCAAGTGGGGTCGAGGAAAAGTCGAGTCTGAGCATTTTCGCGCTTTCGGTGAGACGGGCTGTCCGTTCGAAACAACGTCTGGAGTTTGGCCCACTTTTAGGTCCGTACCGTGGAAGTAACCCATTAGGTTACTCGGGCCAGCCCTTAGGGACGGCTGGCGTGCGGATAAATTGGGGTGCGTTGGCGGGCCTGTGAGGGGTTTCCGTCCAGCCGGAGGGGCGTCTGATCAGAACCTTCGAATAGGTCTTCCGGGCCATTGTCGGGCCCTTGGACGTCTGGTAGGGTGAAACGATCGGTCAGGGCTTCGCGGGAGCGAGGTCGGCGACGTGCGTTGGCGTCGCTTGGTCTGGCCCCACTTTTTCCATGCACCCACACTCATTCCGGTCCGGTCGGCTTGGTTTTCATTTGATCCTCGTTCTGGTGGCGCTGTGGGCGACCGCGTGCACGACGGGGCCGTCGTCGTCGCCGGTCGCCGGACGGGATGCCTTCGTGGTGCTGTCCGGAGGAGGTACGCCCCTGTCCAATAACTACTCCCAGTACCTTCAGGCCAAGGCGTTGAACGAATGGCTCCGGGCTCGTTACCCGGCGGAGGCGGTTTGGACGTTCTATGGCGCGGGCAACCAGACCGGCCAGGCCCCGTTCTTTTCGGACACGCGCAAGCAGAACAAGGAAGACGGGTTGCTGATTGAGTCGTGGTTGCCCGGCCCGCTGGAGGCTAACCGTCCGGCGACGCGGGATCAGGTCTTGGCGGCGTTGAAGAATGAAATCCTGCCGAAAGTCGCCGAAGGCGGCACGCTCTACCTCTTCGTCGGCGACCACGGAGAACTCAGCCGATCGGAACCGAAGGAGAGTATCATCACCCTTTGGCAGATGGAACAGACCGGGACCTCCAGCAACGGCTGGCGATCGAATCCGGCCCAGGTTTTGGGGGTCAATGAACTGCGCTCCGTGCTCGAAGCCGGCCTGGGGCGAGGGCGAGTCGTCTTCTGCTTTACCTGTTGTCACTCAGGTGGTTTTCACTTCCTCGGTCAGCCCCGGACAGTTGCCCCAAATCCCGCGTGGTTCAGTGGTTTTGTTCCGGTCGAGGCGGCCGATTGGACGGCCGAGGTGCCTTTGGCGCGGATTGCGGGGTTCACCGCGACGACGGAGGATTCGTTAGCGGCTGGTTGTGCGCCCGATCCGGATCCGGATCGGTGGGCGGGCTCCGAACGTTTTATCCCCGAGGCTCTTCTGGGAACGGATCTTATGACTGGGGAGCGCCGCGGCCCGTCGCTGCGGAGTTTTGCCGAGGCGTTTGATGCGGCCATGGTGGTGAACCGGACGATCGACAAACCCCACAGCTCGGCGGAGGCCTTTCTTGAACGACACGCCACCCTGATTGAGACCGTGCTGGCGCGCGGCGAAACCTTGACGCCGGCGGCGCGCGCGGCCGTCGAGCAGTATCACCGGATCGTGGCCGGCGAGGATCCCGGGGTGAAGGATGCCGTCTTCAAAGCGCAGAAGGCGGTTTATGACCGCTTTCTGGAGGCTCTTGTTCAACAGAACCCATTGAGTGCTAATCTTCTCCGTTCCGGATCACGCACCGAGTTGGAGACCGCGATCGGGCCTGAGGCCGGCAACGCCGGTCGGGGCGGGCGGCGGCGTGGGATGAATGAGGAGATTCGCAAACAGTGGACGGAAATTATCCGGCCGGTCTGGAAAACGGCGCTCGAGACGGATCAGGTGCCTTCGATTTCGGCGGACGCCAAGGCCTTTGAACTCCATTTGATTGATCTGGAGGAAAAAAATCCGCGGCGCGATCTCACCCCAGGTAATCGAGACGCGGTGCGAAATGAGCTGTTTTGGCGCTCGGGGTCCGCCATTCCGTCCCAGACCGACGCAGTCAAAGCGGTCGAACTGGCGCGTTGGGAGGCGTCGCGGCGCACGAAGATCCTTGCATGGGCTCGGCGGTCGGAGAGCGAGGCGCTCCGCACGGCGGCGGAGAAGTGGGGTGGCCCGGTCCGGCCGGCAACGGCGACGGCGCCTTCCTGGTCCGGACCACCGCGGTCCGCCCGCAAAGAGGCGCTGCAACGAGCCCTCTTTTTCCGCCGGGTCATGGGTGCGTGGGCGTTTTTGCTCGCCGTCGATGAACAACCCGCGCTCCGGCGGCTGAAGTCGTTCCGCGATCTCGAACGCGTCCCCCTCCCGCCCCCACAGAGCTCGCTGTAGGTGGCCTCGCGGAGGCCGCGGGATTGGCAACGCGCAACCCCATTCACCCCGGCCTCCGCGAGGCCAGCTACATCAAGCCACATCCAGCTACATCAAGCCACATCCAGCTACATCAAGCCACATCCAGCTACATCAAGCCACATCCAGCTATACCAAGTTACACCTGGCCCGAATAACCCAGCAATCGGGAGAGTCCGTCGGCAACGGATCGAACCTTGGCGGCCATTTCGGGAATGCGCGCCTGGGTGAAACGCACGGTTGCGGCGGTGATGCCGATCGCGGCGGCGACGGTGCCATCGGCGGCGAAGACCGGCGCGGCGAGGCAGCGGACGCCGTGGTGGAACTCCTCGTTGTCCAGGCTGAAACCACGCTTCCGGGTCAGCTCGACCTCCTTTTTGATCGCGGCGAGGCTGGTCAGCGTCGCCGGGGTGCGCGCGGTTGGCACGTTGTCCGCCAGAATCTCCGCCAGGCGATCCCGGTGCAGGTAGGCGAGAAAGATTTTCCCGGTGGATGAGCAGTGCAGGTCGGCCAGAAAACCGGGACGGGAGGCCGCGCGCAGGGGATGGGAACTGTCCTGGACGGCCACGATCAAGGCTCGATCGTCGCACGGAATTGCCAGATGGTACGTCTCATCGAGCGTCCAATCAACCACCCCAAGCCATGAATCCGAGTGTATCGACCTCTGGCGACGGTTTTGCCGTCCGTCCTCCGTGTCCCTGTCCATGAACGCGCGCCTGCTGGCGCGGCTTTGCTCCCTGGTGCTGTTCGTCAGCGTGCTGCTTTGCCCGACTCTTTCGCTGGCCCAGGCTGGCGGAGGGGTGATCGAAGGCCGCGTGCGCAACGTCGGCAATGACCGCTACCTCAACAATGCGCGGGTGGTGCTTGAAGGCACGAACAAGGAGACCTTCACCAACGAGT
>Ga0105047_10019064_pt1 | contig 10600 bp, 7 predicted proteins | sample MAT04_FD_78384 | JGI IMG/M metagenome (GOLD analysis project Ga0105047, IMG submission 78384) | Freshwater microbial communities from Lake Fryxell liftoff mats and glacier meltwater in Antarctica - MAT-04 (megahit assembly) | ecosystem: Environmental > Aquatic > Freshwater > Ice > Liftoff... | reverse complement strand
TTCTGCATAGTAGACATACAATGGCGAACCGTATTGGTCTGCAAGGTTTCTTAAAGATTAATGTGAGAACTGTTGATTCATTTTTTGTTGATTAAATTGTTAACGGTGTTTAAAATTATAATAAAATAAAAAAGCATTTCCTTTTGAGAAATGCTTTCTATAAAAAATCTTTGTACAATGATATTTTAAGACGCTTCCTCTGTGTCAGTTTCTTTCTGTTTGTCCTGTTTTATTTCTGTAGTTTCCTCCATAATGTTTTCTTCTAAAACTTCTGTTAGTTCAACCACTTCTATTTCTTGGCTTGCTGTTTCATGGTTCGTGTCTGCATGTATATGAGTAGGTACTTCATTTTCTACAATGTGCAATTCTCCCATTTCACCACCTGTTAATTCATGCTCGTGTGATATTTCTACACCTTCCTGTTCCAATCTATTCATCTCCGTAGCTTTAACCACTTCTTCTAAATATACTTCATTTATTTTAGGTAATTCGTCGGCACTGTTTATACCAAAATAATCCATAAAAGATTTAGAAGTTGCATAAATGAGGGGCTTGCCTACAGCATCTTCATTTCTACCACTTATAATAACCAGATCTTTTTCTAATAATTTTTGTACAGCATAATCACAGTTTACTCCACGTATGCTTTCTATTTCGCTTTTTGTGATAGGTTGCTTATAAGCAATAATGCTAAGGGTTTCAAGCGATGCAGTCGATAATCTTTTTATAAATTTATCTCCATTTATAAGGGCTACAGTTTTATGGTATTCCGGTTTAGTAAGAAACTGCCATCCGCCACCACTTTGCTTTAATTCAAATGCATAAAATTCAGAATCGTATTTTTCTTTTATTCCATTTATTGCAGCTTCTACCTGCTCGGTATCAGCCCTGTCTTCAATAAAACCAAGTGCAGTATTTATAAGCTCCGTAATTTCTATAGCAGATAATGCTTTATCGCTTGCAAAAATTAATGCTTCTATATGTGGTATGATTTGGGAAATTTCCATTTTGTTAATTAGCTAATTTGCTGATGTGCTAATTAGCCAATGAAGACTCTAATAATTTATAGAGTATTTTAGTTTTAAAATATTCTAATTCAAAAAATGTCATCTGTTAAATACTAATTGGAGCTTGGAAACTCAATTTGAATTTAAAAAATTAGCACATCAGCAAATTAGCTAATTACTTACCCATTCAACGCTGCCGCTCCACTTACAATTTCACTTAGTTCTGTTGTAATAGCTGCCTGCCTTGCACGGTTGTAACTTATTTTTAATGATTTTAATAATTCGTTGGCATTATCACTTGCTTTATCCATTGCGGTCATTCGGGCACCATGCTCACTGGCGTTACCATCCAAAACAGCTTTGTAAAGTTGGGTATTCAATATTTTCGGCATCAATTCTGCCACCAATACTTCTTTACTTGGTTCAAAAATAAAATCTGCATTTACTTTAGAAACTGTTTCAGCAGTTTTTCTTACAGGTAAAAATTGTTCTGCAATATATTGTTGGGTAGCGGCATTTTTAAATTCGCTGAAAACTAGTTCTACTCTGTCAAACTCACCATTTTCAAATGCATCCATAGCATATTGCGCAGCGCCCTGTACTTTTTCAAAACTTAGTCCTGTAAAAATATCCCAGTAATTATTTACAACTTTATAGCCGTTTTTTGTAAAATGCTCGTATCCTTTTTTTCCGATAGGCAAAATACTTACGTTTCCACTTGCCTGTTGCGCAGCATATTTTTCAATAATAATTGCTTTTGCCAGTTTGATAAGGTTACTGTTATAACCTCCGCATAGGCCACGATCGCTGGTTACAATTATTATTAATACTTTTTCTGCAAAACGTTCGGTAGCCAATGCCATTCCAAGTTCTCCTTCGCTGCTGCTTACAATATTGCCCAAAACTTCCTGTAATTTTTGAGCATACGGGCGCATTTGTGTAATAGCATCCTGTGCACGTCTAAGTTTGGCTGCACTTACCATTTTCATGGCTTTTGTGATTTGTTGTGTACTTTGTACACTCTTAATTCTGGTTCTTACCTCTTTTAATGCACCGCTCATGCTATCATTATTTTATTATATGAGTATCTCGTTTTAAGGGCGCAAAAGTACGGGAAAACGCTTATAATTCATAAAGAGGTAAGCTTTTAAACCTTTAATCTTTCAAAAAAACTTATTTGTACATTTGCAGCCCTTGGTTATAAAAGGGTTAATGCTGTCATTTTGGCTAATTATCATTCTAAGCACCATATTTGACAAATCACAAAAAACAATTACTGTAATTATTACTATAAAATATATTTATGCTTTCTTTTATTTCAAAAATATTTGGCGGTAACAAAAGTGAAAAGGATGTAAAAAAAATTACTCCCGATGTTGAAAAAACCAATGGCTTTTTCGCTGAATATGCTTCTTTAAGCAATGATGCGTTGCGCAGTAAAACGGTCGAGTTTAAAAGCCGCATCAAAGAATTCCTTGCAGCAACTGATGCAACTATTGAAACCAAAAAAGCAAGTGCAGAAGAATTACCAATAGCAGATATAGATGGACGTGACGGTATTTACAAAGAAATAGATGGGCTAAAAAAAGAGCGTGACGAACAGATTGAAGAAATTTTACAGCAAATATTACCGGAAGCTTTTGCAGTAGTAAAAGAAACAAGCCGCAGGTTTAAAGAAAATGAAACTTTAAGATCTTCAGCAACGGAGTTTGACAGAGATCTTGCCACTAAAAAAAGCAATGTAACCATTGAAGGTGATGAAGCTATACATTCAAACAACTGGTTAGCCGCAGGTACTTTGGTATCATGGAATATGGTGCATTATGATGTGCAACTTATTGGTGGTAAAGTTTTACACTCAGGCAAAATTGCAGAAATGGCAACTGGTGAAGGTAAAACACTGGTGAGCACCTTGCCTGCATACCTAAATGCTTTGGCCGGCGAAGGTGTACATATTGTTACCGTCAATGATTATCTGGCAAAAAGAGATAGTGAATGGAATGGCCCTATTTTCGAATGGCTTGGGCTTAGAGTAGATTGTATTGACAAGCACGAACCGAACAGCGACGCCCGCAGAAACGCCTACAATGCCGATATTACTTATGGCACAAATAATGAATTTGGTTTTGATTACCTGAGAGATAATATGGTGCATTCTCCCGATGAAATGGTGCAGCGTAAACACCATTATGCCATGGTAGATGAGGTGGATAGTGTATTAATTGATGATGCCCGTACTCCCCTTATCATTAGTGGTCCAATTGGCCATAGCGATAATACCCAGCAGTTTTTCGATTTAAAACCTCGTATTGAAAAACTAGTAGAAACACAAAGAAAAGCAGTGAACTCTTTCCTGATAGAAGCAAAGAAAAAAATTGCAGAAGGCAATGACGATCCTAAAGATGGTGGACTTGCCTTAATGCGTGCACACCGAGGTTTACCAAAAAACGGAGCGCTTATTAAATTCTTAAGTGAGCCGGGCAACAGGGTAAAATTGCAAAAAAGTGAAAATTATTATTTGGCAGATCAGCAAAAGCAAATGCCTAAGGTAGATGAAGAACTTTACTTTAGCATTGATGAAAAAAATAACCAGGTTGAGCTTACAGATAATGGATTAAACTTAATTACAAGAAGCGGGGAGGATCCTGAATTTTTTATCATTCCTGATATTTCTACAAAGATTGCAGAGATTGAAAAAACAGATCTTACGCCTGAAGAGAAACTGCAGCGAAAAGATAATTTGCTTACAGAGTATTCAACCAAATCTGAACGTATTCACACCATACAGCAATTGCTAAAAGCTTACACATTATTTGATAAAGATGTGGAGTATGTGGTAATAGAAGATGAAGTAAAAATTGTAGATGAGCAAACAGGCCGTATTATGGAAGGCCGCCGTTATTCGGATGGGTTACACCAGGCACTGGAGGCTAAAGAAAATGTAAAAATTGAGGCTTCTACACAAACTTATGCAACCGTAACATTGCAGAATTATTTTAGAATGTACCACAAGCTTGCAGGTATGACGGGTACTGCAGAAACGGAAGCAGCAGAGCTTTGGAGCATCTATAAATTAGATGTGGTTTCTATACCAACAAACGTAAAAGCTGTAAGGATTGATGGCGAAGATTATGTATATAAAACCACGAGAGAAAAATACAAAGCGGTTATAGATGAGGTAGAAAAAAACCGTGCGGCAGGTCGCCCAACATTGGTAGGTACAACTTCAGTGGATGTGAGTGAATTAATCAGCAGAACGCTTAGGCAGCGCAACATTCCCCACAATGTATTAAATGCAAAACAACATAGTAAAGAGGCACAGGTAGTAGCAGAAGCAGGGCTTGCGGGAGCAGTAACGATTGCAACAAACATGGCTGGTCGTGGTACAGATATTAAACTTGGGCCTGGCGTAAAAGAAGCCGGTGGTTTGGCTATTGTGGGTACGGAACGCCACGAGAGTCGCAGAGTAGATAGACAGCTTCGTGGTCGTGCGGGCAGACAGGGAGATCCGGGAAGTTCTATCTTTTTTGTATCGCTGGAAGATAGTTTGATGCGTATGTTTGGCTCTGAAAGAATAGCAGGATTGATGGACAGAATGGGCTATAAAGAAGGGGAAGTTATACAGCACAGTATGATTACAAAAAGTATTGAACGTGCGCAGAAAAAAGTAGAAGAAAATAATTTTGGTACGAGAAAGAGGTTACTGGAATATGATGATGTAATGAACAAGCAACGTAATGTTGTTTATGGCAAAAGAAACCATGCTTTGTTTGGTGAAAGGTTAGCATTGGATCTTGATAATTCATTTTATTCTGTAGCAGAAGGGTTGATATATTCTTTTAAGGAAGCCAATGATTTTGAAGGATTTCAACTAGCTGTTATCATGAACTTTGGAATGGATACTTCCATTAAAGAAGAAGAATTGGATAAAACTGCCGTGAATGTATTGGCAGAAAAAATGTACAACGAAGCTATTACACATTACAGTAAAAAGAAAGCTGCATTAGGTGAGCAAACAATGCCTATTATTGGTAACATTAGAAAAGAGCAAGGCAATCATATTGAAAACGTTGCCGTGCCTTTTACAGATGGAAAAAGAGGAATACAGGCGTTGGCCAATCTTGATAAATATCTGGCAACAAATGGTGCAGAGTTAGGTAATGCGTTGGAAAGAAGTATTACCCTTTCTACCATTGATGATGCATGGAAAGAGCACTTGCGTGAAATGGATGATTTGAAACACAGAATTAATACAACCGTGCATTTGGAGCAAAAAGATCCATTGGTAATTTATAAGATAGAAGCCTTTGCAGAGTTTAAAAAAATGGATGATAAAGTGAACGGCGATATTGTAAGTTTTTTAAGCCATGCCGGTATTCCGATGGAGCAAACAAATGCTGCCCAAATAAAAGAAGGTAGAGAGCAAAAGACTGATATGCGCAAAATGAATATGAACAAAGCGCAGATTGATGCCGCAGGTGATGATTATGCTGCAAATGAAAAAGATTACTACGACCCTAGCGCAGCATCGGCCGATGTAAAACAAATGCCCATTTTACGGGAGGAACCAAAGATTAGCCGCAATGCACCTTGCCCATGTGGTAGTGGAAAAAAATATAAGAATTGCCACGGCGCCGGCGCATAGACAAAATTTTAAAAAACGAAATACAACATTTTATGGATGGTAGCTTTTAAAGCTACCATCCATTTTTTTTCTTAGTATTTTACATTAGCAGAATTGGAAGGATTAAAATATAAGAGGTAATTGGAAGGGTGTTTTGGGTGGAATTATTTGTTAGTATTTATAATAGTTTTCATTTTACATTTGCATCGGTTTTTTAATACCGCTTTTAAGCAGTATTTTTTTCTACTCTAAATTATCATTTCGTGTCCAAACATATCAACAAAGTATCCGGCGCCGGTTTGCTTATCGCTTTAGGAATTATTTATGGAGATATTGGTACATCTCCTTTATATGTATTCAATTCTATAATAAATAATAAAGTAATTTCCCGAGATCTTATTTTAGGCACGCTTTCATTAATCATTTGGACACTTACTATTCAAACAACTATAAAATATGTAATTCTGGTATTAAGGGCAGATAACAACGGAGAGGGTGGTATTTTTTCTTTGTTTGCATTGGTGAGGCGGCGAAAAAAATGGTTGGTCATACCTGCAATGATTGGCGGAGCGGCTCTGTTGGCCGATGGTATAATAACTCCTCCTATTTCAATAACCTCAGCAATTGAAGGGTTGAAAAAACTCCCTGTTTTGCATGATATCACCACTTTCACCATTGTATTAATTGTACTCGGAATTCTTGCACTGTTTTTTTTTACACAACAATTTGGTACTTCTTCTATTGGTAAAATGTTTGGGCCAATAATGGGCATCTGGTTTTCTATGCTGGCTATATTGGGCATCATTCACATTGGTGATGATCTGTCAATATTACAAGCCTTGAATCCTTATTACGGTATTAATTTCTTATTTACATATCCCGAAGGTTTCTGGCTTTTAGGAGCAGTGTTTTTATGTACAACAGGTGCAGAAGCTTTATACAGTGATCTTGGGCATTGCGGCAGAGGCAATATAAGAATTTCATGGATTTTTGTAAAATCCTGTCTTGTTATTCAATATTTTGGGCAGGGAGCAAGTTTATTAAAACATCATACCGGCCTCTTGGTAGACGCTGCCACTAAAGAAAGAACGGGTATAAATGCATTTTACGATTTAATGCCACAATGGTTTATTGTGCCTGGAGTTATTATAGCAACCGCTGCAGCCATCATTGCAAGCCAGGCAATGGTAACAGGTTCATTTACGCTTATCAATGAGGCTATACGGCTTAACCTCTGGCCTAAAATGAAAATTAAATATCCGTCAGAAGCAAGAGGTCAAATATTTATACCCGGTATAAATACACTGCTCTTTTTAGGATGTGTGGGTGTCGTACTATACTTTAAGGAGTCATCTAAAATGGAAGCTGCTTATGGGCTTGCCATTATAACAACGATGGCCATGACCACAATTCTTTTTGCGAATTACCTGGTGCTGCACAGAGTAAAGTCAGCTTATATTTATTTGTTTCTGTCAGTATATATTATTGTTGATATATCCTTTTTAGTGGCTCTGATGCACAAATTTATTCATGGCGGTTACATTACTTTGTTGATTGGTTGCATGATGTTTTTTGTTATGTACGTTTGGTATAGGGCTCGCAAAATTAAAAACCGTTACGTTGAATTTGTAAGAGTAGATGAATATGTACCTAAGTTGGAAGAATTGAGCAACGATACATCTGTACCAAAATATGCAACACATTTAGTGTACTTAACCAGTGCTGATAACCCAAAAGAAATTGAGCATAAAATAATGTACAGCATACTCAGCGGTAAGCCTAAACGTGCAGATATTTATTGGTTTATACATGTAGATACTTTGGATGAACCTTATACTAATGAATACTCGGTTACGCATATTATTCCCAATGATATTATTAGAGTGGAGTTTAGGTTAGGTTTTAGAATAGCTCCTAAAATTAATTTAATGTTTAAAAGGGTAGTGGAAGATTTGGTAGCAAACAGAGAAGTTAATATTACCAGCCGATATGAAAGCCAACAGAAAAACAATGTGGTGGGCGATTTTCAATTTATAGTATTGGAGAAATTTCTTAGCCAAGACAATGAATTGCCGTTTTTTGAAAAGCTGGTGATGAAAGGATATTTTTGGATAAAAGAAATTTCGTTGAGTGAAGAACGGGGTTTTGGGCTGGAACAAAGCAATGTGGCAATCGAAAAATTTGCCTTAGTCGTTGCACCAGTGGGTAAGTTAAAAATGAAAAGGGTTTTTCATAATGAGGAAGAAGGGTATTAAATTAGATGTGAGATGTAAGATGTGAGACAAAAGACAAAAGACAATGAAAGAGGAATTTTGAGTCATGCAAAATATATATCTGCGTAAACGTTCCTTTCTGTAGTTCTCCTGCGGTGAATAAAAAAATGAAAATATTAATAATTTGAAATTGATAACTGCAGGAGCACTGCAACATAAAATTCAAAACTCAGAAGATTTTTTATTGATAGATGTTCGGGAAGAATTTGAAAACGAACATTTTAATATTGGCGGAAAACTTATGCCAATGGGAACTGTTTTGAGCAACATAAATAATATTCCGAAAGATAAAGAAGTGATTTTTTATTGTGAAAAAGGAATCCGGAGCAGTATCGTTATTCAGCGTTTGCAAGAAAAGTTTGGCTATACAAATCTCATAAATCTTTCAGGAGGTATGCAGGCATGGAGAAGAGAAATCCTTGAATAAAAAATAAATGATTATTTTTCATTCTAATTGAACAGTACACTACTTTATATTATCATTGGTTACTTTGTATTGCTTGCGCTGGTTTATTTTGTACAGGAGCGATTTATTTTTAAACCTGAAAAACTACAGCAAGATTTTAAATATGTATATGACATTCCATTTAAAGAATTATTTTTTGATGTAGAACCTGGTGTAAGAATTAATGGACTTCACTTTAATGTTAAAAATCCCCTTGGTCTTGTTTTATATTTTCATGGTAATACCCGCAGTATAAAAGGATGGGCAAAGTATGCAAGAGACTTTTTAAAATATAAATATGATGTGGTACTGGTAGATTATAGAGGCTTTGGTAAAAGCACAGGCAAACGTAGCGAGCATGATATGTTAAACGATATGCAGTTTGTGTACGATACACTTGCAGTGCAATACACAGAGCATCATATAATAGTTTACGGAAGGAGCCTTGGCAGCGGCTTTGCAGCTAAAATTGCCAGCGATAACAAGCCACGTTATTTAATATTGGATGCTCCGTATTTTAGTTTTGCAAAAGCAATGGAGCGCTTTCTACCTATATTACCTATACGCTATATTCTCCGTTATCAATTGCGTACAGATAAATGGATAAAACATGTAAACTGCCACACCTATATCATTCATGGCACAAAAGATTTTTTAATTCCTATAAAAAACAGCGAGCAATTACAGGCAATTAGTCCAAAGAAAATAACCCTGCTGCGCATTGTGGGAGGCGGGCATAATAACCTTCCGTCTTTTCCTGCATACCATAATTTATTAAGAGATATTTTACAATATTAATTTCAACTTTTATGGCAATAAATAAAAATAAAATAGTGGGCTTCATAAAAATAGTACTCCTCATTTATGCATCTGCAGGTATCGCATTATTTTATTTTCAGGATAAATTTTTATTTCATCCAAAAAAATTAGCCCCCGGCTATCAGTTTAAGTTTGATGGCAAATTTGAAGAAATGAGTGTGCCGTTTAATGAGGAAGATACTATGAACCTCATTAAATTTTTTCCGGAAAATAAACCGAGCCGGGGAGTGGTTATTTATTACCACGGTAATATGAACAATGTGGAGCATTATGCAGCCTTTACAAAACCCTTTACAAAAAATGGATACGAAGTTTGGATGGAAGATTATCCGGGTTTTGGGAAAAGTACAGGTGAAATAACGGAGAAGAAATTATACGATCAGGCATTTGAAGTAAAAAGAATGGCAGATGCAAAGTTTGGTACAGACAGTATTATCATCTACGGAAAGTCATTAGGCACAGGTATTGCAGCCAATATAGCCAGCAGAGCAAAAGCCAAAATACTTATTTTAGAAACGCCTTATCACAGTATTCCATCTTTATTTAGTTCGTACGCCTTTATGTATCCAAACGAAATGATGAGTAATTATAAAATTCCTACTCATAGTTTTTTAGAAGATGTTGTCTATCCCATTATTATTTTTCATGGTACAAAAGATAGGGTAATACCGTTGCGCTGTGCAAAAAAACTTACAGCAGTTTTAAAAAAGTCAGATAAGTTTATCATTGTAGACGGAGCCACCCATCAAGATATAAATACGAAGCCGGTTTATTATAGTACAATAGATTCTTTGTTGAAGTGAAATAATTTTTTCTTTACAAAAAATATAAGCCCGATTTTTAAGATTAACAGCATGAATTTTCGAACCTATTTTTTTGAACTAACTCGCCTTCTACATAATGCCATGTGCAAAGGTCTAAATCGCTGAAAATGAAGGAAAAAAAGCTATAATAAATCTTTTGGCTTCTTTGGAAATTTGGTGACAAATTATTTAGTTACAATATTTGCTGTTTAACCTTAGTAGATAAATTATTAAAAAACTTAAACCTTATTACCTTATTTCCAGTGAACTCAGGTTAATAAGTAATAAGGTTTGCGTAAAAAATGTGAGGAGTTTTTACTAGGGTTACATAACTCAAAACTATTTCCCTCAGGTCTTTTAAAAATTAGTCTTATTTTTCTTTCTAAGACCTTAAAACGTGTTATTGACTTACCGGCAAATTCTTCTTGGTGAGTTTTTTAAACAAAATACATGCTTAAATGTTATGTATCATCTGCAAAGAGGTTATTTGCTTTTTGAAAAGTTGCTTACTGAGGCTGACATTCTAATAATTTAAGAATATGAAATGCATAATTTTTGTTCCTCTACAATCTACATTTCCTTCAACATCACTCCATCATCATTTACCAACAATTTATGTTTTAATCCAT
>Ga0105047_10019062_pt1 | contig 10601 bp, 11 predicted proteins | sample MAT04_FD_78384 | JGI IMG/M metagenome (GOLD analysis project Ga0105047, IMG submission 78384) | Freshwater microbial communities from Lake Fryxell liftoff mats and glacier meltwater in Antarctica - MAT-04 (megahit assembly) | ecosystem: Environmental > Aquatic > Freshwater > Ice > Liftoff... | reverse complement strand
CATCGTTTTCGCCCGAGGTCGGGTCGATGTGGATTTCGCGCAGGTTCAGGGCGGCCGGCTGCGGATCGGGCTGGCGCTGCACCAGCTCGACATGGCTGAGCTGCGTCGTCACCAGTTCGCGCAGTTCAGACAGCAACTGCTCGAACAGCTCGAAGGCTTCGCGCTTGTACTCGGTCAGCGGGTCGCGCTGGGCGAGGCCGCGCCAGCCGATCACCTTGCTCAGGTGGTCGAGGGTCACGAGGTGGTCGCGCCAGAGGCCGTCGATCGACTGCAGCAGGATCGATTTTTCGACCTGGCGCATGATGTCGGGGCTGAAACGCTCGAGCTTTGCGTTGGTGAAGGTGTCGGCCGCCGCGACGATGCGCTCGCGCACGATCTCGGCGTCGATGCCTTCCTCTTCGGCCCAGGCCTTGACCGGCAGGTCGACATTGAGCTGCGCCTTGGCTGCCTCGGCCAGCAGGTCGAGGTTCCACTGCTCGGCATAGGAGCGCTCGGGGATCGCCTTGGCGACGATGCTGTCGACGACTTCGTGGCGCATGTTGGTGATGGTTTCCGACACGTCCTCGGAGTCCATCATTTCCAGCCGCTCGGCGAAGATCACCTTGCGCTGGTCGTTCATCACGTCGTCGTACTTGAGGATGTTCTTGCGGATGTCGAAGTTGCGCGCCTCGACCCGGGCCTGGGCCCGCTCGATCGCCTTGGTGACCCACGGATGGGTGATCGACTCGCCCTGCTCGAGGCCGAGCTTGCCGAGCATCGAATCCATCGATTCGACCGGGAAAATCCGCATCAGCTCGTCCTGCAGCGACAGGAAGAACTTGGAGTGCCCCGGATCGCCCTGGCGGCCGGCACGGCCACGCAGCTGGTTGTCGATACGGCGGCTTTCGTGGCGCTCGGTGCCGACGATGTAGAGGCCGCCCGAAGCGAGCACCTTCTGCTTGTCGGTGGCGATCTGCGCCTTGATCTCGACGATGCGGGCCTCCCGCTCGGCCGGATCGGACACTTCCTTGAGCTCGCGCTCGATCCGCATCTCGAGGTTGCCGCCGAGCTGAATGTCGGTACCGCGGCCGGCCATGTTGGTGGCGATGGTCACGGCGTTCGAAACGCCGGCATCGGCCACGATATAGGCTTCCTGCTCGTGGTAGCGGGCATTCAGCACCTGCAGGTTCTCGACGCCCTTTGCCCGCAGCAAGTCGGCCAGCATCTCGGACTTTTCGATCGAGGTGGTGCCGACCAGCACCGGCTGGCCGCGCTTGCGGCAATCGGCGATAAGGTCGGCGATCTCGTCGAACTTCTCGGCTGCGGTGCGGAAGATGGCGTCGTCTTCGTCGACGCGCTTCACCGACACGTTGGTCGGGATGGTGACGACGTTCAGCCCGTAGATGTCGCCGAATTCCTCGGCCTCGGTCGCCGCCGTGCCGGTCATGCCGGCGAGCTTCTTGTAGAGGCGGAAGTAGTTCTGGAAGGTGATCGAGGCCAGCGTCTGGTTTTCCGGCTGGATCTTCACGTGTTCCTTGGCTTCCAGCGCCTGGTGCAAGCCTTCCGAATAGCGGCGCCCCGGCATCATGCGACCCGTGAACTCGTCGATGATCACCACTTCGTCGTTGCGGACGATGTAGTCCTTGTCCTTCTGGAACATCTTGTGGGCGCGCAGCGCCGAGTTGAGATGGTGCACCAGCGCGACGTTCTCGATATCGTAGAGGTCGCCGCCCTTCATCTGGCCGTTGTCGTTGAGCGCCGCTTCCAGGCGCTCGATGCCTGTGTCGGTGAAAGTGACGGAGCGCTGCTTGAGGTCGATGTCGAAATCGCCCTCCTCCAGCAACGGGATCAACCCGTCCGCCATCTCGTAGAGCGACGAGCGGTCGGCCGAGGGGCCGGAAATGATCAGCGGGGTGCGCGCCTCGTCGATGAGGATCGAGTCCACTTCGTCGACGATGCAGTAGTTGTGGCCGCGCTGCACCATCTGGGCGCGGGCATATTTCATGTTGTCGCGCAGGTAGTCGAAGCCGAACTCGTTGTTGGTGCCGTAGGTGATGTCGGCCTCGTAGGCGGCCTTGCGCTGCGCATCGTCGAGCCCGTGCACGATGATGCCGATCGACAGGCCGAGGAACTGGTAGAGCCGGCCCATCCACTCGGCGTCGCGGCGAGCCAGGTAGTCGTTCACCGTCACGAGGTGGACGCCCTTGCCTTCGAGCGCGTTGAGATAAACGGCAAGCGTCGCCACCAGCGTCTTGCCTTCACCGGTGCGCATCTCGGCGATGGAGCGGCTATTGAGCACCATGCCGCCGATCAGCTGCACGTCGAAATGGCGCATGCCGAGTGCGCGCTTCGACCCCTCACGCACCGTCGCGAAGGCGGGAACGAGGATGTCCTCGAGCGTCTTGCCGGCGGCCACCTGGGCCTTGAACTCGCGGGTTTTTTCCCGCAGTTGCTCGTCGGTGAGCTTCGAATACTCGGCTTCGAGCGCGTTGATCGCCTGCACCCGCGGCAGATACTTCTTCACCTGCCGGTCGTTCGACGAACCGAAGATCGCCTTGGCAATAGCAGCCAGCACCATGAGATGTCCTTTGATTGCGGGGCCGGAGGGCGCTCGGAGCGCCAACTTTCCGGCATGCGGCGGGATCCTTACCCGTCAACACTCTTTGAAGTGGTGGGACATGTAAGAGCGGGTGTTTTGCTTGTCAACGGAATGGGAATGGGGCAAACCTCGCGGCCGTTGCGCCAGCCGGGGGCGTCGCGCCTTCCCGAGGAGAATTTCACAATGACAAACAAGACCCCGAAGGGGTTCGGTTCAGCCCTCAAGACCCTTGCCGGGGGCCTGCTCGTTTCCACTGCGCTGGCCCTTTCGCCCGCTGCTCTGGCGCAGGATGCACCCGCAGCTACCGATGCCGCTCCCGCTGCCGAAGCGCCCGCTGCCCCGACCCCGCCCGATCCGACGACCGTGATCGCGACCGTCGGTGGCAAGCAGATCACCGAAGGCGACCTGGGTCTTGCCGCCGAGGATATCGGCCAGCAGTTGCAGCAGGTGCCGCCCGAACAGCAGCGCGCCTTCCTGCTCAGCGTGCTGATTGACATGAAAGTGATGGCGGAAGCCGCACGCGAGAACGGCCTCGACCAGACCGACGAGTTCAAGTCGCGCTCGGCGTTTCTCGACGACAAGGCGCTGCGCCGGATCTTCTTCGCCGAAAAGATTGCCAACGCGGTGACCCCGGAGTTGGTCCAGGCCGCCTATGACAAGTACGCTGCCGACTTCAAGCCGGTCGAAGAAGTCCACGCCCGCCACATCCTCGTCGCCACCGAAGAGGAAGCCAAGCAGGTGAAGGCCGATCTCGATGCCGGCAAGCCGTTCGAAGTCGAGGCCATGGCCAAGACCATCGATCCTTCGGGCAAGCAGTCCGGCGGCGACCTGGGCTTCTTCTCCAAGGGCCAGATGGTGCCGGAGTTCGAGACGGTTGCGTTCTCGCTGCCCATTGGCACCGTTTCCGAGCCGGTGAAGAGCCAGTTCGGCTGGCACATCATCAAGGTTGAGGAAAAGCGCGAAAGCGCACCGCAGCCTTTCGAAGAGCTGCAGCAGCAGCTTGGCCAGCAGGCGATCTACGACGCCTACGATGCCGCCGTCGCCGAATACAAGGCGAAGCTTCCCGTCGAAATCCCCGACCCGGCGCTCGCCGCCCAGGTCAAGGCCCAGGCCGACTCAGCGCCCTGATCGGCAGCTGATACTGATACGAAGGGCGCCCAAGTGGCGCCCTTTTTGTTTCCGGGCGGCCGAACGCGCGCCGAGGGGGGTAGGGGCAGTCATCCCACCATCCCGCGCGCCATGATCCGCGCGACCGCCGCCACGTCGTGCTCCCGCCCCTCGAGCCGACCCGTCAGCAGCAGCTTCCACGCATAGGACGAGAGCAGGTCCGATCCGGCGAGGCTGTCGACGTCCGCCGCGACCTCGCCGCGCGCCTTGGCCCGGTCGATCAGCCGCGCCGTGTGTCGCACCCGGTCGATGCAGTACTCGCGCAGTGCCTCGCCGGCCTTGCCGTCGGTCTGCGCCTCGGCGATCAGCGAGCGGAACACATCGCCGGGCGAGCCGGCCCAGAAGACCAGCAGGTTGAGGAGGAATTCCCGCACGTCGCCCTCGAGCGTGCCGGTATCGGGCTCAGCCAGGTGGTCCTTGAGCCGGGTGTAGACGTCGAGCAGCAGGTGCGCCTTCGATGGCCACCAGCGATAGATCGTCGGCTTGCCGGCCTTGGCCCGTCGCGCGACGGCCTCGATCGAGAACCCGGCATAGCCCTGCTCGGCGAGGATCGCCCCGGCCGCCTCGAGGATGGCCTCATGGCTTTGCGGGTTGCGGGCCGCGCCGATGGAGCGGCGGGATTCGGGCTGGGTTGGGGTGAGCTCGGTCATCGTCCTCATCCTGCCGGTCGCAGCGCCGGCATCCTCAAATCACGTCCCGCACGGCATAGCGCAAAAACCCGCCTTCGGCCACTTGAACGGCCCGTTTCGTTCATATATGTAACGGATCGTGTCGTTCATATGGAGTTCGAACATGACTATCGCAACCGCCGCTGCCGCCAAAAAGCCTGCCGGCCCCTCCGCCGCCGCGCGGGCCCGCCTGGCCACGCTGGTGCTGATCGCCGTCTATCCGCTGATCACCGCCATCATCTACGCCGTCGCCCCGTTCACCGAAGGCTGGCCGATCTGGGAACGCAACTTCGTGATCGCGCCACTGATGGTGGTGGCGATGATCTACCTCGTGATCCCCACCATCCAGAAGCGCTTCGGCAAGTTCATCGCCGAGGGTAGGTGGTAGCCGGATCTGGCCAGCGGATGTGAGGAGGGGACTGCTGGTCCGGAGTTGGTCAAACACGACTTGCTTGTGAACGAGGCTTGGGGCAAACGGGGGAACCAAAAGCAGGCCAGTGAGGACGCGCATCATGGCTCACCCGGTTTCCCCTCTTGCTCCGAAACACTATCCGGAGCTGCCAGAAATCGCCGGCATCCGTTTCGCTACGGCCGAAGCGGGCATCAAGTACAAGAACCGCACCGACGTGCTGCTCGTCGAAATGGACGAAGGCACAGTGGTCGCGGGGGTCCTCACCCGATCCAAATGCCCGTCGGCCGCGGTCGACTGGTGCCGCGACAACCTGCCGGGCGGCAAGGCGCGGGCGCTGCTGGTGAATTCCGGCAACGCCAATGCCTTCACCGGCAAGAAGGGCAAGGCCGCCGTGGCGCTCTCGGCCGATATCGTCGGCAAGGCGCTCGGGGTTCAGCCCGGCGAAATCTTCCTCGCCTCGACCGGGGTGATCGGTGAGCCGTTGCCGGCCGAAAAGTTCGCCGGCGTCGCCGACGACCTCAAGGCGCGGCTGGCGCCCGGCCCGTGGATGGACGCCGCCAAGGCGATCATGACCACCGACACCTTCGCCAAGGTCGCCACAGCCACCGTCGAGTTCGACGGCGTGCCGGTGACCATTTCGGGCATCGCCAAGGGTTCGGGAATGATTGCGCCCGACATGGCGACCATGCTGAGCTTCGTGTTCACCGACGCGCCGATCTCGGCGTCGGTGCTGAAAGCCATCCTGCAGCCGGCCATCGATTCGAGCTTCAACGCCGTCACCGTCGACAGCGACACCTCGACCTCCGACACCTGCCTCGTGTTCGCGACGCAGAAGGCCGATATCGAGCCCATCGTTTCGGCCGACGATCCGCGCGCCGCCGCATTCGGCGAAGCGCTGGCCGATGTGCTCCGTGTCCTCGCCATCCATGTGGTTCGCGACGGCGAAGGCGCCACCAAGCTGGTCACCGTCACCGTCGAGGGCGCCGAAACCGACCGCAGCGCCTTCCGCATCGCCCAGTCGATCGCCAACTCGCCGCTGGTCAAGACCGCCATTGCGGGCGAAGACGCCAACTGGGGCCGCATCGTCATGGCCGTGGGCAAGGCCGGCGAGCCCGCCGACCGCGATCTGCTGTCGATCAGCTTTGGCGACATCCGCGTCGCCACCGAGGGTGAGCGCGACCCGAACTACAGCGAGGCTCAGACCTCGGCCTACATGAAAAACGAGGAGATCGACATCACCGTGGGCATTGGCCTGGGGTCGGGGACCGCCATCGTTTACACCTGCGACCTCACCCATGGGTACATCACCATCAACGGCGACTACCGGTCCTGATGGTTCCACTCAGCGTCAGCCAGATCGAAGGGGCCACTCTCACTGCCTGGCCCGCCCTCAAGCAGGTCCATGACGGGCTGTGGCTGTGGCGCTATGCCCGCGGCTACTCGAAGCGCGCCAACTCCATCCACTGCATGGACCTTAGTGATGGCGGTTACGCGGAGTTGCGGCTGCAGCGGATGGTCGACCTTTCCACCGCGCACGGCATTCCGCCGGTGTTTCGCGTCACCCCGCTCACGCCGCCCGAAATCGTCGAAGTGCTCGACGGCATGCAGTGGGAGGAATTCGAGCCCTCCATCGTCATGGCGATGGAGATGCCGGATGTCGACTTTCCGGTCGAGTTCAACGTGCGCTACTTCGATCCCAACGATCCGGAATGGTACAAGGCGCAGGCCCATATGTCGGGCTACTCCACCGAAACCATCGACATCCTGTCGCAGATCATCGGCCGGATCGCCTGCGAGACCCAAGGCGTACTGGTCTACCACAAGGCCGGGCTGCCGGTGGCGGCGGTGCTGGCCTGCGTCGCAAGCGGCATGGGCATCTACCTCAACGTCGTTACCCACCCCTCGGCCCGCGGCATGGGCTATGGCCGCGCCGCGATGAGCGCTGCGCTCAACTGGGTGCGCTCGCGCGGCGCCCACCATTCGGCCCTCCAGGTGCTCGCCGACAACCTGCCGGCGCTCAACCTCTACGCCTCGCTCGGATTCGGCGAAGTCTATCCGTACATCTACCGCCGCGCGCCGGACTGGGGCCGTTGATGCAACTGCTGCTTGTCGTCGCAGTGGCGCTCGTCGATGCCGACCGGCGGGTGCTCATTGCCCAGCGGCCCGAGGGCAAGTCCCTGGCCGGGTTATGGGAATTTCCAGGCGGCAAGCTCGAGGCCGGCGAAACGCCCGAGGCGGCGCTGATCCGCGAACTCGAGGAAGAGCTGGGGATTTCCACCAAGACGGCCTGCCTCGCACCGGTAAGCTTTGCCTCACACAATTACGAAACCTTTCATCTTCTGATGCCACTTTACGTTTGCCGGAAGTGGCAGGGCACGCCCATGGCTCGCGAGCATGCTGCCCTCAAATGGGTCCGTCCGCAGGCGCTGCGCGACTACCCAATGCCCCCGGCCGACGAACCGCTGATCGCCGCCCTGTGCGATCTGCTCTAAAGGGGACGGCAATGAAAGAATTCCACGCCGCGCTTCACCGCTTCGCAGAAGACGAAGCCGGCGCGACCGCGATCGAATACGGACTGATCGCTGCGTTGGTTGCCGTTGGAGCCATCGTCGCCATGACGCAGTTCGGCGGCGGGCTCAGTGGCCTGTTCAACACCGTCTCGACCCGGGCCGGCACCGCCATGAGCAACGCCGGCACCTGAGGCCGCGCGTCTTTTAGGGCCTCAGCCCTTCTTTTCCAGCACATCCTTGAGGCTCACCGTGGCGCTGCCGCGGCGGGCCGGCTTTTGCTGACTCTCATGCGGGGCCCAGCCGCTCATCCAGATCAGCTCGAGCGTCGCGCGCACCCGGGCGTCGGCATCCATGGCGAGCGCGCCGTAGGCCTCGGTTGCGGTCTGCAGCAACCGCCGGGTCACCGGCCGCCCCGGCCGCTCGGCCAGCGGGTTCTGCGCGCCCAACCCTTTGAGTTCGGCCATCAGGTTGAGCGGGTGACCGTAGCGCACGGTGTGGGTTTCGACATCCGTCACCGGTAGGGTAAAGCCGGCGCGTTGCAGCAAACCACCCGCGTCGCTCAGCGGAATGAACGGCGCCACCCGCGCAAATGCCCCCCCCGTCACCTCGACCTCGGCCGTCAGCCAGGCCTCGCGCAACTCGTTGAGGCTCGCCCCGCCGATGGCCACCGCCATGAACAACCCATCGGGTCGCAGGTGTCGCCTGAGCCGGGCGAGGAACCCCACCACGTCGTTGACGATGGTCATGTCGAGGACCGAGACGATCAGGTCGTAGTCGGTGCGCGGCAGCGCCAGCGCTTCGGGATCGACAAGCGGTGCCGCCTCCGACGCCACGACTGTCGCCGCCCGCTCGAACCCGAAGATGCCGCTGGCCGAGCGCCCCATTACCGGCAGGTTCCGTGCATCGGGCGCCATGATCAGGGCCGCCTCGAACGTGCGCGTCACGGTGATGAGCCGCGTCGCCAGGTCATCGAGCGCCAGTTTGGTGACGAAATCGTCGGCGCCATGCCGCCGCGCGAAATGCCGGGCGATCAACTGGCGGTCGAAGACTCTTGGGGGCAGGGGGGACATGGTCAGGCTCGACACCAGTATGTAAGATGCGGGTCATCTTGCACGTAAGGCGCCGCTTATGGAGAGCGAGGGCGAGCTTGTCAAAACCGAGCGTCGGCTCGAGGTGCTGCAGCGCCTCGGCCGCAGCCTCTTTGGTTCCGGGCTGGACCTGCTCTATCCCCCGACCTGTCTCGATTGCGGCGCGCCCATCGCTACCGCCGATGCGCTTTGCTCCGGCTGTTTCGGCAAGCTGAGGCCGATTACCGCGCCCTATTGCCCCCGCCTCGGCGTTCCCTTTCAGCACGATCTAGGCCCCGGCGCCCTGTCCGCCGAAGCCATCGCCGAGCCGCCGCCCTTCGAGCGCGCCCGTTCGGCGGTGCTCTACAACGAGGTGGCCCGCGCCGTCGTTTCACGCATGAAGTACGGCGATCGTCCCGAGCTGGCGATGTTCTGCGCCCGCCTGATGCACCGGGCCGGCCACGACCTCTGGGGCGCTGACGCCGTACTCGTCCCGGTGCCGCTCAACCGCTGGAGGCAGTTCGGGCGGCGCTATAACCAGTCGACCGAACTTGCCCGGGCGCTTGGTCGCCTCACCGGCATCGCCCTCGAGCCGAGCCTCGTCAGACGCCACCGCAACACCCGGCAGCAGGTTGGCCTGACCCGCGAGGCGCGCCACCGCAACGTCGCCGGCGCCTTTGCTGCTCACCCGGACCTCGTCGGCAGGCTGCGCGGCCGCCGCGTCATCCTCGTCGACGATGTCATCACCACAGGCTCGACCATCGCCGCCATCACCCGCACCCTGACCAAGGCGGGGGTGGATAAAGTCGACGTGATCAGCTTTGCTCGGGTTGTGGTGGGGCAGGAAACCACCACATAGGAAAATAGCCTGGCTCTCAGGAAAGCCCGAAATTTCCATGAAGCGAGAACGTCGTTGAAGAAGGTCGAAATCTACACCACTGGCTGGTGCCCATACTGCAACGCCGCCAAATCCCTCCTCGCCGAGAAGGGGGCCGCGTTCGAGGAAATCGATGCCGATACCCCGTCGTCCCGGCAGCTGATGATCCAGCGCGCCAATGGCCGCCGCACTGTGCCGCAAATCTTCATTGGCGACACCCATGTGGGGGGCTACGATGACATGGCGGCGCTCGAGCGTCGCGGCCAACTGGATCCGCTGCTCGCGGACTGATTTTGGTCTGTCGCGCTTTCGAACCGGAAAAGTCTGCAACTTTTCCTGAAAACGCTCCGGAGCACACATGCGCATCGCCGCCCTGCAAATGAACTCGGGCACCCAGCCCGGCCCCAATCTCGACCAGCTCGAGGCCCTCGCCGCCGACGCGGCGGGGCAGGGCGCGACCTATCTTCTGTCGCCCGAGGTCAGCGTGGTGTTCGCCGAAAACCGCGAGGGCCTGCGCGCTGTCGCCGGTCCGTGGGACGGCAACCCGGCGATCGAGCGGGCGGCGCAAATCGCCCGCAAGCTCGGCGTCACCCTGCATTTGGGCTCGCTCGCCGTGGCGCTGCCCGATGGCCGCTTCGCCAACCGTTCGGTGCTGTTCCGTCCCGATGGCCGCATCGCCGCCACATACGACAAGATCCACCTGTTCGACGCGACGCTGCCCGGCCTCAAGAACTATCGCGAGAGCGAAACCTATGCGGGCGGCGACGCGGCGGTGGTCACCAATGCGCCGGGTTTCTCGCTCGGGATGACCATCTGTTACGATGTGCGCTTTCCGGCGCTGCACCGGGCGCTGGCCGAAGCCGGCGCGCAGGTGATCGCGGTCCCCGCAGCCTTTACGGTCCCGACCGGCGAGGCCCATTGGGAAGTGCTGCTGCGGGCCCGCGCCATCGAGACGGGCTCATTCGTCATTGCCGCCGCGCAGGCCGGCCAGCACCAGAACGGCCGCTCGACCTGGGGCCACTCGATGATCATCGACCCATGGGGCAAGGTTCTCACCCAGCTCGGTGGGGATGGCCCCGGTGTCGCCATCGCCGATATCGACCTCAGCGCTGTGGATGAAGCGCGCGGCAAGGTCCCGGCTCTTGCCAACGCACGTGCGTTTTCGCTACCCGTGCCAGAGTCGGTCGGTTCAATGGCCGCCCGCGAGGACGAAACCGCGTGATCACCTATTCGCTTGCTTGCGAAAACCGCCACAAGTTCGACGCCTGGTTCCGCTCCGCCGAAGCCTATGACGACCAGCATGGTCGCGGCATCGTCACCTG
>Ga0105047_10019061_pt1 | contig 10601 bp, 8 predicted proteins | sample MAT04_FD_78384 | JGI IMG/M metagenome (GOLD analysis project Ga0105047, IMG submission 78384) | Freshwater microbial communities from Lake Fryxell liftoff mats and glacier meltwater in Antarctica - MAT-04 (megahit assembly) | ecosystem: Environmental > Aquatic > Freshwater > Ice > Liftoff... | reverse complement strand
GCGACGATCTTGAGGGAGGGGGCACGTGGCGCACGGTGGCGTCAGTCATAGGGAGGGAACGGTTCATCCCGCGATGTTGCCTGCCGACCGCCGGGTGGTCAAACTGCGCTCGAAGCGGTCGCGTCAACCTGCGGTGTGTGGAGCGTGATTTGGTCGAATGGACGCGCCGCGACGGGCTGATGAAACCGCCCTTGCGCCGAGCGCTCATCGAGTTCGACTCTTCAACCTCGAAGCAATTCGGCCTAAGCCGAATGGCACTTACTTTGGCCTCTCCGCCATCGCGAACGCGCGTAGGCCCTTGATGGCAAAGGGCGAGGTGGCTGGGGAACGGCTGTACCCGCCCACGACGACGCTGTCGATGTTCATGCGCCAGACGCTGGGAGCCGATGCAACGTGCCAGAAGGCGGTCAATGGCTGGGCAGCGCAGCGAGCCGCCGATGGCCTGCGAGCTTGCAGCGTTCGCACCGGCGGGTATTGCAGAGCGCGTCAGCGCTTGCCGCTGGAGATGGTCAGTGCGCTGACACGCCACACGGGCCGCCTGCTCAGCCAGAAGGCGCAAACGCGCTGGCTGTGGCGGGGCCGGGCGGTCACGCTGGTGGATGGCACCGGGCTGTCCACGCCCGATACGCCCGAGAACCAGGCTGTCTGTCCCCAGCCCAGCACGCAGGCCACAGGCGTGGGGTTTCCGCTGGCGCGGCTGGTCATGTTGATCTGCGTGGCCACCGGTGCGGCGCTGGACGCAGCCATCGGGCCACACCTTGGCAAAGGCAGTGGCGAACTTGGCCTGGTACGCCAGGTGCTCGGGAGTTTGCGCCCGGGCGACGTGATGCTCGCCGACGCCCTGTACTGCAACTACTTCCTGATCGCCACGCTGATGGCTGCGGGCGTGGACGTGCTGTTCGAGCAGAACGGCTCTCGCAGCACCGATTTTCGTCGAGGCCGGTCGCTGGGAACGCGGGATCACATCGTGCGTTGGCCCAAGCCAGCGAGCTGGCCGCAGTGGATGACAGATGAGCAGTATGCGAATGCGCCCGACGAAATCGTGTTGCGTGAATGCAAGGTGGCCCATCAGGTGCTGGTCACCACGCTGCTTGATCACCGGCGGGTCAGCAAGGACGACTTTTCGGAGTTGTGCGCGCAGCGCTGGAACGTCGAGTTGGACGTGCGCAACCTGAAGACCACCACCGGCATCGATGTTCTGCGTTGCCAGACGCCAGAGATGAACGACAAGCAATTGCGGGTTCACCTGCTGGCCTACAACGTGATCCGATTGCTCATGGCTCAAGCCGCCAGCAACGCCGACGTGGATCCGCGCAACCTGAGCTTCAAGCACACCGTGCAGCTGTGGACGCAGTGGGTGGCGTGCGGTCTGTCGGCCACGCACGACAGTGGGCGGCTGTTCGTGCTGATCGCGCAATGCCAAGTCGGTCATCGGCTCGGGCGAATCGAGCCGCGAATGCGAAAACGAAGACCTAAACTCTACCCTCGACTCAAGACGCCGAGGGCTCACTCTCGCAGACAGGTTCAGCGACACGGGCATGCCTGGGCCACAAAGTAAGTGGTCGTGAGGAAATAACTTGGACATTTGGCCGCTGGATTGGGATGCGATGCAAGGCTCGAAGTGCGCCGTGTGGCGAGCCACACAAGCGATTCGCAACGCCGCAGCGCCCCCAAGACCAGCGAGTCAAATGTTCAAGTTATTCTGGAACGAGCCCTAAGCCGGCGTGCTGCGCGAAAACTCCTCGAAGGCGGCGATGGCATTGGCCGCGTACATCAAGGACGGGCCGCCGCCCATGTAGGTCGTGACGCCCAGCGTTTCGTCGATCTCCTGCCGCGTTGCGCCGAGCTTGACCAGCGTCTGCACATGAAACCCGATGCACGGGTCGCACCGAGCGGCCACGCTGATGGCCAGCGCGATCAATTCCTTGGTCTTCTTGTCGAGCACACCGGCGGCGGTGGCGGCGCGCCCGAGGTCGCTGAAGCTCTTCATGACCTCGGGCGTGCTCGACCTCAGGCTGGCCAGCCTGCTCGACACGCCGTGCGTCAGGTCGCGGTATTCGTTGGCTGATTGGGACAAGTGCAACTCCTTGCTGCGCGCTCAGCGCCGCGCCTGTTCGGCGCTGGCTGCGTCTTCCTTCATGTGCCGGAAGAAGTAGCGGATGAAGAAAACGCCCATGCCGAGCATGAAGACGATCCCGGCCACGCTCATCAGGCCGACGTCGGTGGTGAACAGTTCTTTCAGAGCGTGCATTTGGGTTCCTCGTTGTTCGCTGCCGATTGGGCGCGCAAGTCGGGGGCGGGTCTTTGATATACCTCAATGGGTACAGATCGACTGACCGCGAAGCTCCGTCCTGCTTCGCGGGCGCAAGCCCCCGGCGTCGGGTTCGTGCCGGGGCACGGTAGTTCGCCCCGGAATGGCCAGACTTTTTAGTTGGCGGTGGCAACAAAGGTTTGCGCGCTAGCGCACATTCGAATCAATCGCTGCTCACTAGACTCGATCGACCGAATACTCTTGAAGCGCTCGCCGCCTTGGCACCCGATAACATCCAACGGCCGCGCATCGTGGGCAGATCCGGCCGGCGACTGGCCAGGCTGGTCGGCCTGGTCTCGCTGCTGCCGCTTTGCGCCTGCACCACCCTGAAGCTGCCGTCAGCCGCGTTCGAGACGGTCGAGCCGCCAGTGCGCTGGGAATCGGCCGATGCTCTGGCCACCAACGTGGACTCTGCGGGCACGGGCGCAGACACGGGCACAGGCGCCGGTGCGGCCACGGTCGACGCGGTCTCGCTGGTGTCGTGGTGGCGTCGTTTCGACGACCCGCAACTCGTCGCGCTGGTCGAACTGGCGTTGGCGGCGAATGCCAGCGTGCTGGGCGCGCAGGCCGCCTCGAGCCAGGCGCAGGCGCTGCGTGTGGTGGCGGCCGCCGCGCTCTGGCCGCAACTCGGCAGCTCGGCCTCAGCCAGGCGCGCCACGGTGGACGGTGACAGCACGGGCAACAGTTTCCAGGCCGGCCTGGACGCCATCTGGGCGCCAGACGTGTTCGGCGCCGCCCTTGCGACGGTCGACGCCAGTGACGCCGCCGTGCGCGCCAGCGCCGCCAGCCTGGGTGACGTTCAGGTGCAGATCAGCGCCGAGGTGGCGATGAACTACATCCTCTTGCGCAGCGCACAGGCCCGCCTGGTGATCGCCGGTGAAAGCCTCTCCAGCCAGCTGGAAACCCTGCAGATCACGCGCTGGCGCGAGCAGGCCGGGCTGGTGACCGCGCTCGACAGCGAGCAGGCGCGGGCCGCTGCCGCGCAGACACGCGCCGCGCTGCCGGTGCTGCAGACCAGCATCAGCCAGACCGGGCATGCGCTTTCGCTGCTTACCGGGCAGCCGCCCGCGGCGCTGAAGGCGCAGCTCGCCGCGGCCGGGCCGCTGCCGCAGACGGGCGGTGCGCTGGTCATGAGCATCCCCGCCGAAACCCTGCGCCAGCGTGCCGATGTGCGAGCGGCCGAGCTCCAGGTCGCCGCCGCGCTGGCTCGCCTTGGTCAGGCGGAGGCGCAGCGCTGGCCGACATTCTCGATCGGCGGTTCGCTGTCCTTGAGTGCGCTCACGCTGGGTGCGCTGACGAACGGCGCCTCGGTGCTCGGCTCCTTGCTGGCCAGCGTGAACTGGCCGGTGATCGACGGCGGCGCTGCGCGGGCCCGGATGTTTGCCCAGCAGGCGGCGCTGGCGCAGGCGCGGCAGGTCTACCGGGCGGCGGTGCTGGGCGCGCTGCGCGACGTGGAAGACGCGCTCGCCGCGTTGCAAGGCGACCGCCTGCGGCTGGCCAGCCTGGACGAGGCGGCGGCCGCCGCCAATGTGGCCGTGCTGCTGGCGCGCCAGCGCTACAGCAGCGGGCTGGTCGACTTCCAGGTCGTACTCGAAACCCAGCGCGCCCAGATCACCGCGCAAGACAGCCAGGCCCGCGCCAGCGCCGATGTCAGCGGCGACCAGGTGCGCCTCTTCAAGGCACTGGGCGGTGGCTGGCGCGTGAAGTCTGTTGTGGCTGTCGCCACGCCCGTCATCCACACCTTGGCCGACACCTCGGCCGACATCTCGGCCGCCACGACCGTGCCGCGCGAAGCCACCCCATGACCTCATCTTCAACCTCCGTGCCAGCCGCCCCGCAGGCTCCATCCGTTCCGGCGCCCGGGCCGACCGCCGAGCCGCAAGCGGGCGGTCCGGCGGGCGAGCAAGCCGACCTGAAGGCGCTGCTCGGCGACACGACCGCACGGCCCTGGTACCGCCGCGGCTGGCTCTGGGCCGGCCTGGCGCTGCTGCTGGCGGCCGCTGGCGGCGGCTGGTGGTGGTGGTTGGCGCGCGCGGCGCAGGCGCTGCCCGGGTTCAGCACGCAGGTGGTGGGCCGCGGCGACCTGACGCTGACCGTCACCGCCAACGGCACGGTGCAGCCGACACGTTCGATCAGCATCGGCAGCGAACTCTCGGGCACCGTGCTGAAGGTGAACGTCGACGTCAACGACCGCATCAAAAAAGGCCAGGTGCTGGTGGTGCTCGACACCGCCAAGCTGCGCGACCAGATCCTGCGATCCGATGCCACGCTGGCGGCCGCCCGCGCCAGGCTGGCGCAGACGACGGCGACCATCCAGGAAGCGCGCACCACGCTCGGCCGCCTCGAAGAGGTGGCGGTGCTGAGCGGTGGCAAAGTGCCGTCGAGGGCCGAGCTCGACGGCGGCCGCGCCACCCTGGCGCGCGCGCTGGCCGACGAGCTCAGCGCGCGTGCCGGCATCGCCGATTCGCAGGCCGCGCTGTCCACCGATCAGATCAACCTGTCGAAGGCGTCGATCGTTGCTCCGGCGAACGGCGTGGTGCTGACGCGCAACGTCGACCCCGGCAATGCGGTTGCGGCCTCGCTGCAGGCGGTGACGCTTTTCACCGTCGCCGAAGACCTGGCGCGGCTGCGCCTGTGGGTCTATGTCGACGAGGCCGATGTCGGTTCCGTCAAGCTGGGGCAGGACGCCACCTTCACCGTGAGCGCCTACCCGACGCGGCAGTTCCCGGCGCGCATCACGCGGGTCGGTTTCGGCTCGACGATCACCGACAACGTCGTCACCTATCTGACCTATCTGGACATCGATAACAACGACCTCAGCCTGCGCCCGGGCATGACGGCCACCGCCTCCATCGTCGCCACCCGGCGCAGCAACGTGCTGCTGGTGCCCAACACCGCGCTGCGTTTCACGCCCACCGCCGCTGGCGCGGACGGCGCCGGGAAGAAGGGCATCACCTCGGGCCTGCTCGTGGGCCCGCCGCGTGCGGCCAAGCGCTCGGCCGCCTCAGGCGCCAGCACGGCCACGGCGCGACAGGTATGGGTGCTGCCGGCCGACGGCTCCGGCATACCGCAGGCGGTGGCCGTGACGCCCGGCATCAGCGACGGCCGCCTGACCGAGATCATCGGCGGCGACCTGAAGGCCGGCATGCAGGTCATCACCGGCCAGAAGGCGGCGTCGAAGTGAGCGTGGGCCTGATCCATTTGCGCGGCGTCACCAAGCGCTACGGCAGCGGCGAGGCCGAACTGCTGGCGCTGAAGGGCATCGATCTGGACATCGCGGCCGGCGAGTTCGTCGCCATCATGGGGCCGAGCGGCTCGGGCAAGTCCACCGCGATGAACATCCTCGGCTGTCTCGACACACCCAGCGCCGGCGAGTACCTGTTCAAGGGCGGGCACGTGGAGGGGCTGTCGCGCGACCAGCGCGCCCGGCTGCGCCGCCGCTTCCTCGGCTTCGTTTTCCAGGGTTTCAACCTGCTGGCGCGCACCTCGGCGCTGGAAAACGTGGAGCTGCCGCTGCTCTACCGCGGTGACGCCGCCGGCGCGCGAAAAATCGCCGCGATGAAGGCGCTGCAGTCGGTGGGCCTGGGCGGCTGGGAGGGCCACACGCCGGCCGAACTGTCGGGCGGCCAGCAGCAGCGTGTGGCCATCGCGCGGGCCATCGTCACCGAGCCTGCGGTGGTGCTGGCCGACGAGCCCACCGGCAACCTGGACACCCAGCGCAGCCACGAGATCATGGGCCTGCTGCTGGCGCTGAACCGCGACCACGGCATCACCGTGTTGATGGTCACGCACGAGCCCGACATGGCGGCCTACGCGCACCGCATGGTGCAGTTCGTCGACGGCCGCATTGCGCGCGACATGCCCAACCCGCATCCGGTGACGGCCGCGCCGGCCGCAGCGGCCGAGGTGACGGACGTCTGATGCTTTACAGCGTGCTTTTGCTGGCGCTGCGATCGGTGCGTCGCAACCTGCTACGGTCGTTCCTCACGATCCTGGGCATCGTCATCGGCGTCAGCGCGGTGATCACGATGGTGACCCTGGGCAATGGCGCCACGCAGGCGATCCAGACCCAGATCACCAGCCTGGGCACCAACCTGCTGATGGTCAGCCCGGGCCAGCGCGGGCCGGGCGGTAGTGGCGGTGGCGGCGTGCCGCAGTTCACCGAGGCCGACGCCGAAGCGATCCGCACGCAGATCGGCGGCGTGGCGGCGGTGGCGCCGGTCGGCCGCACCGGCAGCACGGTGGTGGCCAACGGCCGCAACTGGGCGACCAGCGTCACCGGCAGCAGCAACGACTGGTTCGAGGTCGGCAACTGGAAAGTCAGCCAGGGCCGCATCTTCGAAGCCGAGGAACAGCTCAGCGGTGCGGCCGTCTGCGTCATCGGCGAGACCGTGCGGCGCGAGATCTTCGGCGGCACCACGGGGCTGACGGGCCTGGGCGAACTGCTGCGCATCAAGCAGTTTTCCTGCGACGTCATCGGCATCCTCGCGGCCAAGGGGCAGGGCGGCATGGGCGACCAGGACGACGTTGTCGTGCTGCCGCTGCACACCCTGCAGCGCCGCGTCACCGGCAGCCGCAAGGTCAGCATGCTGCTGGTGGCGATGGAAGAGGGCAGCGACAGCACGCCGCTGAAGGCCGGCCTGCGTCTGCTGCTGCGTGAACGCCGGCAGCTCGGCGACATCGATCAGGGCGGCGACGACGACAACTTCAACATCTTCGACACCCAGCAACTGGCCGAGACTCTGAGCAGCACGATGGGCGTGCTGACCAGCCTGCTCGGCGCGGTGGCCGCCGTCAGCCTGCTGGTGGGCGGCATCGGCATCATGAACATCATGCTGGTCAGCGTCACCGAGCGCACTCGGGAGATCGGCCTTCGGCTGGCGGTGGGCGCGCTGGAAAGCGAGGTGCTGCTGCAGTTCCTGATAGAGGCGGTGGTGCTGTCGGCGCTCGGCGGCGTGGTGGGCGTGGTGATTGCGACCGGGGCTTCTTACGTGTTGTCGGGCGTGATGGGCGTGCCCTTCGTCTTCGACCCGGTGATCAACCTGCTGTCGCTGCTGTTCTCCGCGGGGATCGGCGTCATTTTCGGCTACTTCCCGGCGCGCCGGGCCGCGCGCATGGACCCGATCGAGGCCCTGCGGCACGAATAGGCGATTCAGGCCGCCGTCGTCAGCGAGCCGGGCGGCGCCTGCTTCAGCGCCGAGAGGACGGCTTGCATGCGCTCACGCTGCGCCGGCGTCATGCCAGCTTGCTTCAAGCTCGACTTAAACCACGCGGCGAGGCGCGCCGGACCCTGCGCTGCAGCTCGCCCTTCCATGCTGTCTTTCAGCGCCCGCAGCTTCAGCGCACGCCGGGCGGCCTGCCACTCGGGTGCGGTCGGCAGGTCGAGCGCAGTTTCCAGCTGCAGCAGCAGTTCGTCGACCTCTGATTCGTCCAGCGGCCCGGGCTGCGCGCCGGACGCCCAGCGCTGCGCGAGCGCCTGCTCCCACGGTGCCGGCAGGGGAGCCAGGCCGCTTTCGATGGGTGAGAGGCCGTCCTGGATGGCACCGCCTTCCCTGGCTTCGCACAAGGCCAGCCGGGCCGACAGGCTGTCGAGCTGAGCCAGCCAGAGCCGGCGGGCGCTGCTGCCGAGCAACTGCATCGCGGCGGCATGCGCCGAGCGCAGGCGCTGCTCCATACGCTCGCTGGCGGCGCGCGGCACCTCGCCGGCCAGGCGCCATGCGCGATCGACCTCGTCCAACGTTCGTTTGATGTCTGCCTCTGGCGTGTCGGCACCCAGTGCCTCCAGCCTTTCCAGCAGCGCTTCACGAGCCGACACATTCGCCTGCAGTTCGTCGTCGCGCGCGGCAAAGGCGGCCTGGCGCTGCGCGAAGACGGCATCGGTGGCGGCTTTGAAGCGCGTCCAGAGAGCGGTTTCCAGGCCGCGCGAGAGCGGCAGCTGGCGCGTCTGCTCTTGCCACAGTGCCTGCAACTCGCGCACCTGCCGGCCGGCGTCGGTCATCGGCAGGCCTGGGAGCCGGCCCGGCGCCGGGCGCTGGGCTTCCGGCAGCAATGCCTCGGCCTCGACGATCAGCGCCTCGCGGGCGCTGGCCGCGCCGCGCCGCGCATCCTGCAGCGGTGTTTCGATGCGGGCGACGGCCCGTTGAAACCGTTGTTCCAGTGCCGGTCGCGCGCGGTTCGGCACGGTGTGTTCGATCGGGCCCAGCTTGCGCCAGGCGAGCTGGAAACGGTCCAGTTCCCGCACCAATTCCCGCCAATCCGCGTTGGCGCCATCGGCGGGCCGGTGCAGATGGCCTGCGTCACCCGCCGCCGGTGCGGCGTCCGGCAGCGCCAGCGCTTCTAGCGTGTCGAGCAGCGCCTGGCGCGTCAGCAGGTTGTCGTCGCGTGCAGCCTTCAGCGCGGCCTGCTGGGCGGCCAGTGGCTGGAAGGCGGCTTGCAGCGCGGTGTCGAACCGGTGCCGGAGTTCCTGGCTGGCCGCGGCACCCAGGCGGTCGAGATCCTTCCAGCGCTGGCGCAGCGCCTGAACGGCCTCGGCATGCAACTTCAGATTCAGTTTCGGCCCGGCGGGCGGGCCGGGGTCGGCGGCGGCCAGCGTCTGCCTGGCCAGCGTTTCCGCCTCGTCGGCCAGATCGTCGCGGGCGCGCTCGCCGCCCCAGCGTTGCCAGTCTCTCAGCCGGCTTTGTTCGGCCCACAGCGCCTGATGGCGGCTGCGCAGACCGTCGCGCAGGGCGGCGGCGTCGAGGCGTGCCAGAGCAGAGTCCAGGGCCGAAAGTTGCTGTTGCAGATCACTGAGCCGGCCTTCCGCCAGCGTGGCCTCGGCCTGTTGCAGCAGGGTTTCGATGTGCAGGCGTTGCGCTTCGGTCGGCGGCTCCAGGCGGTTGGCACGCCTTGGTTTGGGTGCCGCAGCAGGTGGGGTGCTGACGGACGCCATGGCGGGCCGATGAACCACCAGCCACAGTGCATGGCGCTGCGCCAGCAGGCGGCCGAGTTCGCCGTCGTCGACGGCTGGCAGGTCGTGCCACGCCTGTGCGCGCGCAGGCACTGGCGCATCGGGCCCGGCCAACGCCGTGATTGGATCCGCACCTTCGTTGGATAAGGTGTCCGCTGCGGCTTGCGGGGGCCACTCTGCGGGAGCATGAAGCTCTGCATCGATCGGCGCTTCGGGCTGCGTCAAGGCGACCGCGTCAGCCATCTCTTCGCGCATCTCCTTGGTTCCGGCGTCGGTTGCCTCAGGCGGCTCCGGCGCCGCCATGGGCTCGGACGGCGGCGCCACGTCGTCGACCTGCGACGTCTCCAGCCAGACCAGCCGGGCATTGACCAGCGCGCTGGTTCGCAGCGCCCGCGCCAGCGCCAGGTCGAGCTCGGTGGTGGCCGGCACCTCGGGGCGCGTATGAAGCAGCGCGTCCAGCGCCTGGCTCAGGGCCGCCACATCGGCGCTGCCACCCTGTTCGGCCGCCGCGGCGATGCCGACTTGCCAATCGGCCAGGCCGCGCCCGGCGTCGGCGGTCCAGCGCTGCAGACGCTGCTGCGCCTGGCCATGATCGCGAATGGCGGCGTCGAGGCGGCTGCGCAGCGCGACAAAACGCTCACGCTGGCTGTTTTCCAGCGCGGCCGCCGGCAACGCAGCCCATTCGCGGTCCAGTGCCACCACGTGGTTGATCGGCAAATCGGGCTCGGCAAGCAGTGCTTCCGTGCGCGCCAGCAAGGTGTCGGCGGTGGCCCGGGCTTCGCGCTGTGCGACCGCCGCTTCCAGCCGCTGCTTGGCGATGCGGTGCACCTTGCGGTCATGGGTGCGGAACTCGCGTTCGGCCTGCTTCAAGCCCTGTTCGGTGGCCAGGGCCTCGACGGCAGCCAGTTTGACGGCGAGCGGCGCCGCAGATTGCGTCAGTTTCAGCAGCGCGGCGTCGTCACCTTGCGCCGCGCGCAACTGGGTTGGCCAGTCAGCCGCAGCATCCTCGACCAACCTGGCTTTGGCGGTAACCGCGTTGGCCTGGCGCGGGCCTGGCGCCGGTGGGGGCGACGCCGGACCGGCTGGCATGGGGGCTGTGGTCGCAGTGCCACGTTTCTTGAAGAACCAGCTCAGCATGGGGTCGCCGTCGAGAGTGCAGTTGCGGTGGGGAGAGGGTCAGGCGGAACGGTGCGCCCAGATTTCCAGCGCGGGCCGCAGTGTAGGCGCCCTCCCGGGCGGCGCCTGCGGCTGAGCGGCGCATGTCGCGGGAAGTGTTCATCCTGCTATGGTCGGTGGCCGATGCGTGTTTCAATGCCGCTAGCGCCACGCTGCCGGTGCGGCGTG
>Ga0105047_10019060_pt1 | contig 10602 bp, 8 predicted proteins | sample MAT04_FD_78384 | JGI IMG/M metagenome (GOLD analysis project Ga0105047, IMG submission 78384) | Freshwater microbial communities from Lake Fryxell liftoff mats and glacier meltwater in Antarctica - MAT-04 (megahit assembly) | ecosystem: Environmental > Aquatic > Freshwater > Ice > Liftoff... | reverse complement strand
GCTCGTCTGGCAAGGCGCGCCGTCCGACGGCATACTCTGCGTCTGTCGAGGCGGCGCAACGCAGCCAGGCGAGATGGATCGGCGGCCTCAACCCTTCAACTTCACTGTGCAGAGCTACTAGGCACTCCAGTGAGGGCTCGGGGGCGCGTACGACGGGGCGAGGCGCTCGTGATCGCGGCGATCAGCGGGCTGGGCCTCGGGGCGTGCGCGACGACGCACGGCACTGTCGCCCCCGCGACGAGCACGCCTCGGCTCATCGAGGCGCCCCCTGCCGATGCGGCTGCGGCCGAGACCGCGAGCGTCAGCGTCGCCGCGACCGACCCGGTGGAGCCGCTCGAGGCTCCGCGCGCGATCCTCCTCCTCGGCGACAGCAAGATCGCCACCGACTTCGGCGCCGCGCTCCACGCCGAGCTCTCGAGAACGCGCCCAGAGCTCACCGTCTCCCGCCGCGGAAAGAGCGCCACCGGCCTCGCGCGCCCCGACTTCTTCGACTGGATGCGCGAGGCCGAGCTCCTCATCGAGCGCCACCGCCCCGACGTCATCGTCGTCGCGATGGGCGGCAACGACGGCCAGGATCTCGTGTCGCTCGACACGCGCACGCGGGCGATCGCGTGGAAGAGCGATGCCTGGGCCCCGACGTACGCCGCGCGCCTCCGCGCCTTCCTCGATCTCCTCGCGGGCGAGCGCCGCACTTCTCTCGCGCCGCAAGCGCGAGTGAGGGTGGTGTGGACCGAGATCACCGCCGCCGATCGCCCCCGGCTCGAGGCCAAGCTCCGCGTGATCCGCGAGATCCAGCGCGACGCCGTCGCGGCCTTCGGTCCGCGCGCCATCTACCTGGAGACCCGCGCGCACTTCTACGATCCGAGCGGGGCGCTCGTTCGCCACGTCGACGTCAGCGGGCGAGCCCATGCGCTGCGGCAGGACGACGGCATCCACTTCACCGTCCGCGGCAGCCGATGGCTCGCGAGCCGCGTGGCCGCGGACCTCCGCGAGCGCGTCGGCCTCACGAGCGAGTGATGATCGCGCTCGGGGCGCGGATCAAACGCAAAGCTGATTAGTTCGCCCGCTCGATCAAATCGAGGGCGGTGGAGAGGCGCGTGATGTCCTTCTCGTCGCCGCTGACGGTCGCGTCGTCGAGCATGCGCTCCAGCCGACCCACGAGCTCGGCGGGAGCGACGCCGATGACCTCCTTTCGGAGGCGATCGTAGGCGACGAATCTCTCGCCGGCGCCCCGCCTCTCGTGGCTGCCGCGCATCTCCTGGATCTGCGCCCGTAGCGCGACGTAGCGCCCGGTGGGCGAAGGGCTCGGCGGCGGGGACGGTGCCCGCGACACCGGCGCGACGCGCGCGCGCCGGGGCGCGACGGGCTCGGGGAGATTCGGCGGCGCGGATGGGCCCGCGACGGCACTGACGACCGCCGCTTTCCGTACGGGCGCGCGCGGCTCGGGAGCGGCCGGCTGGGGTCGCTCGCGGGTCGTGCTGGCCACCACGCCCAGGAACGCCAGCGCGATCCCCACGCTGAGCATCGGCCCCCACCGCGCGGACATCGATCGCGCCGCAACGGCAGGCGCGGGGACCTCCGGCACCGAGAGGGTCATGATCTCGTGCGGGTCGCCCCAGCTACGCGTGCTCACGTCCGCCTCGGCGCTCACCGCGAACGTATCGGCGGGAATGAGCTCGGCGATGATCGTCGCGAGATCGCGCGCTGCGTTGGGAGCGTCGCGATTCACCTCGGCCAGGGCGCGCGCCATGTCGGCGGCGCTCTGGAAACGATCGGCGGGTGCCTTGGCGAGCGCGCGCCCGATGATCGCGGCGAGCTCGGGCGGAAATCCGGACGCGATCGGCGGCGCCTCGTCCTTCAAGACCGCGTCCAGGATCTGGAGCGGAGCGCGGCGGTGAAAGAGGCGCTTCGCCGTCGCCGCCTCGTGCAAGCACACGCCGAGCGCGAACACGTCGGTGCGCGCGTCCAACGCCTCGCCGCGGATCTGCTCGGGTGACAGATAGGCGTTCTTTCCGCGCAGAACGCCGGTGCGGGTGAGGTGCTCCTGCACGCTGGTGCGCGCGATCCCGAAGTCGGCGAGGAGGACGTTGCCCTCCAGATCGAGCAGGATGTTGTGCGGCGTGACGTCGCGATGCACGAGGTCGAGCTTCTTTCCGTCGACCTCCGCCCGCGCGTGGGCGTAGTCCAGCGCGCTCGCGATCCGCTCGCCGATGTAGCCGACGATCGCGGGCGAGAGCGTTCGTCCGGCCTTCGCGAGGCCCTGCATCAGCGTGCTCAGCGACGGTCCGCGGATGAGGCCCATCGCGATGTAGATGCGGTCGCCGTCGTGCCCGATGTCGATGGTGGGGACGATGGCCGGGTGCTGCAGCGCGGCGGCGATGCGCGCTTCGTCCTCGAACATGATGACGCTCTGCTCGCCGGCGAGATCGGGCAGCAGCTTCAGCGCGACGATCCGCTCGACCCCGAGGCCGCTCTGGCGGGCCGCCCAGACCTCGCCCATCCCGCCTTTTCCAAGGCGAAAGAGCAGCTCATAGGGCCCAATTTTTCCTCCACCGGCGAGCTCGGAGCCCATGCGTCGAGCATCGTAGCACGGTATTTCTCGCTTCTCTCACGTGAGAGATCCGCGCTAGGCCTATCGGATGACGGTTCGGTTGTGGGCGGCCATCGTGCCCCTCGCTTGCACCTTGATCGCGTGCGGCGACGAAGGTGGAGCTTTCGACGGCGGCGCGCGACCGGACGCGGGCTTCTTCGTGGCCAAGGACAGCGGGATCAAGAACGGTGACGGGTCGCTGCTGGCCGACGCGGTCACGGTCGTGAATGACGACGCCGCGCCCTCTCCCGACGCGGTGACGCCCGCGAACGACGACGCGGCCGCCATGGTGAACGATGACGCAGCCGCGATGCCCGAGGCCGACGCGGGGGTGGTCGAGATGCCGGACGCGATGGCCAGTGCTCCTGACGCGCTGGGCGGCGGACCCGACGCGGTGGCCGGTGCGCCCGACGCGGCTGTGGTCGTCAACGCGGACGCGGCGGTCGCGCCACGCGACGCCACCGTGGGCAACGCGGACGCCGGCGGCGGTCTGACGCAGGGCGGCGGCGTTCTGGTGAGCGAGTTCATGGCGCGCTCGCCGCTCGAATGGATCGAGATCAGCAACACCACCGGGCAGCCTGTGAACCTCGCGGTGTACACGATCGGCACGCGCGCGACGGCGAACATGGTGCTGCGCGCGGTCACCGACGCGAACGGTGCCTCGGGCACCGCCATCACGCTCCCGGCTGGCGGCGCGTTGCTCGGCGTGGCCAATCCCGCGGCCGGCATGCCCATCCCGCCGCTCGCGCGCTTCGTCATCGGCACGCCGGCCCAGCTCGGCGCGAACTGGCTCGGCGACAGCGGCGACGTGATCACGCTTCGCAGCCCGGGCGGCAGCGGCGACCTCGTCGACTTCATGTCGGCCGCCACCGACCCGGCCAACCCGATCGGCGCGAACCAGTATCCGCTCATCGACGGCGTCAGCACGCAGCTCGACGTCGCCGTGGTCAGCGCAGGCGGCGAGCTCGGCAACGACAACGGCGGCGTGTGGTGCGCCCCGCTCTTCCGCGGCGGCACGCCCAACGCCACCAACCTGAGCTGCGGCGAGATGGTGATCAGCGAGCTGACCTACGACTATGCCTCGCCCGCCACGGGGGGCGACGACGGCTACGAGTTCATCGAGGTCGCCGGGCACGCCGGTGGATCGCTCACCAACGTGTTCATCGGCTTCGTCGAGGGCACCGGCACAACGGTCGGTGCCAGCAACGGTCCGTCGATCGGCCTCGCCGCCGCGCGCGTCCCGCTGGACGGCCTGTACGTGGTCGCTGATCGCGCGCCGGCGCTGATGACCTCGTTCGTCGCGAACGCCGACCAGATCGAGGAGATCGGATCCGGGAGCAACTCATCGCTGGAAAATGGCCCCGACGCGATCCAGCTTTATCGGCAGAATGTCGGGGGTACTTTCACCTTGCTCGACGCGCTCTCTTACGGCGTGGTCACCGGCATCAACGACACGACCCGCGGCCTTCCGTTCATGGAAGGGACCCCGGTCGCCGACTTCAGCACGACCGCGTATCCGATCAACTATGCGCGCAGCGACGACGAGGTCGACAGCAACGTCAACGTCGCGGACTTCTCGTACGCACCGACCGCGACGCCCGGCGCGCGCAACGGGAGCTCCGCGCTCGTGGTCAGCGCGATCATCCCGCCCGACGCGATCGCCGGGACCACGGTGACGGTGACGATCAGCGGATCCAACTTCACCGACAGCATGAACCTTGGTTTTAGCCAGGTGCCGGCACCGACGATCACCAACAGCGCGGTGACCGTACAGAACCAGCTCTCGGCGCGCGTCACCTATCCGGCCGCCGGCAGCGGGATGGCCGAACGCGTGAACGTGACGGTCACGGCGCGCCCCGAGTCCGGTCGGAGCGCGACGGTCACCGGTGGGTTCACGTGGACCACCGCCGCCAACGAGACCGGCGCGGCGAATGAGTGTGACTTTTGTAACTTACAATTTCCGCTCACCTTGAACGTCGCAGCGGGCGCCACGACGCCGCAGGTATTCGGGCGGATCTACGAGGTGGGTCGCACCGACACGACGGTGGGCAGCGCGGCGCCGAACATCCTCGCGCAGGTCGGTTATGGCCCCGCCGGCAGCGACCCGCGGACGCGAAACTGGACGTGGACGCGCGCGACCTTCAACGTCGAAGCTGGGAACAACGATGAGTACGTGACCACGTTCGTCGCGCCGGCGGTGAACGGGACGTACGCGTATACGTATCGCTTCTCGCTCGATGGTGGGCTGACGTGGAGCTACGCGGACACGGACGGCGCGGGGAGCAACGCGGCGCTGGCGTTCACGCCGGGGTTGGTGGGCGTGATGGTGGTCCAGTAGCTCGATCCGACGTGGAGCTGTCGCGCGGTCATTCCTCCAAAAAGCTTCGCGCCCACTCCGCCCACGCACGCTCATCGCCCTCGGCCCGCCGTCTTCGCCCTCATGCGCGCGCGCCGAAGTGATCGGGCTCGAGGTCCAGTACCTCTTGCGCGGCGACGCGCGCATTTTCGCGATCGCCTGACCATTCGTGGCACAGCGCGATCATGAATCGGTTCTCGGGATTGAGCGGGGAGGATTCGAGGTCGGCGATGGCCGACGCGTAGTCGATCGCGCCGATGCGGCCGGCCGCACGGAACCAGCGACGCACCTCGCCGAAGTCACCCATCGCACCACCCCATGACACGATAGTAGCGCACGCCCCAGGCGCCGAGCGCACGGATGGGCCCACACGCCTGCCGATAAGTGTCAGCTCGACGACGCGACTGGGCACCCGCGCGCGACCCACGGCTTGCGCGCGACGCGAGCGGGACTGATCCGCTGACCTTCGCCGAAAAGTATCGGCTGCTGGAGCTCCTCGAGACCTACGGCGTTGCGCTGGAGCCGGACGCGCTCGATCGACGCCTGCGCCAGCTCCCGCTCGTCCTCCATGCGCCGTCGGGATCGCTGAGGAACCCAGGAACCCAGGAAGGGCTGGACATGCCGGGTCTCGTGCGAGCTCGGTGATCTCTTTTTTCTCGGATCCGGACCCGGACTTCCTGGGTTCCTGGGTTCCTCAGCGGCCCCGACCCAACCCCGAGCGGAGCTCAGCAGCGCGGATCACCGCGACCACAAGAACGCGAGATCGAGCGGCGCGTCGTCGAATGGCTCGAGGGCCTGCGGCTCGTCCCCCGCCGCGGTGCCGACGAGCGTCCATTGCCCCTTCTCCAGCCGGAACACCTCGATCAGATGTTCGATCGGATCGATCATCCAAAGATGGCGCACGCCTTCGCCGCATAGATGGGGCGCTTGATCGCCAGATCGACGCGGCGCGTGCTCGGGGACGAGATCTCGGCGACCCAGTCGGGGGCAAGATCGATGAACGCGGTCTCGGGCTCCTCGGGCATGCGTGCTCGGCGCCAGCCTGCGAGGTCCGGCACGATCACGTGCGGGCCCAGGTGAAGCTCCGGCTCGTCGAGGACGATCCATCCGCCCGGACCCGCGGGCCCGCCCCGATGGTACGGCGATCCGAGCACGACGCCGAGCTTGGATGCCACGCGCGTGTGAGGTGAAGCCGGCCGCAGCTGCATGTGCAGCTCGCCGTCGAGGATCTCACCCGTCACGTTCGGCGGGAGCGCCTCGATCTCGGCATACGTCGCACGCGGCTTTCGCGGGACTGTCACCATCCCGCCAGTATGCCAGTCCGAAATCATAAGGCCTACACGCTACTGGCCCCCCGCCCCCCCATCTTGGTAGATTCCGCCCGTGACCGAAGCACCCACCCTGCGCCACGAGCGCAAGGGTCTGCCGGTTCGCTCGCTGCGTCTCGACGTGGTGGAGGGACCGGATGCAGGCAAGAGACACGTCGCGGAGAGCGACCTCGTTACCATTGGAACCGCGGCGGGGAACGATCTGGTCCTCACCGATGAATCGGTGTCGCGCTACCACCTCGAGATCCGGCAGGCCGGCGGGCGGATCCAGATCGAGGATCATGGCTCGACCAACGGCACCCACGTCGCCGGCATGGAGGTCGACAAGGCTCGGGTCCAGCCCGGGACGGTGATCCATCTCGGTAAATCGAGGATCCGCATCGACGATGGCGAGACCATCGAGGTCGAGCTCTTCGACGCCGATCGGCTCGGGCCCATGCGCGGGAAGACGCCGGCGATGCGGCGGCTGATGGCGCAGATCAACAAGGCCTCGCGCACCGACGCCGCCGTCCTCGTGCTCGGCGAGACCGGCACCGGCAAGGAGGTCGTCGCGCAGGCGATCCATGAGGCCAGCCCGCGCGCCGGGAAGCCGTTCGAGACCGTGGACTGCGGATCGCTCCTGTCCACGCTGGTCGCCAGCGAGCTGTTCGGGCACGAGCGCGGCGCGTTCACCGGTGCGGTCGATCGGCACGTCGGCGCCTTCGAGCGCGCCGACGGAGGGACGATCTTCCTCGACGAGATCGGCGAATTGCCGCCCGCGCTCCAGGCCACCTTGCTCGGCGTGCTCGAGCGGCGCGCGTTTCGGCGGGTCGGTGGGTCCAAGCCCATCAGCGTCGACGTGCGCGTCGTCGCCGCCACCAACCGCGACCTCCGCCAGGAAGTGAACCAGGGGACGTTTCGCGCGGATCTGTACTATCGGTTGGCGGTCCTCACTTTCCGCCTCCCGCCGCTGCGTGAGCGTCCCGAAGATATTCCGCTGCTGATCGAGCACTTCTTGCGCGAGGCCGGATCCACCGCCGAGATCGACAGCGTCGTTCCGCGCGAGGTCATGCTCGGGCTCAAGCGACACCGCTGGCCGGGCAACGTCCGCGAGCTGAGAAACTTCGTCGAGGCCGCGCTCGCGATGGGTGAGGCGCCGCCGCTCGACAACGACGAGGGCCCGTACGGCGGCACCACGCCGGGCGGCACCGTCAAGACGAGCAGCGGCGAAGTGGTCGACGTGCGCGTCGGCGACATCCAGGGCCACGGCTACCGCGAGACGCGCGACAAGGTGCTGCTGATGTTCGAGCAGCAGTACCTGCAGGCGCTGATCGATCGCACCAAAGGCAACGTCGCGCTGGCCGCGCGCGAGGCCAACATGGACCGCTCTTACCTCATCGAGCTCCTGAAAAAGCACGGAATGAAGTGATCGAGGGGGCGAGCCGCTACCGCATCACGCGCCTCATCCAGCGCGGCGGGATGGCGGAGGTCTTCGAGGCCAACATCCTCGGCGAGGGCGGTTTCAGCCGACAAGTCGCGATAAAAAGGCTCCTCCCCACGTTCGCCGGTGATCCCGATTTCGTGAAGGCGTTCGTCGGCGAGGCCAAGCTCGTCTCGCAGCTCCAGCACGCCAACCTGGTCAGCGTGTTCGACTTCGGCACCATGGACGGGCTGCCGTTCCAGGTGCTCGAGCTGGTGAACGGCCTCGATCTCGAGCGGCTCGACGCGCACGCGAAAGAGTACGGAAAAGCGCTGCCCGCCGAGGCGTGGCTCGCGATCGTCAGCGAAGCGGCGCACGGGCTCGACTACGCGCACCACGCGCGCGACGGACAAGGACGGCCGCTCGGCATCGTGCACCGCGACGTGTCGCCGTCGAACATCCTCACGGGCTGGCAGGGCGGCGTGAAGATCGGCGACTTCGGCATCGCGCACTCGCTCGCGGATCGCGAGGCCACGCGCATCGGCGTGGTGAAGGGAAAGCTGGCGTTCATGGCGCCCGAGCAGATCCAGGGCGACGGCGTCGACGCGCGCACCGATGTGTTCGCGCTCGGCTGCGTGCTGCACCGCTTGATCGCGGGGAAGAGCCCGCTCGAGACGGAAGAGGAGCGCGCGCGGTTCGTCTCGGGCGCGAAGGTGACGATCGATCCGTCGGTGCCGATCGACATCGTGCGCATCCTGCAAAAGGCGCTCGAGCCCGATCGCAATCGCCGCTACGTCGGCGCCGCGCACCTCGCCGCCGACTGCGCGCGCGCCGCCACCGCACGCGGCAACGCCGACGCGCGCGCGATCATCCGCGACTGGATGGAGCGGCTGCGGCCTACCGAGGAGAGACCGCGCGATCTCGATCCGCTCGGCCTCGGCCAGCTCATGAACGTCGAGGTGGTGCTCGCGCCCGGGACCGGCGAGGAGGCGGTGCGCCGCTTCGCGTCCCAGGTGCGAAAGGCGCCCGATCACGACACCCGCGCGGGCAGCCCGCAGCGCGGCCCCACGGTGGGACGCACCCCGGCGAAGACGATCGAGTCGGCCCACAAGTCGAGCTCGAACGCGCACGACCCGCTGATCAACACGGTGATCGGCGAGTACCAGGTCCTCGAGATGATCGGGAAAGGCGGCTTCGCCCGGGTCTATCGCGCGAAGCACCTGGTGTTCCAGAGCGAGTTCGCGCTGAAGGTGTTGCTCGAGAACTACAAGGAGAGCCCCGGCGCGCAGCGGCGATTCCAGCGCGAGGCGCTCGCGCTGCACGCGGTCTCGCACCCGAACCTGGTGACGATCGAGGACAGCGGCGTCACGCCCGATGGTCGCCCGTACATCGTGATGGAGATGGTCCACGGGCCCACGCTGCGCGAGGCGCTGATGCAAGCGGGTGGGCCGTTCGGGCTCCATCGCACGCGGCGCCTCGCCCGCCAGATCGGCCTCGCGCTGGGTGAGGCGCACAAGCAAGGCTTCGTTCACCGCGATCTCAAGCCGAAGAACATCGTGCTGATGCCGACCGCCAGCGGTGAAGAGGCCAAGGTGCTCGACTTCGGCCTTGCGCTCTTGCTCGATCCGCGGAGCGAGCTCACCCGCCTCACCTCCGCGGGACACTATCTCGGCACGGCGCGCTGGATGGCGCCGGAGCAAGTGGTGAACGCCGCGAAGGTCGGACCCGCGGCGGACCTCTACTGCCTGGGCCTGATCATCTACGCGATGTCGGTGGGGCAGCCACCGTTCAAGGGCACGCCCGACGAGGTCATGCGCAAGCACCGCGAAGAGATCCCGGACATTCCGGCGGTCGCGGGGCCCTTCGAGCCCTTGATTCGCGAGCTGCTGGAGAAAGATCCGGCCCTGCGGCCGCCGAGCGCGATGTCAGTGGTGGAACGGCTCGATCGCCTCGATCTCGGCGGCGCGACCGAGGCCATGCAGCAGGAGCCGACGCGCGTCGAGACCCAGGCGACCGAGCTCGGCGCGCTGCCGACGCGGCTCACGAACGATCCGCAGAACCTCACGGTGCCGCTGATGTCGCGGCCGGGCGAGAGCATCCCGGACGTGCCGCCCAATCTCGCGGTCGCGCCGTCGCAGGGCGGGCTCAAGCCGGGCCTGGTCGCCTTTGCGGTGGCCGCGCTGCTCGTGGCTGCGGGCGGTGGGTTCTTGCTCGCGGTGTGGATGCAGAACGACGCGGTGCCGCGGGTCAGCGCGCCCGCGATGCCCGAGCCCGTCGCGAGCCCGGAGCCCGTCGCGCACGCGGCGCCGGGGGTGATCGTGCAGCCGAGCCCGACGCCCACGCCCGTCGCGGAGGTCACCGAGCCGCCGGGCAGAGCACCGGAGATCGATCCCGCCCGCGCCGCGCGCATCGAGCTCGAGTCGACCAACAAGACCTGGGATCAACGCGTGGCCAGCGCGCTCGAGAAGAAGGGCCTCTCGAAGGCCGAGCTCGACCTCACGCCCGCCGCCAAGTCCGCGCGTGCGAGCTGGGCTGCCGCGCGCGAGGGCCGCGACGCGAAGCTGATCGAGAAGACCGCGAGCGCGCTTCTGGCCGAGATCCAGGCGTTCGAGATCGATCAGAAAGTGCTTCAAGCGAAGCTCGAGAGCGTGCGCGCGAGCCTCGCAAAGGCCGCCGAGGGTCAGCCGACGGCAGTGATCGATCCGCTCGAGAAGCGCTATCTGAACGCCCGCTCGGCGCTGACGTCGGGGAAGAGCGGCGCCGAGCTGGTGCGCGAGCTGCGCGAGCTCGAGCGCGACATCAAGAAGCTCTAGTAGCTCTGCACAGTGAAGTTGAAGGGTTGAGGCCGCCGATCCATCTCGCCTGGCTGCGTTGCGCCGCCTCGACAGACGCAGAGTATGCCGTCGGACGGCGCGCCTTGCCAGACGAG